>Ga0172368_10001719_pt1 | contig 29225 bp, 30 predicted proteins | sample Lak11m_FD_114540 | JGI IMG/M metagenome (GOLD analysis project Ga0172368, IMG submission 114540) | Freshwater microbial communities from Kabuno Bay, South-Kivu, Congo - kab_022012_11m | ecosystem: Environmental > Aquatic > Freshwater > Lake | place: Democratic Republic of the Congo: South-Kivu...
AACTTTCATTTATTACTAGCAAAAGAAATTGTGTATTTATTAGCGACAAAGGGAAAAGCAGTTCTTGAAGGCGCTGAATGGGAAGAAATCTTTGCGAATTGTATAGGGGCAAATTGGAAACCTTCGAACGTTGGTCTAGATGATGTTGCACTTGAAAATTGTGCATGGGGAGCAAAAACCGTGAAAGCCATCAATCCACATACTCAAAATAAAATACGACTCATTTCTGGAAGAAACTCACCTGTTTATTCATTTGGCACTACTAAAATCTCTAATGCAGATCCGAACAAATTAGGCGAGGAAGTATTATCAATATGGAATGAAAGGGTTTCTTCAATCAGACAATATTACAAACATGTAAGAACTGTTGTACTAATAAAATCAAACGACCTAACGAAAATTACTGTTTTTGAATTTGAAACTATCCGTTATGAACCTGGATTATATTCTTGGCTTTGGAATGAACACAAGAATTTAGAAGGATATTCAAAGAAAGATCAAACGCATCGATTCACGTGGCAACCGCATGGCTCTCAATTCACTTTAATTGAAGATGTCCCTTCTGATTGTTTATGCCTACAAATCAAATCTCCACCTAAAATAGATAAAAAATTAGTCATCGAAAACTTAGGTTTTGACGACAAATGGGTTACAATCATTAAAAAGAATGGCTGATACTTTTACAAAAGAAGAACGCTCTCAAATTATGAGAGCAGTTAAGTCGGATGGTAATAAGTCAACTGAAATTAAATTAATCTATCTTTTCAAAAAACATAAAATTGGCGGCTGGCGTAGAAAACATAAATTATTTGGGAATCCTGATTTTGTATTTCCCCAAAAAAGACTAGTAGTCTTCGCAGATGGTTGTTTTTGGCATGGTCATAGTTGTAGAAAAATTAAACCTGTTGATAATCGTCAATATTGGGACAAAAAGATTAATAGAAATAAAAAAAGAGACCTACACGTAAATTCTATTTTAATAAATAATCGTTGGAATGTTTTTAGAATTTGGGAGTGCGAAATTAAAAAAGAAAAATTACCTAAAAAATTTATTGCATTATTTAAGTGAATACATTCGTTCATCACAATTTAGCAGACGCTGTTTTATCTCCAATCTATTTAGGAAATTTAAAGTAAGTCGTTCTGTTTCGGTTAACTTGTTCAATGCAGATGTTTTAATTTATTAACCGGCAAACTGAGTGAGCAAAAAAAGATAACAGAGTCACTAACTTATCGGCAGTTGTTTTTTATGGGAAATCATTTTCTGGGGCGTCGATAGTCGGTATATTGTTACCTCTACAGAAATAATAGATGAATAATGGAAACAGCGCTTGAACATATTTTGATTAGCTCGTATAAAGAGGGGATGATCGCTTTTTTAAAAGATCATCCCGAATATTTTGATGAGGCAATCGCTTTAGCTATTACCGATAAACAACCATATTCATGGCGGGCAGCCTGGTTATTATGGAGCTGCATTGGTAAAAATGATCAAAGGGTAGTGAAACACATTAAAGAGATTGTGCAAAGTATAAAATCAAAAAATGACGGACATCAGCGGGAGTTATTAAAAATTCTTCTGGAGATGGAATTAAGGAAAGAATATGAAGGAAGATTATTTGATCTGTGCATGGATATTTGGGAACAGACGGATAAGCGTCCTTCAGTTAGATTTACGTCATTAAAAGTTATTATTAAGATCGCAAAAAAGCATCCTGAATTAGCAAAAGAAATTACCTTTCTTACACGGGAAGAATATTTGTCAACCTTATCATCGGGCGTAAAGAAATCAATTTCAAAAATGCTAAAGAATTTAAAACAACTGCGCCAGGAAGGACTTTGAGTTATAAATTTAATAATTCAACATCAAAACTTAATTTAAACATGTTACAACAAACGATAGAAACGCAAATCCAACTTCTCATTAACCTTGGGTTTCATAAGACACTCGATCTTTCCGAAACAGAATATCGAAATTCATTCATTATGAAAAGAACGGGTGTTCCGCTAAGCTACAATGAAAGATTTAACATGCAGGTTCTTGTTGATCCGAGAATTCCCATTACTACTTTAACGGAAAAAGCCCGGCTAAATAATTATCTGAAGTTTGAAGAATTGAAAAACATTTCAGTTGAGTTAGAAAAACCATATCTATTCCGGACGCATGATTCAAAAAGATATTCATCCCACACAGCCGTAACGGCATCAAATCAATTTGATGAAAATGAAGTAGGCTGCACTCTGCAAGGGCTAATTTATTTTTATCTGTTTTATCCCGAAGTATTCAATGGAATAGCCATTGACGCAATTGCTACAGATTTTCGGAAAGAATATCATCCTTGCATTATTAAAGTGACTTCCCACGGAGAAATTGGAGCGCACTGGTTTAACGATTTAACTCACGGAATAAATATCCTTTCTAAAATGAAAGACCTGATAACATTCGAATAATTCTTCAACTCGGATGATAAAATTGTGATTGATAACGTAAAAACAGTTGAAATAGAGTTTGTAATTTTTCCCGATTTTAATATATTTCAACAGTAAAAAATGACTTTTCTGCCGGGATGGCGGAATTGGTAGACGCACAGGACTTAAAATCCTGTGTCCCGTTGGGACGTGCCGGTTCGAGTCCGGCTCTCGGTACAAACAGCAACGAAAAGTCAGTTTCCAAAGTCAAAAGTCAAAAGTCAAATTTTTTGTAACTAAAGTTTTGGCTTCTCACCTTTGGCTTTTTTTGTTTCTGATAATTGGTTATTTGACAAAAGTCTTTGGTCGATTAAAAAGGATGTTTTTTGAATTTTGTTGTTTGTGATTTCGTATTCGGGTTCTTAGCTCAGTTGGTTAGAGCGTCTGCTTGACGTGCAGAAGGTCATAGGTTCGAATCCTATAGAGCCCACAATAACGGAGATAACTCCACGTTTTTTAGTAAAAAAGAATCCTATGCCTAACATTACGCTTACTTTTCCAGACGGAAATGCAAAAGAGTTTGCAGCCGGAATTACCGCTTTTGAAGTTGCAAAATCTATTTCAAACCGATTAGCTGATGACGCGCTTGCCGTTGAAATCAATGGTATGGTTAAAGAACTTTACACCAAACTTGAGTCGGATGCAAAAATTAATTTTTTAACTTTTGAGCAAAACAAAGGGAAAGAAGTTTACTGGCATTCAACTTCGCATTTGATGGCGCACGCGGTTCAATCAATTTATCCCGAAGCAAAATTTGGCGTTGGACCGGCGATTGAGAATGGTTTTTACTACGACATAGATATCAACTCCAAGTTAACCGAAGACGATCTCAAAAAAATTGAAGATAAAATGGCGGAACTTTCAAAACAGCAGAATGTTTTTGAAAGAAAAGAAATTTCTAAAGCCGAAGCGTTGAAATTCTTCACCGAAAAAGGGGATCAATATAAGCTGGAAATTATTAGCGAAATTGACGACACGGAAGAAGCGATCAGCCTTTATAATGAAGGCAATTTCACTGATCTCTGCACGGGACCCCATTTGCCGAACGCAGGAAAAATCAAGTATATAAAATTGCTGAATATCTCAGGCTCCTACTGGCGCGGAAACGAAAAGAATAAACAGCTTCAGAGAATTTACGGCATTTCTTTTCCGAAGAAAAAAATGCTCGAAGAACATCTCATCCTTTTAGAAGAAGCAAAAAAACGTGACCACAGAAAATTGGGTAAAGAGTTAGAACTCTTTTTCATCAGTCCGAAGATCGGCAGCGGTTTGCCGGTTTGGTTGCCTAAAGGCGCTGTGCTTCGCGAAACGTTGGAAAAATATTTGCGTGAAGAACAAACAAAGCGCGGTTATCTTCCCGTTGTTACTCCGCATATCGGAAATATTAATCTTTATAAAACAAGCGGACATTACCCATATTATAAAGAAAGCCAGTTCCCCACAATCAAATTTGAAGATACAGAGGAAGAATATTTACTAAAGCCGATGAACTGTCCTCATCATTTTCAAGTATATGCCGTAAAGCCGAGAAGCTACCGGGATTTGCCGATTCGTCTTGCAGAATTTGGAACTGTTTACCGTTATGAACAATCGGGAGAATTAAATGGCTTAACGCGCGTACGTTGTTTTGCTGTTGATGATTCACACATGTTTGTTCGTCCCGATCAGTTAAAAGAAGAAGTATGTAATGTAATTGGATTGATCCAGGCAGTTTTTACAACGATGGGATTTAAGGATTTTACAACTCAGTTATCTTTTAGAGATTCAAATGTAGAAAAATACGGCGGAGATATTGCTCTCTGGGAAAAAGCGCAGAAAGAAATTCAAGAAGCCGCAGATATAATGAAGCTTGATTATTTTATCGCTGAAGGAGAAGCAGCTTTTTACGGACCCAAAATTGATTTTATGGTTAAGGACGCGCTTGGAAGAAAGTGGCAATTAGGCACCGTTCAAATCGATTATGTAATGCCGGAAAGATTTCAGTTGGAATATATCGGAAGTGACGGACTTAAACACAGACCGGTGGTTATTCATCGCGCGCCGTTCGGTTCCTTGGAACGATTCATCGGTGTTTTAATTGAACATTTTGCCGGAGATTTTCCACTCTGGCTCGCGCCAATTCAGGCGGTAGTTGTTCCGATATCCCAAAATTACGTACATTACGCAAGTGAAATTTCAAAAGTTCTTAAAAACAGCGGAATTAGAGTTGAGCTTGACGAGAGAAGTGAAAAGGTCGGCTATAAAATCCGTGACTGGGAAACCCAGAAAGTTCCTTACATGATCATCGTTGGTGAAAAAGAAACCGAACAAAAAGTTATTTCGGTAAGAAAACATAAACATGGCGATGTAGGTACATTTCAAGTTGAAGCGTTTATCGCGCAGCTTAAAGAAGAAATTAAAAATAAAATATCCAATAACAAATAAGGAGGTTCTTTATCGCTCAAGCAGAAGAAATTCGTATTAATGAGGAGATCAAGACCCAAAAAGTTAGAGTAATTGATCAGGACGGAAGCCAGCTCGGCGTATTTTTAGTGAAGGACGCCATTCGTTTGGCTGCCGAACGTGAGTTAGACCTTGTAGAAATAGCTCCGAAAGCAGATCCGCCGGTTTGTAAAATTATTGATTTCGGAAAATTTAAATACGAGCAGCAGAAACGGGAAAAAACACAAAAGAAAAATCAAGTGGTTTCCGTTTTAAAAGAAATTCGTTTTCATCCGAACACCGACGTTCATGATTTTGAATTTAAGACAAAGCATGCAATTAATTTTTTGCAGGAAGGCGATAAAGTTAAAGCCGTTGTAATGTTCAAAGGCAGAGAAATGGCATACACCAAACTTGGTGAAGATTTGCTCAACCGCTTTATTGAAAAATTAGAAGATTACGCAAAAGTAGAAAGCCCGATTAAAATGGAAGGGCGCTACATGAACTTAATAGTCGTTCCTTTTAAAGGAAAAACAAAAAAAACAACAAAATAAGGAAACCCAATGCCAAAAATGAAAAGCAACCGCGGCGCCCGTAAAAGTTTCAGAGAAACTGCGTCCGGTCATTTTAAGAGAAAGAAGGCTTTTAGAAGCCACATTCTCTCTTCAAAAAGCACGAAACGAAAAAGAGGTTTGCGTAAAGCTACTCTTGTCTCCGGCTCTGAAGAAAAACGTGTAATCGCGATGATGCAATAAGAAAGGAAGAACAATGCCAAGATCAAAAAACAAAGTTGCTTCTAAAGCACGTCGTAAAAAAATTCTCTCAATGGCAAAAGGCTATTGGGGAACGAGAAAAAATGTCTTCACGGTCGCCAAGAATCACGTAGAAAAAGGATTACTTCACGCTTACCGCGATAGAAAACTAAAGAAAAGAAATTATCGCAATCTTTGGATCATTAGAATTAACGCAGCCGCAAGAGTAAACGGTACAACCTACTCTCAATTGATGCACGCACTCGACTCAAAAGGCGTCGTGATCAATAGAAAAGTACTTGCAAGTTTAGCGGTCGAAAATCCTAAAGCATTCACTGATTTAGTTTCTTTTGCCACAAAATAAATTTATGAACCCAAGCCTTCTTTTTGCCCCATGGGGGAAGACGACTTGGGTTTTTCATTTTAAAGGATGATACGGGAAATGTTAACCAAAATTCATGCGCTCACCACTGAATTTCTTCAAGCATGTGAAAATGTTAAAGATCAGAAACAACTTGAAGATTTGCGCCTTTCTTTCCTAAGCCGGAACGGTTCCATTGCGGCACTTTTTGAGGAACTTAAAAGCGTTCCGAAAGAAGAAAAACCGATGCTCGGAAAAGAGTTGAACAAACTGCGCACGCTTGCCGAAGAAAAATTCAATGAAAAAAAATCCGCATTTGAAGAACTCCTTACAAAAAAATCTCAGCAAATTGATTTAACCTTACCCGGTAGAAAAGTAGAACTCGGGCATAAACACTTGCTCACACAAACGCTTGATGAGATTAAATCAATTTTTAAAGGATTAGGTTTTTCAATTTTTGAAGGGCCGGAATTAGAATCCGATTACTACAACTTTGAGGCGTTAAATTTTCCAGCCGATCATCCGGCGCGCGATATGCAGGATACATTTTTCGTCAACAAAAATTTTCTGCTCAGAACCCACACGTCACCCGTTCAAGTTAGATTGATGGAAAAACTTCAGCCGCCGCTGCGGGCAATTATGCCGGGCAAAGTGTACCGCAACGAAGCCATCAGCTCACGAAGCCATTGCATGTTTCATCAAGTGGAAGGATTATGCGTTGATACCGATGTTACGTTTGCAGAATTGAAAGGGACGCTTGTTGCGTTCGCAAAACAATTTTACGGCAAAGAGTTGAACTACCGTTTTCGTCCAAGCTTTTTTCCGTTTACCGAGCCAAGCGCCGAAATGGATATCACCTGCTTTTTATGCAAGGGAAAAGGATGCCGCGTCTGTAAACATTCCGGCTGGCTTGAAATTCTCGGCTGCGGAATGGTTGACCCGAATGTTTTTGAGTATGCGAAATATGATAACGAAAAATATACCGGCTACGCATTCGGAATGGGTATTGAAAGAACAGCAATGTTGAAGTATGGACTTACAGACATCCGTACCTTTTTTGAAAATGATGTACGATTTCTCAAACAGTTTTGATCCGGAGAATGCAAATTGAAAATATCACTTAATTGGTTAAAAGAATATATTGATCTGACCGACATTCCTGTTGATGAGATTGTCTCCAAACTTACCATGTCCGGTCTGGAAGTTGAAAGCGTTGAGAATCAAAATGAAATGTTCCATAATTTTATTATTGGTTTTGTAGAAGAAAAAGAAAAACATCCGAACGCCGACAAACTTTCGCTTTGTGTAATTAACAACGGCAAAGAAAAATTAAAAGTGGTTTGCGGCGCGCCAAATGTGGCTGCGGGGCAGAAGGTTGTTTTTGCGCAAATCGGCGCAGTCGTTCCCAACAGCGGAATGAAAATTAGTAAAGCTAAAATTCGCGGCGCCGAATCGAACGGAATGCTTTGTTCGGAATCCGAACTTGGACTGAGCGAAGATCACTCCGGCATTATCGTTCTTGATGCATCGTACAAAGAAGGCACTCCCGTTTCCGAAGCGCTTCATTTAAATGATGTTCTGTTTGAAATTGGAGTTACTCCAAACCGCGCCGACGCACTTTCGCATATTGGTGTGGCGCGCGATCTCTCCGCAATTTTTCAACGACCATTAAAAACTCCAAAAGTTTCCAATCCGGATTCGCAAAAAAATATAAATGATTTAGCTGCAATTGAAATTGACGACGCGGTTAATTGTCCCCGGTATTCCGCAAAAGTTTTAGTGAATGTTGAAATAAAAGAATCACCCGATTGGCTGAAGAGAAGATTAAAAGCCATCGGACTTCGACCAATTAATAATATAGTTGATGTTACTAATTTTGTTCTGCACGAAATGGGTCAGCCGCTGCACGCGTTTGATCTTGATAAACTTTCCGGCAAAAAAATTATTGTAAAAAAAGCGGAAGCAAACGCTTCATTCACTACACTTGACGCTAAAGAAAGAAAGCTGAATGAAAATGCGTTGATGATTTGCGACGGCGAAAAACCGGTTGCGGTTGCAGGCGTTATGGGTGGAGAAAATTCTGAAGTTACCGCTTCAACTAAAAACATTTTAATTGAAAGCGCTTACTTTAATCCGACGAGCATTAGAAAAACATCAAAGTTTTTGGGATTGAGCACCGACGCTTCGTACCGCTTTGAGCGCGGTACCGATCCGTCAAATACACTTTACGCTGCTGAAAGAGCGGCGCAGTTAATGGCTGAACTTAGCGGCGGTGAAGTGGTGAACGGATGTATCGATGTCTATCCATATCCAATTTCTGCAAAAGAAATAACGCTTCGTTTTCATCAAATAAAAAGGGTGCTTGGTTATACCGTATCAAATGAAAATGTAAAAGATATTTTAGTCTCACTCGGATTCGAAATTAAAAAAAGTTCTGAAGAGGCGATCACCGTTCTTGCGCCTGCATTTCGTCCCGACATTGAGCGCGAAATTGATCTCATAGAAGAAATTGCAAGAATAAATAATTACGATACGATTCCCACTATTTCGAAAATTGCAATTCCGATTGGTGAGAAGATTGATGAGTCTGCGTTTGTTGACGACTTCCGGACGATTGCAACCGGTCTGGGCTTTAATGAAATTCTTTCCATTCCGATGATCACAGAAAAAGCTTCTGATATTTTTGGTAAACCGGTCGGATTGCTCAATCCGCAAGGCTCCGAAATGGGTTTCCTGCGCACTTCACTTTTGGCAAGCGCGCTTCCGGTGGTGGAAAAAAATATCAACGTAGGAGAGAAGAATCTCAAACTTTTTGAAGTTGGAAAAATATTTCAAAAACTTAATGATGACCTCTTTACTTTTTCCGATTTTACGGAAGAAGAACGATTTCTCTTCATCCTAACCGGAAAAAATTCCGAAAAAGAATGGTACTCCGGTGAACGCGACTTCGACTTTTATGATTTAAAAGCTTTTGTAAATGAGTGTTTTCAGAAAAAAGTACTTGACAATCTTTTAAATGATTCCTATTATCACAGTGGAAATAAAATTTTTGATTACTCTTTTGCCAAAAGTTATAACAAAACTGTTTTAGGCAGCGGCGGAAAAGTAAAAAAAGAAGTTCTTAGACAGTTTGGTATCCAGCAGGACGTCTTTTGTTTTGAAGGTTCGATGGAAGTTTTAAAATCAATTATTGCTAAAGAAAAAAGATTTTCAGAGCTTCTCCGCTTTCCTAAAATGATGAGAGATTTTGCTTTCATTTTTGAAAAAGATATTCCCGCGGAAGATGTTGTTTCTTTTATAAAGAAGAAAGGAAGCAATATCTTAAAAAATGTTCATCCCTTTGATGTATTTGAACATGCGTCAATCGGTGAGACAAAAAAATCGGTTGCGTTCAACCTTACCTATTTTGATGCCGAACGAACGCTGACCGATGAAGAAGTTGACAAAGATTTTCATCAATTAATTGGAATAATTACGGAAAAATTTAACGCAGCGCTGCGAGGAAAATAATTGGCTGATTTATCTAAATTTGAAATATTCTTGCAAGAACTCAGTTCGGTTGAAGTGCAGGCTTCGGCTCAAATGGAATTGTATGAAGAGTTGTTGAAAAGAACTCGAGAACTTGAAAAAAAAATTTCGAGTCTGCAAAAAGAAAATGAGTATCTGAAACTTCAGTCCGCCGAAAGCAGAGAAAATGGAGAAGCGCAAGACGGGCAAAAAGCTCAAGAAAATATTTTCGGATCGTTAAGCGTTAAAGAACGTGAAAATCTTAAAGTGCAAATTACAGACGTAATAACAAAAATAAATAATCATTTAACCAGTTCTTAACTAATAAATATTGTTTGATGGTGCCGGTTCGTTATGAATGACAAAAAGAAGCTTAAAGTAAAAATATTTGATAAAGAATACTCTTTATTGGTAGACAACGAAGAAATCGCAAAGGAACTTGCTGTTTATGTTAACAATGTAATGGAAGAAACAAAAGAAGAACTGCCCGATCAACCGGCGCAGACGATTGCCATTATCGCTTCATTAAATATTGCTTACGACTATTTTATGGAAAAAAACAAAAACAAAGAATTCCTTATCCAGGCGACAGATAAAGTGAAAAAAATTAAGCTTCTCCTAAATCAATCAACAGACCTCATCCCATCTTAACACCATTACCGCTGCCGGTTAATGGTAACAAAAAAGAACCATCTTTACCAATGGGTTATTGACTTACGATGCGTAAGGCAGGCCTCATCTCAAGCAATTGAGAATTCGTTCGTACGAACGAAACGGAGGAAGCAAGAAACATTCGGGCTCTTTCCCACACTGTTTGGAATAGGGTTCTTTCCCTGTTCAACAGTAACCGGCAGTTCTTTTATTAATCTTTTTATTGAGGTGTAGTGTGAATTTTTACGATATAGACCTTTTGCTCCTAATACCGATGGTGGTACTGTTGGTTGCGGTATTTTTTTATTTAGGCTGGAAAGTAAACTCGAAATTAGGAAAGCGCAGCATTGCCGCCGGTGAAGACCGCGCCAAAGTTATCATTGCGGATGCTGAAAAAGATGCAAATAATATTAAGCGGGAAAAACTTCTTGAAGTAAAAGATGAGTGGTATAAGAAAAAAATTGAATTCGACACCGAAGTAAATCAAAAAAGACAAAAACTCCAGAACTTAGAAAAACAATTATCTACCCGCGAAGACAACATTGATAAAAAATTAGATTCATCAATTAGAAAAGAAAAAGAGAACAGAAATCTTGAACGCGAAATCGCAGTTCAGAAAAAAAATCTTGAGATCCGGTACGCTGAATTAGACAGACTTGAAAAAGAACAAAATGAGAAACTTGAAAAAATCTCCGGATTAACCGCAGAAGAAGCAAAAAAATTACTCCTCGAAAGTATGGAGCAGCAAGCCGAAGTAGAAGCAAATAAAATATTCAAAGAGAAATTTGAAAAAGCCAAATTAAACGCTAAGCAGGAAGCTCAAAAAGTTGTCGTACTCGCAATCCAAAGAACCGCAGCGGATCATTCCGTAGAAACTACCGTTTCAGTTGTGCAAATTCAAAATGATGAATTAAAAGGAAGGATCATCGGAAAAGAAGGACGCAACATCCGCTCGTTTGAAGCTGCAACCGGCGTTGATGTTATTGTTGATGATACGCCTGAAGCGGTTATCCTATCATCATTCGATCAATTCCGTAGAGAAGTTGCCCGCGTTTCGTTAGAGCGGTTGATAGCGGACGGAAGAATTCATCCGGCGCGAATTGAAGAAATTGTTGAGAAGGTTCGTGTAGAGTTGATTGAAGAAATGTTTAAAGAAGGAGAGAACACACTGCTTCAGTTAGGCATTCACGGCGTCCATCCGGAAATAATTAAACTCATCGGAAAGATGAGATACCGCTCGAGCTACGGACAAAATTTATTGCAGCACAGTGTTGAAGTTGCGTACCTCTGCGGCATCATGGCGGCAGAGTTAGGCATCGATCCGATCATGGCAAAACGCGCGGCGCTACTCCATGATATCGGCAAAGTTGTTGATAAAGAGATTGAAGGACCTCATGCGTTGTTAGGTTACGATATTGCCAAACGGTACAGAGAAAATCCGATTGTCGCAAATGCTATTGGGTCTCACCACGAAGATATTGAAATGGAACATCCGATTGCCGTGCTTGTGCAGGCGGCAGATTCAATAAGCGGCGCCCGCCCCGGCGCACGTCGCGAACCGATTGAAGGCTACGTGAAACGGCTCGAAACGCTTGAAGCGTTGGCGCAATCTTTTGAAGGAGTTGCAAAAACGTATGCTATCCAAGCCGGCAGAGAAGTGAGAGTTGTGGTTGAGCACGAAAAAATTGATGATATTTTTGCCGATAAATTAGCGCAGGATATCGCCTCCAAAATAGAAAACGAAATGGAATATCCGGGACAAATAAAAGTTACGGTTATCCGCGAAGTGAGAAAAATCAGTTACGCTAAATAATAATTTTCACCGGAGGGTTGGGGAAATGTTTTTAAACATCAACAAAATATGCTGTACAAAATTAGAATTGACCAGTGATTCCCGCTATTCCGTATTTGAAATTTGAGGGAACGTATTTTAATAAAAATCATTCCCGCATCATGCCAACCCTTCAAACCTTTTCACATTCAAGAAAAATTTTCTTTTAGATAACAAAAGTTTCTCATCCCGCCAAATTCTGATTAATAGAGAGAGAAATATTTCTGGCAAGGAACTTGATATTTATAAATATCAAGTATCAAATTTGAAAAATGACCCAAGATCAGAACATCCCGATTTACACAATTAGCGAAGCTGCAAAACTGCTTGGCATTTCCGTGCACACTTTGCGCATGTACGAAAAAGAATCGTTGATACTTCCCTTTAAAAAAGAATCAAGCCAGAGGCGTTATTCCCCAAATGATTTAACCCGCATTACCTGCATCCGCGACGCGATAAATAAGGATAAAATCAGTATTGCGGGAATTAAACGGATATTGGCGTTAAATCCTTGCTGGGATATTATCAAATGTACACCGGAAGACCGCGCGCAGTGTTTGTCGCTAAATGACCATACCAAACCTTGTTGGGCGCACAACCACTCTACGGGAATTTGCGAAACGAAAAATTGCCGTGAGTGCAAAGTGTATGTTGAATCGGCTTCGTGCAACGCTATTAAGCAATCCATTATTTCGGGAACGCTCAAGTCAATTTAATATTTGATACTATACTAATTCAAATTAAGTAAGTCACCTTACGCAATTGTAGGGCGATTCTCAGAATCGCCCACGCTTTTTGTTTTCAAAATATCTATTTTCGAGCGAAACGGAGTTTCGCTCTACAATTATGCGTAAGGTGAGTAAGTAAGTTCAAAAAAAGTAAGTAACATGAAAAAAATAGTTATCCCACTTGTCTTAATCGGATTGCTGATCATCAGCGCCGTCAGTTTCTTAACATCAAAAAGCTCTGAACAGACAAAGCTGATGGAGTTAAAAAATCAATTTGATAAAAAATCCGTTCAACACGTTGATCATACCCAATTTGCCGGACTGAAGAAAAAATTTTCTTCGCCTCAGCAAGTAACCGAAGCGTGCATTGTTTGTCATAATGGAAGAGCGCAGGAAATTATGCGTTCCAACCATTGGAATTGGGAGCGGGCTGAGTATGTTAAAGGACGCGGCATCGTCTATCTCGGCAAAAAAAATGCGATCAATAATTTCTGCATCGGTACGGAAGGAAATGAAATGAGCTGCGCCAAATGCCATGTAGGCTACGGAATGGCTTCTTCAAAAACTTTTAATTATAATGATGAAAACAATATTGATTGTCTTGTCTGTCACGATAATTCCGAAACCTATGCGAAGGCGCAGGAAAAAGGGGGCGCACCGGACCCAACGGTTGATCTGGCAAATGTCGCTCAACATGTCGGCAAACCGAAGCGATCAAATTGCGGTGTTTGCCATTTCTTTGGCGGCGGCGGTAATAACGTTAAACATGGCGATATCGAAAAGGCAATGTTTGAACCTTCGCGAGATGTTGATGTTCACATGGCAAGCGGAGGAATGAATCTGCAATGCGTTGACTGCCACAAGACCGAAAACCACATGATCAGCGGAAAAATGTACTCGCTTTCTTCGATGAACAGACACCGCGCTTTGTGCGAAGATTGCCACAATGAAAATCCCCATGCAGATGCTGTACTAAACAAACATACGCTAAAAGTTGCTTGCCAAACTTGCCATATTCCAACCTACGCAAAAGTGAACGCAACAAAAGTCGCATGGGATTGGTCAACTTCCGGTAAGTTGAAAGACGGCAATCCATACGAAATTGACGACGCGGATGGAAACCATACTTATCTTTCTATTAAAGGAAGTTTTACCTGGGGAAAAAATCTTAAACCGGATTACGTTTGGTTTAACGGCACTGCCGGTCATTATCTTTTAGGCGATAAAGTTTCCGATACCACAAAACCGCTGCTGCTTAATCCTTTGTATGGCTCTTACAATGATGTTGAATCGAAAATTATTCCCGTTAAAATTCACCGCGCAAAACAACCGTTCGATCCGGTAAACATGATCATTATTCAGCCAAAGCTTTATGCGGATAAAAAAGGTGAAGGCGCGCTCTGGAAAGATTTCAATTGGGAAACCGCTTCGGCAGTTGGAATGAAAGATGTGAATCTTCCGTTCAGCGGAAAAATTACTTTTCTGAAAACTGAAATGTATTGGCCTATTAATCACATGGTTGCTTCAAAAGAAAATACCGTGAAATGTAATGAATGCCATACCAGAGAGAACAGCCGATTAGCCGGATTAACAGATTTCTACATGCCGGGGAGAGATTATAGTCCGGTAATTGAAACTGCCGGTAAAACAGTTTTATTCGCTTCATTCTTGTTGGTGATTCTCCACGGCGGATTCAGATTTTTTTCTTCACGTAAATTGAAAAAAAGAGGTGAGTGATGAAACAGAAAGTTTATATCTATCGGTCGTTTGAACGCTTCTGGCATTGGATGCAGGCAATTTGCATTTTCTTTTTAGCGGCAACGGGATTTGAAATCCACGGCTCATTCACATTTTTCGGTTATCAAAATGCCGTAAAATATCACAACATTGCCGCATACACTTTTATGGTGTTGATCGTGTTCGCCATCTTTTGGCATTTTACAACCGGCGAGTGGAAACAATATCTTCCCACAACTAAAAATTTACGGGCACAAATCAATTTTTATTTGATAGGAATTTTTCAAAACGCGCCGCACCCAACAAAAAAAACGGTGCTCAGTAAATTAAATCCTTTGCAAAGACTTACTTATCTCGGATTGAAAATCCTTGTAATTCCAACAATGGTTATCTCCGGTTTGCTTTATATGTTTTACCGCTATCCGCAAAAAGGAACGATCGAAGGATTGAACATCGGAACAATTGAAGTAATCGCGCTCTTCCATACCGCAGCCGCATTTTTGTTGATGGCGTTTGTGATTGTTCATTTATATTTAATTACTACCGGTTCAACAATGACGTCGAATTTAAAAGCGATGATTACCGGCTACGAAGAACTTGAAGACGCTCATTCAACCGGTGAGGATACAAAACATACATACGAAAAAAATGAAGTTGAGGCTTAAAATGAACGAAACAAAATATATGAATCCCTATCTCGCCGGACTTTTTCTCGGCTTGATTCTCCTTGTAACTATTTTTATAACCGGAAGAGGATTAGGCGCAAGCGGCGCGGTTAAAAGCGCTGTAGTTGCAACTGTGCAAACCGCCGTTCCGGGTCATACTGCCGGAACAAAATTTTATGAAGAATATAAAGAAGAGCATCCCGGCAATCCTTTAAAAAATTGGCTCGTGTTTGAAGTTATTGGAGTTGTTATCGGTGCTTTTATTTCCGGATTAATTTCAAATAGATTGAAAGTAGAACTTGAGCATTCACCCAGATCAACAACAAAAATTCGAATTGCCGGCGCTCTTGCCGGCGGCGCGTTATTCGGATTCGGCGCTCAACTTGGGCGAGGTTGCACAAGCGGCGCTGCGCTAAGCGGTATGGCAGTTCTTTCTACGGGCGGACTTATTACCATGATGGCAATATTCGGCGGCGCCTACGCCTTCGCTTATTTTTTTAGAAAAATGTGGATATAGAAAGGAGTTGTAATTATGGGACCGTTAGTACCTGACATTATTGGAAATGAACTGAACTTTGTTGTGGCTCTTTTCATCGGTATCGCCTTTGGCTTTATTCTGGAACAAGCCGGATTTTCTACTTCAAAAAAACTTGTCGGATTGTTTTACGGATACGACTTCACCGTTTTGCGAGTATTTTTTACGGCGGGATTGGTTGCCATGATCGGCGTAATAGCTTTTGATCATTGGGGCTTAATTGATATTAGTCTGATCTACATTAATCCAACATTTCTCTGGTCAGCAATTGTTGGCGGATTAATTATGGGATTAGGATTTGTAGTCGGCGGCTTTTGTCCCGGAACAAGTGTTTGTGCGGCGGCAATCGGTAAAGTTGATGCGATGATTTTTATCGCCGGTTCATTTGCGGGTGTTTTTATTTTTGCGGAAGGTTACCCGCTTTTCGAAAATCTTTATAAAGCGGCTCCGTGGGGCAATGTAAGAGTATTCGACACGCTTGGAATGTCGCAATCACTTTTTGCTTTTCTAGTAACCGCGACAGCTGTTGGCGCGTTTTGGGCAACTACGTTTATTGAAAATAAAGTGAACGGCAAACCGAATCCCGAGTTTAATTCAAAACCACTTTACATCGGCTTGACCGGTTTGGCTCTTATTTTAGCGCTTTCGGCTTTTGCCATGCCGGAAAAAAGAGAATCGCTTTTAGCTGAAGTGAATAACGATGATTTTATTAACGGGTATCCGCTATCGGTAATGGATTGCGATGAACTCGCTTTTGATATAATGGATAAAGACAAAAACTTGCTGATCATTGATTTGCGTTCTCAAAAAGAATTTGACGCGATGAGCTTGCCGAATTCAACCCGGATGGATTTGGAAAATCTTTTTGACAAAAATACTCACAAGCTGTTATCGATAAAACACAAACAATATCTCTTTCTTGCTGATGATGAAATTGCGAGTAAAAAAGCCGCTACGCTTGCTTCTGAATTAGGTTACTCCGAGTTGTTTTATCTTAAAGGAGGAATGAAAGAATTCCGCAGCGCAATACTCAACTTTGCGTCATCCGACCCAAATGCAAATCAGTTGGGAAAAGATACGTATCGTTTTAGAACTGAGGCTGCAAAGATTTTACCGGTGATGATCCAAGAATACGGATTAAAGCGTGCTGCTTCAAGTGCATCGCAAAATAAACCGAAACGCGTTGTTGGCGGATGCTAATGACAGGTCTGAATTGTTTTGATAAAACTTCTCAATTTTCGTAAGTTGAGACATCAAAATGTTAAAAAGAGTACAAGTCAATGCAATCAATTCAAGCTATTATTGAACCTAACGGACAGATAAGACTCCCGAAAGAGGTGCATCTTACTAAACCGATGAAAGCTATTATAACTTTCCTTGGTGAAGAGAGCGAAATGAGATTTACCGAATTAGCAAGTGAAAAATCGTTAGCCGAAGATTGGAATAAACCCGAGGAGGATGAAGCTTGGACTCATTTACAAGCGGTACAGTAGTCTTAATTCCATTCCCATTTTCAGATTTATCACAATCTAAAGTTAGACCGGCTCTCATTTTAACTTCTACAAAACGGGATGAGTATATTTTATGCCAGATTACAAGCAATGCGTATTCTGATTTACAGGCAATTGAGATTACCAATGAAGATTTTAAAAGTGGCGGACTGAAAAAGACAAGTTATGCCCGAACTTCAAAATTATTTACAGGTAGCGGTGAGTTATTTCTTTCTCAGTCCGGCGAATTAAGCGACGTAAAATTTAACTTAATCATTGACCGGATTCTTCAGATGTTTTCTTTAGAACATCGGAAAAGATAAGCTCATTTACATTTCTTTTAATCTCCCGATTTTTCTTATTTTTCGATATGAAAAAATTATTGAAAGTTGCTATTACCGGCGGAATTGGGGCTGGAAAATCTACATTTGCGGATTTTTTTGAAGTGAAAGGCTACCGCGTTATTAAAGCGGATATCATCGCTAAACAGCTTTATAGCACAAACGAGCAATTGAAAAAACAAATCATTCAAGAGTACGGAGGTGAGGTTTATCCCTCCGGAAAATTTGACAGAATTGCTCTCTATCAAAAAGCTTTTATCAATCAAGAAAAAATAAATCGTTTAAACGAGTTGGTGCATCCGGTTGTAATAGAAGAAATAAAGAAAATATTTGCCGAAAGTAAAAATGAAGAAATTGTTTTTGTTGAAGCTGCGCTTATTTTTGAAGCTAAAATGGAACATCTTTTTGATTACACTATTTTAATTTGCGCCGATGAAGCGATCAGAATTGCGCGGACAGCCGCGCGGGAAAAAATCAAACCGGCTGATGTAAAACAGCGGATGAAATATCAAATACCCGATGAAGAAAAAAAAGAGAAAGCCGATTTTACATTTTATAATAACGGCACTGCGGCGGAATTGGAACAAAAAGCCGAATTACTTCTACAATTAATTTTAACTCAAAGAAAGAACTAATGATGAAAATTGCCTTTCAGGGTGAACACGGAGCTTTTAGCGAAGTTGCCGCAAAAAAATATTTCGGAAACAATATCGAAACTTCTCCTTGCTATTCGTTTGCGGATGTATTTTCTAAAGTGCAAAAAAAGCTGGTAAACTTTGGCGTTGTGCCGATTGAAAATTCCCTTTACGGCAGCGTGTTTGACACGTATGATTTGCTGTTAAAATCAACTTCGCCAGATGGAAAGCACGGCTTAAATGTAACCGGCGAATTGCAACTTCAGATAAATCATCAATTGCTTGCGACTAAAAATTTAGCATTCACCGACATCAAAAAAGTCTTTTCACATCCGCAGGCGCTCGGGCAGTGCAGTGAATTTTTGAAAACGTTAACGAATGCGGAAATCCTTCCGGCGTATGATACCGCAGGTTCCGCACTTACGCTTTTAAAAAATGCCGATGAACCGAATGCTATTGTGGCAAGTAAAGAAGCCGCCGAAGTGTATCACTTAAAAATTTTGAAAAAGAACATTCAGAACAATTCGGAGAACTATACCCGGTTTTTGGTCATCGCTAAAGAACAATTGCTCCAGGATTTCAAATCGCCAAAAACCTCAGTTTGTTTTGAGTTGAAAAATATGCCCGGCGCGTTATTTAAAGGACTTAGTGTGTTTGCGCTTCGTGAAATCAATTTGGTAAAAATTGAATCGAGACCGATAGCGCACAAACCTTTTGAATACCGGTTCTACGCTGATTTCATGGGCGATTTGCGTGAAGAGCGTGTGAAGAATGCACTGAAAAATCTTGCCGAGATTTCTCTTTCAATTAAAGTATTCGGCACGTATGAAAAGGGTGAAGTTTATAAGAGCTAAGGATTTTGTGGAATGTTTTTGTTAAAAAAAATTATAACGGTAACTTTAAGCAACTATTTTACGGAGTTTTCGTGTCATTCATAAATGATTTGATCGTTTCGTTTGTCCAGGTTTTACCAAAATCTATTGTTAAAAAATTTTCGGATCGCTATATCGCCGGTGATTCGCTGCCGGATGCCGTGCGCGTTGTGCAGGAATTGAATAAAAAAGGTATCCACGCTACCATCGATGTGCTTGGTGAAGCGATTACAACGAAGGAAGAAGCCTTTACGTCAAGGCAGGCGTGTTCGGAAGTTCTTGATGCTATTCGAAAACTTCAACTGAAAGCAAATCTTTCTATCAAACCGACGCAAATGGGTTTGCAGCTTGATGAGCAATTCTGCTACGAGCAGGTTTCGTCTTTAACGGAAAAAGCAAAAGCCATGCAAAGTTTTGTAAGGCTGGATATGGAAGATTCTTCTTGCACGGATGCAACGCTCCGGCTGTATAAAAAATTAAGAGAATCTTACCAAAATTGCGGAGCCGTAATTCAAGCGTACATGAGAAGAACATTGAGCGATATCCATTCTCTCAGTTCGCTGAATCCGAACATCAGATTGTGTAAAGGAATTTATATTGAACCGGTCTCAATCGCTTTTAAAGGAAAAGACGAAATTAGAAAAAATTATCTCGATGCGCTCAAGTGGATGTTTGAAAATAAAAATTATGTAGGCATTGCAACGCATGATGATTACTTAGTTGATGAAGCGATTGCGCTGATCAAAGCGATGCAAATTCCGCGTGATGCATTTGAATTTCAGATGCTGCTTGGTGTCCGTGAAGATTTGCGCGACTATTTAGTTGAAGGCGGTTATAAAGTTAGAATTTACGTCCCCTTCGGAAAAGATTGGTATCTCTACTCAATCAGACGGTTGAAAGAAAATCCGAACATCGCCGGACAGGTTGTAAAAAATCTTTTTTCACGTAAAAGATAATGCTCGTTTTAGGAATCGAAAGTTCTTGCGATGAAACTTCTGTCGCTGTTTTAAAAGATAATACAATTCTCGTCAATCTTATTTCTTCACAAGATTTCCATATCAATTTCGGCGGCGTCGTTCCCGAATTATCAAGCCGTGCGCACATCCAAATTATCACTTCACTTGTTAAAGAAGCCGTGGCTAAAGCCGGTTGTACCCTTGATGACATTGATGCCATTGGCGCAACCGCCGGACCGGGATTAATTGGCGCTTTGCTGGTTGGTTATACATTTGCACGCGGATTGGCGTTCGCCAAAAAGAAAAAATTCGTTCCGGTGAATCATATTGAAGGGCATATTTTCTCCGGTTTTTTAATGGAAGATAAACCGGAATTTCCCTTGCTGGTGCTTGCTGTTTCCGGCGGACATACGCTGCTTCTCCTCGCAAAAAGTTTTACTGAAATTATACATCTCGGCTCAACAATTGATGACGCAGCCGGCGAAGCATTTGATAAAGTTGCTAAAATGCTCGGACTTGGTTATCCCGGCGGACCGAAAATTCAAGCTGCCGCAGAAAAAGGGAATCCGAAAAAAATTGAATTCCCTATTGCCGACTTGAAAGGGAAGTATGATTTTTCCTTTAGCGGATTAAAAACTTCGGTTCTTCGATACATTCAAAAAGAATTTCCGAAGGGGAATGAAATTCCAACAGAAAGATTAAATGATATCGCCGCATCATTTCAATACGCGGTTGTAAAAGCGCTGGTGAAAAAATGCGAAAAGGTTTTAAAGGAATATGAAGTCGCGTCAATGTCGCTTGTGGGTGGAGTTGCTGCAAATAACGCGCTGCGTACTGCGTTTCTTCAATTAGGTGAAAAGTACAAAAAGAAAGTGGTGATTCCGAAGCTTGAATATTGCGGCGATAATGGTGCAATGATAGCATTCCGTGCAAAGTCTCTGCTGGATGCCGGTGAACATTTTTCGCTTGAAACCGATGCCTTCCCAAATTTTTCTTCAAAATATTTTGTCAATTCTTCTCTGTAGAAAGAGAAATTTCTTATCTTTGCCCAATGGAAAATGTTTACAAAAAAGTAGAAAATGAACTGCAAATCCTTTCAGTTGAAGAGAAGGAAGAGCTGTTAAATAAACTGCGCTTAAGCGTTGATGTGATTGATAAAGAATTGGTTTCGCTCCTTTCCAAACGAACGAAACACGCCATCATGATCGGCAGAATAAAGCATTCGATGGGCTTGCCAACCTATAATCCCGAACGAGAAAAATTTATCAATGCGCGGATCGGTTCGTATGCAGAAGAACCGTTACGTAAAGAAGCGGTTATGCGCATTTACGAGCGCATCCTTGATGAATCCCGCGCTATCCAAAAAGAAGAAGCCGTAAAAGGAAATCTTTATAAATTGTTTTCAGCCGGAGGAAAAGTTTCTTTTAAAAGTCTTCTTTCAAAAAAAGAATTGCTTCTCATCATTTCCTTTTTTGCGGTTGTTCTTTCAATTTTCTCATTCATTTTTTTTAGCCCCAATACTTATTCCGGTAATGTGCCGAAAGTAATTAAAATCAGCAAAGGGGAATCGTTAGATTTTCTGGCTCAAAAACTTCAAGAAGAAGGAATCATTTCAAGTAAAGGAAATTTTAAATTAGCCGCCTACGTTTACGGCGCCACAAAAAGAATTAAAGCCGCCCGTTACCGTGTACCAAACGGATTAAGTTATCTCTCACTGCTTGATCTTTTTATTTCCGGCAAAGGTGATGCGCTGAAAGAAGTTAAATTATACAGCGGTATTTCTACAAAAGGATTATGCAACCGGCTTCAAGTAGAAAAGATTGTGAACGCCGATTCTCTTTTTACGTTGATCAACAATAAGGAATTTCTCTCTAAAATAAATTTTGATAAATCTTCACTTGAAGGGTACTTGCTGCCGGATCATTATGAATTTTATGAAAACAGCTCCGCCGAAGAAATTGCGCAAACAATTTACGGAGCCTTTCAGAAATTTTTTGGCGATTCGCTTAAAGCGCAAGCAAAAAAAATCGGTTTAACTGAACACGAAGTAGTTACCTTAGCCGCTATTGTTGACGGCGAGACGAATAAAAAAGAAGAAATGAATCGAATTGCCGGAGTTTATCTCAACCGTCTGCACGGAGGTATGAAACTGCAAGCTGATCCAACGTTGCAATATTTGCAGACTAACGGATGGAAACGATTAGCCGGAAAAGATTTGCAAATTGATTCGAAGTATAATACTTATAAAAATTACGGGCTGCCGCCGGGACCAATAAACAATCCGGGTAAGGAAGCGCTCCTTGCTGTGCTTTATCCTGAAAAAAATAATTACTTTTTCTTCATAGCCGATACGCAAGGCGGACATCTTTTTTCACAAACTTTTTCTCAGCATCAAAAACTTGCAAAAGAATATCATACATGGTTAAACCGGCAATCAAAAAAATAACGCAGTTTCTTTCACTGCTCTCATCATTTTATTTAATGAGCTGTGCAAATCAATTACCTCCCGGCGGCGGTCCGCTGGATACTATTCCCCCGAAAATTGTTGAAGTCTTTCCTGCAAACGGAACTACAAATTTTACCGGTGATTATTTTGAACTCGATTTTTCGGAGTATGTTGATAAAAGAAGTTTAAAGGATGCAATTTTTATTTCGCCGCAAGTTGATGGTGATTTGGAGCTTGATTGGAGCGGCACATCGGTTCGTGTTTATTTCCCGGGCGCATTAAAAACGGATGTTACCTATAACGTTACAATCGGAACCGACCTTGTTGATTACAATAATAAAAACAGAATGTCGGAAGCATTTTCGTTCGCGTTTGCTACCGGAAAAAAAATCGATAACGGAATCATTCAAGGTAACGTCTATTTTGAAAAACCTTCCGGCGTTATGATTTTTGCCTACAAAGTTACGGGAGACACCATCGATCCTGTAAAACGAAAAGCTGATTATGTTTCTCAAGTTGGCGAGAAAGGGAATTACTCCTTATCCGGTTTGGCTTTTAGCGTTTACAGAATTTTTGCCGTAAAAGATGAATACCGCGATTTTCTTTTTCAGCCGGATCAAGATTTAATCGGCGTTCCTTTTCGTGATGTAACTTTATCGGAACAAGATACGCTTTATTCGGGAATGAATTTTTCGCTTTCCAAAATTGATACGGTTAGTCCCAGATTGTTTGGCGCCGTAATGACGGATAAGCATCACATCGTCGTTTCTTTTTCTGAGCCGCTTGATTCTGCGTCTGTTGACGCGAAGAAATTTTCGATCTACGATTCAACCACAAATAAAGCATACCCTGTGCAGTTTGCGTACAAAGGAAGAGCTAAAGAAAAGGAATTGATTTTAGCGATGAGCGATTCTATTCCGATGGAGAATCAATGTTATTTATCTGCCCGTACCATTTCGGATGAACAAAAAAATGTAACGCCGTTTGATGAAATCTCTTTAACTGTTGGCGATAGACCGGATACTTCGGCGCCAAAGTTAATTAAAACCAATCCTCCCGAACACAGTGAAGAAGTCGATTTTATAAATACTGAAATTTCTTTTTACTTTGATAATGAATTTGATGTTGAAGGATTAAAAAAGAAAATTTCTTTTACCGATACTACCGGAAAGAAGATTGATTTTTCTTTGCTTAAAATTGATGACGCCTCTTTTGTTGTTAAAGCCGTACAAAAATTAAAATCTCTTGAAACGTACGTTATTCAATTTAATTTTAAAGACATTACAGACATTGCGGGCTACAGCGTTGATTCGCTGTATCAATACCGATTTAAAACGTTTAACGGTTTAAACTTCACCGGATTTTCGGGCGTCGCTGAAAATTTAGACAGTTCAAAAAATCCTCTGCTCGTTCTTCAAAGTAAAACTGAACCGGAATTGTCCTATTCAAAAAAGTTGAACAAAAAAGGAGAGTTCGCATTTACAAGAGTTGAACCTGGTAAGTACAACCTCTACTTTTTTTACGACACAGACAACAACGGAAAATTCTCTCCCGGCTTCCCGTTCCCATTCAAACCTTCGGAAGAAATATTGTACTGCCGACAGGAAATAAATTTGCCGCCTCGTTGGGAAGTAACCGATTTTAAGTGGGATGTAAATGCCCGCGAGATACCTCTTCATAAAAATTTGCAGTCTGATAAGGAAACTGAACCAAAGGAATCTCACGAAAAATAAAAACGAATCGAGGTCGTCTGATGAATTCTCGAGTGTCGTTTGACAAGCAATCTGCTTTGCTGAAATAAATTTATAAGACCCTTGTAATCAATGGCAAAATATCAATGACCGAATTAGAGCATTATCTAAAATCGTACTTCACATTAAACCGTGATGAACTGAAAAAGATCGAATCGTTTTTTGAAGAAACTGAAATAACGAAAGGCGGTTTCTTTTTAAAGCAGGGAAGTAGATGTGACAAACTGAGTTTTATCCGGTCGGGATATTTGAGGATCTTTGCCGCCACGGAAGAAAAAGAAGTAACACAATGGATTTCAACGAAAGGATATTTTGTTACAGATCTTTCAAGTTTTGTTTTTGAAACTCCTGCAAGGTGGTCAATCCAGGCGTTAAGCGATGTACGTCTTTACACAATCAAGAAAAGCGATTACAATTTGATCGGAAGGGTAATCCCCGATTGGCACAAACTTGAAAAACTCTTTATCGCACGGTGCTTTACTATTTTAGAAGATCGCATCTTCAGTCACCTTTCGATGTCAGCCGAAGAGCGGTACGCCTTTTTTTTCGAAAATAATAAAGAACTTTTTACACAAGTTCCCCTTCAGTTTATAGCCTCAATGCTCGGCATGACGCCGGAAACTTTCAGCAGAATTAGAAAAAAGAATCTCCTATAATTTCTTGATTTTTATCAAGAGGACTGCTTTCTCTAAGCTCTACCTTTGTAGTGTTAATTAAATATTTCACAAATCACAAAGGAAAGATCAAATGAAATCACTAAACACAATTGCGCTACTATCAATAATCAGCTTTATGACGGCTGCAAAAGAAATAAAAACTGAAATTATTATCAACGCAGCTCCCGAAAAAGTGTGGGCTGTTCTAACAGATTTTGAAAATTATCCCGTCTGGAATCCCTTCATAAAATCGCTTAAAGGAGAAGTTGCTGTAGGAAAAGAAATTACTATTTTGCTCTCGCCGCCTGAATCGTCGGAAAGAACATTTAAGCCGACGATACTTGTTTACCAACCTGCCAAAGAACTCCGTTGGCTCGGGCATTTTTTGTTTACCGGACTCTTTGACGGTGAACATAAATTTGAGCTAATTGATAATCACGATGGGACAACAACCTTCAAACAAAGTGAAGATTTCGGCGGTATCCTCCTCTGGTTTTTTAGCGGTAAAATTTTCGAAAATACCGAAAACGGTTTCAAACAAATGAACCAAAAATTGAAAGAATTAGCGGAAAGGAATTAACCGATCCGTTCATTTTTAAGTTTAAGAAAATTATAATGAACGCGCGTAGCTATTTGTAGCGGCGCCTTTTTTTTAATAAAAAGTAGGATCGAATCCTAAGAAGTGAGTTTAATTATATTTTCAATCTTCTTCTTTTCGTTTCTTCTCAGCCAAAAGTCTCTCGGATGATTTAGATTCTCCGCAGCCGAATAAAGTCTTATGGTTATCTTGAGTGACTCTGAATGAAAAATTTGTCTGCTGAGTTTTTTTTGTAATTTTGTTAAGAGTATGATCCCCGAAGAAATATGGGGAAATCATCATGAGAAAAGAGAAATATTTATTTACTTCGGCTATACATTGCGGAAAAATCATTTCTCAAAATCGTTTTTCGAGAATTGTCAATTCTTTTATTTCACCGATAGTTTTATGTGTTTTTAAAATCAACTTTACTTTGATCTGTTTTATTTATGAATCAATCTATTCAAACTAAAAATTACAAAATACTTTTAGCGCTGTCTATTTTATTAAGTGGAATATCTTGTTCGTATGCTCAAAATCAGCTTGATAGTTTGGAGAACTATGATCCATTCATTTCGATAACTTTAGTTAGAAAGATAATCACTGAAAATTTCTCGATTTTAGAACCAAATAAAAAAGCGTTAGTTTCCGAATACCGGGAAAAAGTAAGAGAAGCCGTTGAGATGAAACGTACGGCGGAAGCAAATGAATCTTACATCAATATCGGAGATATATATTTTACAAGCGGCATTTACGCCCAATCAATTCAAGCGTATTACCACGCGCTTGAGGGGTACGAATCGTATGGTGATTCGTTAAACGCTGCTCTTGTAAAAATAAAGTTAGCCAGATCGTATTACTTTGCGGATCTTATGCCGGCGAAAGATTACTATTCTGAAGCATATAAAATTTTGAAAACATCCGATAAAAAAAATATATCCGCTCTGTCTTTTTATGTCGGCGGTATGTTTGAATCCGATAGTGTGAAACAATCAAAAATGTATCAAGAGGCGTTGAGACTTGAGTATGAGTACATAAAAGAAAATCCAGGTGATAAAAAATCTAAAGAAACGCTTGCTTCGCTATTAAACGTTAACCATCAATTGAAAAAAGCAATTGCCATGGCGGAAGATGCCGGAAACGGTTGGCTGCAGATTCTTTACCTCAACAATTACGGTTTTGAATTAGTTGAATTGAAAAAATATGATGAAGCTTTGCAGACTTTTCTAAAATCTTTAAATCTTTGCAAAAAAATTAGAAATAAGACTCTGTTAAGAAACACTTACGAGAATATCGGTAGAGTTTATCGGTTAAAAGGCAATTGGCAAAAATCTTCTTTATACCAGCAACTCATGCATCTTGTAGAGGAGAGCCTTTACAGTGAACGTTTTTCGCTTCAGATTTCAGACTACAAAGTAAAGTATGATGTTAAAAAAAGGGAAATAGAAAATGCATACCTTAAGAAAGAGCAGAATATTTTAAGCGAAAACATCGCCATCCAGACTGATTTAAATATTCTTCTCATTGTTTCAACTACCGTAATCTCTGTCGTAATGCTGTTTATCTTCTTCGGCAAGCGGAATTTAAAAACTGCCAACGTTGTGTTAGATCAACAAAAGAATGAAATTCTATTGCAGAAAGAGGAATTAGAAAATCTTAATAAAGAACTTCAAGAAAGTGAAACTAATCTTAAAGAAGCGCAAGCTACGGCCAAACTTGCAAATTGGGAATTGGACGTGACGGGAACTGTACTTTCTTTCTCGGATCAATTCTCCAAAATACTTGATACTTCCGACGTGAGAATAAAGAACTCTTTTAATGACGTACTGAATGAAAAAATTATTCACGAAGACAAAGCTGCGGTAGTAGATTTCTTTTTCAATACGAACACAAATCTTGAAGAATCTGTATTAGAATTTAGAACTCTTGTGAACAATAATATTAGATGGATGAAAGCGCATAAAGTAGTAGCGTTGAACAAGAATAAGGAAGTGGTTAGAATTTTTGGAACTCTGCAGAATATAACCGAAGCGAAAGAAAAAGAAGCGATAAAAATTGAAATTGCCGCGCAGCATTCTTTTACCAAACAATTAATTCAATCGCAAGAAGAAGAACGCAAGAGAATTGCCGGCGAGCTTCACGATAGCCTGGGACAGGATATTCTGCTTATTAAAAATCGTGTGTTAATCGGTTTGCAAAATGAAAAAATGGATGATTCGGCTATCGCTCAGTTAGACGAGATAAACCAAGCTGTTTCTTCCGTGCTCAATTCAGTTAGAGAAATTTCTTTTAACCTCAGACCGGCTCATTTGGAACGACTTGGACTTACAGAAACCATCGCTTCGGCAATAAAAAAATTCTCCGAGACCGGTTCAATTACCATAAACAGTCATTTAGAGAATGTAGATAATCTTCTGGAACATGAAAATGAGATTAACTTTTTCAGAATTGTGCAAGAAGGAATAAATAATATCACTAAACACTCCAACGCAAAGGAAGCATTTATCGATATAAAAAAGGAGACTGCACAGATCGTATTAACCATTAGCGACAATGGAAAAGGATTCGACTACGAAGCAACCGCAGAAATATCTTCAGGTTTTGGTTTAAGAAATATTCTTAATAGATTGCTGATACTTGATGGTAAAATTGAAATTAAATCGAAATATTTGGAAGGAACACGCTTAGAAATTTGCGTTCCGGTGAAGAACGATGGACAAGAAAATTAAAATAGTTATTGCAGATGATCATCCGATTTTAACTCAGGGTGTTATCCAGATTTTATCTGCACGAGAAGATTTGGAAATAGCCGGGCAAGCAGAAAACGGTAAGTCTGCTTTGGATTTGATTAGACGTTTGAAACCCGACGTTGCGATTATTGATGTGCAGATGCCTTTGATGGATGGGTTTGACGTCGCTCGAATTGTTAAAAACGAAAATCTTCCTACAAAAATTATTTTCTTAACCATGTTTAATGAAGAATCGTTTGTAAAAAAAGTTTTTGAAATTGGAGTTAAAGGCTACATCCTTAAAGAAAGCGCCGTAGTTGATATTCTTAAATGCATCGATGCGGTAGTAGAAGATAATTTTTACATCAGCCCGCAGGTTTCGCATTTTCTTATTTCGATGAATCTTAAAACAAAGCCGTCAAGTAAAGAAGAACTAACTCAATCAGAAAAAAGAATTTTAAAACTGATAGGGAAAGGGAAGAGCAGTAAAGAAATTGCTGAAGAACTTTTCATCAGTTATAAAACTGTGGAAAACCACCGAAGCAACATTTGCAAAAAATTAGGCATTACCGGTAACTCAGCGCTGCTTAAATACGCACTCAGGTTAACAAACTCCAACAAGTAACATTTCTGGGGGGCAGCCCCTATTTCCCTTCAACAAATGACCTCTTCCACCTATAGGCTTACGCATTACCGACATCTATTTTTGCATCAACTCTGAGAAAAAATTTACAATATGAAAATTCTTATTGCAGAGAGCCACACTCGAATGAGAGAATTCATTAAGCTCCTTGTTGATAAACTTGGCTATACTTCAATCGAAGCCTCAAATGGTTTGATGGCAATAGATAACTTTATATTCCATCAGCCCGATATAGTGATTATGGATTTTAAGTTAAAAGTGATAGACGGATTGGAAGCCGTAAGTATTATAAAAAAAATGTCTGCAACTGTTAAAATTATTGTTGTAGCCGATTATGACGACGAATCACTAAAACAAAAAGCTATACTTGCAGGCGCAGACAAATATTTGTTGAAAGAAAATCTCATCGAACTAAAAGATTTTTTAAACGGAAGTTGAGAGTTCCCAATTTCGGCAAAACAATTGAACAAAA
>Ga0172368_10001721_pt1 | contig 29213 bp, 29 predicted proteins | sample Lak11m_FD_114540 | JGI IMG/M metagenome (GOLD analysis project Ga0172368, IMG submission 114540) | Freshwater microbial communities from Kabuno Bay, South-Kivu, Congo - kab_022012_11m | ecosystem: Environmental > Aquatic > Freshwater > Lake | place: Democratic Republic of the Congo: South-Kivu...
CTGATGGCGTTGCTCCGGCATCGTGGCTGGTCCAACATCGCCGAAGCACTCCGCCACTACGGTGCATCACCGCAACGCGCGTTGCAGCTTATCGGCTGGCCGGAAACATGAAACAACCCTAGGGGCCATACGGTCTCTGGGAATACCCGCCACAGCCGCAGACCGCACGCTGGGTGACCTACGACGTACTGCGATCGCTCCGCCAGCTCGAGTCGGGTGCCGATTGGCTCAGCCTCGAACCGCGCACGCCGTTTCGCGCGTATCCCAGGACCGGAAGGCGGTAAGCGTACCAACGGAGGAGCAAGATGGGCAAGACGCCCTCTGCGGCTGAGGAGGTCGGGACGCGTGGCCCCGCGTTCGCATCCTACCCGAGCCGAGAGGCGCTGCTCGGCCAGCTCGCCATCAGCCGAGAAACAATCTTGATGTGGTGGAACTTCGTGGCCCGCACGCCGGAGGAGATCACCGCGGCGCGCGGATAGGGGGCGCCATATGCCAGATCAGATAGCCATTGAACCTTGGTGGGCGGCACTTACCGTGTGGGGGGTGGTGAATGCCGTCAATGTGCTGCAAGCAGCCGGGTTCCTCTCACGGGTCCGCACCGGCAGCATGGCAATCAATCATATGCTCGGCTACGTGATCGCCGTGCTCGCAGTCCCGGCAGTCCTGGCGCTCGCTGCATTCTGGCGCGCGCGGGCCGGCTGGCTGCACTGGATCGGGCCATTAGTCTATGTCGCCTTCGTTGCGTTGATGGTCGCCGTGGAGTATATCTGGCCGGTCGAATTCCGCTCGCCAACACGCTACGGCATTCTCGTGCCTTACCTCCTGCTTTTCTTCGGCGCGATCCTGCTGATGGGCCTGCCAATGTTCCGCATGGATCGCCGACTGTGGCTTGTCACCGTGACGACCACGGTTCTGCTCCTGGGAGCGATGGGCTTGGCCGTGCGGAAGGGCGTAGGCTGAACCCTGCAGCGCAAGGGCAAACCGGCTGTGGCTGGCTTGCAACAGGCTAAGGACTACGCACGCGACTTAGGGCTGGCCCTCGCTTTTGCTACCAACGGCCATGAAATAATCGAGTAGGACGCTTTCAAGGGTTGGCTCCAGAAGCTCCTTTTCGACCATCCTGAGTTGCTGCCAATCGCTGACGTGGATCCCGACACGTATGACAGGGGTCATGGCAACAGCCTGGTCGCCGCGATAGAATCGGGAGGTGCGATGTCAGGCCATCCCAACCCAGCGTTCCAGCGAACCGTCTTCGGCGCTGCACTCATACGTCAGGTGTCTTACATGCCCACCTTCGTAGCCCTGTTGCGCGGGGTCAATGTCGGCAAAGCCAAGCGCGTGCCCATGGCTGAGTTCCGAGCCCTCCTTGCGGGACTCGGATATACGAGCGTAGTGACGCTGCTGAACAGCGGCAACGCCGTCTTCCGGGCTGCCGGAGGCACGCCGGCCCAACATGCTGCCGCCATCGCAGCCGCTCTCGCGGCCCAACTGAACGTGGAAGTTCCTGTCATCGTCAAGTCGGCCCAGGAACTGGCCACCATCGTGTCCCAAAGTCCCATCACAGTCGAAGCGTCAGATCACGCGCGCTTCCTGGTGGCTTTCGTGCAAGAGCCAACCGCGCTGCCTGGCCTGGCTACCATTGCGCCCCTGGTCGTACCGCCAGAGCAGTTCGCGATCGGCGAGCAGGCTGCCTATCTCTTGTGCGCCGCGGGCATCCTGGAGAGCAAGGCTGGAGCAGCCCTCTTGGGCACAGCCGGCAGGGTGGCCACCACAAGAAACTGGGCCACGGTTCTCAGGTTGCAGGCTCTGGCAAGTGCCGACGCCTGACCCTGGCGTGCACCTGCTAACAGCCTGCGCACGCATTTCAAGAGCCACTATTGCGGAGCTTCTGGGGCTGGTGGCTGGCGGTCTTCACCACGTATGCCCTGTATCTGCTGGCTCGGGGCCAGTGGGGCGCTGCGCCTGACGCCGGCTTTGACCGGCAGGCAGTGGCTGCTTACCTGGTGACCGCCCTGGGGACGATCGCCAGCAGCCTGCTGAACGGCGCGGGCGATCTCGCCCTGATCGGGTTCTTCACGATGACACCCTGGGCGATCATGGGGTGGGCGAAGCTGGCCCGCCGGGGATGCCGCCGGGTTAGCCTGCCAAACGTTTTGCCAAGCGAGAGCCGTTGCGCGAGAATGAAGGCGGTGGCCTCGTACGCATTAAGGCAGCAAATCAGCAAAGAGGAGAAGAACCGTGGCCATGATTTCATCCTTCGAAGGAATTCGCCTATCCTGTGCTGATGCTGCACGGTGAGGATGACGGGCTGGTCTCCGTGCAGGACACTTACGATTTCTTCGCCGCCGCCGCATCCACTGGCCGGCAGATGAAGATTTACGGCCGGCTGTACCATGAAATCTTCAACGAATACTGCCGCGACGAGGTCATCGACGACGCCGTCCGCTGGATACTGGCACGGACGTGAGGCGAGAACCCAGGGGGCCCATCTCGACCCGCTGCCCGGCAATCTCGGCCCGGCTGCGACAGCGATGTTGAAGGGCTACACCGGGGATCACGATCCGCGCCGCCCGCTGATCTCGCCGTTCTACGCCGACCTGCGCGGCTTGCCGCTGCTGCACGTCGGCGAACGTGAGGCGCTGCTGGATGGCGTCGTGGATTTCGACCAGCGCGCCGTCACCGCCGGCGTGGAGGGCCAGACGGTGGTGTGGCCGCACATGTTCCACGTCTTCCAGGTGTTCGCGGCCATCCTGCCGGAGGCACGCCAGGCGGACGCACAGATCGCTGCGTTCATCCGGTCACGGCTGGACGGCAACCAGACAGATGTGAGAAACGCCCCATCACGATGATCCACATCACCTTTCGCTTCTACGCTGAACTGAACGACTTCCTGCCGCCGGAGCGCCGCCAGGTCGCGTTCGGCCACGCGTTGGCCGGCCCAGGCTCAGTGAAGGATGCGATCGAGGCGCTGGGCGTGCCGCACACGGAGGTGGACCTGATCCTGGCCAACGGGGAGTCGGTCGACTTCAGCTACCGGCTGGCTGACGGCGACCGCATCGCGGCCTACCCCGTGTTCGAGACGTTGGACATCACGCCGCTGCTCCGCGTGCGTCCTGAGCCGCTGCGCCATCTCCGCTTCGTGCTCGACACCCACCTGGGACGCCTGGCAAGCTACCTGCGCCTGCTGGGCTTCGACGCGCTGTACGCGAACGATGCCGGCGACGCAGAGCTGGCCGATCTGGCCGCCGCCGAGGGGCGCATCCTGCTCACCCGCGACCGCGGGCTGCTCAAGCGCAGCCAGGTGACCCGCGGCTACTGCCTGCGCTCGACCAACTCCCACGCCCAGCTCCGCGAGGTGGCGCAGCGCTTCGATCTGGCGGCCACGGCGCGGCCCTTCACGCGCTGCCTGGCCTGCAACGGCAACCTGGAGCCGGTTCCCGCGGCGGAGGTGCGCCACCTGCTGCCCGAGCACACGCGCCAGACCTATGATGAGTTTGGCCGCTGCACGGCGTGCGGCCGGGTCTACTGGCAGGGTGCCCACTATGCGCGGATGCGGGGATTGGTGGAGGAGATCGTCGGTGGTACACATTCGATTGGATCGAAATACGGATAGCACCGTTTCATAGGAGATACTCATGTTCAAGATCACTGGAATGCTGCCGGCCCTGCTGACCCCGTTTGACGCGGAAGGCAACGTCAATTTGACGGCGATGCGGGATTTGATCGAATGGCACATCATCCAGGGTGTAGCGGGTTTCTACATCCTCGGCTCGACGGGTGAGGGGTTATTGCTTTCCGAGGCTGAGCGGCGGACGGTCGCCGAGGCCGTGGTGAAACAGGTGAAGGGTCGCGTGCCTGTGATCGTCCACGTTGGCGCCATTACCACCCGAATGGCCTGTGATCTGGCTGCTCACGCCGAACAAATCGGCGCGGATGCAGTCAGCGCGATCCCGCCTTTCTACTTCAACGTCGGGCCCGAAGGCGTGAAGCAGCATTACCTCCGCATCGGCGCCGCCTCGAGTCTGCCTTTCTACATCTACAACATCCCCGGCACCACAGGGGTGAATATCAGCACTGACATGGTGCGCGATATGATCAAGACCATGCCGACGCTGCGCGGGATGAAGTATACCGCCTACGACTTTTACGCGATGCGCAAGATCATCGAGCTGGAGGGCGGAAAGTTGAACGTGGTCTCCGGCCCGGACGAGATGATGATTGCTGCCCAGGCGATGGGAGCTGACGGCGCAATCGGGACGACCCACAACATCCTGCCGCGCATCCTGGTGCAGGCGTATAACGCCTTCCACGCCGGCGATCTGGCAACGGCTCAGGCGCTCCAGGCGAAGATCAACTGGGTGGTAAATATCTTCCTTTCGTTCCCTTCCTTCTCGGCCGTCAAGGAGATCATGCGGCTCATCGGCTTCGACCTCGGATGCGGCCGCCTGCCCAATCTGCCGCTCACGGATCAGCAGCGGGGTCAGATTCGGGAGATGCTGGAGGAGGTCGGTTTCTTCCAGTTCGCGACACGACGATAGCCGCGCGACGACGTGTTCGTTTTTGAGGTTTTTGCGGCGACTTTGCCGTCGCAAAAACCTCACATGCCGCGTCCTCGTATTCAGCAAGGAGGATGCGATCGTTGGGTTTGTCGAAGCTACGGAAGACCCCAGGGCGGGGCCAGTGGCGAGCTCAGTCCTCAGCTCACCGCTTTCTTCACGAGCGCGGCGATCCTTGCCTCTTCGGCGGCGGTCAACTCTTTCAGCGCGAAGGTGACCGGCCACATGGCGCCTTCGTCGAGGTTCGCCTTGTCGCTGAAGCCGAGCGTCGCGTACCTCGTGTTGAACTTCTGCGCGCTTTGGAAGAAGCAGACGACCTTGCCGTCCTTGGCATACGCGGGCATCCCGTACCAGAGTCTCGGCGAGAGGGCTGGCGCGCTGGCTTTGATGATGTCATGGAGCCACTTGCCCATGGCGCGATCCGGTTCTGGCATCTCGGCGATCTTCGCGAGCACGGCGCCTTCCCCGTCCTCCTTGTCCGCCTTCAGCTCTTGGAGGCGCTCCTTCATCGCGGCTCGTTCCTCGTCCGTGAATCCCTTGGACGTCTTGCCGATCGCGGTGGTGCTCTTGGCGGACTTCTGCGTGTCCTTCTTTGGGCCCATAGAAACCTCCTCATACTGACTTGGGTTGGAAACTTCGCCGCAGTTCGAGTGCGGACACGCGCTATTCTAACATGCGCCGCCTGACGGGATAGTAAGCATACTTGCGGATCGCGTGGATCATCGCCCAGACGTTCTCGACCTTGCAGTACGAGGTGATCGAGTTGGCGCTGCTGATCATGTATCCGCCGCCCTTGCCGATGGTCTCGATCCGTTGCTTCACCTCAGCTTCAACCTCCGCGGGGGTGCCGCGGGTCAGCGTGTAGTGCAGGTCGATGTTGCCGATCAGGCAGAGCCGGTCGCCGTAAAGCCGTTTGACCTGTTCAATATCCATGGGGCCGGGTTCCAGCGGATGCAGGCCATCGAAGCCCAGGGTGAGCAGGTCGTCGAGCAGCGGCATCAGGTTGCCGTCGGAATGGAAGATCCAGGGTAATCCTTCGCCTTTGATGGCCTGGGCGACCCGCCTGAGATGCGGCATGAAGACGGTGCGCAAGACCTTCGGCGAGAACATCGGCCCGGTCTTGTAGGCCATGTCGTCGAAAGTCCAGACGAAGTCGGCGCCCAGGTCGCGCAGATGTCGCACGATGGCGATCGTCCAATCTGCGTAGCGCCCCAGGAGCGTGTCAACCAACCCTGGGTCGTCGGCCAGGGCGTAGGAGAACCCGTCCAGGCCCAGGCCGAGCAGCACCGGCGATACACCAAGGCGCATGTTGGCAGCCACGGCGTACTTGCCGCGGTTGCGCCGGACGAGTTGCTCTCCTTCGGCGTACAGGCTCGGATCGTCGGGATCCGGGAAGACCAGCCCGTCCAGGTCAGCCCACGAGTGGATGGCTGGCCGGGCCACGAAGTTGATGCCGTCTCGCTCATCGTATTCGCCGAAGATCGGCGGGCGAAGGGCTACGCACAGGTTATCCAGCCCCATCACCTCGTTCAGTTCCTCGGGCAAGAACTCGTCGCGGCCCATCAGCGCCCGCTGCATGGGTGGGTCGATGCCCCCTTCGACAAATGGCACCCGGTCAGGTTGCTCGTGGCGGAGAGCCGCCAACACCCGTTCGCGTGAATTCACTAACGTCTCCTCACCCGGATAAGCCGGAACCAAACAGAACGTGTTCTCGGCACGGTCGCAAAGTGCGTTTTTGGGCGTCTGTCATGCTGAGTCACTCAAGAAACGTAGTTTGTGCCCGTGGATAATTCCGAGGACCCGCTTTCTCCGAGACAGTGGGTCCCTTGACAAATCTAGAGCTTGACTACCTGGCCGGTGCGCCCTGACTCCAGTGCAGCCGTCAGCACGCGATGGTGCAGGTGGGTTTCCTCCGGCGTCACGCAGCCGAAGGGCTGGCGCATCCCCTCACGGCCGTGCGCGAGCTCATCGCAGAAGGCCGCGATCATTTGCAGGATGCTGTCGGAAAAGCCGAACTCGAAGATGCCACCGGTGATCGCGGGGTAGGGCGGTGTATAGCCGAGATCGAACACTTCCCAGCTTTGCGGCTTGCCCGACCGATAGGTCATTGTGCGCAGCGTCCGGGGATACTTGGTGCTGAACTCGGCCGAGAACTCCGTGCCGATGATTCTGATGAACCAGGTGTTGGCTTCGCCGGGCGCGATGCGCTTGGTGCTGATGAGCATCGGGAAGTGCTGATCGGTGGTTTCGACCTCGCAGGCCAGGAGCGCGTTGTCCCACGTTTCGCACGGGGCCAGGCCGCCTTTGCCGTCCGGCCGTTCCGTCACGATCTTCGACAGCAGCGCCCGGACGTTCGATGGCACCCAGCCGGAGCGCAGTGGGATGTGCAGTGGATGCATCCCCAGATCACCCATGCAGCCATACTCGCCGTTGAACTGGATCATGCGCTTCCAGTTGATCGGCTTCTGCGGGTCCAGGTCGCTGGAGTGCCACAGCCCGGCTTCTACCTCGATGATCTTGCCGAAACGCCCTTCGCGGATGAACTTCGTCACCTGGGAAGCGCCGGGGAAGAAGGGAAACTCCGATGAGCAGCGGGCAAACACCTGCGGATGACCGCGCAGCTCGGCCAGGATCTGCTCGTTGGCGGCCAGGTCAATCCCGAACGGTTTCTCTCCCAGCAGGTGTTTGCCGGCACGGATGATATCGCCGTAGATTTGCGTGTGGAGATGATGCGGCACCGCGCAGTAGACCGCGTCCACGTCGGGACTGGCAAGCAGCTCGCGATAGTCGTTGACCGCCACGGTGACATCGGGAAGATTGTCGGTGAACCAACACAGGCAGGATGGATTGGTATCGGCGACGGCCACGAGCCGCGGTCGAACGTCCATCTCCAGCAGGTGCGCCCAACGCTGCGTCGCGCTGGCAAACTCGCGCGCCATCAGCCCGCAGCCGATGACGCCGAAGCGGATGAGCTTTTCAGGCATCGTGATGGTCTCCTTGGCGGACGCGCGACGTGGTGCGTGGTGCGTGTTGCGTACTGCGTATTGCGTGCTGCGTGTTGCATGACTGACTTCGGGGAACAAAACCCGCACTACGAACTACGCAATACGCTCTACGCTCCACGCTCTACGCCCCGTACCCCAACTCTCTCTGCGTCTCGTAAATGCTTTCTTCGATGATGTCCATCGCCTTCATCGCCACGTCGTCCTCCATGATCAGCGGCGGCGACATGCGCAGGATATGACCGGCGGGAATCCACGCCAGGCCCTTGCGGAACGCCTTCTGATAGACCAGCTTGCCGGCCTCTTCGAACGGTTCCTTGGTCGCCTTGTTCTTGACGAGCTCTAGCCCCAGCAGGCAACCGACGCCGCGTGCCTCCCCGACGATGGACGAGTTGGCCTCGATCTTCTTCATGCGCGCCAGCAGGATCTCGCCCAGGTGCGCCGAGCGCTCGCACAGATGCTCTTCTTCGATCACCTCGATGCTTGCCAGCGCGGCCGCGCATCCCATTGGGTTGCCTCCATAGGAGGTGCTGGCACTGATCTTTTCGATGACTTCTTTGTATTGCTCGCCGACCAGCATGGCCGTTACCGGGAAGCCGTTGCCGAAGCCTTTGCCCAGGGTCATCACGTCCGGCACGGTGTTCCAGTTCTGCATGGCGAACATTTTGCCGGTGCGGCCCATGCAGGTCAGCACTTCATCGGCCATCAGCAGGATGCCGAACTCATCGCACAGCGCCCGAATTCTCTGGATCCAGCCATCCGGTGGCACAACGCTGCCGGCCCAACCCTGGACCGGCTCCAGGACGATGCCGGCCACACGTCCCGACGTCTCCTCTTTGATGATCGTGCGGATGTAGTCCACGCAAAGCAGATTGCAGTCCGGGTACTTCTGGCGGAACTCGCAGCGATAGCAGTAGCCGCGCGGGGCCAGGAAGTAGCCCGGCGCGCGCAACCCCTGGCTCACGTCCAGTCGCGCCAGGCCGACGGCGCCCATCGTCTTGCCGTGGAAGTCACGATGGAAGGAGATGAACTCGAACTTGCCCGTCGCGGCGCGCATCAGCCGCAGGCCGGCCTCTACCGCCGTGGTGCCCGAGTCGTAGAGCTGCATGCCAGTGAGTTTATTCTTGCCTTCGCCCATCGCGATGTCGGCCAGCTTCTCCAGGAGCTTCATCTTGATGGGTGTGGTGAAGTCGTGAGCGTTCATCAGCTCGCCAGCGGCCTTTTGCACCGCCTCTGTCACTTTGGGGTGGCAGTGCCCCAGGCCGGTAACGTAGATGCCGGACGAGAAGTCGATGTAGACATTGCCGTCCACGTCGGTCAGGGTGCAGCCGCGGCCCGATTCAAAGACTACCGGGAACAGGCGTACCTGCGAGGAATACCCCTTCATATACTTCGCCGCACGGGTATGGAACTCCTGTGATTGGGGTCCCGGGGGGGGTGTGACCAGGAGCGGCACTGCGTCGACGTCTACCTTGGCCCAGTTCTTGTCATACATGAATTGCCTCCTTTGCGATGTGAGTTCTTCGTGAACACGTCAGCATTATGGCTGAGGAGCCAGGATGACCGTGATATTTCTCTCGCGCAACATCTGCACGAAGCCAGGGGGTGCGCCGGTGTCTGTTACGAAGGCATGGATTTCGTCGAAAGAAAGGATGGTCTGGAGCTTGCTGACGCCGATCTTACTGGCATCCGTGACGACGACCACCCGCTCTGCCACGGCTGCCATCTGGCGGAATAACCCGGCTTCCAGAGCATTATCGGTCGTCAGTCCACGCTCCGGCGACACTCCATCGGTGCCGATGAAGAGCGTGTTGACGTGGAATTCCTGCAGCGCAGTCTCCACCTGTGGGCCGACGAAGTCATCGAAGTCGTGGACGTAGATACCACCCAGCACGATGAGGCGCACCTGGCGGAAGCGACGCAGCTCGCCGGCGATGACCAGCGAACGCGTGACGACCGTGAGGCCGCCCCGTTCCAGGAGCGTTTCCGGGATTGCGCGAGCGACTTCCAGGACGGTGGTGCCCGAGTCGAGGAACACCATCTCGCCGGGACGGATCAATGCCGCGGCTGCCTGGCCGATCGCGTGCTTTTCGACGATGCCCTGTAACAGGCGTGCGTCGTACACCGAGATCTGCCCGGGCCGCGTGATCGCCTGAGCGCCGCCGTGCACGCGTTTGATCAGGCCGGCCTGTTCGAGCTGTTCCAGGTTCCGGCGGATTGAAACTTCCGATAGGTCAAACTGCTGTGCGAGCGCCACGACGGTCACGAACTGACTGCGCAGTACCTCCTGCAGAATCTGACCTCGGCGGTCTTCGGTCGGTCGAGCATTGGACGAGGAAGGCATCCGATCACTCCACTACAGATGTTCGGACGGCGGTCTTATATCTTTGAGGGTAAAACAATCGCTGTTTTCTTTCATTAGAACTCTATCATGCTTTCGATTAGGTGTCAAGAAGCAACTTCGACGGGCTGTCGCTGGTTGAGGCATTCCTGACTTGGGAGCTCAGGGTGACAGATATCTATTTCTGATCGGCGCGAAGAGACAGGAAATGAAACACAGACTGATAAGAATAAGCATATTATATGTTCGTATTAAGGCATGTTTGGGCCGGGAAGTTGACCGATGTGGTCAGATTACGGGAATACTGGCCAAACACTACGAAGGTATTGACAAATCGGCGGCATTCGTATAGAATGGTTACTACCCAAATCGAAATATTCCATTGTGCGCTGTCGAAATAAACGTCACGCCGTTCGACAAAACGAGCCATCTCTCATCATCCCTGTTGGTTAGCACCATCCGCTAACGCCTGCGCGACTCACGCACCGGCTCTCATGCCGCTAGAGGAAAACATCGTGGCATCCATGACCTCCAGAGAGCGTGTCCTGCGAACTGTCAACTTCCAGGACACTGATCGGCTGCCGATTGACCTGGGTGCCATGAAAGCATCCGGCATCAGCGTCAAGGCGTACAACCAGCTCAAGGCAAGACTGGGCATCCATACCCCGACCCGTACCTGGGATCCCAAGTTCATGATCGCCTCTGTGGAAGAGGAAATCATGGCGCGATTCCATCTCGATGTTATTCCTCTTGATGTTTCCTCTGTCATGTACGACGTACGACCCGACACCGAATGGGTCCCACACACCCTCTACGAAGGCGCTGAGGGGCTTTTGCCTCCCAACACGAAGGTGGGCAAGGATTCTGACGGGCGCTGGGTGCTTCTGGACGACGATGGAAACCTGACGCCGATGCGCATGCCTCGCGGCGGCTACTACTTTGACGATGTGGCCTTCAACAGTCCTGGCAAGTCCATTGATCCGGCGGCGTTCGCACCGGTCGCCGGGTTCCCCGATGAACAGCTCCGGGCTCTGGAAGCGCGAGGCAAGTTCCTGCGCGAGAACACCGATTATGCCGTGCTCGGCTGGGGCGGCGGCGTCTGTTTCCTTGGGCTGAGCCTGATCACCGATCGCTTGAGCAATGTCACCATGGGGCTTCCTTCCGAGTGGATGGTCATGCTCATGACCGAGAAGGACACCTGCCACGAGATGATGGACCGATCCGTGGACGCGTCGATCAAGTGCCTGCGCCAGTTGCATGACGCGCTCGGTGACACCTGTTTCGCATGGGGCATCGCATCCGATGACAGCGGCACACAGCGCAGCGAGTTTATCAGGCCGGAGCTGTGGGCCGAGATGATCAAGCCGCATTACGCCAGGCTGTGCTCGTGGATTCACCGCAACACGAACTGGAAGACCTTCTTCCATTGCTGCGGATCGATTTACCGCCTCATTCCGCACCTGATCGAGGCGGGCATCGACATCCTGAATCCCGTCCAGGTCTCGGCGGCCAACATGCAGCCCGACCGGCTGAAGGCGGAGTTTGGCGGGAAGATCGTCTTCTGGGGCGGCGGATGCGACACCCAGAGCATTCTGCCGGCCGCAACACCTGAGGAAGTACGCGAACACGTCCGGCAGCAACTAGCCATATTCAAGCCCGGCGGTGGATATGTCTTCAACCAGGTGCACAACATCCAGCCCAACGTGCCTGCTGAAAACATCATCGCCATGCTTGACGCGGCCTATGAATACGGTGGATATCTGAAATAGTGTAATGGTCAATGACCTGCTGGACTTGGAAGAGTATCACGCAAAGGCGCAAAAGGGCGCAAAGAATCCATATAGGGGGTGTCTTGGCGTTCTTTGCGTCTTGGCGTGAGCCATTCAGGCTGTCTACCACGTCTCTCACCAGTACAGGATACCTGACATAGCCTGCCAGCGCGCTGAGTTGGCGCCGTGGGGCCTCTTGAATCGCTTGAAGTCGATCCGGAAAGACGTCTGTGTGTTTCACTTGTCACGCCGAAAACCGGCGGCTGGCTCCCATGCACGATAACGTCATCTCAGATCACCGCATCCGGTTGCCAGGGCACGAACTCGACCTCCGGCAGCCCTTTTTCCTCGCTGCGCGCGCGTTCGCCGGACGCCACCCGCTCCACCTTCTGCAACAGATCGTCGGCTGCCGCGGACATATCCGCGCCTTCCAGGATCTGCCCGGCGTTGAAGTCCATATCGTCGGGCATACGGGCATACAGGAGGCTGTTCGTGGCCACCTTGATGCAAGGGGCGAGGTTGCTGCCGAATACCGATCCCCGTCCAGTGGTGAAGAGGATCAGGTTGCAGCCGCCCGCCAGTTGGCCGGTGACGGAGACGGGGTCGTTTCCCGGCGTATCCATGTGAACCAGACCTGTGGCGGCCACCCACTCGGCGTACTCGTACACGGCCATCAGGGGCGTGCTGCCGCCCTTGGCCACCGCGCCCAACGATTTCTCGAAGATCGTCGTCAGCCCGCCCCGCTTGTTCCCGGGGCTGGGATTATTGTCCACGGTAAAACCACGCAGCCGGGCCTGTTCGTTCCACCACGCGAACCGCTCGATCAGTTTCCTGCCCACCTCGGGGCAGGCGACCCGACCGGTCAGCAGATGCTCGGCGCCGAACACTTCGGGGGTCTCGGCCAGCACCGCGGTGCCTCCCTCCCCTACCACCGCATCGGCCACCAGGCCCACCAGCGGGTTAGCCGTGACGCCCGACCAGCTATCGCTGCCGCCGCATTGCAACGCGATCTTCAACGCGGAGAGCGGCTGCGGGGTGCGGCGGCAGGCGCCAGCTCGTTCCAGCAACTGCTCAACGATTTCCACCCCTGCGGCCACGGTCTTGCGGAACCCGCCCAGCTCCTGCACCACCAGCCCTGGAACGCAGCCCTCACGGGCCGCCGGTCCGGCCGGGGTCAGGGTGATGTCTCCGCCCGTGCAATAGTCCTCGACGCCGTTCCCCTCGCATCCCAGCCCCACCATGAGGCAGCCGGCGATGTTCGGATGTCGCGCCAGGTTTGCCAGGCAGCGGTGCAGGAAAAGGGCCGAACCGTAGGCGTTATGGCGCTCGCCGGGATACGGCGCACACCCGGACCCGTGCACGATTGGGATCACGCCATCCACGGTCGGGTAGCCCGCCAGCCGGTCGGGCGTGAAGTGGCGTGCGATCTGCATCGCCACGTGGGCCGAGCAACTGACGGTGGAAACAACCGCCACGTAGTTGCGCGTGCCCACCTGGCCGTCCGGCCGCAGGAAACCCTGAAGGGTGCGGCCGGATGGCCGCGGCTTGGGGACATCGACGACTGTGTAGCCATAGTCCTTGAAGATATCCCCCACAACCAGGTTGTGGCTATGGACCCAGGCGCCCGGCGGACAAGCCACTATCGCCAGGCCGATAGGATAGCCATAGCGCAGCACCTGCTCGCCTGGAGCGATGGGTCGCAGCGCCAACTTGTGGCCCGCGGGGATACGCTCGACGGTGGTCAGTAACTCGCCGGACGGCAAGGCCAGCTCGACACCGGCGGGGATTTCGATCCTGGCGATACCAACGTTGTCGCGGGGATTCAGTTGGAGCACAAACTCTGCAAACGGTCTTGGCATAGGAGAGCACCTCGCTCTTTATTTTTCCAGCGGAACTCTATAACGCATTTGGGACGGTGTCAAGAAAACGCGTGTCTTTGAAACCGCCGGCGTCGTCCGACCGTCTTGTCCTACGCCGGGCGCGATCTGACACGGCTGAGCCCTATGACCAAGGGCATTTGATATGCAACCTCTGGAGAGGAGACCTATCTTTAGGAAGAGAGCTATGAAAATCGCTATCCTGTATGGCCCGCGCGACCTGCGCATCGAAGTGCAACCGCTGGACACCAGTCACCTGAAGCCCAACGAAATCTGGGTCCAGACGCGCATTTCAGCGTTGAAGATCGGCACCGATCGCGGCAACTACGAGGGGGCCGAACGGGTGCCGGACGCGCCGGATTATCCGCGTTGGGTTGGCGACAGCAACCTGGGCATCGTGCGCGGGGTGGGCAGTGCCGTCACCAGGGTGCAGGTGGGTGATCGCATCGTTACCCGGCAACCCCATCAGTCCGAGTATATTACCACCGACGATGCGAGCATGGTCAAGGTGCCCGTGAATGTGGCTGACGAAGACGCGGTCTATGCCCATCTCTATGCGCTCAGTGCTCACTGTTATCATAAGGCGCATTTCGAGCCGGGCGAGAACGTCGCCGTCGTGGGCCTGGGCACGTTGGGGTTGGGCGCAGTGGCCATCGGCCCGCTTTTCGGTGGTCGCGTCGTCGCCATCGGCAATGACGCCTTCCGCCTGGAGCTGGCCCGGCGCATGGGCGCCCATGCCACTGTGCTCTACAATGACCCCGATCTCAAGGCCAAGCTGGATGAGTTCACCCGTGGCGCAGGCATCGATCTGGTGGTGCTGGCTGCCAATCCCTGGCCTGCCTACCGGACCGCCGTGGAGATCGTGCGCCCCAACGGCCGCGTCTCGATCGTGAGCCTGCTCGGCCGCGGCGAAGCGGCGCTCGACTTCAATCCCCTCGCCATGCAGTGGTTCTACATCAAAGGCGTCTCGTTGATTGCCGTCTCCGGACCCGCCGGGTATCTCTATCCAAACGCCAGCGACAACCCCTTCCTGATTGAAGACCGCTACGCCGCCGAGCGCAGTGCCGACCACATGCTTTCCCTGATGGCTGACGGCCGGCTCGAACCCAAGCGGCTGATCACCCACCGCTTCCATTACAGCGAAATGGCGCAAGCCTATGAAATGGCTTATCGGCGCGAGAAATCGATGCTGGGGGTGGTCTTTAGCTGGCAAGATTGAGAGGCCTACGAGCGGGCTCCGCGTCAGTACACCAAGAGGGTAGCCGATGTACGTCATTGACGTCAACACCGCGTTCGGTCGGCACAGCGAGCATGACTACGATCTCTCGCTGAACAACTTGCTGGCCGCGCTGGATGAGCACCGGGTCGCCGGCGCGCTCAGCTACTCGCTCAGGGGCGTGCACTATGATCCGCACACGGGCAACAGCGAGAGCATCGCCGCGGCGCGTGCGCATCCGCATTTGATCCCGGTAGCGACCCTCGATCTCCGCGACTGCCTGGGTTGGGAGGACGAGTTGGCCGCCTGTCTGCAACAGGGAGCGCATGTTTTCCGTTTCTTTCCGCAGATCCAGGGCTGGTCCATTGCCTCGCGCCTGTTCCAGCAGGTGTTGGCGCGGCTCAGTAGCACCGGTGCTGCCCTGGTTTTCTCGACGGCCGAGGCCGGCTTCGACGGCTGGGGCGCGGCGGAGGAAATTGCTGACATCACGGCAGATCATGGCCTGCCGGTGATCCTGACCGACACCTACTACAACAACATGGCTGAGGTCATCTCGCTCATGCAGCACTGCCCCCACCTCTACGCGGAGACGAACTGGCTCGCGACGGTAGGCGCAGTCGAGATCATGGCCGAGGAAGTGGGTGTGGACCGGCTGCTTTTTGGCTCGGCCACCCCATTCCGCCCGCTGCAAAAAGCACTCAACCAGGTGTTGGAAACCTCGCTTTCTGCCGAAGACAAAGCCGCTATCCTGGGCGGCAACGCCATCCGCCTGCTGAAGCTGGCGCCGGATGTGCTGGCTGGCCGTCCGCAACTGACCAGCCTCGAACCGCAGACTTTCGCCGAGCCGATCATCGACGTTCATTCGCATCTCGGCTACTGGCGCTGTCCTGTGCGCCAGGAGGGCTACGACCCGACGCAGATGCTTGCTCGTATGCGGCGCTTCGGCATTACGCGGAGCGTGCTTTCATCCTACGAGGGCATGCGCTATGACATGGAAGCCGCCAATCGCGAGGTGGCAGCGGCCATCGAGGGTCACTCGGAGCTGCGGGGCTATGTGGAGCTCAACCCGCACCAGTTGGCAGCTTCCTGCGCCGAGATGGACCGCTACTTCCAATCGCCCAACTTCGTGGGTGTGGAGCTGGAGCTGATTCATACAGTACACGCCACCGACAGCCCTGAAGTGAAGCAACTGACGGCTGAGATCGCCAGGCGAGGCAAACCGGCCCTGTTCATGGCTGCCAGCCGCAACGATGCTGCTGTCATGCGTGACCTCGCCCGTGCCAATCCCGGCCTGCCCATCATCCTGGCACACGGCATCGACGTCCACTGGGCGAGGGCGATTGCCAACACGCCCAATCTCTTTGCCGAGTTCTGCGCCAGCCGTCCGAACAACTACGACATCCGCGATGTTCTGGCGCTGTTGGGTCCCAAGCGCCTGCTCTTCGGCAGCGACCAGACCTTACTGAGCGTGGGCGCCGCCGTCGGCCTCTATTGGGACGCCCGGCTGACGCCGTATGAGCGGCGGCTGATCTTGAGCGAGAACGCACGCCGGATTTTTGATCTAAGTGACTGAGCGCTTCAGCACCAGAGCGCGGGGCCGTTCCTGCCCCCGCGCGCCTGCTGGGTTAGCGCAGATTTCTTCGCCAGGCCGTACGCCGCGGTCGTCAAGTACGACCCCGCCGATTTACCGTGATTGCCCTTCTATGTTTCGATTGTGATCACTGCGTGTCACAGAATGTGTGTCTTCTCAATACCCTATTGACAAGAGCCGTAACTCATGCTATGCTGACGCCGTTCATCTGCGGAGAAACGTGCCACGTGAGCAGGCGGGCAAACTCAGTCTCCAATCAGCAATTCGCCTGCGGTGTGGTCAGCGTCAAGAAGGTGCTGACTTGGAATTCGTTGATTGGCCAGTACGCCGTTGTGTTGCCGACGCACACCGGCACTCAGCGGGCCGCTCTTCTCGTCAGCACTCCCGTCGATGATCAGGTCCACTTCTTTCTGAAACTCCGAGCGTTGCGTGACATAACGTTGCACAGCGTTAATTCACTGTCGAAACAGTTGACCTCGCGAAGCGTTTCCAATCGCGGCAGTTGTGCTGGCAACAAGTGGCTCCTGGCGAGATTCTCCATGAAGGAGGAGTAACAGACAGAATGCCATGACCAAGTATATCATCCAACGCATCCTTGTCTCGATCCCCGTCTTCTTTGGCATCACCCTGCTCGTGTATGGTTTGTATGCGCTATCTCCGGGCGACCCGGTGATCAACATCGTCGGCGTTGAGCAATTTACGCGCATGACACCCGAACAGATACAGCAGGTTCGCGCTCAATACGGCTTTGACAAGCCGTGGACAGTGCGCTACGTGCGCTGGCTGGGCAAAGCGCTTCGAGGCGATCTGGGCTATCCGCTGAAGGGGGCAAAGCCGGTGGTGTTGCAGCTCAAGGAGCGCATTCCACCAACGCTCCTCCTGATGGGGACCGCCCTCCTGCTGGCGTTGATCACCGGCGTGCCCATCGGCGTCATCATGGCGTTAAAACAATATAGCGCGCTGGATATGGTGCTCACCTTCCTCGTGTTCGCGCAACTATCTCTTCCCTCCTTCTTTGTTGGATTAGGGTGCATATACATCTTTTCGCTCAAGCTTGGAATAATGCCTACCTACGGGATGGAGACGATCGGTGAACCGTTCTCATTGATCGATCGCATCTGGCATCTGATCATGCCGGCTGCCATTCTGGGGTTGGCCTCCGCCGGCACCTGGGCGCGCTACACTCGCGCCAGCATGTTGGATGTGATGCGCTCCGAGTATGTGACCACAGCGCGGGCAAAGGGCTTGAAAGAACGAATCGTCGTGGTGCGACACATCTTTCGCAACGCGCTCCTGCCGATCGTGACGGTCGTGGCGGCTGACTTGCCTTCGCTGCTGGGCGGCGCGATCATCACGGAGCAGATCTTCCAATGGCCCGGCATCGGCATGTTGACGGTGAAGCGCACCTCCGAGCGTGACTATCCCGTTCTGATGGGAATCACCGTGTTGAGCGCTGTCATGATCCTGTTGAGTAATTTGCTGGCCGACATCGCGTACGCTGCCGTCGATCCCAGAATCCGCTACGACTAATACGCAAAGCCGATGACCCATGGATACACTACAAACACCACACGAGAAAGCGCAGCAAAAACTGATCGCAGCATCGGGGGCCGCCCTGGCTGGCGACGCGTTCACCTTCCGGGGGATGGAAAGCCCAGGTCAGCGGGCCTGGCGACGGTTCAAGAAGCACCACCTGGCCGTTTTCGGCTTGATCCTCATCACGATCCTTGCCCTGACCGCGATCTTCGCTGAGGTCATCGCCCCTTACGAATACCAGGAGCAGGACTTAAGTCGGTATCGGCAGGGGCCCAGCGCCGCGCACTGGTTGGGCACCGACTCGTACGGACGCGATGTCTTGAGCCGGCTTATCTACGGCGGCCGAGTGTCGCTGAGCGTCGGACTGGTCGCCGTGGCCATCGCCCAGAGCATCGCGATCGTTCTCGGCTCAGTCGCCGGCTACTATGGTGGTCTTCCCGATTGGATCATCATGCGCCTGGTCGACGTGGTGATGGCCTTTCCCTGGCTGATCATGGTGATTATGATGGTTTCGCTGCTGGGGCCGAGCGTTTTCAATGCCATGATCGCTATCGGTATCCTCGGTTGGACGATCCCGACCCGCCTGGTGCGCGGGCAGATTCTGGCGATTCGTGAGATGGACTACGTACTGGCGGCGCGTTCGGTGGGCGTGCCGCCACGTCGCATCATCTTCCGCCACGTCCTGCCTGGCGTCGTGGGGCCGTTAGTCGTCAGCGCAACGTTTATGGTGGCTAGCGCCATCCTGACCGAAGCCGGCCTCTCTTTTCTGGGCCTGGGCGTCCAACCGCCGATCGCCAGTTGGGGCAATATGATGTTTGCGGCCATGGAGCTGATCATCCTGGAACAAATGCCCTGGCTCTGGGTGCCGCCTGGCGTGGCGGTGGCGCTTTCCGTTCTCGCCATCAACTTCATCGGTGACGGCCTGCGAGACGCCCTCGATCCGAAGGGAATGCTGGAGAAACGATAGACGATCGTTGGCACAATGAAAGAGCCAGGCGCCGTAGGCGCCTGGCTCTTTCATTGTGCAGTGACCTTGAGAGCTATCGACGGGGGCTATTGCTGCCAGAGCCAGAAGTCGCCCGGCCGATACAGCGACAACCACCAGCCCAGGCTGGCCTCAGTGGGCCAGTCCACGCCTTGCAGCCGCTTGCTCTTGCTCAAGATGAACGATGGAGCCGCGGTCGTGAAGAAGGGAATCTCCTGGTTCAAGATACAGTCGATTTCCTGGAAATACTGGGTGCGCTTGGCTGGATCGGTTTCCTTGGCAGTCAAGCTGAACAGCTCCGAGACGCGCGGGTTCTCGTATTTCCAGCACGTCTTCATGAACTCTTCCATGGGAATGGTGCCCCACGAATCGGGGCAGCCCCAGACGCCGGAGTTGGTCTTGGAGGTCGGGTCGGACAGGAACGCCATGCCCTGCGGGTCGGCACCCGGACCCCACAGAAGCACCTGGGTGTCCCAGTCCTTGCCGCGCGGGCCTGCCCCACTGAGGTAGTCGTTGATGAGAGAGTTGTCGATCAGATCCACGTTGGCCTTGAAGCCCATCTTGCGCACGGCTTCCTGTAGGATCGGCAGGTAGTCGAGACGAGGCTTGTTGCCGAGCCAGGACATGAAGTCCATGACCCACTCGCCGCGCTTCTCCTTGGGCCAGCCGGCCTCAGTCCACAGCTTGTCCGCCGCTACCGGGTCATACGTCCAGCGCGTCATGGTCGGGCAGGCGTACGGCGTGCCGTCGAACGGGCTATCGCGGACTGCGCCATAGCCTTGCAGGATCGTGTCGACGTAAGCCTGTCGATCGACCGATTTCAGTAAGGCCTGCTTGACCTTGGGATCGCGCCAGGCGCCGTTCATGGTCATGTAGTTAGGGATCAGGCCAAACCACTGCCCGAGGTTCTTCGCCTCGACCAGCTCGATATTGGGGTCGGCCTGCAGGCGCTTGATCTCGCTCAGGTTGGTCGGGTACATGTAGTCGAGCTCGCCCTTCTCGAGCGCGATCATGGCGACCTCGGGCGAGGAGATCTTCATGAAGAGCTTCTCGGGTCCCACCTTGCCGCCCCACCAGTCGTCGTTGCGGGCATACTCGATGTACTGATCCTCCACGTACTGCACGAACTTGTAGGGGCCGGTGCCGACCGGGTTCGTGTACCAGTAGGGGTCGTTGACTGTGAACCGCGTCTCTTCGGGCAGCGCGGCCACCTTGTGCTTTGGCAGGACCGGGATCTGGCTGCCGGTCAGGAACGTGCGTGGGAAGGATGCATCGGGGCTATCGAGGGTGAACTGGATAGTCAGATCGTCAATGATTTTGATACCGGTGATGTCATCTGCCTTACCCTGGTTGAAGTTGACGTAGTCCTTGAGCGTCAGGCCGGTATAGAGCCAGCCCAGCGGCTGCAGCTTGGGGTTAGCGTGCATCCAGATGGTGTATTGCACGTCTTCCGCCGTGAAAGGCACGCCATCATGCCACTTGACGTTCGGGCGCAGGTGGACGGTGTAGACAAGACCGTCCGGCGAGACGTCGTAGCTCAAGCCGAGCAGGGGTTCCAACGTCCCGTCCGGCTTAGGCCAGAACAGGAATTCTGCCATCGGACTGACGGCGAAGGCGCTCTCCCAGTTGGTCAGATAGGGCCAGGCTTTGTCAGGCCAACCGTTGGGCAGCCAGATGTTGAGCGTGCCGCCCATCTGCTTCTCCGTGGGCACCTGGGGCTCTGGGGTCGGCGGGATAGGCGTGGCGACCACGACCTTCTCTTTCTCGACGACCTGGGTCACGATCTTCTCGACCGGTTTTTCGACGATTTTCTCTTTCTCGACGACCTGGGTCACGACTTTCTCCACCACCTGGGGGGTAGCCGGGACGCAGGCGGACAGGATCGCGCCGGCGAGCATCGCGATGAGCATGAGCATGGAGAGATAGCGTTTCATTCTTGCATTCTCCTGGTGCGGTGCAACGGGGTGAACAACATCGTCCGAAGAGGGGATCATGAACCGTCATGACCTTGACTCGATAGCCGTTCGTGAGCTCTTTGCACCTCCTCTCCGCTCTTCACGGACCTTTTGGGCCGCCGAGCGGCGCGCAAGCCTCAATCCCCCTGTCGGGGATCTTCGACCAGTCTACGCTTTGCTTACCAGCAAGTCTTTTCGATCCAAAGCATCGCGCAGGCCGTCGCCGACAAAGATGATGCACAGCATCGCCAGTACAATGGCGATACTGGATGGCACCCATAGCCAGGGCATTTGTTCCAGGATGACCAGTTTCTGCGCGACGGTCATTATGTTGCCCTATGCATCCGCCGGTGGGTGACTGCGTTCATGGTGCTAAGATGCTCGGCCCCAGGATCGAGACCATGAAAACGATGACGATCAGCCAGGGGAGTGCCAAGGCGATATCCAGATGCGCATGATGACCATGTCCACAGTGCCGCCGTGGTAACCCCAAATCGCCCCCAGGATGACAGCGATCGTTTCGTAGATGCCGACGGCGAACAGGTCCACGTTCAGGGAGGCGCGTGCGCCGTAGATGAGCCGGCTCGAGCCTTTCGGAAGGTACGTACGGCACGTCAGCAGCGGAAATCCCGAAGGCGCCCTTCAGCCGGCGACAGATGTGCGGATAGTGCGCTTCAACGGATAGGATGCACGTAGTGTAACACAAGTTTCGACTCTTGTCAATAGGGTATCTGGAATGCATATATCGTCTGCTAGAGCGATCAGAATCGAAACCTTCGGGCGCGATCAGGGTTGTCAGTGGCAGGATTTTCAGAATGTAGACTCGAGCGATATCGGTTAGAGAAGGACGGAACTGGGACCAGAACCACAAGGTCATCCTGTCCGCAGAGAACGTCTACCATTCTGTGGCGGCAGCTCAGTAACGAGCGCGGTTCACGTTTGGGACAAGAAGTGGCGGAGCATACTGAGCGGAGGCCCGCATCGGTGTGCGGGCCGCAGTCGAAGCAGGCGGAGCGGTCGTCGGAGGGCCGCATCATGCCCCGAAAATGAAACGCACCCCCCTCCAACTTGCCCTGATCGCGTCCACGTCTTTCGGTTATGATCATTTCCGATCAAAGGATGTATGACTTCTGAATATCCTATTGACAAGAGCCGAAACTCGTGTTACGCTAGCGGCGTTCATGTGCTGAGAGACGCGTCCGCACGTTTGTCGGTGGTCGGAGAGCACCTTCGGGATTGCCGACGCGGGCTTGCTATGGGCGCTTCGCTTACGACGTGGCTTTCCTCGTGACCCGGTTTATGCTCGGCGATCATGTTCCCGCGACTGATGTTACGTTGTGGTATGCGCAGTGGCCCGTGGTGGACGATGTCATGGCCCTGGGCACGCGCATCCGAAGATCTGATGTAACGGAAAGGAACAAGTTCATGAATGACCGACCGCTACGCATCCTATCCATCGGCGCGCATCCTGCCGATATCTTCGACCAGTCCGGCGGTGCGATGGCTCATCACGCCGCGCGGGGCGACTATGTGGCCTGTGTGGTCTTGACACATGGCGCGCGCGTTCACGACACAGTTATCAGCGACTCCATGTTTCACCGCGACGAGGTGCCCACCGGTGATGTGCTGATGGAGATGATAGCGGAACGTTCCGATGTAAAGGCCGAGGAAGTGCGTAAGGCGTGTGGCATCCTGGGTTTCCAGGATGTGTATTTCTTCGGCGAGGATGATGGCGTGCTTTTGATGACAGAGGACGCTGTCAAACGCCTCGCTGCTATGATCCGCCAGATCAAGCCCGACATCGTGCTCACTCATTTCCCGCGCGAGGGCGATACCTTTTCCAATCCTCACGCCATCGCCGGGCAGATCACCATGTATGCGATCAGCTATGCTGCCAGCGTTGACCCGGCTGACAAGACCCCGCCCCATCGCGTGGCCCAGGTGTACTTTTTTGGTACCGCGGCGGGCATCCGCCATCACTTGTGGGACGCGGGCGGTGGTTACTATAACGACGTCTTCATTGATATCACTGACGTAGTCGAGAAGAAGTTGGCAGCCATGGATTGCCTGGTAAGCCAGGGTTACGGCGGCACCTACGCCCGCAAACGCATCGAAACCAGCGATGGTGCGTTCGGTCAGGCCGGCGGCGTGGCCTACGCTGAAGGATTCATCAGCTTGCACGCGGAGACCCATTACCTCCTGCCGATCACCGACTACGCCCTGAAGCGGACACGATCTTCCGACCATGAGATCATGGCCGCGTATAGCTATCGGATCAAGGTAGATTAGGAAGTCCGGCGACACTTGGAGGCGCACTGCGGGTGTTGTCCAGGCCAGAAGGAAGCCGTGATGGCTGTTCCATGGAGGAAGTATGGGAAGCAAGTCGTGGCGCTTCGGCGACGAGGAGTTAATTTACATAAAAGAGGTGCTGGATTCGGGCTTCGGCTCATCCACGACGGGTAACATGAACCAGCGATTGGAAGCGGCCTTCGCGCAGCGGTTCGGCGTGCACTACGCGATCACGCATGCGAACGGCACGGCGACCATGCACTCATGCCTGGCGGCGGCCGGGGTTGGGCCGGGCGACGAGGTGATCGTGCCGGCATTGACGGTGATCTCCAACGGGTCAGTTGTGCTGCACCAGAACGCGGTGCCGGTGTTCGCCGACATCCGGCCCGATACCTTCAATATCGATCCGGCCGACGTGGCGCGCAAGATCACGCCGCGCACCAAAGCGATCATCCCCGTGGGGCTATACGGACTGCCCGCCGACATGGACCCGATCATGGAACTGGCCCGCCAACACGGCCTGACAGTGATCGAGGACAACGCCCAGTGCTTCCTGGGCCAGATTCGGGGTCGCATCGCCGGTACGATCGGCCACATGGGCAGCTTCAGTTTTGAGAACTCCAAGCACATGACCACCGGCGATGGCGGCATCGTGATCACGGACGATGAGGCGCTGGCGAAACAGATACGGAAGTTCCACGGTCTGGGCTACTCGACCATCGAGGCGTCCGAAGGTCGCGTGCGGCTGCGCATCGATGACTTCCAGAATCCTCGCTTCCTGCGGCACGATGCCTTCGGCTGGAACTACCGACTGCCGGAGGTGGCCGCAGCCGTTGGCCTGGCCCAATTGGGGCGGCTGGATCAATATGTCGCCAAGCGTCAAGCCATCGCACGGCTTTACCTGGAGGCTATCCAGGGCTGCGAGTACCTGATTCCCCAGGCACAGCCCGATGGGTTCGTCAATTCGTACTTCACCTTCGCCATGATCTACGAGGGGGAGGCGGTCATCGGGGTGCCCTGGGCCGATTTCCGGCACAAATACATCGAACTGGGCGGCGATGGCTTCTATGCTGCCTGGCAAGTGATCTACATGGAGCCGGTGATGAGGGAGATGGCCTTCTATGGGAAAGGGTGCCCGGTGCGCTGCCCCTTGTATGAGGGGCCGCGCGTGGAGTGGGGCCCAGGGCTGTGCCCTGTGGCAGAGAGTTTGCAGCCAAAGCTGATGCAGCTCAAGACCAACTACGGCGACCTGGACACGGCGCAGCAGAAGGCGGACGCCCTGCGCAAGACCATTCTTTACTACGAAGGCAAGCGATGACGCCAGCGGGCTGTGTTATGACGGTGACTGGCCAGGTGTCCGGAGAGCAATTGGGGCCCACGTCGGTACACGAGCACCTGTACTGTGACATCTCCGTCCAATCCGGTCGGGAGGACAACATCCTCACCGATGTTCCTTTGATGGTAGGCGAGCTGGCGTACTTACGCGGTGCGGGCGGCCGGACCGTCGTCGATGTCACCCCCGAAGGGATCGGCCGCAACCCGGCGATGCTGAAAGCCATCAGCGAAGGCAGCGGCGTCCAGGTCGTGAGCGGCATCGCCTTCTACACCGAAGGGACATATCCCGCCTGGGTCCGGGGGTCAACGGAGACTCAGCTCGCCGATTATTTCGTGCGGGAGATCGAGGAAGGCCGGGATGGCGTGTGCGCCGGGCTGATCGGTGAACTGGCCAGCCACAACGAGGAGCGGCCGAAGCCCGCCGCGTACCAGTTGACAGAGGCGGAAAGCCACGTGTTCCGAGCGGCAGCCCAGGCCCAGCGGCGTACCGGTGTGGCGATCACCACCCACGCCTCTCTGGGGCGGGGAGGACATGCGCAGTTAGCGGTGCTGGAGCGAGCCGGTGCAGACCTGAGCCGGGTGGCCATCGGTCACTGCGACGCGCACTGGCACGCGGATCCCGAGAGGGATCTCGACTACTACCTGCCGATCCTGGCGCGGGGCGCGTTCTGCAGCTTTGACTTGATCGGCTGGGGCGAGCTCGCGCCGGACGAAGTACGCGCCGAGCGGATCGCGGCCCTGGCCCGGCTCGGCTACGCCCGCCAAATCGTCCTGGGCAGTGACACCTGTCGCCGGTCGCAACTGCGCGCCAACGGCGGCCGCGGGCTCGATTTCCTTTGGACCAGCTTCTCGCCCCGCCTGGCCGCGCTCGGCGTATCCGAGTCCGATATCAAGAGCCTGCTGGTGGATGCGCCACGCAAGTTGTTGGCTGGGGTGTGACCGGGAGACACCGCGGGATTCTGCCAGATCACGAGCGGCGATGGGATCGCTCCCTTCCGTTGTATCCGGAGGTTTGCGATGACCAAGTGGAACTGTGTGCTTGAGCTTGACAGCCGCCGCGACGTAACGGGCGGTAACTCGGAAGCATTGTGCGCTGCCATTCGCCGCGCGGCCGATCTCCGGATCTACACCGAGTTTATCCATAACCAACACATCGATCCGGCCTCCGCCAGCGATGAGCTCATCCGCGAGGTATCGGAGTTCCGCGCGACCTACTTGGTAGAGGATCGTTGGTGCGTCGGCATCATGACGTTGCGCCAGCCGATCGACCTGCCCGACAGGTTCGGCCCGCGCGCCTCAATGTCTTTCTTCATGTACAACCAGGCTGGACAGCAGGCGATCGCCCGGCCTTACCTGGACGGCGCCACACTTCCGGCGGGCGGCACGATCGGTTCAGCGGCGCTGGACGATTGGAGCGCGTACCCGAAGTACCACCAGCAGGACGGATGGGATGCCGGGACCAACGCGCCGAGCAGCAACTTCATCTATGATTTCGAGGTTTTCCGCTACTTCGTGTGCGACGATTGGCAGGAGGTGCTCGCCCACGATGACGCAGGTCGCGTGCAAGCAGGCTCCATCGATCTACTGGCCGACGCCTTCGGGGCCGGCGCGGAGATCAAGGTGGCCATCCGCAACCTCTGCGCCGATCTGGTTGCCGAACCCGCCGGGTCGATCGCGCACGAGGTCTTCATCCAGGTTGGGCCGGGCTACTACTATTCCGGCCAGAAGCTGTTCATCGCCGGCACGCATCCGCTCGTCCGTGTGAGACCCGCTATCCCGATGCGCTATATGAGCCGGGGCTGGGATTTCGGATGGCTCATGCCGCGCACCGATGGGCGGGTGGCCATGTTGTTGTACGATCCGTATTCGCTGAAGGTCCGACGTCAGGCCGGTCAGTTTGCCATGCGCTGGTTCGCCCGATAGGGGTAGGTCGCCTGGCGTGGCTGTTTTTCCAGCTTCCGATGCATAGAAGGAGCTCCCATGTCTGAGATCGCTGTTCTTGGGACGGGTTTGATCTATCGAAACCCCAAGCCTCATGTGCAAGCCATCCATGCCTACTTTCCTTCTGTCGTGCAGTTGGCAAACGGCGAGCTGCTCTGTTCGTTGGTTCTGGGCGAGGCGTTCGACTCGGCAAACTGCCATACCTACCTGGCCCGATCCGTGGACCAGGGGCAGATGTGGCATCTCCAGGGGCGAATCTACCCCGGCACGACAGATCGACTTACCTCGGACGCGGTTCGTCTTACGGCACTGCCCGACAGCGGTGCCGTGGCGTTCATGATACGCTCCGACCGCACCGACCATCCCGAAGATGGCTTGGCCAACCCGGAGAATCTTGGCTTTGTGCCCACCGAGACCCTGCTCCTCTGGTCGGAGGACGCGGGTCACACATGGGGGCTCCCCGAGCCACTGGACCCGCCGTTGGTGGGTCCGTCCTTCGAGCTATGCTGCCCGATTGTCCCACTGCGCGATGGTCGCTGGTTCCTGCCCACCTCCACCTGGCGGGGTTGGGACGGCGACTGTCCAAACGGCATGAAGATGGTGGCGTTCATCTCACACGACGGCGGTCGGAGCTGGCCCGAATACCGGGACGTGATGCGGGACCCGCAAGAAAGGGTCATCTACTGGGAATCCAAGATCGTCGAGCTGCCCGACGGACGGTTGCTGGCAGTGGCGTGGGCCTACGATCAGGTCGCCGGGGCCGATCTGCCGAACCAGTATGCTGTCAGCGTCGATGGCGGCAATAGCTGGTCGATCCCCCGCTCGACCGGCTTGCAGGGACAGACACCGACCCCGTACATCCTGGACGATGGCCGCGTGCTCTGCGTTTACCGCCGCATCGATCGTCCAGGGCTGTGGGCCAACCTGTCGCACCTGGAGGGAGATCGCTGGGTCAATGACGATGAGGCCGCCGTTTGGGGCGCGGCAGCCCAGGGCTTGACCGGTGAGTCCGGCAACATGGTTCAGAACTTCCAGGTGCTACGGTTCGGCGCGCCCTGTGTGGTTCGCCTCAATGACGGGACCATTTTCGTGGCCTTCTGGTGCTACGAGGACTGTGTGTCCGTCATCCGATGGTACAAGTTATCGATCGGCTGAGGGTGCCTTGGGCCTTGCAGCCGGAAAGAATGCCATCCAGATGAAACCCAGTGAGGGTCTTCCACCAGAAACACAACGGGTCGTGAGGTCAATAGGAGTTGCTGCTATGAGATACGTTGAAGCCTTCGACGACGGACCGGGAGGTTGGTATGGCTGGATCAGCAATGCGGCCGGACCCAAACTGCTGGAGATCCGGGACGGCTGCGCGATCAGCCGCAGCCCGTGGTGGATCGACTACAACCACGCCCCGCCCGGCGCGGGGTACCTGCACCTGCTGTACATGCTGAACACCCGCGGCAAGCCCGGCGAGCACCAGCGTGAGGTCGAAGGGGAGAACCGTTTTGCCCGGGGCGGCTACCCCACCGACTTCACCCATGCCCGCATCACGCTGCGCCTCAGAGGCGAGGTGGAGGCAAAGGGCGCACGGCTCCTGCTGCTTTGCCAGGCGGTGCAGGGCGGGATCTGCTCCGGCTGGTTGCTGACCGGCCAGCCGTTCCGTGTCACGCCCGACTGGAGCGAGCAGACCATCATCGCGGTTCCCGATCCGGCACAGTGGACCTGCCTGGGCTCGCGCCACGATCGGACGGACTTTTACGGCGAGATCCCGTTGCCGACGGTGCTGAGCGATGTGAACACCGACATCCTGCTGGTGCTGCATCCGCTCGACGTCGCGCCGATGGGCCCGCTTGCAGGCGACCCACACCGCTTGCGCCCGGAGAAGGACTATCCGGTCTGGCGTTCGCGCTTGCCCGAAGGATATGTGTGGCTGGACGAAGTACGGATCGAATTCGCGTGAAACGGTGGTGATTGCCACAGGAGAAAGCCATGGAAGTCGAAACGATCTCCGAAGGTTGGGTCACGCGTCGTCAGCCCGATACCTCGACCGCCATCGCGGCCGGTCCCCGATGCGCGGTCACGAGGAAGGGCGATGTCGTTTGCTCCTTCATGGTGCAGACGAAGCTCGGCGTCAACGATTTCAAGCCGATGCTAGCGCGTTCCAGCGATGGCGGAGAGACCTGGTCGGAAGGTCAATTGGTATGGCCGCACCTCCAGGATCGGTACTCGATCTTCGGTTCGGTGAGCCGTGCGCCCAACGGGGACCTGTTCTATTTCGGAACGCGGTATCCCATCGAGACGCCGGGCGAGACGTTCTGGTCCGAGGCGACGCAAGGACTGAAGGCAAACGAACTGATTTGGTCCAGGTCCGCCGATGCCGGCGACACGTGGGCCGAACCGGAGGTCATCCCGATGCCGATCCCTGGCGCCGCCGAGGCCCCAGGCGCGTTGACGGTCATGCGCTCAGGACGCATGCTCGGCTGTTACGCGCCGTATAACACGTTCGATCCTCAGCTCGTTGTCGATCGCAACCAGATCGTCGCCCTACGCAGCGATGACCAGGGCAAGACGTGGCAACATAACGCGATGATCAGATTCGAAAGCAAACACTCAACCGGCGCCGAAGCGTGGGTGATCGAACTCGCCGACGGCCGGTTGCTCGGCACCACATGGCATATGAACCAGCAAGACAAGTCAGATCACCCCAACGCCTACGCCATTTCGCTGGATGGCGGCGACACATGGCTGCCGACTCATTCGACCGGCATCATGGGCCAATCGACCAGCCTCGCCGCGCTGCCCGACGGCCGCGCGTTGTTCATCTACAAC
>Ga0172368_10001723_pt1 | contig 29200 bp, 20 predicted proteins | sample Lak11m_FD_114540 | JGI IMG/M metagenome (GOLD analysis project Ga0172368, IMG submission 114540) | Freshwater microbial communities from Kabuno Bay, South-Kivu, Congo - kab_022012_11m | ecosystem: Environmental > Aquatic > Freshwater > Lake | place: Democratic Republic of the Congo: South-Kivu...
AATGAATATTATGCAGTCCTGTTTCAAAAAAATGCCGGGATGAATAAATAAGTTCGCCATTCGAAGTAAGAATATCCAGATTAATTAATGAAGATTTTGCCAATTCAAATGTAATTGTAGTCGAAGGATTGAAGGGGTTTGGATAATTTGGAAATACTCTGAATCCGGGAACCGGGTCAATATTCAGTCCGGAAATTATATTACCCGAAAATGTTAAGATCAGCTTCAGAGAGTTAAGTGCAGTGTTTGTAACTTTGTATTGCCCCGGCCCACTGGGGAATGATTTATTCACGACGATACCGCCAAAAAAGTCTGTAAGTTTCATCGTTACTCCCTCGGGCAGATCCCATGACAGTTCGAGACCGCTTGATCCTGTCCCGAGCTGCCATATAATTTCGTAATCGATCTGCCCCTGAAACGTAGTCTCCCCGTTCCGTATATCCTTAAGACTTGTAATATCGGATGCAGGAAATTTGAAACGGACATCAAAGATTCCTCCTGGAGGAAAAGGCGGTCTTTCGGCTTCTCCAAGATTCCTGTCCAATCCGGATGTTGCAGCCGGGTCAATACCCGCGATAATTAAATAACTTCCTCCGACGCCATCTTTGGCAAGAACAGGTAATTCGAAAACTGCATTGTCTTCAACCGTCTGACCAATAAGCAGCATTGGCAACAAAATTGTTATAAGGGCGAATAAAAACTTTATCTCTTTCAAATCAGTTTTCTGGTTTCATTAATGTTTAATTGAATATCGAGAGCCATTTATTTTCTGTCTAAGTAGAACTTAAAGGTTACTGAAAATAATTCAAAATTATTTCAGCAGGATCATTTTCCTCACAGCCGAAAATCCGGAGCCTTCCGTTCCGGAGGCATTAATACTGTAAAAATAAATGCCGCTGCTTAACCCGGCAGCATTAAAATTGACTGCATACCTTCCCGGAGCTTGCTCAGTATTCACAAGAATAGCAACCTCTCTGCCAAGAACATCATAGACGCAGAGCTTAACATGATTATGATTTTTCAGTTCATAATTAATTATTGTTTCCGGATTAAATGGATTTGGGTAATTCTGTCCAAGATCATAGGAGAGTGAAGCAAAATCCCCATCTCCCCTCAACCCTGTAACGATATTTTTCTGTAGATCGTCCAGATAAACATCACCTGAATCAGCCCCATTTGTTCCATTTCTTGCGACATAAAACCCGCAGAAGAATATATCGCCGGAAAGTCCTGAGGCATCCGGTACAAGATGTTTTAATTTCCAGCCTGTCCAATCAACTGTATCAACATGAACTGTTTTTTTGTTTCCGCCTGCATCACTTAAAATAAATCCGAATAAATTTCTGCTGTTGTCCCCGAAAACCCATACGCCTGTTTCCGTGAGACCTGAATTCCCCAATAAGTACGGATTACTATTTTCAACCGCTGCAATTCCATCAATATCTGTAAACTTGTATTCAATTTTTCCTGATTTGGAACCATTCTTTTTCTGATTGGAAACATTTTTGAACCTGGTTTTCAGGGAATCAACGCCGATTGTAAGTGCGCTCAATGTAGGCTGCTGCCATGTTCCCATTGATTCGAACATATCCATCACAGAACCGCTAAGATAATTTTCGGTTTCTGTACGGAACCTGATTTCTATATCTTCCCAAAGCGGAAAGCCTTCAACATCTTCGATGCCTGCTCCCAGCAGCAGTCTGTACTCGTGATTAAGCTTTAATTCACTGTAGGGTTCAAAGAATATATATCCTTTTCCTTCATAAGGAAAGACCAGAACATTTTTCACGGTGATTCGTGTACCTGTTTCATCGTAAAGATTAACTCTTCCGGCAAGTGATCCCTGGAGAATGTGAGCATCAAACACAAGTCTTATCTGAACTGTACGGCTTATATCTATTGACCCATCCACCGGATAAGCATTCTCCAGTGTCACCGAATTTCTTTCTGCTGTTGTGAATACAGATGAAAAGGGCTGTTCGAGTGAAATTCCAAAAACACTCTTCGCTTCGGTGGAAATATTTATAGAATATTCCGTCAGAATTTCGAATGCAAATTCCGGAGTGAATCTCAGAGTCAAGCCACCGTCAAGAACCTCCAGAGAACCGTTCACCTGTGGAGAAATTGAAAAAGCGTCAACCAGAGAAGAAAAAATCATAGCTCTGCTGAATGTTATATCAACAGAGGAAATAGCCGGGACATTCGTTGTACTATCTGGCGGATTTACAACTGTTACATACGGACTTTTAGTACTGTCGAATTCAAGATATTTTTCCACCTTGCTCGATTTATTGGCGAGAACAGTCACATTTGCAGAGTCAACATAATATTCGCCGCTCTCAAACATAAGCTTGTAACTGCCGGGTGCGAGGCTGTCAAAGAAAAAATAACCGTTATTCATCTGGTCTGTAAAGTACTCTTTGCCCTCGGGCAATAAAGTAACCTTTGCATTATTAATCGGTTTTTTGGGGTCTTTTGTTTGGGGAATGGCGTAGTATGAAACTCCCAGATCGGGATCACGTAGAATTCCTGTTATATATCCGAAACCATAACCGGGCTGACTGTAAAAATCCAGAAAAGACCTTGCAATTGCAGTAGCTTCATGTTCTTTGTATTCCATATTCATAAGCCGCCAGGATTCAGGAATATAATCATGAAATGATCCTTCTGAAAGTGTTCCGGGCATAGTCAGCGACCTGAGTACGCCGAGACCTGAAGTATTTCCGTAGAAACTCCAATCCCCTCTGGCATTAATAAAACTGTACTGCCAGTATGTGTAGTTACACTCCAATAAATCCTGGAACATAATTATTGCCATCGTTTTTGCAGCGGCAAATACTGGCTGGTCATCGTATCCCCTGTATAATACAAGCGGGTAATTGACCTGTGTATTAAATGCATTGCTGTGAATCGAATGAAAATAATCAGCATTAAAATCATTTGCCATCTGACCTATTACAGAAAGCGGCAGATCATCCGAAGTGTTGTTTGTAGTTCTGCTGATTCCTACCGTGGCATTAAGCGCCTGTAGCTGCTGCCTGAGGAATAACCCCTTGTGGAGATTACTTAGCGATTCCCAGAACCCGGTTGCAGCAATATATCGGTCGTCGGAATCGTAACCGCCATGACCTGGATTCAGAAAAATCCGGATACCCGTAAGATCCTGAGACTGGATCGAAGATGTTGCAAATAATAGTACTAAAATCAATTTTGTGTAGCGCATACCCTAATCCTTTAGTCCTTGAACTCAACAGTGATCATCTCGACTTTTCCATCTCCGGTACACCATGCAATTTTATCACCTCTGACAGACCAGACCGGATATAATTCAATGACGGATTTTGTATTTGTGATATTGTGCTTAACGTATCCATCAGCCGAAATAACATAAATATCGGATTCTGTTATATCATAACCATTGTCTTTATCATCCATATAAAGCACCCTGTTTCCATCCGGTGACCACACGGGAGCATTTGCATTTCCGATATCGAGAAGAATTTTTCCCTCCAAATCGGTTATAACCGTTCCGAATGCGCCATATCTGAATAATAATTTATCAGAAAGTGGAGACAGGCTCGGCCAGACATAATTCCCTTCTCCAAGTGGCGTTAATTTACTTTTTCCTTTCTGGTTGAAAATCGCTATAGAACCGTTCTCTGTAAAAATCAGATGTTCACCGGAAAGTAGATTTTTTTCAGTGGGCTTTCCGTCAAAGTTTATTCTTTTTATCTCACCATCCTGCCCGTAAAAAATCACATTACCGAAGATTTTCGGGGGACTAAGGTGCCTCTGATGTGAGATAAGTACTTTGGACTCGCCTGTTCTGATATCCTGAAGAACCAGAGATGAAAACTTTCTGAAATTTTCTAATGTATCCACTCTCATAATAATAAATCTGCCGTCAACTGAGAATGCAGGCTGATAACCGGCGCCTGAAAAATAATTAAGGTTTTTCACAGCATTATTTTTTATGTCATAATACCAGACTCCCGAATAATTCCCTGATGTGAAGAACAATTTCGAATCATCCGGAGAAAAAACCGGGGCCATAAAGAACCCTTCTATTCCATTCGTTACATCTTTTTTTAAAGTTTTACTAAATTCCTGTGCCAGAAATACTGACTGTATTAAAAACAACAGCAGCAGAATTTTTCTCATATCTATCCCTGGTTAAATTATTTGAAACAAGAAAGTGCATTCTAAACAAAAATAAAAACTAATCCAAGAATGCCTTTGCATCGTGGAAAGATTTTTACCTTATAACAACTCTATTAAGTGATCGGTTTCAGGGTTTAAGTGTGGCAGACCATTTCCTCAGGGCATTAATAACTTCCTGAAGAGCTGCAATAATATCCTCCCTTCTTTCGGGTTCAATATTTTTCAGGATATCCCAATGAAGTTTGACGTGATTTTCAGTGAGATTCTTTATGAAAGGCTCACTTTTTTCAGTCAGGCATACAATCACATTTCTTTTATCATGCGGGTTTACTTTCCGCGTGATAAATTCATTCTCTTCGAGAGCTGTTATAATGTGTGTCACCCTTCCGGCTGATATCTTTAGTTCAGTCGAGATCTCCCTGATCGACAAACATTTTTTATTTCTGAATAGTCTTAAACATTTGAATTCTGCCGGAGTTATATTAAACATCCCGGCGAAATAAGACTCCTTCTCGGCACAAGTTCTTGCAATCTCACAAGTTAACTCTGCCATTGAGGAAGCGAGACTTTTGCTGAAATCCGTATGCGTTCTCACCATGTCTTTAGTTATTTTTAGTTTTCGAAATCATATAGGACGTTAAAGTATTTTTACTTTCGAACACAATACTCCCATATTTTCACATTTAGAGAATGAAATATAATAAAATTAATGATTTTACTATGTAAGCATTATTTGATATTTTTGCGTTAAAATTTGGGTTCCTGAATGCATCTTCTTGTTACCGGCGGCGCCGGTTATATTGGTTCACATTTTGTAAAACTGGCACTATCCAGTGATCACTTGATAACGGTAGCTGATAATCTCAGCCGGGGACACCGGGAGGCTGTTATGCCTGAAGCCGAATTCGTCGAAGTTGATCTCTGTGATTTTAACAACTTAAAAAGAGTAGTTAATGGAAAAAATTTTGATGCGGTTATTCACTTCGCCGCGTTCGCGTACGTCGGGGAATCCGTTGAAAATCCGCTATTATATTATCAGAATAATGTAATCGGCACATTAAATCTTATCAGAGCAGTCAATGAGACAGGAATAAAGAAATTTGTGTTCTCATCCACCTGCTCAGTTTACGGTAATACAGATATTTTTCCGATAACTGAAGAGTTGCCGGTTAACCCGATTAATCCATATGCTTCAGGAAAATTAATTATTGAAAATGTATTGAGGGATTGTGACCGTGCTTATGGATTAAAATCCGTCTGCCTTCGTTATTTCAATGCTGCCGGCGCCGACGCCGGGGGCGAGATCGGATCGAGTCATGATCCTGAAACAAGACTGTTGCCATTAATAATTCTCGCTGCTCTCGGAAAAATCAATGAAATCACTGTTTTTGGTGATGATTATAATACGCCGGATGGAACATGCATAAGGGATTATATTCATATCAATGACCTCGCTGATGCTCATCTGCGCGCTCTGAACTTCCTTAATTCTGAAAACCGTTCGGATTTTTTTAACCTGGGTACAGGAATAGGCATTTCAGTCCTGGATATGATTTCACGGGTTGAGAAATTAACCGGATATAATGTTCCCTATAAAATTTCAGAAAGAAGAGAGGGTGACCCGGCAATTCTTGTAGCTGATTACACGAAAGCAAAAAACAAACTCGGCTGGGAACCAAAATTTAGTTCTGAGGATATCATTTTGAGCGCATGGCGCTGGTATAATGAAAGGAAATACTAAGGATGATTTACGAAAAAATTGAAATTTCTGGTATTGTTTTAATAAAACCTAAAGCTTTCCATGATGAGAGAGGCTCATTTCTTGAAATTTACAATGATAAAGAGTATTCGCCTATTATCGGAAATTACGATTTCAAACAGGACAATATTTCGTATTCAGTAAAAAATACTATTCGTGGTTTACATTTTCAGATTGGTGAATCTGCTCAGGCAAAATTATGTCAGGTTCTTGAAGGCAGAGTTCTGGATGTAGCTGTGGATATCAGGAAGGATTCTCCGACTTTTGGCAGGTATTTCAGCGTTGAATTATCAGGCGAAAATAATTATCAGGTCTTTATACCCGCAGGTTTTGCACACGGGTTTTCGGTGCTATCCCAAAGAGCAATTTTCCTCTATAAATGTTCAGCCCTTTATAATAAAGATAGTGAAAGAAGTATCAGATACGATGACCCTGATCTGAATATTGACTGGAAAATCACTGATCCGGTAATTTCCCCAAAGGACCTGGAATCACCTCTGCTAAGAGACCTGCTTCTTTAATCTACTCAGCCTTCACCTGCGATCACCTTTTCATAGTATTGTTCGTAGCGAGGTATGATAATATCTTTATCGAAATTCTCAAGCACTCTCTTTCGGCTGTTGATTGCAAACTTGTCATACTTTTTTACGTTCTGAAGCAGGGATACTGCATATTTTGCCATTCTGTCAACATCACCTATCTCAGCAATATATCCGACTTCATTATGAACCACAAGTTCAGGAAGTCCACCCACACTTGTAGAAATAGTAGGAATCCCGCAAGCCATCGCTTCCAGGGCTGAGAGTCCGAAACTTTCAGATTGGGATGGCATCAGGAACAAATCCGATATGTTAAGAATTTCCATTATCGCGTCTTGTTTCCCCAGAAATTTTACATCATTATAAAGCCCAAGATCCCGGGCAAGTCTTTCACATTCAGATCGTTCAGGTCCATCCCCTATCAGTAACAGTTTGGCAGGTATCTCTTTCTTAACTTTTTCCAGTACCCGGATCGTATCAGGCACACGTTTTACAGGTCTAAAATTCGACATATGAACAAGTATTTTTTCACCATTAGGGGCGATGTGGTTTTTTAATTCAAGATTTTTCGAAGGTGCAAAAAGGTCAGTATCCACAAAGTTTGTAATTACTTCGATATCCTTATCAATCTGATAGTTTGTTAGGGTTTTTTCTTTAAGAAAGCGGGATACAGCAGTAACACCATCGCTCTTCTCTATTGTAAATTTTACAAGCGGCAGGAAGGATGGTTCTAAACCAACAAGAGTGATGTCAGTGCCGTGCAGGGTTGTAATGAGCTTTATATCCTTCCCTGATGCCTGTAATATTTGCTTAGCAAGATAACCGCTTACTGCATGTGGAATGGCATAGTGAACATGCAGCAGATCAAGTTTTTCAAATTCTATAACCTCCACCATTTTACTGGCGAGTGAAAGAGAATATAATTGATATTCAAAAAGCGGGTAACTGCTGATCTCCACCTCGTGAAAAAATATGTTTTCGATAAATTGTGTGGTGAGTCTCTGCGGCATCGCATAACTGATAAAATGCACTGAGTGCCCCCGCTCAGCAAGCCCTTTGCCAAGTTCGGTAGCAACTACACCGCTTCCACCGTAAGTGGGATAACATGTTATTCCTATATTCATCAGGTACTCACCTTATTATTTATATTTCAGTTCTAAAATTAGATATTAATTGTTAAACACTATCCGGATGCCTAAAGGTTCAGTATTGAGGAAAAATGAGAACACGAGATACAGGCTGCAAAAAGCAGAGTGTTTTTTGCTTTTGATGTTTTGTTAATATTTTAACAAGTTGTGTATATTCAGTTATGGTTATTAGTTTGAGTTCAGGCAGTAACTGGTTGAAGGATGGAAAGTATAAATTTATATGAGTCCCGTGAAAATTAAGAAACGAGTTTTGATTGTAGGTTCCAATGGTCAGCTTGGGGGTAATCTTGCCAGGTATTATTCGAACAAGGTTGATCAGTATGAAGTGATGTGTTCTTCAGTTGAGGAAAGATCACTGATTGATAATGTGCCATACAAACAAGTTAATATTAAAGAAAAAAATTCTGTAAAGGATCTGTTTTATAGTTTTTACCCAGACGTGGTTTTAAACACAGCCGCTTTTACAAATGTTGATGCAGCAGAATCTAACCGCAATGTTGCGTGGGATTTGAACGTGAAGGCAGTTGAAAACCTGATAAAATATTGTGCGCCGGTTTCAGCCCGACTTATTCACTTTTCAACTGATTATGTTTTTGATGGTAAAAACGGACCTTATTCCGAAGATGACAGACCATCTCCGATTAATTATTATGGCAGAACAAAGCTTGCAAGCGAAAATCTGCTTTTATCCTCCGATATTAAATATACATTGATCAGAACCAATATATTGTATGGAAACACCGGAAGCGGGAAAGTTGATTTTGTGACATGGGTCGTCAAACAAATTCGAGCCGGCAACAAAATAAATATTGTTGATGACCAGATCGGTAATCCAACTTATGTGAAAGAGCTTGTTTCTGCACTTGCTGATATTGTTGAGAGGGACATTGATGGAATATATCATATCGCCGGGGCTGAATGGCTCTCACGTTATGATTTCACTTTACGAATTGCCAGATATTTCAATCTTCCTGAGATTTCAATCCTCAGAATTAAGACTCCCTCCCTGAAACAGGCAGCAGAAAGACCTCTGGTGGCAGGTCTTAAAATCGAAAAAGCGATGAGAGAGCTTTCTTATTCACCACAAAAATTTGAGATATCATTTTCGAAAATTGCAGCAGAGGAAAATCTTTGAAAAAATTATTATTTATTTTTTTCGCACTTTATTCAATAATTACAGCACAAAGTTCTTACCCCGACTGGGCAAAAGGAATCGTATGGTATCAAATATTTCCTGAGCGGTTCTCGAATGGAAATGTAATGAATGACCCTGAAGCTGAAAAAGTATTCAATGGCAGATCAGCACCAGCCGGGTATGTGATCAAAGACTGGGGTTCTGACTGGTTTTCTCCTGAGCACTGGAAAAATGATATAAAGCCCGATTTTACTCACAGACGATATGGGGGCGATCTTCAGGGCATCATTTCCCGGCTCGATTACATCAAAGAACTTGGTGTCGGCGGTATTTACCTGAATCCGGTATTCGAGGCTGTATCACATCATAAATATGACGGCTCAAGTTTCCATCATATCGATGTTAATTTTGGGGAGGATCCTACAGGGGACAAAAAAATAATGAATGCAGAAAAACCCTTGAATCCTGAAACCTGGAAGTTTACTACAGCGGACAGTCTTTTTCTCAAATTGCTGGACGAAGCACATAAAAGAGGTATCCGTGTAATTATCGATGGTGTTTTTAATCATTGCGGCAGAGATTTCTGGGCTTTTAATGATCTGATTTCGAAAGGCGAAAACTCGGAATTTAAGGATTGGTTTATGGTGAAAAAATTTGATGATCCTTCGACACCTGAAAACGAATTTAATTACAAAGGCTGGTGGAATATCGCTTCGTTACCTGAATTTAACCGGAATGATTCAACCCTGGCGCCCGGACCAAAGGATTATATCTTTAACTCAACTATAAAATGGATGGATCCAAATGGTGATGGCGACCCTTCCGATGGAATTGATGGCTGGCGGCTTGATGTAGCTGCTGATGTTCCAGCCGGTTTTTGGAAAGAATGGAGCGCCTGTGTGAAAAGAATAAATCCTCAGGCAATTATAGTTGGTGAATTATGGGAAACTCACCCGGAACTTATTGGACCCGATAAACCTTTCCATTCTCAGATGAATTATTCTTTCGCCTATGCAGTGAACGAATTTTTTATATGGGAAAAGAAGAAACTCAGTAATGCGGGCTTTAGGGAAAAATTGGAAAAATTTATTAAGATCTACGATAAGAATACACTATTAGTGCTTCAGAATCTTGTTGACAGCCATGATACGGAACGCCTCGCCTCGATGCTGATGAACCCCGACAGGGATTACGACCGAGATGGCTCCTCCGGCAATGATAATTATTATGCCGGAATACCATCGGTATCTGCACGGGAACAACAATTATTAATTGCAGCTTTTCAGATTTGTTTCCCAGGAAGCCCGATGATTTATTACGGAGATGAGGCGGGAATGTGGGGTGCGGATGATCCTCATTGCCGTAAACCAATGCTTTGGAAAGATATAGTCTTTGACAATGAAGTGATTTCTCCTGAATCCGGTTTCAAATCAGGCTTTGGATCATATCCGGTTAAATTTGTTGAAAACCTGTTTGAGTCCTATAAAAAACTGATAGCTTTGAGAGTCCGGTATAAAGCACTTCAAACCGGAGATTACAGACTGATTGAAAACCTGCCTGAGGGATATTTTGCAATTGAAAGATCTCTGGGTGATGAGAAAATTTTAGCTGTATTTAATTCGACAAGGTACTACCCAGAGTTTAGTATTATCGCCCCTGACCAGGAGAAAAAGTATTATGATCTTTGGGACGAGAGTTCTCCGCCTGTTATGGGAGAAATCGGATTACCTGACAAACTTTCATTTAAAATATTCAGAGTTGCTGATTGAGAGACCTCCTGAGCTACAAAGCATATATTTTTGACCTTGACGGCACTCTTTACCGCGGCGACAAAATTATCGAAGGCGCTGCTGAGACTATCAATAAATTGAGGGGGCTCCGCAAACAACTCCTTTTTATTTCGAATAAAACGACAGGAAGCAAGTCAGATTATATTCATTTCCTTAACAAACATGGGTGTGGAATTACTCCGGGTGAAATGATTTTGTCCTCTGATGTTCTGATTAACTATTTGTCCGCTTATCATCCTTTTGCAAAGGTTTTTGCAATCGGTGAGAAAAAGTTTTCAGATCTTCTAACAAATTCCGGATTTATTTTTACTACAAAAACAGATGAGATCGAAATCGTTATTGTCACCCTTGATCGCTATATTAATTTCAAAAAAATTGAAACGGCAGCAAGGGCAATTGAAAAAGGCGCTGTGTTCTTCGCGGCAAATATTGACAATACATGCCCTGTAGATAGCGGCGAAATAATTGATGCAGGATCAGTTATTTCAGCTCTGGAAAAAAGAACCGGTAAAAAATTAGTAAGGCATTTCGGGAAACCTTCAACTCATATGATTGAATTTATTAAGGGAAGTCTTGAATGCGAGTTATCAGAAACACTTGTTACAGGGGACAGAATCGATACTGATATTGCAATGGCTAATGTAATGGGTGCAGATTCAGCGCTCGTTTCTACTGGAGTAATGAATTTTAATCACACAACTTTCAAACCAACGTATTCACTGAACTCAGTTGCTGAAATAATTTCAAATATCAATAAGGCATAAAAAGGACAGCGATTCCAACGACAGAAATAATTGTTCCCGCAATTGCTTTCCAGCTTAGATCCTCACGAAAGTGATATTTCGCAATGGGCAGCATCATTACCGGTACAGTGGACATCAATGTGGAAGCGATACCTATATAAGTATAAACTATTGCAACCATACTGAGTGTGATTCCAAGATAGGGTCCAAGAATGGCAGCCCACACAATAAGATTTAACACCTTTTTATCCCGTAGAGCATTAAATGGCGAATGAACCTTTCCCCTGAACCGGTTGAGCAGATATAAAATTATTGTTGCACTGAACAACCTAATAAATGAGGCACTGAATTCATTCAGATGACCGCTGTTAAATGCTTCTTTCGCAAAGATCAGACCAACAGCCTGACCTAAAGCAGCTAACACCCCGTAAGAAATTCCTTTGAAGGATATTTTTATATTCTTCGATTTGTCACGGTCAAAAATCACAAAACTAATTCCGGCAAGTGTTATAGCCATTCCGGCTATTTGGATAAGAGAAAGGATTTCTTTAAAAAAGATAAAAGCAAGAAGAGCGGAAATGGGAGGAGCAAGCGACATAAGCAGCATTCCAAGCCGCGGCCCGATTTCTTTATAAGCCATAAATAAATAGGTATCGCCAAGCACAAGACCGGCTATTCCGCTTAGAATCAAGAGATAATACTGATATCCGGCGAGATTGAGTGAAACGCCAAAAATGAGAATAGTAATAAGCAAAAAGACCGAAGCTACAAACATCCTCAGAATATTCACACGGACAGCACCGAGAATATTTGTAGCAGCGGTCAGAACAATAGAATTCAATGACCAGAACAAAGCCGCCGATAAAGCGGCAATTTCACCAAGCAATAACACACTAATTACCAATTACTAATTACAAATTGCGAATTACAATTTAGCTCTTATTTTCCGAAGATTTGATTATTGAAGTCAATATTTTAAGAATTTCAACGGCATCTGAGTTAATGGACTCAAAGTGTTCATTCTCTATAATATTGGTTTCTTTCATGAGTTCAAACCAGTACAACGTCTCATTTATTTCTTTCCGGGCTATTGCCAGTTTGTGATTGAAATCTGCTCTATACTCAGCATGCTCGGCTTCTCTTATAAGTGCGCCAGTAGCTGTCCCACATCTAAGCATTTGCTTCGAAAGCACAAATTCTTTTTTGCTTTCAGAAAGATATTTGCAGAGATTCACAATTCTAACAGCAAATTTGAAGCTTTTCTCTTTGATAATATTTTGCTTCAATCAAAACACCTTTTAGCCAAAAATGAAAAACGAAAAACTGTGAAAGTATTTAAATTTAAAGATTAAATAAATTTATTAGCAATTAGCAATTAGCAATTAGCAATTAGCAATTAGCAATTAGCAATTAGCAATTATTTTTTCAATATTTTTTCCATTACTGCTTCTTTGGAGATTGGTTTGGTACAGAAGAACCAGTCATAGCATTTCATATCTTCTTTACCTTCCATACGGTCTTTGGCAGTTCCGCAAGAACCAGCAGGAGGAACGATGACATCATCACCCGGGCGCCAATCCGCAGGGGTGGCAATTGAGAATTCATCGGCGGTCTGGAGAGCAATGACAACCCTGAGCAATTCATCGAAGTTTCTACCCAGACTAAGAGGATAATAGATGATGGTGCGGATAATACCCTTCGGATCGATAACGAATACTGCACGCACTGCTTTGGTTGAACTTTCACCCGGCTGAATCATGCCGTATTTGGTTGCTACTTCCATTGTAATATCTTCGATCAAAGGGAAAGTTACTTCAACATTTTTCATGCCTTTGTATTCGATTTTTTCTTTTATAGTTCTCAACCATGCAATGTGACTGTATAAACCGTCAACTGAAAGTCCGACTAATTTACAATTATATTTTGCAAATTGATCTTCCATTGAAGCAAATGTCATAAATTCCGATGTACATACTGGGGTAAAATCAGCCGGGTGGCTGAACAATATAACCCAGTTCCCGGAATACTGCTGCGGAAAATTGATTTCGCCCTGAGTTGTCACAGCTTTGAATGCTGGTGCTTTCTCGCCAATTCTCGGCATTGAGACTGCTTTAATTTCCTGAATGTTTTCCATATTATTTCTCCATATTGTTAAGTAAATTTAGTGAAGTGAAGTATTTTTTTTGAAGCGCATAAAGTTAATCTTGACTGACTTTTGTCTATCTGTTAATCTAAATTACAGAAAGCCGTTAATATGAATTATTGATGCTCACTTCTCAAAGAATTATGTGTAGAATATATTGGATGAAAAAAAACAATTTCAGATTCACTTAAGCATTATATAAGCTGAAATAAATGTTTAATTTATTTCTGTAGAAGCAATTTGTATATTTCCATTTTTGTATCAATAAGAATTCTGATAAAATAGCATCCGGAAGCCATGTTGATTGCATTCCAGGCAAATTCCAGTTCATTAGATTCAATGTTTCCGGAGTAAATATTTGAAACCTCTGATCCTAAAATATCAAAAATTCTGACGTCAATAAAGTTTGATCCATTAGCAGGAAAGCTGCCCGGGGACAGTTGGATATTGATCGTTGTAGTGATATTGAAAGGATTTGGGTAGATGCTTACCTGCGTAAATTTACCAGCCGGGACAAATTTTTCATTATCAATACCGGTATCTGTAAATTTTGTAAAATCTATTAGCTCAAGCTGCTCGTAGTTTCCGCCAAAGCAATCTGTTCTCTGAGTAATAATTCCTTTTGCAGTTACAGAATCCCCCATCTGAGGCTGATAATTATTCCAGACTATATCATCCCAGAACCATAAGTCATGATACGCTAATATTAGAATTTTATTCACGATGTGAAGTGCACTAACAATGCCTGGAGGACAGGGATTCGAAAGACATGGATTACCTGCATAATCATATGTCCCTGTAATTTCAACTGTGTCTGGAATATCTGTGACCAATTTCCATTCGACGGGTCCCACAATTGAATTTTCTGTGAAAGCTACCAAACCAAAATCCCGCGAGAACAATGTCTCAATTATCCCAAAATCGGAACAGGGATGCTGTGAATGAACGAATCTGGGACAATTGTAAAATGTTCGATTGGTAGTCCTTACGGAGTCTTCCCATCCGTCAAAGGTTATTACGGCTCCCCATTGACACTGATTCCTATTATCAGCAACCGGAGGTATATTCCAGAATTGTTGTGGACCCGACTCAAAATCGAAAAGAATATATTTTGTGGAATCTTCCGGATTCAGAGCAAATATTTTTCCATTAGAATTTCTAAGGTAATAGGATGCTGAATCGCTTCCAGGCAGGGCGTAACCGAACCAAATTGAATCGTCAATTGATAATTCATCAACTATTCTGAAAACCCTGGTTTCCGGTGAAGCTGAATTAGAGTAATTCCAAACGTATCCCGAATGGAGTAAAAAGTATGGCGTCACATAATCCTGCGGCAGGATGATAGTTGAAGCACTTAATAGCAGGGAAATAACAAAAAAAAGCCCCCGGCTTTTCATGTTCTGACTCCCTAATAAATCTGTTGAACAATAAGCAAGAATTACGAAATTCCGCAATCAAAAGCAATTGGAATTTGTACATAAAGCATTAATCTCAGATTTAAGCTGAGAATAATGAATTCTACTTAATTATTGTCATCTTTTTTACATCAGTGAAAACTGTTCCATTATCTCCGTATGCATCAATTCTGTAAAAATATATGCCGCTTGATAAATCTGCCGCATTAAATTCCAGAGAATGCAGACCAGCAGCCTGATTTGCATTTATAAGAGTTGCCGCCTCCCTGCCAAGAATATCATAGATTGTAATTTTCACATGTGCCCCGTTCGCAGCAATTTCGTAGCTGATATTTGTTGTAGGATTAAATGGATTTGGGAAATTCTGTCCTAATCTGAAGTTGCCTATTTTTTTTCCATCATCAACCCCTGTTGAAGCCATTCCAAATCTTTCCATTCCGAACCAGATTGTTTTATCAGTTCCGGAATCAATGATAACGTCATACACTCCATTCTGATCAGGATAATAAGTGTAAACATGTGACTTAAGCGATCCATCAGGCAGCAACGGATAAATCTTTAATGAATCACCGCCAAGTGAAAATTTTATTTTCAGACTGGCCGGTTTAATCAATGTAGGGGCATTACCCCAATTATTGTGTATCGTATTTATTCCATCCCATATCATATTTGTGTTTTGTGAAACGGTAGAAAGTGTAATAAAAGACCGTGATGAATTGTTCAGGGCAGAATCGGTTAATGAGACCCAGGTTACTGTTGCGAATCCACTGGCTTCTGTTACTTTTGCAAACTTAGAAAATATCGGTAGATTCTGGTCAAGCTGCCCGGTAACACCAAGAAATTGCTCGGAGTCAACTTTTAGTATTCCTGATGATGTGTTGAGGTATAATTCCCCGGTGTCTGAGAAGTATGGATTCGAAACAGGAGGAAAGGATGAAGCCAGGGAGGTCGAGGCAGCTTCATATGAATCAGCATTTATCCGGCTCCTTAATGATAACCGGTTGTCAAATAATCGCTCTCCGGTCAACGGGTAATTCAGTACATCTTCGTATTTGTATGAAAATGTGTACTCAGTTTGTGATTCACTGATCATCCCCTTCCTGTAAGCATATCCGCATGAAGGCAAAAGACCAGTCATTACCGGGTTTCGATGAATAGAAAAGTAATTTGCAATCTTATCAGTAGTCCAGTTATAGCTGCTGTTGTAATCAAAAATCATTATTCCATCTGCATCATGCAGTGAGGAATAAGCAGTGAGAAACAGCATCCCTTCAGACTGATAACGGTTGGGAAAAGGGTGATTATATTCACTTATCGTATATGGTTTATTTTTCACTGCCGACCCGCTGAATATTCCTGCCATAGTGTTCCAGTCGTTTGATCTGACCATCGGAGTGTTATTTATTAGCCAGTCAGTTGAGGACCATGGTTCTCCGGGAAAGGAAGGATGATCCCAATATGCATGATTATCGACATAATCATAATTTGACTGAATGTACCTGTCTGGAGGACCGAAATTCCAGTTCGTTGAAACTATTGGTACTTTAACTCCGAGGGTATCTTTCAGATACCTGTACATATTATCGAAAAACTTTTTCTGCGTCTGAAGATAAAAATCAATTAGATCGGTGGTCCTGTGTTCATCAAACATTAACCTGTCTTTATATTTTATTCTCTCAACATTGCCTGCTTCCAGTGTTTCCCATTCTCTTAATCCCTCCATTCCTGAGAATGACATGCTTACATCATCAAATTTAAATGTACCTGTTGCCCCGCCCAAACTGAATGTCAGTCTCCCGCTGGAAGTGTTTTCAGTTGCGGAAATGGTGAATGAAAATTCTTTCCATTCAGAAGAAAGCTCAGCGCTCATTCCTCCATAGGAATTATATGGTGTAATATCTTTTATTACTGAAGCATATATGGATCTCGGGGTATTTGATTTCGCATAAAACCTGACTGTATAATTCGAGTCTTTTACAAGATTTATACTTGAATGCTTCAGTTGCGCATGCCAGTCAATCCCGTCTGTATTAGAAACCGTCACCCTCGCACAATAATTGCCTGAAACAGCATCAGTCGGATCATTTATCAATGTTGCCACGGCAGGTGAATGTAGTTCAAGTGACCAGGGTAAACTGATCGTTTGCTCAAAACCCGGATTGGTTAGTATATTCGAGCCCCCCGGATAACCGGCTGACCACACACTCCGCAGATTCCCGGTACTGCCGTATTTGAGTAATAAATAATCAATCCACTGATGATTGAGCATCGAATTATGGTAATAAGTTAAACTACCGCTATTATCAAGTGTTGTAAGTTTATCATTTATATACATAAAATACAGCGAGTTTTCATTTGCAATTTCAACCATCGCCATTGCAGGATCATTTAAATATGTTTTCTGATTATATGGATTGATATGAGCAAGGATTTGCTGGGCATATTCTTTCTGTAACTTTAACAGATAAGGATCAAAAAGCGTAACACCTTTTCCAAAATCAGGAATCGAGTCTGCTGATGGTACTCCGTCAGATATTTTGAAAGTCCTGCCGACATTCAGGTTCATGTTGTAATAGATACCTTCATCTCCAAGTGCGGCAATAAGATTATCCAGTTTATCAAGATTTCCCGGGTTCAGACTCCTTGTGTTCGGCATATTATAAAACAAACTTCCTGTCGCCCAGGAATTATCAAGATGATGAAATCGAACAAGATTGATCCCAAGCGTCCTGATCCTTTTACTAATATCGGATGCAAGATTTTTATCAGGTACGGCTCCATCTGCAACAATGTTTACTCCCCAAAAACGAATAGGACCTTCAGCATTGGCAAATTTTCCATCGTCGGTAGCATAAATAAAACCATACTGCTGAATAGCCGTTTTATCGAATGTCGGAAGAAATTCAGAATTCAGTTCATTATATGGACTGATATAGAAATTGAATCCGTCAGAGAAATTTTGACCTGTTATATTCACACTTAATAAAAAGAAGAAAAGGATGTTCAACTTTCTCATAATAACCTCATAAAAAAAGCCGGGATACCCATAAAAAGCGGCAGACCGGCTAAAATCGAAAGAATAAAACTAATTTAATTAGTTTTTTGGTAAACCCTTACATAGTCAACCTGCATATACTGCGGGAATACAGATGTTGTGTCCGGATTTCCAGGCCAATTTCCGCCAACTGCAACATTTAGTATCAGATGAAAGCGTTGATCGAAAGGGGCGGGGTAGGAATTTCCAACAGAATACCAGTCCTTGATTGTTGCATATTGAACGCCGTCCACATACCACCTCATTTCGGTCTCTTCCCAATCTAACCAGAATACGTGAAATTGAGAAGCAAAATCCCCCCCGGGCAGTGTGTACATACTCCCTGAATGAACATTTGCGGGAGGCACTCCCCCAAAATGCAGGGTACCATAAACACTTCTTACATTATCTCCAAGAAGTTCCATTATATCAATCTCGCCGCTGGCTGGCCAGCCGCCGTAAACCCAATCGGTAGGCAGCATCCATATTGCAGGCCAGAAACCTTTTCCATAAGGCAATTTAGCTCTGATCTCAAATCTGCCGTATTTCCAGTCACCTTTTTTCAGGGTTCGCATCCTGGCTGACGTGTAATATCTCTTGCCGTCAGGACCAGTATATTCTTCCTGTAAAGCTGCAATATTCAGCCGACCGTCCTTCACCCAGGAATTTTCCTTCCTGTCTGTATAATATTGCAGTTCATTGTTCCCTCCGCCGGCACCATTTACTTCATATTCCCATTTAGCATCGTCAACAGATGTACCGCTAAATTCATCGTTCCACACTAATTTATAGCCTGGATAAGTAGGAATATCGTCGGGCTTTGGATCTGTTCCATTATCATCTTTACAGGATAATAATTGCAAAGAAATGACAATAATAAGGATATATAAATATTTATTGTGATTCATTTTCTACCAGAATATTGCATAAAGTAAAGCAAGAATAAGCAAAACAACATAAGAAGCAATGTTAAATACTTTATCAGTACTGAAAATTTTGGCTGTAAGATTGAATCCCTTCGGATCGTCAGAATACTCATTACCGGAAAGACTTATCATAGCAATAATAACAATCGTTATGAGGAACGTGTACATCATCTGATCGAGGAACGGCAGTTCAAGTGATGGCACTTTCAAAACAAGTGCAGTCGGGATTGATAATATGGCTCCCCATATTGCACCCCGTGTTGTTACTTTTTTCCAGAAAAGTCCAAGCATTGCAACAGCAAGAACTCCGGGGCTGACTAAGCCGGTATATTCCTGAATATACTGAAATACCTGCGGTAAGCTTTTAAGGAATGGAGAAAGGAAAAGCGCTATAACGAGTGAAACAGTTGCTGTGATTCTGCCGACGTTAACCAGCCCTTTTTCAGATGAATCTTTTTTGATATAAGGCTTGTAAATGTCCATCGTGAAAATTGTCGCTGTCGAATTCAGCATGGAAGCAAGGGACGAAACAATAGCGGCAGTTAATGCTGCCACAACGATTCCTTTAAGTCCAGAGGGGACAAAAGTGCTTATCAGCCAGGGATAGGCTTTATCATAATTGATTCCACCTCCTGTTTTAGTAAACGCTTCTTTAGCCCCTTCAATAATTGCTGTACCTTCGGGCTGCGAATACATAACAAATGCCACGATACCTGGTATTACGACAATCAAAGGAATAATAAGTTTCAGGAAGGCGGCAAAAGCTATTCCTCTCTGAGCTTCTTTTAGTGATTTTGCAGCAAGTGTTCTCTGAATAATATACTGGTTAAAACCCCAGTAATATACATTCGCAATCCACATACCGCCAATAAGAACTGCAATACCTGGGAGATTACTGAATTCGGGATTATCCCTTTTCAGGATCATATGAAATTTATCACCAGCGGTATTATAAATATGGTTCAACCCGGCAAAAATTCCGCCTTCCGGGGTTACATAATTGAGAGCAATTATTGTAGTAATAAGTCCCCCGAGTACGAGGAGTACAACCTGAATTATATCAGTCCAGGCAACAGCAGATAAGCCGCCGTACAATGAATAGGCTGCTGCAAGAAATGCTAATCCAATCATTGCATAAACAAGAAGACTTCCATCGCCTGTTCCGAGGATAGTATCAAGAGCTTTAGCCCCAAGAAAAAGAACGGTAGTGAGATTTACGAAAACAAATAAAAATATCCAGAATATCGCCAGAATTGTTTTCAGGGTTGTATTATATCGTTTTTCAATATACTCAGGGATTGTATAGATTTTTTTCTCTATAAAAATGGGAAGAAAAAATTTCCCGACAATAATCAGTGTAAGAGCCGCCATCCATTCATAAGTCGCAATTGCGAGTCCGCCCGCGAAGCCCGATCCCGACATACCGATAATCTGCTCCGCTGAGATATTTGCTGCTATTAAGGATGCGCCAATTGCCCACCAGGTAAGTTTATTGCCTGCAAGGAAATAATCATTCGAGTTTTTTTCATGTCCTTTTTTCTCACGCGATACATAAAGCCCCATCCCAACTATAAGGATTATGTACGCAATAAAAATTACTGTGTCAAGAGTTGAAAATGTCATACTTTGCCTCAGAGCTTAATGTTTTCTATTCGAACTTTTTCTTCCAGACCGCCGACGTTAATTACAAAGTCGCCCGGCTCAATTACCTTTTTATTCTCTCTGTTATGAAACGCCAGGTCACCGGCTGTTAATACAAAATGAACAGTGCTTTCGGTCTCCGGTTCGAGTTCAATCTTTTCGAAGCCTTTCAACTGCCTGACAGGTCTGGAAACGCTGCCGACCAAGTCTGTCAGATATAACTCCGCTGTTACTTTTCCCTTTCTTTTTCCGGTGTTCTTAACTTTAACAGCTACATCTATTTTGCCGGCATTTTCATCCACTGCAACTTTAAGATCAGAGTATTCAAAAGTAGTATAACTTAAGCCATAGCCAAAAACCCATTGTGGAGTAAAATGGTTCTGATCGTACTCCTCCATTGGTTTGTAATCGTAAGTTGTATATCCGGCAGGAAATTTCGGATATGTGAATGAAAGTATCCCTGAGGGATTTACATCACCAAAAAGAATATCTGCAATCGAATTTGCACCCTCCAGTCCCGGGAGGTATCCCATAATAATTGCGCTCATATCGTCCACAATCTGGTTAATTACGCGCGGTCTTCCTTCGAATAATACCAGAATTACGGGTTTACCGGTCTTTGCGAGTTCATTTGCAAAATCAAGCTGGATTCTATCGAGATTCAGGTCGCCAATATTTCCCGGGGTTTCGCAATAAGGCTTTTCACCAAGACACAGCAGAATGTAATCTGTATCTTTCGCTTTTTCAATCGTTTCTTTCATGTTGATATCTGTACTGAAATCAACACCTTCGGAATAAACTACATTCTCATTTCCTGCAGCAATCTGCATTGCCTCAAGCATTGTATTCTTTTCTGCAGGATACAAGGATTCATCATCACCCTGCCAGACAAAAGACCAACCACCATTCATTACCGATAATTTGTTTGCAGTAGGACCAGTTACAAGGAATTTAGCTCCTTTCTTTAAAGGAAGTATATTATTGTCATTTTTGAGCAATGTGATTGCTTCATCGGCGGCGGATTTGTTTATTTTTGCAAATTCCGGACTTGCAAAATTTGCCGCAAGGGATTTAATCGGATAGGGGTTTTCAAATATTCCGGTAAGGAATTTGACGCGTAAAATTCTTCTCACTGCGTCATCAATTCTGCTAACAGGCACTTTACCATTATTAACCAGATTCAGAAGATGATCATAAAAAGTATAATTGAAAGGGACCATGCTCATATCTATACCAGCCATGACAGCCATTCTTACTGCTTCTTCCGGGGTTTCTGCAACCCGGTCACGTTCATAAAGATTGATGATATCTCTCCAGTCAGAAACAACAAAACCCTGGAAATTCATCTCTTCCTTCAGAATTTCGGTAAGGAGATGATAATCTGAATGCACCGGGATTCCGTTAATCTCACTTGAATTTACCATCACAGTGAGAGCTCCTGCTTTTACAGCACGTTCAAATGATGGCAGGAACACATCACGGAGAACCCTCTCCGGAATCCAGGCAGGAGTTCTGTCTTTTCCATTATTGGGTGCACTATAGCCAACATAATGTTTAAGGCATGCAGCACCCTTTTCCGGTTTCGATGGGTCATCCCCCTGAATACCTTTTACGTATTGCTCTCCCAGAATTGCTGCAAGGTAAGGATCTTCGCCAAAAGTTTCAAAAAATCTCGGCCAAAGCGGCTCTCTCCCAATATCCATGACAGGATTGAAATCCCACGGAATTCCTGAGGCTTTCATTTCGTAAGCAGTAACGGCAGCTCCCTTTTTAACGATTTCTTTATTACGGGTGGCTGCCAGTGCGAAACTCTGTGGAAATATTGTTGCACCGAGTGTATAATTTGCTCCATGAATTGCATCAATTCCATATATCACAGGAATTTTCAGCCGGGTATCTTTTGTTGCGATATCCTGAATTGCAGTAATAATTTCATGCCAGTTGTCGAGTGAATTGGCAAAATTTCCTGTGTTTAGAATGGACCCAACATTGTATTTAACTATTGCTTCTCTTAATTTTTCCTTATCTATAACAAGTTTGTCACCCGATTTTCTGTCAGGTACTGAAACAACTTCGAGTGTTATCTGAGTCATCTGCCCAATTTTTTCCTCAATTGTCATTTTGGAAAGTAAGGCATCAATTTTCAATTCAATGTCTTCTTTAATATTCAAATCTTGCTGCGGTTTCGCCTGAATAAAAACTAATACTGATATAATAATAAAAAACAGAAGTGATATTTTTCGCATTTTCCGCCTGTCATTTAATAAATAACATTTTTTTAATTTTGCTGGACTGACTATTTGTTAATTGATAAAAATAGACACCGGAAGGTAAAATTGATCCTGTGTCATTCCTGCCATCCCAGTAGTAACTGTGTTCACCCGCAGGCAAAGAAGTAAAATTTTCAGTTAGTAATTCGGAGCCTAAAGCATCGTAAATTCTTAGTGTAGTATCGCTCTGCCGGTCAAGTGAATAAATAATTTTTGTGCCCGCATTAAATGGATTTGGGTAATTCTGCTCAAGTCCAAATGAGGATGGGTTATCTTTATTTTCCCTGATGCCTAAATCTGTCGGTTCTCCATCAACAATAATACCGTTCAAAAATGAGTGATCAACTATGTCATCAAAATAAAAATCCAACAGTTCATCCTGAACTGTAATACTTTTTGTAATAGTATAAGCTGCGTTCGGGCCTGCCTGTGCAAATACATCAAGACTATCGGCAAACAGCTCACCGTTTAATAAAATATTAAACTTCCTTGCACCGGCAACATTGAAGTAATTTTCAGCAAACAGCAGACTGACATCGTAATTTCCGTTTGGAATCTTTACTCTGTAGGAAACAACTCCCCATCTCTCCTCCCTGAAAATAACCGGCTCTGTTGTGCCTGAGATTATAAGATTAGATGGATATATCGTGGATGAACCATTAATATAGCCATATGGTGCTGCATATGTCCATTCGAGGTCTTCAGAATAATCACCCGATGCGGAACCGCCGACATTAATTTTTAACGGAAATGTAATCTCGCTATTCTGTGCAATGGTTTTTGCGGAAAGAGTGATAGTATTAGCAGGAATTGCATCATCTTTGATGTTCTGAACAATAATATTATATGGAACTGACTGCTGGTAATTCTGTGTGCTTATTATGACTGACCTTCCTTCCGGCTGCAGCGCGGCACCGGTTATCTGAACACCAGGAATAATATAGTTGGCAATCGATTCTGCTGAGTTTTTATCAACCTCCTCATTAAAAACTACCTTAACAGTATTGTCATAGTTTTCACGGACAGAAGAAACAGCAGGTTTAGTAAGATCAACATTCCCGATATTAACATTATCTGTCAGACAAAGAATAAGCATTCCATCCGTTATTACTGCATTCTCCAGAATGAAATCAGAATTATTCCCCTGCCATGTGTGTGAAGCTTTTGCCCAGCGGTTCTGATCGAATGTATTAAAATCATCATTCCAGGAAGGAGTAAAATTATTTCCGCTTCCTGTGCTCCCGCTTCCCGGAGTATAAGTGGAATAGCTGACCCAGTCATAATAAGACCTTGCCGGAAGTCCAGAAGGATCGAGTACCCCGACCCACCCCTTATATGCAGGCGGCCATATATTCATCATTATTTTTTGAGCGCGGTTGATTTGCTGAATATGACTTCCGGTCTGTCGGCTGATTTCAATTCCGTCAACAAACCAGGCTATATAATCAGGAGTCCATTCAAAAGCGTAAGTATGAAAATCAGCATATGGATTAAAGTCCAGATATCTGTTATTTTCATGGTTGATTTGATTGGGACTGATCACATTTACCTGAACATGGTTTTCGTATCTGCCCAAAAATTCATAATCAATCTCATTCCATTCCGATAAATTTGAAATCTCGGCATAGGTAAAAAATGAAGATACGACACCTTCACGATTCGCTGGTTTGAACCGAGCTTCGAACCTCCCATAGAGAAAAGAGGCTTTAGTCCTGTATTCTGCGCCTTTGTAATCTTTACCGTATATTTCAGTAATGAAGCAAATAATCAGAAGGAAAATTATTGAAATGTATTTTTTTTGCATTTAGATTAAAAGTTAATTAATAAAGAAAATCTCTGAACTTCCTGCAAACGCGAAAAATCACTATAGGAGTAGTTGAAATTCATACTTATATTACCGAAAAGGTACTGCTTGAAACCAGCGCCAAAAGTAAATGATTCTTCACTATCCTGCAAAAAGAGAGATTTATAGCCTGCCCTCACAGAAAAGAGGTCGTTAAATACATATTCACCCCCGACATTCATACTTTCGTAATCGTTGTTGGGATGCGCAGCATCCACTGCAAGAATCAGCTTATGCATATCCATTTCAATAGCTTTATAGGACACGCCCACTCTGAAGGTCATAGGAAGATCCCACTGCTCCATCTGCAATCTTGCAGGTATTCTCCCGTTATTGCCGGTAGTTGCTTCATTCGGATCGTACAGGATAACTGAATTATTTCCATCAAGCGACATTTTACTGCCAAAATTGGAAATTGACATTCCAAGAGTAATTCCCTTAAATGGTGTGTTGTAAAGAATTCCCATATCAATCGCAGCTCCGTATCCTGTCATGTTCCAGATACTCTGGTAAACAACCTTGGGATTTAGTCCTATTGAAAAATTATCCGTAATATTAAATGCCCATGCAACACTGAAAGCTATATCATTGACAGCAAAAGACTCACCCGTTCCATCAGGTTCATCTATTGTAGTAACCGGCATTTCTCCATAATCAGAATTTATAAAACTAACTCCGATTGTTCCGAAAGAACCAAGATTCAGAAAACCTGCAAGGAAATTGTACTTAAGATCTGCAATCCAGAGTGTATGATCCACCATAAATGCATTCCCGTTTTGCCTTGCAATTCCAGCCGGGTTCCAGAAAATTGCTGAAGGATCATCGGCTACTGCAACGAACGCGCTTCCCATACCCGTTGCTCTTGCTCCCTGACTGATTGTCAGGAAGGGAGCTGCGGTTGTGCCGCGCTTCGAAACAATCTGTGCATTATTAACAGATTCCGAAAAAAACAGGATAACTATTATTAGCATAAATTTTATATATCTCATCTTTTTCACCTTACTTAATAATTGCGAATTTGCCGATATGCTCTCCAACTCCCGGCGATTCTATGTGATATATGTACAGACCGTAGGCAACGTCCATTCCGTCCTCAGTTACGAGGTTCCAGGAAAGTGAGCCGTCAAACGGAGAAGAATTTTTTTGTAAGGTCTTTACTAATTGTCCGGCAACAGTATAAATTCGTATCGTACATTCAGATGGGAGATTAATAAAATCAATCCTTCTTTCTCCTCTGCCGGTCTGATTCAGATTGCGGGCTTCCCAGCTCGCTGATGCGATGTAGGGATTCGGAACAACCTTTACATTCTCCAATTCGCTTGCTGCAAGCGCTTTATCAACAGAAGAGGCTTTCACATTAAAACTGAAATAGTCCCCAGTCTTAAACGGTTTTGTAGTGGTTATCTGGAAAATATCTCCAGCTTCAGGATATCTTGGCTGATAACCAATTCCCGCCGGCTGATAATATGTAATCCGCCATGTAAGTTTGAAATCAGCAGGTGTTAAATACTGAACGATAACTATTTCATCCCCGATAGTCAGCGATTTGGTGTTGTCGTTATCAAAAACTTCAGCTCTTACAGTATCGCCTGTTGTTGTGTTGATAACTCTGAATTTAATCGGGACTTTAAAAAATGGGGTAACACCGACTGAATCATCATAGAATACTATATGATAATCTGCAGGCCATTTAACGTTCCTTGCCGGTGAGGATCCGTCGGGCAGCACATTCATTGTGAGGTTACTATTGCCTTTGAACCAGCCCGTTGTTGAATCAACAACAGTTACCGCAGCATCATTGAGGACACCCATAGTCATGCCGTCAAAAGGAGGGGCGTATCTGTCGGCACCTAAATTGTTCGTGTCGAGTGACCAGAGAGTGTCGGTCTGTAAACCAAGGTTTCGTATGATATGATAGCCTGTTGTAGCATAATTATATACCGTTCCGGTTGATTGGAATTCAATTTTATAATTAGCATTATCAAGTAATTGTCCGGGATCGAGAATATACACCAGAAGGTTGCCGGTACCATCACCCTCCTGAACATTTGAGAGATCACCCTGAATCTGAGCAGGTTTAAATCCTGCAACAGGTGCATTTGGAGTTACAACTGCACAGTTATAATCTACGAATTTTAAGGTTCCGTTAAAATCCTGCGAAATAATTTTTGTGCATTCCGAAGGAGTGAGTCCTTTTGTGCCGAATGCAGGATCACCCATATCGTATGAAACAAGCGCATAATAGTAAGTGATTCCATTTTTAACATCTGTATCAATATAAGAGTGCTGCAATCCTGTCTCTTTACCACGCCAGAAACTAGCGCCATTAATACCAACCGGATCAGGTCCGTAAATTCCATCAACCAGATCGAACTGAGCAATCGGTTTCCAGTATTTTGCTTCACCTTTCGAATCCGTTATGATTTTGATGTCATTAAATTCTGGTTCTTCGCTCCGGTAAACCAGATAACCTTCAAAATCTTTTTTGTATCCCTGAGCCACGTCATCGTTCTGATATCCGAGGAATGGGTCGGTTGACTGTTCGGCAACAGCATCCCAGTATAGGAAAACCTGTCCATCACCTGCAACAGCGGTCAAAGTCGGCTTGAGCGGAGGTTTTGCGAAATTATAATTGGCATTATAAATCTGCTGAACTGTTTCTTTATTGAAAACCAGATCGTCAAAATTACTACCGAACACCAGAGCCATAGAAAATCGTTCGCGTAATTCCTTTTTAAGCGGGAATATTCCGGAAGCAAATACCATCGAAATATTAGCCCTTTGAAGTGAGGTGTCAAAATTTGCGCGCTGCATTCTCAGCCACATCTGCTCATCATCTTTTGGCCAGCCGCCGCCGGTACCACCATCACCCAATCTATATATAGAAAGACTTGTTAAACCGATCTGATCAGATTCGTCTTTATCTTTGGAATCAAAATTTGGTTCACCTTCAGTTGGAATTCCGTCGCCTTCACCAGCATCACGACCGAGATACTGCGGATCGAGAGGACCAACACCATCTTCACCGACGTCATTATTAAGCGGTTCGTTTGCTTCTACGTCCCATTGTCCGTTTCCATTGAGATCAACATACCCCACCCAGTCATTGTCGTTATCGATGTTATCATCGCGTCTTTCATCAATCATTCCATCTCCATCATCATCGATTCCATTCAGAGCATTTCCGGGACTTTCAAGGTAAGCATAAGCGTAATAACCGGTTTCCCATCCGCCGGGCGATCCTTTGCCATCGTTATCATAGGCATAAGCAATATCCAAAAGAACATCGAAAGATGCGTTATCGTCTGCGTTATCTCCAGGTCCGCCAACTCCGGTATCAGTATAGAAACCGAAATATGTTTTGTCCCTGTCAAAATCGGAAATGTTTACAATATCATAATGCCAGAAAATAATATCTTCAGCCAGAACATGCGACCATTGAAATCCCCTGACCTCAACTCTGAGCCCTAATCCCTTTCTGTTTGAATCTGAAGGAATCGGGAAAAAATTATAAGGAGGTCTGGCGAACTCACCGTCTTTTGAGTCGTCCATTACAAAATATGTCTCGAAATCAGCATTTTGAACGCCACGTCCAAAATAGCCGTACCAATAACCATCCCAATCAGCGCCGATAGAAGGAAGGGCTCTGGGCCATATTTCAGGCCATGAGGTTGGATCGGTACTTATCGCCGGTTTTTCGGAGGAAGGATTAACGTAACCGGGAACAGGTTCGAGTCCCCAAATTGTTGCGTCAATCGGGTCTCTGTCCATCCATTCTCTGTATGATGTCTGCAATGGATGAACAACTCCGCCGGCAGTATTCAACTCAGAAGTAATCAGCAGCGCCACACCGTCAAGATATCCGTGCCCGCTTCCTTTAGGCCATTCGCCGGAAGGTGCAAAGGGCCACTGCCCGACTTCTGCATTATTGTAATATAAGGTTCTGATTTGGTTTCCATCCATGATACCCTCTTTACGGTACTGGATATTGCCATATTCGTCATTCCTGTATTTTTCAGTCTGAGTCGATACCTGCGCAATCAATTCAAATGAAAACAGGATAAGGAAAATTAAAAATCTGATACTGGTCATTCTCTAACTCCGTTCAAGAAAGATATTTTACTCAAATCCCAAAACTGAAACCAACCCTGATCTGTCTGGGGTAGGAATACATCTGAGGATTATTGACATACTCTTCAAGTGTATTGAAGCCGTTGATTTCACCTGCAAATTTGGTATTCAGATCGGAATTTGCCCTTCCGGTCGTTGAATAAACACCATATTCATTCATGATTCCGAATACATTGTAAACAAGAAGGAATGCATATATTTTAGTGCCATAGACATCGAAAAACTTATCTGCTTTCAGGTCGAAATTAAAAGTGGTTGGTTTGCGCCCGCCATTTTCAAACCTGACTCCGTTCGATATTCTAATATCTTCTGTAAACGGCATCCCTGTTCCATACTGCATAACAAAACCGACAGTCCAATCTCCGGGCACCCCGACTGAACCTGTAAAATTAATTGTAGATCGCTGATCCCAATCGAGCGGAACAACACGTTTTTCGGATTCAACCGGAGGATCGCTCTGATTATCATTGTAAACAGCATAAGGATCTGATGCATTGCCTTCTGCGAACTGATAAGTATAGT
>Ga0172368_10001724_pt1 | contig 29199 bp, 17 predicted proteins | sample Lak11m_FD_114540 | JGI IMG/M metagenome (GOLD analysis project Ga0172368, IMG submission 114540) | Freshwater microbial communities from Kabuno Bay, South-Kivu, Congo - kab_022012_11m | ecosystem: Environmental > Aquatic > Freshwater > Lake | place: Democratic Republic of the Congo: South-Kivu...
ATCGTGTGGGTAAAGTCGATTAAAGATTGACGATTGACAGTTATCGTTGTGCGATAACACAATCTTGTCACTCCGGCGAAAGCCGGAGTCCAGTCTTGGCGCTGCGATTAAAGCTGGATTCCGGCTTTCGCCGGAATGACAAATCGGGGGAGCATTATGGGACAGGCTCACTGTTCTGTCCCTACAATCGGAAAGCAATAATTGGAAACAGTATTGTCGTTTTTCCTTGAGCCTTGAACTAACCTGCATTATTCATAAAATCGCTATTTATGAGAAAAGCGTCTTGTTTTCGTATTTGTAGTGACGAGCCAACGGCTCGTCATACTATTTGGACGAGGAGTTGCCTCGTTCCTACAATTAATATTAGTGTTTATTAAAGTTATGATTATCTTTCACAATATTTATGAATTAAACAGGCTAAAGACCAGCGGCCGAAGACTTTTATGATTGAGAATTACATTGGCATCGACGCCGGGGGAACTAAAGCGATTGCGGTTTTGACCGATGCGAAATTGCGGATTTTAGCGAGGGAGCGTTTTGAGGGGATGAATGTTAGTCAGATGAACCCCAATACGGTTTCGCGGCTGTTGCAGCAGATAATCGACGATTTGACTTACCGGGCGGGAATGCTGCCCTATCATATCGGATTGACCATATTAGCGGCGGCGGGCGCGGGAGAAGCTAAGACACGGGAGGAAGTGGAATACGCCTGCCACGGGAGGATGCCGGAACGGAAAGTCAAAGTTATCACCGATGCGGAAGCGGCTTTAGCCGGGGCTTTCGTCGGTGGAGCGGGGATTGTGCTGATTTCCGGCACCGGGTCGATTGCTTGGGGGAAAGATGACCGCGGGCGGATCGTGCGGGCGGGAGGTTATGGGTATCTTTTAGGCGATGAAGGTTCCGGTTTTTGGCTCGGACGGGAAGCTTTGCGGCGGTGTTTAGCCGCACACCATAGGGGGGAAACTACCGCTCTGGCAGGTAAAATCTGCGAAATATGGCAGTTAAGCGATATAGCGAAAGCGGTGACCATAGTTTACAGCGCGGAAAAACCGGCAGGGAAAATCGCGGAATTAGCGCCGTTAGTATTCGAATCTTATGAAGCTGGTGATCCTTTGTCGGTGGAGATATTACAGGAGGCGGGGAAAAAATTAGCCGAGTTGGTGGAAACTACCGTAAAAGGATTGTCCCTTGCCTCGCCGATAAAAGTCAATTTGACCGGAGGGATTGCCAGTCAAGTTAAAGTGATGCAGCCGTTGATACAAGAGCATCTACCCGGAGAATACCAATTCGTGCCCGCGGCTTATGACGCTGCCGTGGGGGCGGTGATTGCGCTAATGACAAGCAATAAGCAGGAAGTAACAAACAGCTAAACTGTCTGTTTATTGAACAACTGTCCGTAATAAACACAGCAATGCCCTAAGGCCGATTCGTTTTCTAATAGACAAAAGGCATTGGCACACAAATTGCCTTAAATAGAGCGAAATCATTTGTTAAACTCACAACAATCAAAAGAGGCATTTAAATGCTGAGAAAACTTTTGGCGGTTTCCGCTGCGGTGTTAATGCTCTCCGCTCTATGTTGGGCGCAGACCGGTACGGTAACCGGAATAGTGACCGATGACGAGGGTCTGCCGGTTGCCAGTGCGCGGGTTATGCTTCGCTCTACTACAGGCGGCGGCGGCTGCGGCGGCGGCAACAGCGTGCTCACTGGGGAAGACGGCTCCTATCTGTTTGAAGAAGTCGATGCCGGCGCTTACAAAGTCCGTGCTATGAAGCATGGTGTAGGCCGCGGTATATCCGACGAATTCGAAGTCGTCGCCGGCGAAACTATCACTGTCAATGTCGAGCTGACTGCTACCGGCTGCGGTGGCGGCGGTGGAGGCGGCGGTGGTGGTGGTGGTGGCGGCGGTGGAATGGGTGGACACTAATCCTCACCCCCGCAGCTAAAGCTGTTCAACCCCTTTGCCTCGATGGTAGAGGGGTTTTTTGTTAAGGGCATAGGAAGGCTGTTTCATCTGATGCGGTTTATGATAAAATCCCCTCACCCCCTTTTTAAAACTTGTCCTGAATTGGTTTCAGGAAATGGGGAGAAAAATGAGGCCGAATTTGCTCCGTCCGATCGGACGGCTATTCACAGACAATCCCTTCGGGATTGAATGCTTTTCCCAAAGTCTAAAGTCCAAAGTCCAAAGTCTTTAGATAAAAAATCAGAGCCAAATTTCAAATATCTTTGGCTAGACTTTACTTCAACACCACCGCCTTTTTCACCATGCTGTCTTCCCTGCTTAACAGCCGGACAAAATACACTCCGGAACTTCTATTTTTAGCTTGCCAGACCAATTGGTGTTCGCCCGCCGCCAAATAGCCTTCCGATAGTATTTCCACTTCCCGCCCCAAAACATCGTATACTGCGATTTTCACCGGCCCGGGCTTATATAGGCTAAAGGTCAATAAAGTCTGCTGATTGAAGGGATTGGGCTGAAGTGTTAAATCCAAAGCGTACGATTGCGGCGGGGAAGGTCTATCTCCCACCTCGGCGAAAACGGTTTGCCGGAAAAAGAATAATCCGGTTCTTAAAAGCGCGGAAGTATTATGAGTAATTTCTCCGGCGCCGGGGAAAATATCCAGATAGCCGTTATTGTCGAAATCATAGACTTTAGCGCCCCAAAGATTCCCTATGCCGGATAAAGGTTGATTAAATTCTTCCACATACCAGACCGGATTAGCTAAAGTCCCATCGTTGCGGTAATACATATGCCTTACCCAGCTGTATTCCGGATTACTCTCGTTAAAATCCCATAAAATATCGTAGTCACCATCATTATCCAAATCAACTATGGTCGGAGAATTACTGCTGAGATAATAAGCGCCATAAGACAATATCGTGTCTGTTAAAAAAAATTGCGGCTGATATATGGAACCGGTATTCTCTACCAACATCACACCGTAACCATACTGTTGATAATTATAAGGCTCAATGATATCATAATCTCCATCGCCATCCCAATCCACCGTGCGGAAATATCCATCGTCCGGATAGGGATTCCAAAAAATGGGCGAAACCAGCGTAAAATACGGTCCCTGCGCATCCGGCTCATTGCGGTAGTAGGAGCATCTTTTATCGCTGGAACTGACTTGATTGGTGATCAATAAATCGCTATCGCCGTCAGCGTCCAAATCAGCGAATTCGTAGTCTTTGATGTATTGGCAGGTTATAGACAACAGATTTTCATTTTCCAAATCCCAATCCGGCTCTTCAATCGTTCCTTCATTCTGGTAATAGACTAATTGCTGAATCCCGGTGGTGGAATTGTATTTCCAGGGGATAAAATCCTGGTCTCCGTCCAAATCCAAATCGGCGAACACCGGCAATAAAACCACATCTTGGGGAAAGGGACTCAAACAGTTGGAATCTGTTAAAACAAATTCCGCCGAATCGGCGCTGCCGATATTCTCGTATAATAATTGATCGAGAAATAAATCCAAATCTCCGTCCAAATCGTTGTCTTCAAAAGCCAGAGATTGATAATCGCCTTCCACATCAGGGATATAATCCAAAGAACCGATTTCAAATTGGGGATTTTGCGGAGAGCCGGTATTGCGGAAAAAATAAACTGAATCAGATAGCCAGCCGGAATTATGATATACAAAATAATCTAAATCCACATCGTTATCAATATCTGCTAAAATCAAAGGATTTATTTCCCATTCGATAGGTAAAATAATATTTGGATTCAATTCGAAATCCGGTTCATCTGGCGTTCCGATATTGATAAAAAACTGACTATTATTGATTAAATCTATTAGTCCATCATCATTAATGTCTCCAAAATTCGATTCATAGACATAATCCCAATGTAGTTGACTACTGTAAGAATATCCTTCACTACTTAAATAGAGATGAGTATCATGATACATATACCAAACAGATGTTTCATCCCAATAGTTATTCAATCTGTCAAGCAGATTATCATTATCGAAATCCGCATAATAATTACGGCTGTATTGACCTGAATAACCGGAATACGACAGACCGAAGTTCAATCCTTGGTAGGATAAGCACAGGCGGTAATCCGGATTTTCATCTGTCCCCTCATTTAAATATGCGCCGCTAATGCTGGTGACAATGTCCCTTACGCCGTCATTATCGATGTCGGCGTAATTGAAACATTGCAAAGCTTTGGGGCTATAGACCATCTGGTATTCTCCCTGAAAATAGCCCATATTGACCGGTTCGAATTCGGCGGGTTGTCCGTAAGCCGCCAGCGCGATTAACAATACTGCGATTAATGGTAATATCACACAGCCTCCTATTGCTGTTGAAATGGTTGATTTTATGGTGTCAGGCGAGGGCGCCTGACCACGCATTGTTTGCTTCTGCTTTTCACTTGCACACTTGCTCACTTGCCCACTTGAACACTTCCTTTCGACTTTCGACAAAAAACTTGTGCACCAGGCGCACAGCTATAGTATACCTGATATACAATATATCGGTCGATAGTAGATAGACTGCATTTGCAGAAGACTCGAAATCATATTTCCGACCGTTTATAATACAAACACTGTACCAAAAAATGACAGGGATGGGCTTGGCTTCTCTATTGTGGATGGTGTGATGTCCGGTGAGGACACCCGACACAACCGCTTTTCCTTTTGACTTTCGACTTACGACTTTCGACGCTTTACTGACTAAAAAATACCGCAATTTTGCCTATTAGTCAAATATTCTTCGATTATTCGTAAAAAATTCACATTTTTTCTTGACAAAATCTTGCAGAAAAGCTAAAAAAGTTTAAATTGTAACAAAGCTTTTTGTTACCAAATTAACATTTACTACGAGGAAATCCAATGATCAGAAAGCTGATGGCGGTTTCCGCCTTAGTTTTAATGATTTCCGTTTTGTGCTGGGCGCAGACCGGCACCGTAACCGGTGTAGTCACTGACACTACCGGAACCCCGGTCGCCGGCGCCCGCGTTATGCTGCGCGCTACATCCGGCGGCTGCGGCGGCTGCGGCGGCTGCATCACCACCGGAGCTGACGGCTCCTATACTTTCGATGAAGTCGATCCCGGTTCCTACAAAGTCCGTGCGATGAAACACGGCGTAGGCCGTGGGATATCCGACGAATTTCAAGTTGTCGCCGGTGAAACTGTCACTGTCAATGTCCAGTTAGTCGCTGGCGGCGGTTGCGGCGGCGGCGGCGGCGGCGGCGGCGGCGGCGGCGGCGGCTGCGGAGGCGGCGGCGGCTGCGGAGGCGGCGGTCACTAATTCTTACCCCCCGTTACTGTTTCTTTACCCTTTCGCTTATTATAGTGAAAGGGTTTTTTTATGGCCGCAGTTTAACAGAACATCATCAAGGTCAAGTATCTTTTACGCTTGTTTGCTTATTTGCCGAAAATGCTGTATATTGTTAGGTTATGATAAAAAATCATCTTATTGTAATGCAAAGCGATTAAAAGAAGACAGTTTCACGGGAAGAGGTTTTGGCAGGAGCTTTGCAGTAAATATTAAGATTCCAGGATACGACCATAAAAAGGGGAATTTTTATGGAAAATCAGGACTTTACCCTGATATTTTTGCACATAACCAAGACCGCGGGGACTACACTAAAGAGGATTTTGGAGAAGCAGTATAATCCCCGGTCGATTGTCAGCGTGCAGAAGAATTTGAGACATCCCGATTTGAACGATATGTTATTAGAAGATTTTAAAACTGCTGATGCCGAGCGCAAGAAACATATCAAATTTATCCGGGGGCATATCGAATTCGGTCTGCACCGCTATTTATTCGAACCGTACCGCTATATCACCATCTTGCGCGACCCTATTGAAAGGATGATTTCCTGGTACTATTTTTTACTGCAGGATAAAAACAGCTATGGCTACCAGAAATTTGTGCTAAGAAGCGATGGATTCGAGGATTTCGTGCGGAAAGGTTTCGGAGGCGTCAATTCCATCATTCAGATGTTGATCGAACCGGAAGAATATAAGAAAATCGCCGGGGAAAAAGCGCGGCTGGAAACAGCCAAAGAGAATCTGGTCAACTATATGACCGCGGTGGGAACGGTGGAAAGTTTCGATGAAACGCTGATTTTATTCAAAAATAAGCTAGGCTGGCGATATTTGCCGATTTATTCCAAAGAAAATGTCACTCACAGCCGGCCGAAAAAATCCGATTTGCCCGCTTCTACCATCGATGCGATTCTGGAGAGAAACCGGGAAGATGTGGAATTTTTCCAATTCGCCGGACAGGTTTTTCAGGAGCAGTACGCTCAAGCCGGAACGGAATACAACAAACAATTGGTGAAACTAAAGTTGTTGAACCAATCTTATGGCCGGATATTGTCTGCGGTGGCGGGGAAAGATTATGTGAAAGCGTTGGAACTGCTGAATCCGGCCCTTGCTCTGGAAGAAAACAATCCGGATTTGAATAAACTGCTGGGGATGGCTTTGTTCGGTTTAGGCGATGAATTGAAAGCCTTGCAGGCTTTTGTCAAGTCGATGGAATACAATCCGTACGATGCGCAGACTATTAAATATTGCATCGTATTGCTGGAAAAATTCCACCGCCATTCCGAAGCGGAAATGCTGAAGCAGGGATTAGGGATTGGGGATTAGGAAAGATTTGAACCGCAGATAAAAACAGATAAAAGCGGATAAAAGCGGATAAAAGCAAACATTGGATACAGGATTTTGCTTTTCGCTTGGCACTTGATACTTGGCATTTGTTACTTCTATAAATAAAAACATATCATCATTGTGCGGGGAAGCGATGCGCTCACAGATTATTACAGCATTGATACTGACAATTGCGGCGACCGGATTTTGCGGAGCGGCGGAAACGGCGGCGGCGGATGGATATTCCGTCACGGTTGTGCACTCCGGCGCTTCCGGTTTGAAAGTCAAATTCCAGCTGGAAGATTACCGCTTGGAGGAATTTACTTTAGGCGGAATCCGGCAATCCCGGATAATCCTTGCCGGCGCGGGGGAAAACTTACAGCCGGGCAGTCCGCATCTGCCGCTGGTTTCCAGGATGTTCGTTTTACCGGGCGATTTGCGGGCGGTGGTTCGTATTTCCGATAAGCAAAGCCGGTTTTATTCTGAGGTAGATTTAGAAGTATGCGAAACGCCGGAAGGATTTCCGCGGGCGGACCGGTATATCGAGCGGGGAGGCTTTTTCCCGGAACAAACCGCTGAAGTGTCGGCGCCGGTGATTGCGCGTTCGGTGAGGATGGCGGCTTTGGACCTCGCCCCGTTCCGCTATGACCGGGCGAGCCGGACGCTGGAAGTGATAAGTTCTTTGGAAGCGGAAATCGAATTTTTACCCGACGGAGAAAATCCGCAGAATTCCCGGACGCTTGTATCTCAAAAGAATATGTGGGAAAGTATCAGCGCGGAATTATTGAACCCGGGCGCTTTCCCGCAAATGGATAACGGAAGTTACACCCCAGGGGAATATCTCATTATAGTCCCGGATTCCTCGATTTTGCCGATAATCGAACCGCTGGCGGAATGGAAAACTCGACTGGGATTTCATACTACCACCGCAGTTTTTTCGCAGATTGGCGTTACCGCCCTCGATTTGAAAAACTACCTGCAGACGGCGTATAATACCTGGGAAAATCCCCCGGAATATGTGCTGCTAACCGGAGATATGGACGGGGATGTGGCGCTGCCAACTTTCTATTATCCATCTGTCCCCGGCGACAGCGCGGTAACGGATCATCCTTATAGTTTGTTAGAAGGGACGGATTATTTTTCCGATATTGAAATCGGGCGTTTATCGGTGCGCAGCGCAGCGGAACTGGCGGCGGTGGTGGATAAAATTATCCAATATGAATCCGAACCCTGGCTGATCAGCGAGTACCTGGCGGAAGCGTTGATGATCGCCGATACCAGCGCGAAAAATTCCCGGTCGGTGAAGCAATGGTCGAGGGAATTGATGCTGGATTACGGCTATAATCAAGTTGATACGCTGTATTATTTCGATACTTTTTCCATCGGCATAGTGACGAGTCTGTTGTCGCAGGGGCAGGGGATTGTCAATTTCCGGGGCTGGTATAATTGGGGAGGATTGACGGCGGCGAATGTGCGCAGTCTGAATAATATCCGGGAAACCGGAGTGGTATTCGGCTGCGCCGGAGGGACTAACGATTTTGCGGTTATGGAAGCGATAGGTGAAGCGTTTTTAAGGGCAGGCAGCGTGGATACGGCGCGGGCGGCGGCGGCGGTAATCGGGCCTTCGGAAGCCACGACTTACAGTAAATTCGACGGAACAATCGACCAGGGAATGATGTGGGGGCTGTTTCAGGAAGACCTATACGGTATATCCGAAACGCTAAACCGGGGAAAACTGGAAGCTTGGCTCTGTTTCCCCTGGAACCGCGGGGCGGGGACTACCACCAATTCAGTGGAATGTTATTATCATATATATAATGTATTAGGCGACCCGGCTTTGCGAGTATGGCGGGGTCAGCCGGAGGAGATGGGTATAATAGTCCCAATGGAACCGATACCCTTCGGGCAGGGTTTTGTCGATTTAGCGGTTGAAGATTTGCAGTCTCAACCGATTGAAAGGGCGCTGTTTGTGGCGCAGCATCAAGGGAATGTGATTTCCACCGGGCTCAGCGGCAGCGAGGGATCGGTCAATCTGCCGCTGCCGGCGAATGTTTCCGGTCAAATAGCGGTCACGGTATCACATCCGGATTATGCGCCGATGACGGATTTGACGCTTCCCATAGCTTATCAGCCCGCGTTTCTCGGCTGTACGGATTATGCGATAGATGATGATAATACCGGAGCAAGTTCCGGCAATGGAGATACCCTGCTAAATCCCGGCGAAACCGTGGAATTGTATTTGACTTTGCATAATTTCGGCGGTCAGCCGGTGAATAACGCCGCGGCGGTAATCGACTGCGGCAATCCGCAAGTGACCGTTTTGCAGGCTCAGCAGCTTTTCGGGAATATAGCCCCCTTAGGATCGGCGGTGAATCCTCAGCCATTTGTTCTGCAATTAGGCGATATGGAAGACGGCGAGGAGATTTTAATCGAGGTGACAGCCGTTGGTTCTACCGGTGAGGAATATCGATCACAGAGTATATTGCCGGTGAACGCCTCGGCGGCGGAAATTACCGATATAAGCTATCCCTCGGCGATGGCGGATACCATTATTTACCCCGGCGAAAGTTCGGAAGTCATCATCCAATTGCAAAACAGCGGCGGCGGAGGATGGAGCGGATTGACCTGCACCGCCCGCAGCGGTCATCCTTTGGCAGTATTTACCGATTCCGTGACCGTGTTTCCGGCTTGCCCAGCAGGGGGAACGGTGAACAATCAAGCCAATCCGTTGTTTCTCACCGTCGATGGTGATTTGGCGAACGGATATTTATGCGAAATTGCATTATTCTGGCAATACGCCGGCGGGCAAAGCGATTCCACTTCCATTACCGTACCTATGGGGATAGCCACCGCTTTCGATCCGGTGATAAGTTCCGACGGTTACGGTTATTATTGTTTTGCCGATAACGATGTGATATACGAAAATTCCCCCGATTTCGACTGGGTGGAAATCGACCCGGATTTTGGCGGGGCGGGGACGGAAATTCCTTTGACCGACGGCGCCGCGTTTCAGGGGGATAATGAAGTATTGAATTTGCCGCCGGGATTTGTCTTCAATTATTATGGCAGCGCATTCAATCAGATAACCGTGTGTTCCAACGGATGGTTAGCTCCGGGGATAACGAGTATAACGGATTATCAGAACAAGCCGATTCCGGCGGCGGGGGAACCGGCGGGGATGATTGCCCCGTTTTGGGATGATTTGATGCTGGTCGACGGCGGGGAAGTGTATTACTATTACCAAGCGGCGGAAAACCGGTTCATCATCGAATGGTCGAGGGTGAAAAATCCCGCCGGACTGACGCTGGAAACTTTCCAAGTGATGCTTTACGATGCGGCGCATTATGTGACGCCTACTCAGGACAGCCCCATCGCTTTCCATTATTACACAGTCAATGATGTGGATAATGTCAACGATTACAGCACGGTGGGGATATTGAATAATGAGATGACCGGCGGATTGCAGTATATATACTCCCGGATTTTTTCGCCGGGTGCGGATACTTTGGCGACGGAGTCCGCGCTGCTTTTTACCACCGACGCCGGGGGAAGGGTAGGCCCGCCGGTATTGGAATACAGTCCGGCGCAGTATGATTTTTCCCTGCAGACCAGCCAAATCGATTCGGCTTATCTGCTCATCACCAATCTTGGCGAAGCGGATTTGGAGTATGAACTCAGTTCCGGTCTTTGGTCGCAGACCGATGGTTCCGGCGGACCGGATGCGTTCGGCTATATTTGGGTGGATTCGGACGAACCCGGCGGCAATCCCATCAATTGGATCGATATTACCGGGATCGGGACGCAGATTACTTTCCCCCATAACGATTCCACTTCGGCGAATTTGCCTTTCGGATTCGCGATGCCGTTTTACGGGCAGAATTTCGGCACCATAGTATTGTCAGCGAACGGGTGGTGCAGTTTCACTTCGCACGCTCCGGCCTGGAACAATTCCACTTTGCCCAATTTTGCCGCGCCGGAAAATTTAGTCTCCGCCTGGTGGGACGATTTGAATCCGCTGGAAGACGGACGCGCCTTTATCTGGAGTAACGAAACCGACAGCGTAGTAGTGAGTTACCTGAATATGGAACATTACGGCACTACCGCCGGGGACTACACTTATCAGGTGATTCTGGAAAAAAACGGCCGCATCGCGTTCCAATATCTGACGATGGGCGGACAATTGAATTCCGCCACTATCGGGATACAAAATTCCACGAAGACTATCGGTTTGCAGATGGCTTATAATCAGAATTATGTGCATAATGATTTGCGGATCGACATTCAGAAGCCCTGGATGAGTTTGAGTCAATTATCCGGGGAATTGAATGAAAACGAGACGGACAGTATAAAAGTTAAAGTGAGTTCTCAGTCTTTGCCGCCGGGAGAATACACCACGGAAATTACCTTACTTAGCAACGATCCATTCCAGCCCGAGCCAATTACTATCCCGGTGACTTTGACGGTGACCGCGGCGGAAAATTACGCCGCTGGCTTGCGGATAAGCCTAAGCGAAGATGCGGTGCGGCTGGATTGGGAACCATCCGGGGCGGGAATTGTTTATCAGGTATATCGCTGTTCCACACCGTATTTCACTCCCGGTCAAGGCGAATTGATAGGGGAAACGATGGAATCATATTATTTGGACGAAGGGGCTTTGGCAGGGAAAGAGTGGTTTTATCGGGTGATTTATTAAAAAGCAAGTAAAAGCGGTCGATGGTTGATGGTCGAAAGTGGATGGTTGATGGTCGATGGAAAAAGCATATCATATTTCCCTGAAGGGGAAATCCATGAATAGCCGGGGGTGTAAAACCCCGGAAATGAAGCTGTTATACCAGTTCTGATTAATATTTTCCGATTGTATGGACAGAACACTGTTCTGTCCATACCTAAACATACGAAAAGACTTTTGGGAATTGGTATAAATCATTTTCCAATACAGGCGGCGGTTCGCGAACCGCCCTTACCCCAAACTGATTACTGAAAACCGAAAGAGAGCTCACAGGAAACTCTTAACGGCGAGGATAATTTGTGGTTGAACCGCATTTTGAAATGGGCGACCTTTGTCTTAGGGGCGGTCATTTCAGTTTATATTTTGATGTATTTTACCTGGGAAAGCACCAAAGTCGTCCGGTATTATAAAGCGGGAACGGTGACCAGCAATGTCCGGCTGCTGCCGGATAGTACTTTAGTGTTCACTACTGTCGATACGGCGGAATATTTCTCCGGAGTATACCCGCAATGGGGTGACACTTTAATTGCGATAAACGATTCGGCGGCGGTAATATCCCGGTGGAACGGGATTTTCTTTTCCCCCAACGAGCCCGGCAAAAGTATCCCGCTGGAATTTGTGCATAACGGGCAGATTTTCCGCACCGCCATATTGACGCATTTGCCGAAGACCACGGAATTTTTACAGGTTTTAGTTATCAATATCCTGCGGTTTTTAGTCTCGATTTCCTTCATAATCGTGGGGATTTGGGCCTATGTTCATCGCAGCGCTTCCGGCGGAGTGCGGGCGTTGACGATGTTTTGTTATGCGATGGCGCTGTTCTTTGTCAATTCGGTATCGGTGTTATCGGCGAGATATGCCGCATTCACCATTCCGCTTTATGAAGTGTTCCGCGATATATTAAACAATTTTGTCCCCTTCTTTTCCGCATTTTGGCTAAATTTACAGCTGTTATTCCCGCATCCGCACCGGTTTATCCGGGAAAAGCCGGTATGGGCTTATTTCATCTGCTATGCGCCGATGGCGGTTATCCCTATTTCCTTCAATTTTCTGGGGATGCAGAATCCGGGAGTATTCTTCTTTCTTTTGACCGCGCAGATATTCGCGGGTTTTTTCATTCTGGCTTACAATTATTCTCACAGCCGGGATACTTTGGAACGGCGGCAGATGCGGCTGGTGCTGATGGGTTCAGGCTTCGGCTTGTCGATGCTATTTATCCTGCTGTTGATGGCGGTATTGTTCGGTCAATGGTTGAATTCCTGGGGAGGGACGGGGCTGCTTATCACCGTCTGCTTCATCGCCATCTTATGTTCGCCGCTTTCGTTCGCCTACGCTTTCCAGCGCTACCGTTTATTTGAAGTGGAGGCTAAGTTAAGACGGGGGACACGGTATTTCATAGCTTCGACAGTATTGCTTGCGGTATTATTAGCGGTATTGTATCTGGTGGGGGAATTATTGGTGAGTCATTTGGGCATCACCAGCCGGACTCCGACCATCATCATCGCTATGGCGCTGGCGTTCGGTTTCACGCCGGCGTTCAAAACTCTGCGCACCGGAGTGGAAAAGCGGTTTTATCCCGATAAATACCGTTTGCGGGAGTATGTAAAAGACTTTTCGCAGAAGATGCTGGCGATACCGGATTGCCGGGCGTTGTGGGAAGAAGTCGGTCAGAAATTGCGGGAGTCGATGCAGATCGATGCGTTTTATCCCATCATTCGTAAAAAGGGCAGCGAACATTTTTATCTGGAAGCGGGTGAAACGGAACAAACGACGCCATTTGCCGCCGACCGGGGGATAGCTCGCCGGGCGGCGGAACAAGCTCGGCCGATTTTGATCGATGAAGCCATCGCCAACGAAAAGACCGGATTGTCGCTGGAAGAAGAAACCTGGCTGATCAGCCGCAATGTAGCAGTACTATTGCCGATGGTGGTGCGGAATGAATTAGCGGGCTTTTTAGCGCTGGGGTATAAAACCGACCGGGAAGAATTTCCCCCCGATGAGATTTTGATTTTGACTTCGCTGGCCTCGCAGCTGGCTTTAGCCAGCGATAACATCCGCTTATTGGAGGAGAATTTGGAAAAGAAGCGGATGGAAGAAGAATTGAATATGGCGCGCAGTATTCAGCAGGGATTTTTACCGGCGAAATTGCCGGAAACGCCCGGATTGGAAATTGCGGCGGGCAGCAGATTTTGTCTGGAAGTGGCGGGCGATTATTACGATGTGCTGGCTCAAGGAGAAGGGCAGACCGTATTAGCGGTCGGCGATGTGTCGGGCAAAGGCGCCGGAGCGGCGCTGTTGATGGCGAATCTGCAGGCGTCACTGCGGACGGCGGTGGGGATTTCTTCGCATTTGAAAGATATTGTCTTCCGGATAAACGAACTGATTTACATCAACACTCCGCCGGAACAATACATCACTTTTTTCGTGGGAGTATTCGACCCGGATAACAAAACGCTGACTTATGTCGACGCCGGGCATAATTTCCCGCTGGTAGTGCGGGAAAACTGCCAGCCGATACAGTTGGATAAGGGCGGACTGCTGCTGGGGTGTATCCCCGGCGCGGAATATGAACAGGCGGAGGTTAAGCTTCGGTCCGGCGATATACTGATGATGTATACTGACGGGGTGACCGAAGCGATGAACGAGGCGGAGGAAGAATTCGGCGAAGAACGGCTGATTAGCTTTATCCGGGATAATTGCCAAACTCCGGTGAATGAAATCAAGACCGGATTGGAAAAAGCTATCAACGAATTCACCGGCGGCAAACCGCTGCTCGATGATTTTACGCTGATTGTGGCGAGGATTTTGTAGGAATTCGGAATTCGGAGTTCGGAATTAGGGAAAAGCAAAAGCAAAGCAAAGATAATACGGCAGCTGCCGGACACCATAGAGACACAGAGAACACAGAGTTTCACAGAGAAAAGAGTAAAAGCGGTCGATGGTCGATAGTCAATGGTCGGGAATGTGGTGTCAGGCGCCCTCGCCTGACACAGATTAAACGCTCGAAGGGCGTCATTCCGTCGAAAGCGGGAATCCATATCCTTTACTTTTGTCTCTAATTTACAAGCAGTTGGTGTCGACTACGGAGAGTCGACACCACGCGATAATTATGGTGTCAGGCGCCCTCGCCTGACACATATTAATAAATCTAACAATTCAAAGGAAGAATGAGAATACTGATTACCGGCGGGGCGGGATTTATCGGCAGTTATGCGGCGGAATATTACGCCGAACGGGATAATGAAATCGTGTTGTTCGACAATATGAGCCGGACGGTGTATCAGCCTCGGTCGGGGAAAACTTACGATTATAATTGGCAGCATTTGAATAAATATTCCGGGATTAGCCGTCAGCCGGGCGATGTGCGGGATTTTGAAGCTTTGGAAACGGCGGCGGAAGGGGCGGAATTGATCATTCACGCGGCGGCGCAGACGCAGATCGGTTCTTCCGTCAACGATCCCATCGAGGACTTATCCACCAATCTGTTAGGCTCCTACAATGTGCTGGAAGCCGCCCGCCGGGCGGCTAAACCTCCCACCATCATCTATTTGTCTACCGGTAAAGTCTACGGCGCTAATGTCAATAAGTTGAAGACGCGGAAAAAGGGGGATTTTACCGTATTCGCAGGCGAATACGCGGAAGGAGTCGACGAAACGGTTCCGGTGGACGGATTCGGACATATGCCGTTCGGCGCTTCCAAATTGGCGGCGGACATATATATGCAGGAATTTGCCCAGTTATACGCGCTGAAAATCGGAATATTCCGTTTGTCGGCGGTCTATGGGCCGAGGCAGTTTGGTATTGAAGAACAAGGCTGGGCGGCGAAAATTGTGTTGGACGCGCTGTTGGGAAGGCCTTTGCTTATCGAAGGCGACGGCTCGATGACCCGGGACTTATTGTATGTGGCGGAATTGCCGCCGCTGATCGATGCGTTTGTCAATTCGGAGGCCCATTTCGGATTGTTCAATGTAGGCGGCGGGCGGGAAAGATTGGCGAATCCTTTAAAAATTGTGGAATTTTTACGGAAAAAAACCGGGAAAGCTTTAAAACCGCAATTTTCCGAAACGATGCCCTTTGAACAAAAAGTTTTCTACGCGGATAACCGTAAAGCGGGGAAATTATTAGGCTGGTCGCCAAAAGTGACGGTGGAAGAAGGATTGGAAGCGATGTTGAAATGGGTGGAAGATAACCGGAAGCTGTTTGAATGATTAAAAGCGGTGGTCAGCCGCCAGTCGTCAGTGGTCGGTGGTCAGCCCAGACTGTCTAACAATGCTCCGAACTTGTCATTCCCGCGAAACAGTCTGTCCAATAATGTCCCAAATTTGTCATTCCCGCGAAAGCGGGAATCCAGCGCTTTTCACTTGAACACTTGCAAACTTGAACACTTTTTAAATATATATTTGTGGTGTCAGGCGCCCTCGCCTGACACATATTCTATAAAATTAACAGGTCAAAGTAAGAATGAAAATATTAGTAACCGGCGGGGCGGGTTTTATCGGATCCTATATAGTCGACCGATTGATTGCCGACGGCGAGGAAGTTTATATCTACGACAACCTCGACCCGCAGGTGCATCCTGAAGGAAAACAGCCGGATTATTTGCATAAAGACGCGGTGTTCCTGCCCGGAGATATGCGGGATGTCGAAGAATTGGCAAAAGCGGTCGAAGGAATGGAACAGGTGTATCATATGGCGGCGGCGGTGGGAGTGGGGCAGTCGATGTATCAAATCGCTAAATATGTGGCGGTGAATACCGGCGGCACCGCTAATTTATTGGAAGTATTGACCAACCGGCCGAATAAAGTGGAAAAAGTGGTGGTGGCGGCTTCGATGTCCAGTTACGGCGAAGGGAAATACCACTGCGAAATTCATAAAGAACAAAGCCCGGATTTGCGCCCCGAAAGCCAGATGCAGAAAGGCGAATGGGAAGTGAAATGCCCGGTCTGCGGGCAAGAAATGAACCCTCTGCCCACTGATGAAGATAAACGGCAAATCTGCAATTCGATCTATGCTTTGACCAAGAAGGATCAGGAAGAGATGGTATTGCTGTGGGGGAAAGCTTACGGGATACCCACCACCGCGTTAAGATTCTTCAATGTTTACGGACCCCGGCAGGCTTTATCCAATCCCTATACCGGTGTATGCGCTATCTTTATGAGCCGGATCAAAAACGGAAAGCCGCCGGTGATTTATGAAGACGGCGGGCAGTCGCGTGATTTCATCAGTGTGAAAGATATCGCCCGGGCTTGTGTGATGGCGATGAAAATGAAAGCAGCAGATTATCAGGTGTTCAATGTAGGGACAGGGAAAGCGACATCTATCGCCGATATTGCGCGGACATTAGCTAAAATCTATGGTAAGGATATAATCCCGGATATTACCAATGCCTTCCGCAAAGGCGATGTACGGCATTGTATTTCCGATGCCGGTAAAATTGAAAAAGCTTTGGGATTTAAAGCGGAAATCGAATTGGAAAGCGGACTTAGGGAATTGACCGAATGGACGGAAAAAGTCAGCGCGGCGGATTATTTCGATAATGCCGCGGCGGAACTGAAAGCAAAAGGATTGCTGGTGTCTTAAAAGCAGGAATTAGGAATTCGGAGTTAGGAATTAGGGAAAAGCAAAACGCGGGAATTAGGATTTTGGAGTTAGGGAAAAGCAAAAAGTAATAAAAAAGTGCTGACGACTGTCAACCGTAAACCGTCAACTGTCAACTGTCAACCGATTTTTATGCGCAGATTTCTTTACACGATATATTGTTCGACCATAAATCTTGTTCCTTTGATATTATTGCTGTGGAAGTATTTGCCGCCGTTTTCCCCGACATTGGAAGTGTTATTATCCAGCCAGACGGTGAGATTAATCGTCGGGATGTTTTTAATGCTGCCGGGGCTTTTATGCGTATTTGTTTCCCGGAAAGTGAGGTTTTATACCGGCTTATCCGCAATATTATCCGCGCTGCTAATTTCGCAAACGATGAGTTACGCTTCGGGGATAAAGCGCGATAGTTTTTATCCGGCAAGCAAGCCCAAGCTTACAATTTACAGCCAGAATGTGTTGTACAATGCGCCTTGCAGCCGGGATTTAGTGAAAATTGTGCAGGAGCTATCACCGGATTTGGCGGTGTTTCAGGAATATGATTCCAGCCACGCGGTGATCATCGGCCCGCATCTGAAGGCTTTGGGGTATGAAGAAACTGTGGTTTTTTCGGCGCCGACCGATGGAGCTTTCGCTTTCGCAGTCTATTCCAAATTGCCGGTACGGAATCACGAGATATTTTATACCGAAGGGCCGGAATGGAAACCAAGATGGCCCAATCAGTATTTCGAATTCTTATTCGACGGACAGTGGATTAAAGTGGTCAATCTGCATCTGGTGCCGCCGCATAATCCGCTGGAAGGAGTATATCCGTATCCCCCTCAGCAGAAATATATCCCTTGGCAATTGCGGGAAGTATTCCGGCGGGCGGGGGAAGGCGAGATTCCGGCGCTGATATGCGGAGATTTCAATTTGACGCCGTCGGCGAAGTATTTGATACATCTGCAGGACGCGTTCACCGATTCCTGGCGGGAAAGCGGCGGCGGCTTCGGCGCTACTTGGCACAATCCCTTTCCCCTCTTCCGCATCGACTATATTTTCCATTCCCGGCATTTGCGGACTTTGGAATGCTGGACCATCGGGAATAATTTTTCCGACCACCGGGGGATGATGGCGGTGGTGGTCAGCGATTAGCGAAAAGCGGGGAAAAGATGCGAGATGCGAGTAAAGACCTAAATACTCCCAATTTGTCATTCCGGCGAAACAGTCTGTCCGAAAACGCCCAGGAGCTGTCATTCCCGCGAAAGCGGGAATCCAACAGTTTGTAAATTATGGAAATATGGATATTGGCTTTTCCCGCCCCGCCCCGCAGGGGCTACTGCGTAGCAGGGATCACTGCGTGACAGGGACTACTGCGTAGCGCCAGTATGACACCCTTCAGGCGTTTCTCTACAAGGTCAGCGCCTCGATGTTGTGGTGTCAGACATCCTCATCTGACACCATATCTGACTACCGGGGAAAGGTGTCAGGTGAGGACACCTGACACCACAGTCAATAAAAAGCTGGAAATAAAGGAAATACTATGAAATCGAAAAATAATCCCGGATTACCGGGAGAAAACATAAAATTCCAGCCAAATTTGACGGCGGGAGTATTGGCCGGACTATTCACCGGCGGATTTATCGGGCTGGTGATGGGATTGAAGATAGCGCGGATCAATCCTTCGCTAACCGATTTCAAGGAAATTTGGCTGTTAGCGGCTCATTTTATCGTGATTTATGGGATTATCGGATTGGTGATAGGCGGATTATTCGCTATAGTGTCATTCCCTATATTAAAACGGCGGGGATTGAAAAAAGCGGGCTCATTAATGGGTTTCTATCTGCCGGCGCTGTTATTCCTCGGGCTGTTTTATTATATCCGTAGTTATATCGTTACTCATTTCGTAGTCAATCCGCTGATGCCGTTGAAAGGCGCGGACTGGTTAAATTTACTAGCGACGGTGATTGTTGCGGCGATAGCGTATTCCTGCATAATTACCGCGGTCAAAATCAGCGGCGGATGGAAGTGGGGGCGTATTGCTGCAATATTCGCCGGATTGTTTGTAGTAGTATGGGTGGGAGCGTATTTTTTAGTTCCCGGCGAAAAGCGGAACGCGGGTACTGCATTTGAGGAATTTTCCATCACTCCGTCCGGGAAAAAGGTCGCTTTAATCGGCATCGACGGCGCCTGGTGGGAAATAATGACGCCGCTAATGGAAGCTGGGGAATTACCCAATTTCCAAAAGCTGGCGGAAAGCGGCAGTACCGGGGAATTAAAGACGCTTTATCCCACTTATTCGCCGATGATTTGGTCGAGCATCGCTACCGGGAAATTGCCGCAGAAACACGGCATCAATTCCTTTTTGGTGTGGATTTTCCCGGTGACCGGAGCGCAGTTCGCCTTTTTCCGCCTGCCCAAATTCGCCCCGGAACTGCTGTGGATGCAGGAAAACCTCGCCATCGTCGCCCCGGTGCCCAGCAATTACCGCACGACTTCGGCGCTGTGGAATATCGCTTCGGATAACGGATCGACCGCCGGGATGATGGGCTGGCTGGCTTCTTGGCCGGCGGAAACTTTGAACGGATATGTTTATACCGACCACGCTCTATACAATAAAATGGATATCCTCACTAATTATAAGCTGAAAAGCGATAGTCTGGGAGGGGAAGTTTATCCGCCGGAACTATTGAGTGAAATTCAGCAGTTCACTTACACCCCCAAAGATATAACCCGGGAAGATTTATCCCGCTTCGTGAATGTGGAAAGCGATGGTTTTTGGGAGGAATTCCGGATGCTGGATACTTACGAGTACATCGATGTGGCTTACGAAGCTTCGATGTTCAAATTCAGTTTTCCCGGGGATAAGACTATCATTGAAACAGGAAATTATCTGCTGAAAACCTATCCTCAGCCGGATTTCTGGACTATCTATCTGCAGGGGATGGATTCGATGTCGCATCAATATCTGAAGTATTATTTCTTGGAAAATCAGGATAAATTGATTCCGTTGAATGTGGAACGCTACCGCAATTTGATGGTGAATTATTACAAATATATGGACGAGACGGTGGGGCGGATAATGGCGGAATTGGACAGTAATACGGTGGTGATGATTGTTTCCGACCACGGATTCGATAAACAGATGCTGCCTACCGGGCATTACAATCATATATTGCCTAGCGAATCCGGGGAAACGCAGGATTTTCACATCTGCGCGGTTCATCCGGGGATTTTCATAGCGGCGGGGCCGGGAATAAAAAGCGGGTATAAAGCGGCGGATATCGATGTGCTGGATATTGCCCCGACGGTATTAGCCGTTATGGGACTACCTTACGCCAGTGATTTCGACGGGCAGATTGACGCGGACATTTTCGCTGATACAGTGACGGTAGATACCATACCCACTTACGACCGGGAAGCGCGGGGCAGCCGTGCGGTATCGTCCACTTCGGTGGATAAAGGCGTGCGGGATAAGTTGAAAGCGCTGGGATATGTGAAGTAAATCAGGGATTAGGGAATAGGGATTAGGGATTAGTGAAAAGCGGTAAAAGCGGTTGATAGTTGATAGTCGATGGTCGATGGAAAAAGTAGAAGCTTTTACTTGATACTTGGCACTTGGCACTTGATACTCGCTTTAAAATTTTGACTTTGTGAATATTTTTCATTAGATTTTTAAATTACTTTGCAAATTTTTTAACATTATGCCGCCCCTCATATTTTGGCAATTACTTTTTTGGAGTTTGATTAATGTTTAAAAAGATTACGATCGATCATATTTTCGCCGCGCTCGTATTCCTCATCGGCTTCGTCACCTATTGGTCGACGGTAGCGCCGACCACATCGTTTTGGGATTGCGGGGAATTCATCGCTTGTTCCTACACAATGGGGGTGCCGCATCCTCCGGGATCGCCGCTATTCCTTTTAATGGGAAGGGTGTTCACCTTGCTGCCAACCGCCGCAGATATAGGATTTAGAGTAAATTTGAGTTCGGCGCTATTATCGGCGTTTTCACTGCTCTTCCTCTATTTGGCGACCGTAAGATTGATTCGGATGTTCAAAGGCCCGGACAAAGATAGTCACGAAAGTTTCCTTGTCGGCGCCGGAGCTTTCATCGGAACGCTAGTTCTGGGATTTTCCTATAGTTTTTGGTTCAATTCGGTGGAAGCGGAAGTCTATTCGGCGGCGACTTTTTTCACCGCCATTGTGGTCTGGCTGATCTTGAAATGGACGGATTACGGTGACCGGCCTCGCGGAGATAAATATCTGCTGGTAATCGCCTATATGATCGGACTCGCCACCGGAGTGCATCTGCTCAATTTGCTGGCGCTATGGACGGTATTTCAGATTGTCTATTTCCACAAGTTCAAGTTCAGCTGGACAGGATTTCTCCTGCAGATAGTTTTGGCTTCGGTCAGCTTTCTGATTATATATCCGGGGATTATCAAATATATTCCCATCGCCATGAAAAATGTTTCGGTGTGGACACCGGTGATATTACTGGCGGCGCTGATCGGATTATTACGCTGGGCGGCGGTGCGGAAACAGCGGATTTTAGCGTTGAGTACGATGGCGGTACTGCTGGTCATACTGGGCTATTCCACTTACGGGGTGATTTTTGTCCGTTCCAAATTAAATCCGACTATCGACGAGAACAACCCGGATAATTTGGACAGATTGGTATATTATTTAAACCGCGAACAATACGGCGACGCTCCGATTTTAGACCGCCGCTGGAACGGCGATCCCAAATACAGCAGTAAAGCGGACTTTTTCTGGCGTTATCAAGTGCACTATATGTATACCCGCTACTTTTTATGGCAGTTTGTGGGACAGGAGGGGGATTTTCAAGGCGCTGGGGTGGATTTCAGCAAGTTCTGGGCTTTGCCGCTGCTGCTGGGTTTCTTAGGGATGGCTTTGCATTTTCAAAAAGACGGGAAAAGAGCCTTTTCGGTGTTGACGCTGTTTTTTATGGCCGGTTACGGCATCATCTTATATTTGAATCAGGAGGACCCGCAGCCGCGGGAACGAGACTACTCCTATGTCGGCAGTTTCTACGCTTACGCCATCTGGATTGGGATGGGAGCATATTATCTGCTGGATTTGACGGATAAATGGCTGTCCAAACGGCCGGGGATGCGGAAAGCGGGAGTTTATGCTGCGGCAGTGGTGATTTTGATAGCTGTTCCCGGCAATATGCTGTTGAAGAATTACGATTTATGCAAGCGCAGCGGGGAATATGTGGCTTGGGATTATTCACATAATATCCTGCAAAGCTGCGAAAAAGACGCCATAATTTTCACCAACGGCGATAACGATACTTTCCCGCTGTGGTTTTTACAGGAAGTTGAAGGTGTGCGCAAGGATGTGCGGGTGGTGAATTTGTCGCTATTGAATACCGGATGGTATATCAAACAATTGAAACAGATGGAACCGGTGGTGCCTATCAGTTTCTCCGACGATTATATCGACAAATATCTGGACGGACACGATTGGCCGGCTTTGAAACGGCGCTATTGGCCGGATAAGGATCCGGAAACTAATCAGGAACGCAGTCAAGAGATAGCGATTGCCACGCCGGAAGGGCAATATCAGTGGAAACTGCCAGCGACAATGAATATACCTTTGGGGCCGGACGATCCGGGCAAACCCAATTTCCTGCGCGTGCAGGATGTGATGATTTTGAACATTATGTCGACTAATCAGGGGAAGAAACCGATTTATTTTGCAGTAACCGTATCCAACAGCAATTTCATCGGACTGCGGGATTACCTGTCGATGGACGGATTGGCTTTCCGATTGACACCGGAAAAGCGGAAAATGATCGATCCCGAAAAATTAAAAGTAAATCTGTTTGAGAATTTTTCGGGTCATTTCCGCAATTTGGACAATCCCCAAGTCCATTTCAGCGATAACATTCAGAAGCTTTTGCAGAATTACCGCAGCGCTTTCCTGCAGTTAGCGTATTATCATTACACTCACCGCACCGAAGGAATCAATCCCGAAATCGGGATGTCTCCCGATGAACGCTACGCCCAATGGGATGCGCTTTCTTCCAGCGCCAAAGTGGTATTGATTTTGGACTGGATGGAAAAAGTGATGCCGGAAAAGATTATCCCGCTGAATAACGATGAAGTGTCTTTCCAGATTGGCAAGATGTATTACGACGCCGGGCGGCCGGACCGTCTGGAAGAACGGCTGGCGAATTTGACGCAGACGGCGGATAAGTGGGAACAGCTGTTAAGCTATGCGGCTTTATATCACCAATGGCTGAACGACAGCGAAAAGGCCAAAGCCGCGCTTGACAAAGCTTACGCCTTGTCGCAGGACAGTATCTCGGCGATCACCGAAATCGCCGGTTTAGCCGGGCGTATCGGCGAAGTCGACCGGGCGATGACAATGTTGAAAGGCGCGGAAAACCGCAGTCCTTCGTTCGAACAACGGGTGCAAATCGGCAATTCTTATTATATGATGAATCAGGATTCCGCCGCTTTAAGAGTGTATCAGCAATTGTATAAAGAGAACGGCGCTGACGGGCAGGTCGTAGGCGGAATGTTGACAGTATTGGAACGGATGGGGAATTTCCCGCAGGCGATGCAGGTGCTGGACGATTGGCTGAAACTGCATCCGCAGGACGATCAGGCAGCGCAGAAGAAGGACAATTATTTGCGGATGCTGGCGGGGAAGTAAAAAGCGGGAATTAGGATTTAGGATTTAGGGAAAAGCAAAAAGCTGCAGAGTGCAGGGACTCTGCAGCACAGGTTATTGCTTTTCACTTGAACACTTGCACACTTGTAAACTTGCACACTTTTTTTAGGGAAAATTGAGTCTTCCGGTAGATATAATCATCCCTCATTACAAGGGAAACGAAATTTTTCATAGCTGTCTGGAATCGCTGTTCAAGACAAAGTATGATAATTTTCGGGTAATTGTGGTGGATAACGGCTGTCAGGACGACAGCGTGGAAAAGGCGAAGGCGCTTTTTCCCCGGATGCAGGTATTAAAGCTGGAGGAAAACCGGGGATTTGCCGGTGGCTGCAATGCCGGAGTGAACTTAAGCGACCGGCAATATGTGGCGCTGCTCAACGATGACACGGAAGTGGAGCCGGATTGGCTGGAAAAGCTGATGGAGAAGATTTCCAGCGCTGAAGATGTGGCGGTGGTGCAGCCGAAATTGCGGTGGATTAAAGACAAAAGTAAATTCGATTACGCCGGGGGGATGGGCGGGATGATGGATATTTTCGGTTACCCGTTCTGCTATGGAAGAGTGTTTGAGACTATCGAGGAAGATAAGGGACAATATGACTGGGTGGAGGATATCTTTTGGGCGAGCGGGAGCGCTTCGCTGTTCCGGCGGGATGTGTATGTGGAAGCCGGAGGTTTGGATGAAAGGTTTTTCGCTCACCAGGAGGAAATCGATTTAAACTGGCGTCTGCAGTTGATGGGATATAAGATCAAAGCGGCGCCGCAGGCGGTAGTTTATCATTACGGAGGCGCTACACTGCCGGCGGGGAATTTCCGCAAAAAATATTTCAACCACCGCAACAGCATTTTGATGCTGTTGAAGAATTTCCAATGGAAGAATTTACTGTGGATTCTTCCGCTGAGGATAATACTGGAACTGGCCGCTTCGGTTTTAGCGGTGAAGCAGAAGGATTACCGGCGGATCATCGCCATTTTCCGCGGCGGATTATGGAATTTATGGAATATCCCCTGTATTTTTGCGGAAAGAAGATGGATCAAACAGCATCGGAAAGTATCTGACGATGAGATATTAAGCCGGATGTACGGCGGTACCGTGGCTTTGCAGTATTATTTATCTCATAAGCGGACTTATTTTCAGCTTTATAAAGAAGAATTGTCTCGAGTCTCAAGTCTCGAGTCTCAAGTCTCAAGCGGAACTACTTGATACTTGATACTTGGCGCTTGGCACTGTTTTGAAGAAACAACCAACTAAACAACATAAAAAAGCAACACAAGCACAACTATCGTGGAGACTTGCGATGAAAAAACTATTCTTAACAGCGGTTCTATTGTTAGCTTTATCCTTACCGACGGTAATGGCTAGCGCGATTTATCATCAGCGCGGGTTGGAATTACGGGGCGGGATGTCTCTGTATATGCAGATGACCGATCCTACCGATTGGGCGAATCAATTTTCCGGCGGTGTGTCGGACGAAATGACTTCCGCGCCGGATTTCGGGCTCAGTATCCTCTACAAGAGCTACCGGAATTTCAGCTGGAATATCGGTTACAATCACTTTTTCGCCGCCAAGACTTCGTTCGGCAGCGGGATGTATGAAGAAGTGATGGACGCTAATGAATTCTTTGTCGTTCCCTCATTTATCTTCTGGCCGGAGGAAGGATTGAACTTATCCATCGGCGCGGGCCCGACTTTGATGATGGCCAGTTTGGACCGCAACAGTCCGATGGCGGGGAATTTGGGCGAATTCTACGGCGCTTCGGGGAGGAATATCGGACTTTTGGCGCTGGCGAATTTAGAATTCGGCTTGAATGAAAGTTTAGCGCTTAAAGGCGGAATCGGCTTCCGCAGCGTGATTGTCAATAAAATCGAATTTACCAAAATGGTCGGCGGGACGGAATACAATTATCAAGTAATGTGGACTGATACTGCGGGCAATGAAAGCACCCGCAGTTACGAACTGGACTATTCCGGTTTATTCCTGGAAGTAGGTCTGCGCTGGTATTTTATCCCCAAGAATAAGTTTTAAGCGGACAGGCAGAAGGCATCAGGTATTGGGCATCGGGCATTGGTAAAAAGCGCTGTTTGCACAGCTTTAATTGTCTATTCTCATTACACCGTTCAAAGAAGCCCTTTTGCATACTTGAAAAGGTAAGTCTAATAAAAGCAATGGATTCTGGTTTTTCCCGCCCCGCAGGGGTCACTGCGTGACAGGGACTACTTCGTAGCGCCAGAATGACGCTGGGGAAATGACTTGCAAGAAACAGTGTATCAGACATGTCACTTTAGTATTCCCGTGAGCCCGTGAAGAACCCAGGAATGGAATGTCCGCTGTGTTCCCGCGGCGAAGGTTCGCCTTATCGTGAGCTCCCCGACCGTTTTCAGCCGGATGGGGAGCTTTACCATTTATACCGCTGCGGTAATTGCGGCTTCATTTTCCTTTATCCCCGCCCGGCGGAAAATGAAATGAGCCGGTTTTATCCGGGAGCAGATTACGACCCGTTTTTAGAAACAGGTCAAACTGTCTCGCTGATACAGCGGATATATGCGCTGGTGAAACCGCGGGCTTTGGCGGGGAAGGCGAAATTAGTAGGGAAATATTTTACCCGGCCGGGGAATTTGTTGGATGTGGGCGCCGGCGCCGGCGGATTTTTGCAAATAATGCGGCGAAAAGGATGGCAGGTTACCGGGGTGGAGAAGGATGACCGAGCGGCGGAATACGGCCGGAAGCGCTCCGGCTTGACTATTTTCACCGACGATTTATGCGATGCCGGAGAATTCGCTTCTCAGTTCGAAGCGGTGACTTTCTGGCATTCGCTGGAACATATCCACCGTCTTAAGGAAAACATCGCGCGGGTAAAGCAGCTTATCAAACCCGGCGGTATCCTGATTATCGCTTTACCCAATCCGGGCGCGTGGGAAACGGCGGTGTACGGGAACTATTGGGCGGCTTACGATGCACCGCGGCATTTGTGGCATTTTACCCCTAAAGTCCTGAAAAATTGGTTCAAACAGGAAGGATGGGAACATTTGCAGTCGAAAGCGCTGCCCTTCGACCCTTTCTATATCTGCCTGCTCAGCGAAAAAATGATTTTTGGACGAGGTAAGCTATTAAGGATATTGTTCCGGCTGCCGGCCGCGGCGATATGTTCGTTTTGCGTTGGTATGTTTAAGACTGACAAGGCATCGTCAGTGGTCTATGTGTTTAGGCGGTCGATGGTCGATGGTTGATAGTATATGGTTTACGGTTCACGGTTTACGGTAATTGAGATTGAAACCTAAATATTTCAGCATATTATTGTTATTCCCGCTGATTGTCATCTCGCTGTTGTTCGACAGCTGCGAGATGAAACGGCGGGTGAAAGGCGATTTGGCGGCGGCGGTGGTGTTCGCCGATGAGGAGGTGTATAAATCCTGCCAGGGGAAATTATCCAAAGCTTTGGAACGGGTGATTTACACTCCTCAAGAGGAAACGGTTTTCCGGTTGAAACCGGTGCCTTTTGCACAGTTTACCAATTATTCCATCGAACCTAATATCATTATTTTAGGGACTTTGGACGGACAGGGGGAAGTTTCCCGCTACGCTCAAGGGATGTTGACGGCGGAAACGCGGAAAGGGATAGAAGACGGCCTCTTTTGGTTTTTCGCCCGGAAAGACGCTTGGTACCGCGGGCAATTGCTAATCGTAGTGTTGACCAATGACAAAGCGGAATTAGCAGCGCGGCTGGAATTCGGCGCGGATGATTTATTCAGAACGCTTCAGGAATCGGCGTTGGCTCGGTTGACGGAATCTATTTACGCAAAAAACGAGCGTAAGGAAGTGGCGGAAGCCCTGAAGAAGGATTACGGTATCGACATTCGGGTACAGCATGATTACACTATCGTACGGGAATTGCCGGAACAGTGTTTTGTGCAAATCCGGCGGTTCAATCCCTCGAGGTGGCTGACTATTACTTGGCAGGACGCTGACAGTTTGACCGCGGAAATGGTGATCCGGGAACGGATGCGGCTGGGAGGATTGTTCGCCGATTCCTGCAAAATCGAACCGGATTATAATGTGGTCACCGCGGACGACCGTATCGTTCCGGGAGGATTGCTGCTGCGGGGATTATGGTCGACAGCGAAACAAAATCTGGGCGGCGGACCGTTTTTTACTTTGGCGGTGCTGGATACAGCGTCCGGGAAAGCGTATTTCCTCGACGGAGCGGTTTTCAATCCCGGCGAAGTGAAACTGCCGTTTTTACAGCAATTGGAAGTGATGGTTTTGACTTTTAAGCCGAAAACCGTGAACCGTGAACCGAAAAAACAAAAGCAAATATAAAAAGCTTCATCATAGAAGACACAGAGAAAAGCAAGTAAAAAGCTAAAAGTAAAAGCAAATCAAAACAAGATAAGTTTAAACTTTGGGTTCTTACCTTTTCAGTTTAAGAGCGCATCTCTTTCATTTAAGTAAATGGTTGTTATCTTTATTGGTACATTAATACTTTAAAGGTGTCGGACTAAAGTCCGACCTCCTATATTTGGGAGAACAGACTTTAGTCTGTTCACTTAAGTCTTGCGTCTTGAGCCCAGAGCCCGAAGCCGAGAATTTCAAATGTCTTGGGCTAGTATTTAATTATAGAGCCTTATAGTTTTGCCGCTAGCCACCAGCAACCGCCGCCAGCCATAAATCGGAATTATCTAAATGCCATCACCTCAAGTCTTGATTTTAATCGGCAGTGAATCGGATAAAGAACGGATCGCCAAATTGCCGATAGTATTGGAATGGTTCGGTATCGGGTACGAGTTAGCGGTATCGTCCGCTCACCGCCAGCCGGAACAAACTGCGACTTTGGTGCGGGAAGCTCAAGGGCGGGGAATGAAGTTGATCATTGCGGCGGCGGGGATGGCGGCGCATTTGCCGGGCGTGGCAGCGGCTTTAACGCCGCTGCCGGTGATTGGCATTCCGTTGAACGCCAGCCCGCTCGGTGGCACCGATGCGCTGTATTCCATCGTGCAGATGCCGCCGGGGATTCCGGTCGCTGCGGTGGGCATCGACGGAGCGGTGAATGCAGGAGTGCTGGCGGCGAGGATTTTGGCTTTGCAGGATGAACGGATTGGGGAAAAACTGGCGGAGTTCACGAGGAAAGGAAGTAAGATTTGATTAGCGGGCAGTCGTCAGTCGCAGGTATAATGACCTGCTTGTGGTGTCGACTCTCTGCGGTCGACACCGACCACTTGTAAATTAGAGACAAAAGTAAAAACACCCGATTCCCGCTTTCACGGGAATGACAGCTCCGGGGCCTTTTCGGACAGACTGGAAAGCGGTAATTCAACTTTTTACTTGCCCACTTGAACATTTTTTCGGACTATGCGGGTGGTGTCGACCCTCAGCGGTCGACACCGACCACTTGTAAATTAGAGACAAAAGTAAAAACACCCGATTCCCGCTTTCGCGGGAATGACAGCTCCGGGGCCTTTTCGGACAGACGGGAAAGCGGTAATTCAACTTTTTACTTGCCCACTTGAACATTTTTTCGGACTATGCGGGTGGTGTCGACCCTCAGCGGTCGACACCGACCACTTGTAAATTAG
>Ga0172368_10001726_pt1 | contig 29179 bp, 37 predicted proteins | sample Lak11m_FD_114540 | JGI IMG/M metagenome (GOLD analysis project Ga0172368, IMG submission 114540) | Freshwater microbial communities from Kabuno Bay, South-Kivu, Congo - kab_022012_11m | ecosystem: Environmental > Aquatic > Freshwater > Lake | place: Democratic Republic of the Congo: South-Kivu...
ATCCGACTGCTGAAGAAAAGGCGGCACATCTTTTGTATTTTATAGTGAAGGATCATCCATTTATTGATGGCAATAAAAGAAGCAGAGCTTTTGCTTTTGTCTGGTTTTTAGAACAAGCAAACATTTTGGATGTTTTCTAAGCTTACTCCATCTGCATTGACTGCACTTACCATAATGGTGGCTGAAAGTAATCCAGAACATAAAGAAAAAATTGTTAAATTAATTTTAAATTTAATTTCTAAAAGTTAATTAATAAATAAATGAACTCATACAACTTCTACTCAACCCTCATCAAGCCATCATTTGCACCACCGGCGTGGGTGTTTGGTCCGGTGTGGAGCGTGCTCTACATCTTGATTGTGATTTCTTTTGGCACAGTATTTTACAAAGCTTTCAAAAAACAAATTCCACCAATCGTGGCATTGTCATTTGTCCTCAATCTGATTTTCAATCTTTCCTTTACTTATTTTCAATTTGGATTGCAAAACAATCTTCTCGCCGGCATAGACATCTTGCTTGTCTTGGGCACGCTCATATGGGCGATGATCGCTATTTATCCGTATGCCAAATGGGTCGCCCTCATAAACATCCCGTACCTCCTCTGGATTTTCTTTGCAACCGTACTCCAGCTGTCTATCACTTTTTTAAATTTATAATGGACTTGCGAATGTGAAAAAATATGAATAATTCATGACCACATACAAACACACTCAAATTGGATATCTGATGATTGCAGTAACGCTTGTGGTATTGGTGCTTTTTGCGTGGACTCAGATTATGGCTCGGAATGAGGTTCTATCGGTTGATTCCGGTGCAAATTTTGCGGTTACTGCCGTAATGGCATTTATTCTCTTTGTTCTCGTATCGTTTACAACATTAACAACATCTATTGACGAGAAATATCTACGAATAAAATTTGGGTATGGTCTTTTTAAGAAAAAATTTCCATTAAGTAAAATAGTTTCAGTTAAAGTGGTGAAAAATCATTGGTACTACGGCTGGGGAATACGATTTTGGCTCTGGCCAAAAATGTGGATTTACAATGTGTCCGGTTTTGATGCGGTTGAAATAACTATGAAGAATGAGAAAATCTATCGCATCGGAATAGACGTTCCCAAGGAGCTTGAAAGTGCAATCAAAGAGGGAACGAATCGCTGATTAACCCACAAGGACAATTCTTACCTATTATTAATTATTGAGAAATTCTTACTCCTTCATTTTTGTCATTAAAAACAAATCCTCTTTTTTCGTAAAACATTTTTAACTCTGGAATCCCCAGTCCTGTGTTTATTGAATCCTCAGGTACTATTTTTATTTTTAATTTAATCTTTCTTTTATTAGCTGAATCTATAATTTTCTCTAAAGCATTTCTAGCACTACCGCTTCCTCTTTCTTTTACATCAGTTCTTATACTTTCTATTATCAACTCGTCATCTTCTCCTTGGCAAACGATAACATCAGTATGTCCTATTATTCCCTGTCGTACATTACCTTCTATGGGAATGTCTTTATTATATAATCCTAATTCATTAAAAAAATCTAAAAAAATTTCATCTTTTGGATTTATACCTTTTATCATATTTTTCATATACTTTTCTGTCATTTTTACATTATAACAAAAAAGAAATAAAAGCGGTATGTTACCCTTATATAAATTCCTTACCTCGCCGGTACCTCGTGAGTCGTAACAAAAAATAACTATTGTATAAAACAAATTACCTAGATCAAAAATCTCATCAGAATGATTCCTATAAATACTTGTTAAAGCAATAGTTGGATAAGAACTATTCGATATTTTTACTCTGTTTCCAAAGTAATTCAAAGATTATTGTTTTATAAAAATGAGCAATATCTTTGTTTTCGATTATCGTACAGGTAAATTTTCCTTCGGTGAAAGATTGGATTGCAATACTATCATTCCAACTAAAAATTCCAGCTTTCCATTCAGTGTCAGTTGGCACTAATCTGACATTTATTTTGTATTCTTTTGATTTCGCGTGTACTTTGTTTGCAAAATCACATGGTGGAAAAATGAGACGAGTTCGGATTCCTTTTGCTGATCGTTTTTGAAAATATTTCTCTAGATACGCAGGATCAAGTAATTCTGAAAACAATTTAACGTACGTGAATACCAACACTTCACCTTTTGCGGAGAGAGTTTCCTCGAGCATTTTTTTAAATCCATCAACACCCTCGTATATTTTTGTTACAGGAATTCTATTATCGACAGGTTGGATATCTTTTAATAGGGTAACTGCGTACTCTATATTTTTTTTAATGATAGATAATTCATTTTCTCGTTGTTGTAATAAGCTATAGAATACATTAGGATTTTCGGCACCGATGTAGCGCTTCTTGTCTTTTCGTGTTTCAAAGAGGATTCCTTTTTTAAGGAGCTGTTCGACTTCACTATATACCGTTGTACGGTGGCGTCCGATGCCTTTGGCAAGCTTTTGTATGGTTTCTGGGCCTATTGCAAGTGAATGCATATACAGATTCACCTCATGTTCACTGCAATTAAAGTGTTTTAATTGGGCGATTATATGTTGTTTATCGATATTTTTCATATAAATGTAGAATACACTTCGACACTTTTTTTGTAAAGTGAGGTTACTCAAAAGCATTATATATCAATGATTTCCATTATTATATTGCGTTTACTATTCTTTTTCTTATTTATTGGTATAGTTATATTCGTTAGTTAGTTTATTAAAAATAAAGTATAATATTTAAGTAATTATTATTTTAACCTATTAATTAATTTATTATGAATAAAAAATATCTTATTGGAATTGTTGTATTAATTGCCATAGTAATTTTGGGAATTGTGGTAATACAATCACCAAAAAGTAATGAATCACCGCAGCAAGCTTCTAAAATGGCTGCAAAAATTGGTTTTATGCCGATAACGGATCATCTCGTCCTCGGCATATCTCAAGAACGAGATAATGCAAATTTTAAAAATATTGATTTACAAACGGTGAAATTTTCAGATTGGGCAACATTATCAGAATCTGTGAGATCGGGAAGCATTGATGGTGCAATTTTGCTCGCACCACTTGCATACCAAGTAAAACTCAAAGGAGCAGATGTCAAAGTTGTATTATTTGCTCATCGAGACGGCAGTGCACTTATAGTTAAAGTTAAAGAAGGTATTGATACTGTGCAAGATTTACGTGGTAAAACTATTGCGATTCCATCCCGTTTCTCTACTCATAATATGCTTCTTCATAAATATACAAGTGATGCAGGGCTTGTATATGGAACAGATTTCAAAACAGTAGAAATGGCTCCTAGTGAAATGGTTGCTGCATTAACCACAGGATCTATAGATGGATATATTGTAGCTGAGCCATTTGGTGCACGTGCTGAAATTTCTGGTGTAGGTAAAGTTCTAGTACTTTCTGGTGAAATATGGAAACATCATCCCGATTGTATTCTTGTAATGAATAAGGCCTATTTAGAAAGAAATTCTGCCGGTGTTCAGGAATTAATAATCAGTCTCATTAATTCCGGAGTATATGCTGAAGAGTATCGTGATGAGGCGGCCCAAATTGGAAATAGATTTTTAGGTCAACCACTTGATGCTATGATGAAAGCGCTCAACGAACCAAAAGATCGTGTAACATTCTATGATTTGATGCCAAACATTGATGAATTGAATGAATTGCAAGATTATATGGCTGACAAAATGGGTCTTTTTCCAGAGAAAGTTGATATAAAAGAATTAGTTGATACGAGCTATGCGCAAAAAGCATATAAACAGATTAATCTTGATTTCAAATCATTAGAGAATGCAGAAAGATAATAAAATAATTAAAATACCATTCGTTGTAACGAATGGTATTTTAAGATAGTATAACAGTATGCAGAAGTCATTATTGAAAATTGGTTTTATGCCGATAACCGATCATCTTGTATTAGGTGTATCTTGTGAACACGATTGTAGAAAATTTAAAAATGTAGATTTACAACCCGTTCAGTTTCATTCTTGGCAGATATTATCTGATACATTAACCACAGGAGAAATCGATGGCGCGTTTATTTTAGCCCCCCTTGCGATACAACTTAATGCTTCCGGTGTAAAAATAAAATTGATTTGTTTAGGACATCGAGAAGGTAGTGTACTTGTAGTACGACCAGATATTAACAAAGTAGCAGAACTTAAAGGAAAAATAATTGCGATACCTCATACGTACTCAACTCAAGCATTATTATTGTATACATTACTCACAGATGCTGGGCTTGATTATAAAAAAGATATACAAATTATTGAAATAGATCCTTCAGATATGCTTGATGCTCTTAAAAAGGGCAATATTGACAGTTATATTGTAGCTGAGCCTTTTGGTTCACAAGCAGAAGAAGAATTTGTAGGTAAAGTGCTTACAACAACACAGCTTATTAAAAAACATCATACTTGTTGTGTGTTAGTGATGCGAGAAGAAGTTTTAGATCAACACCATGATGCAGTACAGGAAGTTATTAATAGTATTGTGGAAGCTGGGGAATTTATTTATAAACATCCAAAACATGCAAGTCGCATAGGTGCACAATTTCTTGATCAAAAACCAGCAACGGTGTTACGCGCACTAACGGCTCAAGGTGGGCGAGTTATTTCTTGGGATCTATTACCGCTTGTGGATGAATTTACTGAGATACAGAATGATGTCGTTGATAAAATGAAATTACCACTGCAAAAGATACAGATAAGTAATTTTGTAATGACAAAATATGTTGAACATGCTTATGCAAATCTTGTTGCTCTTATAGGTAAAAAAGAAAAAAAGAAACAAGCAATAGAGAAAATTGTTTTCCCCATAATTATTTTTCTTTTATTTTTTGTTGGATGGCAATTATTTTCAACCTTTGGATTATTTGATAGATCATTGCTTCCTTCGCCGATAGATGTTGCAAAAGCAATTAAAGAATTATTTATAGAAGGTCATATTGTAGTAGATATTTTAGCAAGTTTATGGCGTGTATTTGCAGGCTTTGTTCTTGCAACATTATTTGCAGTTCCTGTTGGATTGTTGTTAGGATCGCGAAAAAAAATAGAGTATGCTTTTGAACCTTTTATCCAGACAGTTCGAACAATTTCACCTATTGCATGGATTCCAGTAGCTATTTTATGGTTTGGTATTGGTGATCAACCTGCAATATTTATTATTTTTATAACTTCTATTTTTCCCATTTTAATTGCTACGATGAACGCCGTTAAAAATATTGATCCATTAATTATAAAATCAGCTGTAAATTTTGGGGCCCGTGGTTTTAATTTAATGAGCAAAGTGATTTTGCCAGCAGCATTTCCTTATATTGTGACAGGATTGCGGGTAACACTTGGTATTGCCTGGGTTATTGTTGTTGCTGCAGAGATGGTGGGGATGCAGTCAGGATTGGGATTCATGATATTGGATGCTCGTAATTTCTTGCGTACAGATCTTATTATTGCTGGTATGGTTATCATTGGATGTATCGGATTTATATTAGATCGGTTCATGACATTACTTGAAAAGAAAATTCAAAAAAATAGATTATCAGGAGCACGATATCTAGAATAATATTTATGAAAAAAGAACAAATTTTTATAAAAAATGTTAATAAGTGTTTTTCGTCAGGAGAACCCGATGAATTATACGCTCTTGATCTTACAAATCTATCTATAATAAAAGGAGAATTCTTTTGCATTTTGGGTTTGAGTGGTTGTGGTAAAACTACATTACTTAATATTATGGCTGGGTTTGAAAGACCAACTAATGGCAAGGTATTAATTGAAGGAAAAGAAGTGCTTGGACCTAATCATAAATACGTTACGATTTTTCAGGAGTCTGGACTTTTTTCTTGGAGAACAGTTTTGGATAATGTACGATTTGGTTTAGAAATTGATGGAATAGAACATGAAAGAAGTATAGAAATTGCTATGAAATATATACGGTTAGTTGGACTTGAAGGTTTTGAGACAAAATATTCTAATGAATTATCTGGTGGTATGAAACAGAGAGTGGCACTTGCAAGAGCACTTGCTGTTGATCCGGAGATTATTTTTATGGATGAACCATTTAGTGCGCTCGATACGTTAACGAGAATAAATATGCAAGAAGAAGTAAAAAGAATTTGGAAAGAAACAGGGAAGACAATAATTTTTGTGACCCATGATATAGATGAAGCTATTTATTTGGGAGATAAAATAGCGGTAATGACGCCACGACCAGGGAAAATTAATACTATTTTCAATGTTATTCTTGGAGAGACAAGAAATAAATTGGATAAAGAGTTTTTGGAAATTAAGAAACAAATTTACAAAGAATTGGGATTGAGTCTGTAATAGGGTATTCAGAGATCTCCTGTTGTTATCAGCAGGAAACTTTGTAGAACAATAGAAAGAACGTGATATACTATGCATATGATGTTTGGTAACCAAGAAGACAAAAAACAAACATATCTTGTATTCGATGTTGGTTCAAACTCGGTTGCCGGATCGTGGGTACGCGTCGTGCCCGGATCACGACCAGTTATTTTGTTTACGAAAAGAGTTTTTATTAATATTTATGAAAATGTTGGTGTACCTCAGCTTCGTTTTACAATAAGAAATTCTTTACGCGAAGTGCTGACTTTTTTATTGCCTCATGCGCCGTGTCCGCCAGACAAAGCTTTTGTATTTTTAAGTTCACCTTGGTATGCGGCGCAAACACGCACGATTACGTATAGTAAACGTCATCCTTTTATTTTCTCAAAACGTTTTGCTGATGATTTAGTTGCTCAAGAATTTGAAAAATTTCAACAAGGGCAACATCGTGAGTGGAAAAAACTAGGTGATGGAAATGTACCTCTTGAACACAAAACGATGCACGTAAAATTAAATGGCTATACCTATCGGGATCCTTTGGGTAAAAAAACAGAACGAGTAGAACTGGTTTCTTTTATGAGTATGATGCCGACGGATATTCGCGACGAGTTAGAACACATTATTCACAGCACGTTTCATGTTGATATTGATTTTCATACATCAGCATTTGCGAGTTACTTTAGCTTGGCTCATATTGTTGATGTTCCCGAAGATCATATTATTTTAGATATACGCGGTGAAACAACTGATATGGTGATAGTGCGTAATGGTTATATTGAAGAAACTATTTCTCTTCCCATGGGGGATCATACGATTGTGCGAGCGTTTGCAAATCAACTTAATAAAAAACCACTGCAGGTTGAAGAATTACTTTCTATGTATTCCGCAGGGGAATTGGACGAAGCGACAAGTGCGACTATTCGCAATGCCAAGAAAAAATCTTTAGAGCATGTTGAATCATTATTTATAAAAGCATTCGAACAAATAGCGGTGCGAGGATTATTGCCGTATCATATGTATCTTTATACACAACCGGAATATCGTGATTGGTATTATACTATCCTTGCCGATAGTCGTATGAGTCAGTATGTTTCACTCGGTAAATCTTTTGATATTCACGATGGAGAAAAAATGATGAAAGGAAAAGTTTTAGATGAAGAAGTTGTGCTCGACCCGTTTATTGTTGCTGATACATTTTTCATAGCTGCTCAATTACTAGAGAAGAAATAACATATTCCTATGGTACGTAAAACAATTCGCGATATACATATTACAAAAAAACCTGTGCATACTGATATTGCATCAGAAGTTCCTGCTACACCACGCACAAAATCAGTACAGAAAAAGCCGGTACAACCAACTGAATACACTAATAGTTATCACGAACATCACAGCGTGGGGAATATGACATGGCTTTGGATAACGCTTGCGCTGGTCATTGTGGGTCTTGTCGTATGGACGATATTTGGAAAAGCAAAAATTATTATTACGCCAGATACGGCAACGACTGAAGGGGCAGTTACGGTTCTTGCATACCAAGATGCTCCTGCGGGAAGTTTGGAATATGAAACGATGACGCTTGAAGACAAACTTTCAAAATCAATTCCGGCAGGGGACGCAACGTTTGTTGAAGAAAAAGCATCAGGAACAATTATTGTGTATAACGAAACAACTACGGCACAACGTTTTACCGAAGAAACACGTTTTGAATCTGATAGCGGACTTATTTTTAAATTGCCCAAAGGGCCGGGCATCACGGTGCCCGCGGGAAAAAAAGGAGCTCCTGGATCAGTTGAGGCAGTTGTTTATGCTGACAAAGCAGGAGCAGAATATAATATTGATCTTGTAGATTTTGTAATTCCTGGTTGGCGTGAATCAAAAAGTCCTAAATTTACTACGCAATATGCTCGTTCTAAAACACCCATGACCGGAGGATTTTCTGGCACGAAACGTATCGTGAGTGAAGATGATAAAAAAAATACCGCAGATAGTTTAGAAGTCGTGATCACGGAACGACTCCACAAAGAAGCTCCTGCACAGATTCCTCAAGATTTTGTTTTCTTTAAAAATTTATCAGTCGTGAATTTTGCTCCTATCAATGCTGTGGATGAAGAAAAAGAAGCTCGTGTTTCTCTTGAAGCACAGGGAACACTGTATGGAATAATTTTGCGACGTGATGTACTTAGTCAAATGCTTGCTCGTGAATTAGTATCGGGATATAACGATGAGCCGATTCTGGTAACTAATTTTCAAGATCTTTCTGTAAAACTTGTATCGCCAGCAATATTAACTACCGAAGCGACGGCACTACGTTTTACGGTTACCGGGACACCTCAGTTTGAATGGCAAATTAATTCAAAAAATATTAGTGAAAAATTATCAGGAACTTCACGTAAAGAATTTAACACCAATATGGCAAGTTTTATTGGTATTAAAAGTGCGGTCCTAAAAATGTATCCATTCTGGCTTCGTAAAATACCAAGTGATCGCATCGTGATTAAAATTGATGATTAGTTGTTTGACTGTATAAAGTAATACTGTTATGATTATTAACATCTCATGATTGAACAAGAAAAAAATATAGTGCGTGGTATTGTTACTGAAGCACTTCCTAATACCATGTTTAGAGTTACTCTCGAAACAGGAGAATTGCAAATAGCATACTTGGCAGGGAAAATGAAATTACACCGCATTCGAGTGATCGTTGGTGATAAAGTTGAAGTCCTTCTTGATTCTTATGGTGGAAAGGCAAGACTCGTGAAACGATTATAAAATTAACTATCGGACCTGCCTCGACTCGACATCGAGTCGAGGCAGGTTGCATTATTTTTTCGATTGTGTATACTGTGCCTACAATTAATCAGTGACGGAAGGATACATAAGGAAATGTACCCTAAATTTTTTTGTTTAAGTAAGGATAGGGAGTGAACTTTATTATATTATAACAATTACCAATCTCTAGACACCATGAAGATCCAAACGTCTATTTCAAAACGAAATCTTAAAAAAGGTGAACGTATTGTCCGTCGAAAAGGTCGCCTTGTTCGTATTAGTCCTATCCCAAGACGAAAAGCTCGTCAAGGGTAATTTTTTAAATATTATGCGTATTGCCGGTGTTACAATTCCAGATGATAATCAAGTAGTGTATGGACTCACGACTATTTATGGTGTGGGTATATCTCGAGCAAGAAAAATCGTACGTCAAATTGCTATGGATCCCGTAAAAAAAATAAAAGATCTTACTCCTGATGAAGAAGCCAAATTACGTGACCTTGTTGAATCATTTCCTATCGAAGGTGAATTACGTCGTGAAATTAGCCAGAATATTAAACGATTAAAAGATATTCTTGCTTATCGCGGAGTTCGTCATGCACGCCGTTTACCAGTATATGGACAACGAACTAAAACAAATTCTCGAACTGTTCGTGGCAATAAACGTGTCACGATGACTTCGGGACGTCGTTCAGTCGAGAAGACATAATTTTTATATTACTATGGGAAAAAAACGTATTGTTACAACAAAAGGATCAAAAGCTGACAAAGGTCTCAAGGACCGCGCACTTTCTCGTATTTCAAAAAAGAAAATTGTAGAAGGTATACTGTATATTCAATCAACCTATAACAACACACGAGTACAACTTACTGATAAAAGTGGTAATGTTGCTATTTCTTCATCTTCAGGATCTCTTGGTTTCAAGGGTGCAAAAAAAGGTACACCATTTGCTGCAGCAGAAGTTGGAAAATTAGTTGGTGAAAAAGCAGCGGTGATGGGTGTCAAAGAAGTTGATGTTGTGGTAAAAGGTGTTGGTTCTGGTCGCGAATCTGCTATTCGATCATTTTCTGCACAAGGTATTGATATCGCAAAGATTATTGATCGCACACCCGTACCTTTTAATGGCCCACGTCCTCGAAAAGCTCGACGCGTATAGTTTTAAATATCTTCACTATCTATGGCAATCATCAATGTAAAAAAATATAAAGTTGGAAAACGTCTTGGAGGAGGCGTCTATGAGAAAACACAAACACAGAAATTTTTACTTTCTCAAGCTCGCGGTCTTAAAAAGAAAAAACGAGTTTCACGTCCATCTGATTACGGAAAGCAACTTATTGAAAAACAAAAAGTTCGTTTTATGTATGGAGTCAAAGAGCGACAATTTTCAAACTATGTAAAAAAAGCAACTGAAAAAGCAACTAAAGTTGCACCAGCAGTAAAATTATTCCAACTCCTTGAAAGTCGTCTTGATAATGTTGTCTATCGATTAGGACTTGCTCATACACGCGGACTTTCACGACAAATGGTATCCCACGGACATTTTTTGGTAAATGGTAAACGAACCACCGTGCCATCATATACAATTGGACAAGATGATGTGATTGAAATTCGTGAGGGAAGTAAAACACGACATATATTTGATGATTTAGATAAGAAACTAAAAGGACAGAAACTTCCTACATGGCTTTCTTGGGATAACACAAAGATGCAAGGAACTATCAAAGGAGCACCTAAAGATGCTGATGCGTTCCTTGATTTCCAGACCGTTATCGAATTTTATAGTCGTTAAAACATTAACTATTTTATTAGCACTAAACGAGCCATATTATTATGCCTGAATATACAATCGTATTACCATCAGAGTTACAAGTTGTAAACGAAGACAGTCTCAAAGGTTCCTATGACATAGGCGGCCTTTATCCTGGCTACGGACACACATTGGGTAATTCACTACGACGCATTATTTTGTCGTCTATTCCTGGTGCCGCTATCACTGCAGTTAAAATTAAAGGCGCAGATCATGAATTTGCAACTCTCGAGGGAGTTAAAGAAGATGTCATCAATATCTTGCTTCATTTGAAACAAGTTCGTTTTCGTGTATCAACTGAAGGTACACAAACTGCATCAATCAAGATTAAAAATGTGCAAAAAGTAACGGCAGCAGATATTGAAGTTTCAGGAGGCTTGGAAGTTTTGAATCCAGAACTTTATATTTGTGAAGTGACTGATAAAAAAGCAGTGCTTGATATTGAACTTTCTATTGATACAGGACTTGGATTCGTAAGTAAAGAAAAACTCCACAAAGACAAAGTTGATATTGGAACGATACTGGTTGATGCGGTATTCACACCCATTCGCAAAGTAAATTATGATGTTGAAAATATGCGTGTCGGCGACCGAACTGACTTTAATAAACTACGTATCAATATTGAAACGGATGGAACGCTTACCCCAAAACAGGCTTTGGAAGATGCAATAAAAATAATGTTGACACAACTTCGTACGATTTTGAAACTGAGCGAACAAGAATATGAAGCTCTTGCTCCTGTAGTAGATAAAAAAATAGATGCTCTTGGAGGAACCCATGATACGGGTGAAGAATCGTCTGATGTAATTGATGTCTTAAAAACACGTATCGACAGTGTAGATTTTTCAACACGAACATTAAATGCTTTGACTGATGCCAACATTCGAACACTCGGAGGATTAGTACAAAAGACCGAAGAAGATTTACTTGGGTTTGACGGTATTGGTGCAAAGGGAATTGAAGAAATTAAGTCAATATTAGATGATAATGGACTTGCTTTAAAATCATAAATCATTAGAATCAAAAGCCATGAGACATAATAATGCTAATCGAAAATTTGGACGAACAAAAAATCAGCGCAATGCTCTCCTTGAAGGTTTGGCGGTGTCTCTTATTCGTGATGGCAAAATTATGACGACCGAAGCCAAAGCAAAAGAATTGCGTCCTATGATTGAAAAACTTGTTACCCGAGCACGCATCAATACGCTTGCCAACCGACGTCTTATTATCACGCGTCTTGGTAATCAACCAGAAATGGCGGGAAAACTTATCGAAAAAATTGCCCCTAATTATGTTGATCGAGCCGGAGGTTACACACGTATTACAAAATTGCCACCTCGCGCAAGCGATGCAGCAGCGCAAGCTATTATTGAATTTGTATAATAATATATATGGCAAACACCACAAAAAAAGAATATACGATTGATGCTACAGGCAAAAAACTTGGACGTGTTGCAACACAAGCAGCTTTGATGCTTCGTGGTAAAATGGAAGCATCATTTGTTCCTCATGAATTACCGGAAGTATATGTGCATATTACGAATGCTTCAAAAATTAGCATCGATGCTAAAAAATTGAACAAAGAATATGCACGATACACAGGTTATCCAGGAGGTATTTTGAAAGAAAAACGAGGACGTTTTATTGAACGCAAAGGATACAAGGCACTTTTTGAAAAAACTATTCAAGGTATGCTTTCTCGTAATCGAACGCGTGGTGAAATTATGAAACATTTAACGGTTAGTGAATAACGAAATATTATTATGACTGAAACTACAACAACGACAACAGCATCACCAGTAATTATTACCGACAAAAAAATTGACGGATATATTGAAACTATTGGACGAAGAAAAACATCAACAGCAACCGTGCGTCTTTCTGATGCAAAAAAAACGACCTTTACCATAAATGGCAAAGAAGGTCTTTCAAATTATTTTTCTGTTAATGAGTTGGTAAAAGTTGTGCAAGAACCTTTTACGAAAGGAAAAGTTGAACGAGGATTTGCAGTTTCTGCAATGGTACAAGGTGGGGGAATGGCAGGACAAGCCGAAGCTATTCGTCACGCTATTGCTCGAGCACTTGTTGAACTTGATCCAGCAATGCGAGCAGCACTTAAAAAATTTGGACACTTGAAACGAGACCCACGAAGCAAGGAACGACGTAAGTTCGGACTCAAAAAAGCTCGTAAAGCACCACAGTGGTCTAAGCGATAAAAGTAAAAATACACCGCAAGGTGTATTTTTACTTGGACCATTGTGGTAAAAAAGGGGGTCGGGAAAACATATGTTTTCCCGTAAAGGAAGGTTGGGAAAACTGTGGGTTTTCCAGTACTCCTCATTAGTCAAACGTTGAGATATGCTTGGGATTTGTTTTTTAAGAAAAATGCGACATAGAAAGTGATCGTTTTCTATGTCGCATTTTTGCATACTGGACAAGGTTGTGTTTTAATAGGTCAAAATTATGTACATGAACAATTATATTGCACCTAATGGAACTTACCGTTATAATTCTTATATGTTTGATTCTGAATCTTTCATAGATAAAAATAAGGCAGAAAATAAAAAAGCAGATGAAATGTCATTGCAGCACTTTGAGAATGTTTTGAAAAATAAACGGATGCGACCGCTTTCCCATGATGAACGTGCCAAACTTTTCGATCAATATAAAAGCACAAATGATGAGCGTGTTTTCAATAAGCTGTATCATTTTTGTTTACCTGTGATTTCGAAAATTGCTGAAAAGTATCAGAAAGAGAATACACAATTTTCTTTAGCTGATTTAATATCAGTTGGAGCAAAACAGCTACCTGTTATTTTTCGCGGTATTGATGCTACACGTTCTACAAAGGACCAAAATGAATATATTAAAGACAGCATGTATCGCGCTATTGCTCGTTATGTTCGTGATGAAAATAAATATGCAAAAAATTTTATTCAAGCAGAACAAGGTTTTATAGAAGATCAAGGGTATCAAGATATTAAACGTAAAGGCTCACCAGCGTATGATGTTGTGGATCCACACACCTATGAAAAGCAGGATTTTTTGGAGCTTCGTGAATATATTTTTGGACTTATTGCTGGATATCCAGAGTTTCTTAAACCACATCAATTTCTTAGGAAAATTAAAAAAGACGATATTGATATTTTCATGCAATATTTTTTTAACGATTTATTTCCCGACAAAGAAGACAAGCGTGGCAAAAGAAGTGTTGTTACGCAAGATGATATTGCTAAAAAGTTCGGTGTGAGCGGCTCTCATATTTCAAAGATTTTGGATGATGTGAGGAGAAAAATAAAAATTCGTCTCATATATGGTAATAATGAAACAAGCGCTAATCCTGAAGTTTTGGCAAAGATTAGTAATCGTAAATTGCCACATCAAATAGCAAGTCGCAAAAGACTTGGTTTGCGATAAATCTATATTACAAACTCAAAAGTCTAGAATAATCTAGGCTTTTGTTATTTGTCCAACACTCGGTGCTGGACAAAGGTTCTAGTAACTCTTGAGGTCTTGCCTCAAGAGTGAAGTTTCCAGTACTCTTATTCTGAGTGTAATTCTTTTTATTCTAGATATCGTTGGTTCGTTCTACAGCAAATACCCGATCGGGAGAGTCATTTTCACGGTCAGAATAAAATTTAAAACCCTCTTTTTCTTTACGTGGGATGTATTGTTTCCAGAACTCTTCTTTGAGAGAGGGTGGAGTTTTAATCCCTGGAATTTGGCTCAAAAAAAGACCATATACAGCAAGCATTGAGAGAGCTTTTTCAAGAAGTCTGATGTAAATTTCCTCACGGGCTACACCATCATCTTCAACGTCAAGAATGCTGATTCCTTTTGTATTGGGTTTTCCGGAAGCAGCGAAAGGTCCTTCCGGTCTGCATATTATGAGATCAAATGCTGGACGTTGTTTCTGTTTGGAATCTTCAATAATTTTTTTCCATGTCTCGTTCTTATACAGGTTTCCCTCGATGATGTTTCTTTTAGATTCTTGAACTATAGATTTTAGGCGTTGGGTATACTTTGGTTCATGGGGTATTGTGTCCAAGTCATTTAATAAAGTATCATCAATATTTCTCAAACGTACACCTGTTATTGTTTTAACAGAGGACAAATCTTTGAGAAAATATGCGCCTCCAAATAAATCAAGCACGTGTAATTGTCTTTTTGATAAATATTCTCGCTGTTCAACAAGGTCTTGGAAATCACTATAGTTTAATTTTTCAAGAATTGACCGAAATGTATGTTCGTAACTTTTTATATTATCGATACCATCCCAGTTCCAATAATCCTTATCATTTACTTTTTCTATTTCTTGCATTTCTCGCAAAATACGATGTTTTGGTTTTAATTTTTTTCTTTGTTCGTCCTGTTTATTAAAGGTGTTCACATTGAATTCCTCTCCTTTTTCTACTGCTCGTAATTCTGCTTCAAGACGTATAACGAGATTTTCATTTTCGTATTTCTCTGCTTGTTTTATAGCTACGCGCAATCCTCTGATTTTATCCTCTTTTGATTGCTCGCTACCGAGAAAATTTAACATTTCTTTCATAGGTTGTATTTTACATTAAATAATCTATTTCCAATAGGCTTGCCTAAATTCACATTCAGATGATTCGTCCAGATTATCACTGACGATAATAATGAGTTCGCTTGAAAGATCCAGATCATCTTTCATACGTTCAAGCATATGTTCAAAAGGGTGAGGGGAAATCCAAACCGAATTTTTAAGACATGCAAAACGTGCTTTTTTTAATATATAGCGAAGAGCATTTCTTTTTTCTTTTTCTTTTTCTGAAATATCTAAAATAACAATACGCCATTTGCCATCCCAACCGAGTGGCATAAGATGAGTATTTTCAGATAGACGTAGTGATCGCAATTTCTGTCTTCCTGTTGATGTAAGGCGAACAAACAGACCTTTTTCAGTTGTGTGAGTAGTAATTTCTCCAGACTTTTCCATATTTTTAAGACAACGATTGACGATATATTGCAATGCAACTTTTCGTGATGTCTCTGGAGTTTGTCTTTTTACATACTCTGAAATATCGTCAACGTTTGCAGCACGTTTTGATTGCAAGAACATGAGGATATGTTTTTGTATTGAAGATCCTTCGTTATTTTTTTGCATGAGAAAAGTTTACCACAGGTTATCCACAATTACAAGGTTTTTGCGACCGAAAAAAACTTGTCAAAAATAATTTGTTCGTATATAATAGGCTTCGATTATAAGTTATAGTATCTAAATAAGTTAAAAGTTGTTATTTTTCAACAATATTTAGATATCAATGTTTTTTAAATAAATAATTATGAAAAAAGACCAAGAAGATGATAATAATGAAGACATTGAATTGGTTGAAGAAGATGGTGAAGGCACCGAAATTGCTTCAAAAGACAAAATAAAGCAATTACGAGAGGAGCTTAAAACCTGTAAAACTGACTCGAAAGAACATTTAGAAGGTTGGCAACGAGCTCGAGCTGATTATCAAAATCTTCAAAAATCATTTGATGTTGAAAAAGGAGAAATCCGTAGACGCGCACAAACTGAATTAATATTAGAAATACTACCAAATCTCGATAATTTTGATTCAGCAATGGCAAATACCGAAGTTTGGGAAAAGGTAGATGAAAAATGGCGGCGTGGTATTGAATATATTCGTCAACAATTACATAAGACACTGGAAGATTATGGAGTCGTAGAAATTACCGAAGCGAAAATATTTAATCCAGAAATTCATGAGCCTTTGGAAATTGAAGATACTGACGATGAATCGAAAGATCATGAGATTATCAAAGTGATGCAGAAAGGATACAAACTTAACAACAAAGTTATTCGACCAGCAAAAGTGAAAATTTATTCTTTGAAAAAAGAATAAATTTTCATCTCCACACAAGGAGGGATTCAGATTAAAGAGTAATTAAAAATTAAAAGTTTAACTTAATAAAAATATGAGCAAAATAATTGGAATCGATCTAGGAACAACAAATTCGGCAGTCGCCATCATCGAAGGAGGCCAGCCAAAAATTATTGAGAACACAGAAGGTAATCGCACGACACCGTCTGTCATTGCTGTCGGGAAAAATAGTGATCGTCTTGTGGGGCAACTTGCAAAGCGTCAATCAGTAACGAATCCAAAAAATACTATCTTTGGAGTAAAACGATACATCGGTCACAGGTTTGATGATGAATCAGTTCAAAAAGACATTGATCAATTACCTTATGAAATTACCAAAGGTGAAGGTGACGGAGTATCGGTCACTATGGGTGGTACCAAATATCGTCCAGAAGAAATTTCTGCGATGGTACTTTCTAAAATTAAAGCAGATGTTGAAGCAAAGCTGGGAGAAAAAATTACCGAAGCTGTTATTACGGTTCCCGCATATTTCAATGATAGTCAACGTAAAGCAACGAAAGATGCTGGTCGCATCGCAGGTCTTGATGTTAAACGAATTATCAATGAACCAACAGCTGCAGCTTTAGCTTATGGCTTTGATAAGAAAAAAGAAGAAAAAATTGTCGTCTACGATTTCGGAGGAGGAACATTTGATATTTCAGTTCTTGAAGTTGGTGATTCAGTGATTGAAGTCAAGGCAACAGGTGGAGATTCACACATGGGTGGTGAAGACATTGATCAAGCGATCATCCGCTATATTAAAGATGAATTTAAAAAAGAATCAGGTATTGATCTTGGGAAAGATGTGCTTGCACTGCAACGATTAAAAGAAGGTGCAGAAAAAGCAAAACATGAACTTTCAACAACAATAGAAACCGAAGTCAATATTCCATTCGTAACTTCAACTGACGCAGGACCTCAACATTTGCTTGTAAAAATAACTCGCGCAAAATTGGAAGAACTTGCCGCATCATATATTGATAAATCAATCGAGATCACGAAACAAGTTATGAAAGATTCAGGTCTCGCAAATAGTGCTATCGATCAAGTCATCTTGGTGGGTGGACAGACTCGTATGCCAAAAATTCAAGAAGAAGTTAAAAAGCTTTTCGGTAAAGAACCAAACAAATCTATTAACCCTGATGAAGTTGTAGCTCTTGGTGCGGCAGTTCAAGCCGGAGTTTTACAAGGTGATGTGAAGGATGTGTTGCTCCTTGATGTGATTCCACTTGCGCTTGGTATTGAAACTATGGGCGGTGTTATGACAAAACTTATCGAAAAAAATACCACATTACCAACATCACATTCGCAAGTATTTTCAACGGCTGCCGACAATCAACCATCAGTTGAAATTCATGTGTTACAAGGGGAACGACCAATGGCAGGAGATAATAAATCACTCGGACGATTCATATTGGATGGTATTGCGCCAGCACCACGAGGTATTCCTCAGGTTGAAGTTACGCTTGATGTTGATGCAAACGGTATTTTACAAGTGAAAGCAAAAGATAAAGCAACGAATAAAGAAAACTCAATTCGTATTGAAGGTTCATCAGGTTTATCAGAAGAAGAAATTACTAAAATGAAAGCAGATGCAGAAAAATATGCTGATGAAGACAAGAAAAAGAAAGAATTGGTTGATGCGCGTAATATGCTTGATGCAACAATTTTCACTGCTGAAAAATCTTTGAAAGAATATGGTGAGAAAGTTTCAGAAGATACAAAAAAAATAGTACAGGAAAAAATTGACGTGGCAAAGAGTAAAAAAGATTCATCAGATCTTGCTGAACTTAAAAAATCAATGGAAGAACTTTCAACTGCTATGCAAAAGATCGGTGAAGAATTAGTAAAGAAAGGTGAACAACCACAGGAGGCAAAAACCGATGATGTGCAAGCAGGTGGAGAAGAAATAGAAAAAGAAGGAGATAATGTCACCGATGCGGAAACAGGTGAAGCAAAATAATGAATAAGTGTTAGACATTGATATGTCACACCAGTCTTGGACTGGATGGGTCATTCAATGTCAAACACTATAGGTCGTTACTTTTTTGTCACCCAAAAAAGTAACCAAAAAATGTGCAACCACACCTCGCTCCTAATAATTTCAGAAACTTCGCTCACTATTTTTCAAGGGGCGCTTACGCTCGCCTTTTGAAAAATCAGAGACGTTCACTTTGTTTCGAAATTAAAAGGAGCTCGGTGTAGGTTGAATATGTTACACTTGAGCATCTTATATTTTAAATTATATTTTACACATCTCGAACAACATGAGCAAAGATTATTACAAAATTCTTGGAGTTGAAAAAAATGCGTCGCAGGACGAGATTAAAAAAGCGTTTCATAAAATTGCTCATCAACATCATCCTGATAAAGCAGGTGGTAATGAAGCAAAATTTAAAGAAGCAAATGAAGCGTATCAGATTCTTGGAAATGCCGAAAAAAGATCTCAATATGATCAATTTGGATCAGCAGGTCCTGGTGGAGGTGGATTTAATGGTGGACAAGGTGGCTTCGGAGGTTTCGATTTCTCTCAGTTTCGCCAAGGTCAAGGTAATGGAGGTTTTCGATTTGATTTCGGTGATGGGCAAGTCGACCTTGATGATATCTTGGGTAGTTTTTTTGGTGGACAAGGTGGTTTTGGTGGTGGACGTATACGACGTGGGCGTGATGTACGTCTTTCAGTAAAATTATCTTTTAAAGATTCTATTTTTGGTGTTGAGAAAACTTTATCTGTTCCTGATTTGCGCGATGGAAAAGATTTAAATAAAAATAAAGAAATTACGGTCAATATTCCTGTGGGAATAGAACATGGTCAAACCTTACGCGTCGAAGGTTATGGTGAACAGATGACCAATGGACGACCGGGAAATATTTTACTTACGATTGTTGTTGAACAACATAAAGTTTTTCACCGTGAAGGACTTAATTTGGTTATGGATCTTGATGTAAAATTAACGGACGCAATTCTTGGGGCACATTATGAAATTGTTTTAGTAGATGATACAAAACTGCAAGTCAAAATTCCCGAAGGACTGGCATCGGGACAAATCTTGCGCGTTAAAGGCAAGGGTATTTCAATGGGAGCTTTTAATAAAGGTGATCTCTATATTAGGACAAAAATATTAGTGCCAAACAAGCTTTCTAAAACTGCAAAAAAGGCGATAGAGGAATTGAAAAAAGAAGGTTTGTAGAAATCTTTTATATGAAATAATCCCACATCTCTTTGCGAAATGTGGGATTATTTTTTGAACTATATTTTTACAGTATTTTCTTTAAAAAGTTCAAACTACAGACAAATGGACAGCCAATCCCTGCTCTCCTACTTGGGAAGCGATGTTGAGTAAAAACTGTTCCATGATGGGGATTATATCCTACGAAAATAAAGGATTTTTTATACAGAGGGGTATTTGTCCAGAGACACTCTTCTTTTCCTAAGAAGTATTTTTCATTTATCTTTTCATAAGCAGTTAATTGTTGGAATATTTCCACAAAAGTTGGACGGAATTTTTTGTTTATCTCCAATTTTATAAGAAGTTGCAGTGCTTTTTGATACTCTCCTTTTTTGACTAATTTTTCAATTTCTACTGATTTTTTAGCTAACTGATGTGTAGCTCTTTTCCAAAAATCAGTTTTTTTTATTTCAGGGAACAAATCTTCAATAAATTTTGCTAAAAGTTTAGTTTGTTCAAGAAATGTTGCTCCTCTGGTGCCGGGAATATAACCGTTTAACACAAAACATTTTCCTTTGCGAGGTTTTTCTTTTAACCAGAAATCGTGCTTTTTCAAGTCGGAAGTATAATCAAAAAACCATGTACCATCTGATCTTACTCCCTCTGTTGTTTCCAAAAAATCAGAAGACGAGCATTGCATAAATGTCATAATACCAATATTATGCAACATTATTTTCTTGAGCTCTTTGTTAGAGAAAAAATATTTCAAATCACCAATCTCATCTTTGAGAGGTTGAATGGAGGGTTCTTTTTGAGAACGTGCTAATGAGAAGAATTTTTTTAAATCCATTATGTAAAAGTTTTTCTAACTGTATATTTTTTTTATTTGATAAGTCAATGAGTAATGGTTGACTCATATTTTTAATATTGTATAATGGTGATGTTGGTACTGGATAGTTACTCTGACTTCGGCTAGAGAGGAAAGTCCGGACACGAGCCTGGTTTACCAGGCAGGACGGTAGTGGGTAATACCCATCCGCAGTGATGCGTGAGGTGCGAACAGTGACGCTTGAGCCGAAAGGCAAAAGCCCCTTCACAGGGTGAATCCTGTAGTAATACAGGGATGAAACGGCTAAATCCTTATCTTCGTGCAAGACCGTATTCCAATGCTTGCATTGGTCTGAGTCGCTCGAGGCTATTGGTAACAATAGTCCCAGATAAATGATTATCACTATTTTCTTTGGAAAATGGTTACAGAATCCGGCTTATAGGTACGAACATTATATCAAAAGACTCTGGTACGCCAGAGTTTTTTGATATTCCAATAGGGAAATTTGACATTATTCTTTAATTTGCTAGTATATGGTGGCTATAGACAGAACCCGTATGGGCGCACCTGCCGTAGTTTTAATTTGTATATAATATAGTCATGACACGAAGCACAAAAAAAGGTCCCTATGTGGACTACAAACTAGCAAATAAAATTGAAGGTAAAAATCCAAATCAAGTTGGAGTTATTAAAACTTGGGCTCGTGCATGCATGATCTCTCCTGATATGGTTGGATTTAAATTTGGTGTTCATAATGGTAAAAAACACATCGAAGTTCTTGTTTCAGAAGATATGATTGGACATCGATTGGGTGAATTTTCTTTGACACGCACCTTCCACCGTCATGGAGGTAAATTGATGAAAGAAATTGAGATGAAGAAAAAAGAAGCTGAAATCAATGCAGCAAAAGCAGCAAGCGCACAAACAGCAGAAGTAAAAGCTCCAGTTAAAAAATAATCATGAAAGCATTACTTAAAAATTACCGACAGTCACCACGCAAGGTTCGTCTTGTAGCTGATTTGGTGCGTGGTAAAAAAGTAAGCGATGCACTAGTAAAATTACAGTTTCTTCCAAAACGTGCATCAGGCGCTATGATTAAATTAATTGAATCAGCACGTGCTAATGCAGAAAATAATTTTAAAGTTTCAACTACGGACTTGATTATCAAAGAAATCACGGTAAATGATGGTCCAACATTAAAACGATCAAACCCAGTATCTCGAGGGCGTGCACATCCTATCAATAAACGAACAAGCCACATATTGGTTACCTTGGGCACGGTAGGTGAAAAAAAATCTTCGATCAAGAAAACAGATAAAACCCGTCCGAACGGCAATTCAGCCGGGCGGGAATTAGAAACCAAGACAGAAAAACCAAAAGTTGCTCCCGTAAAGAAATCACCTACAAAGAAAACAATAAAACCAGTAGCTAATAAAAAATCAAAATAATTATGTCACATAACGTACATCCTTATATTCATAGAATTATTACTCTCCGCGATTGGAAATCACGGTGGTTTGCAAGTGAAAAGAAATTTAAAGATTTTCTTCGTGCTGACATTTTAATTCGTGAATATCTTGAGAAAAAACTACGTACGAATTATATTGCAAATATTGAAATAGAGCGTAGTCGTAAGGCAACACGAATCATTATTACTTCGTCACGACCGGGTACTATTATTGGACGATCAGGAGAAGGCGCAACAAAACTTCGTAAAGATTTGCTTAAATTTATGCAACGACAAAATATTATTGTTGCAGAAGATTTCAAGATCGATATTGTTGAAGTTACTGAACCAGATGCAAATGCCGTGATTGTTGCTAAAAGTGTTGTCGAAGGTCTTGAAAAACGTATGCCATTTCGACGTATTTTAAAACAGACTGCTGACAAAGTTATGGGCGTCAAAGGAGTCAAAGGAGTCAAGATTGCTCTTTCAGGACGATTGGGGGGTGCTGATATGTCACGTGGAGAAGAAATCAAAAAAGGTGGAGTCCCACTACAATTCATCCGTGGAGATATCGATTATGCTCAAGAAGTAGCACGTTTGTCATACGGAGGTATTGGTATCAAAGTATGGATTTACAAGGGCGATAGTCTTGAGAAAAAAATCTCGTAATAATTATCACATATATGTTATTTCCCAAGAAAGTAAAACATAGAAAATGGCATGTCGGACGACGTAATATGGAAACACGTCCTTTGAAAGCAACTCGCGGAACTCATCTACAGTTTGGTAGTTTTGGATTGCGCGCCGTGACAGGAGCTCGTGTTACTTCAAACCAAATCGAATCAGCTCGAAAAGTTGTTTCTCGAACTGTTGGAAAATTGGGTAAATACTGGATTCGTATTTTTCCAGACCGACCAGTTACTGCTAAACCACCAGAAATGGGGATGGGAAAGGGTAAAGGAGATCCACAAGGATTTTGTTTCGAAGTTGAACCGGGACGTATTTTACTTGAAGTCGATAACATAAAACCAGAACTTGCACGTGAAGCATTACGCAAAGCGGGTGCAAAATTTCCAGTAAAGGTCAAAATTGTAAGTCGCGATATTTCTGAATAATATATGACAAAAAAGATTGATATAACTAAAAAAAGTATTGCAGACCTTATGAAAGAGGTTACAGAGAAACGTGAAGCATTACGCAAGTCACGATTTACGACAGCTGGCGCAGGTGCAAAAGATGTTATGAAGATTCGCACAACGCGTAAAGAAATTGCACGAATTATGACCGAACTTACCAATCGTCAAAATACACCCGTCGAGGCTAATATAACTAACGCATAAAGATATGAGTGAAACAACAAAAATGAAAGGAAAAATACTTGAAGGCATCGTTGTCTCGGACAAGATGGATAAAACAATTGTTGTGCTTGTTGAACGTTTTATTAAACATCCGAAATATCAGAAATACTACAAGAAGAGTAAAAAATACAAAGCTCATGACGAAGAAAATCGATACAAAACTGGTGAAAAGGTAACGATCATCGAAACGATACCAATTTCAAAAGATAAAAGTTTTAAAGTAATCTACAACTAATATGATCCAGGTAGGCACAAGCGTTATAATTACAGACAACACCGGGGGTAAACGAGCAGAAGTGTTCAAGATTCTTGGTGGTTCCAAGCGTCGCTATGCAGGTATTGGTGACATTGTTGTTATTGCGGTAAAAGTTGCAGAGCCACGCAAAATTGTCAAGAAGAGCGATGTATTGCGCGCGGTAGTGGTTCGTCAAATCAAACAAACACGACGCAAAGATGGATCATATATTTCTTTTGATGATAATGCGGTAGTTATTCTTGAAAAAGATAAAGAACCAAAAGGAGGTCGTATCTTCGGACCGATTCCTCGAGAAATTGCTGAACGTGGTTATCAGAAAATCGCGAGCCTTGCTCAAGAAGTTTTATAAAATTATATGGCAAAGATTAAAAAAGGAGACAATGTAATAGTACTTGCAGGAAAAGATCGTGGCAAAACAGCCAAGGTTGTTAAATATATTGCAGAAGGTGATCGTGTGGTACTTGAAGGACTCAATATAAAGAAAAAACACGCACGTAAAGATCAATCAGGAAAAGGACAACTTATCGAAATGGCGTTTCCTATGCATATATCTAACGTTGCCATTCTTGATCCAAAAACAAAGAAAGCAACACGTATTGGATATAAAATGGTAGGAACGAAAAAAGTGCGTATTGCAAAAAAAAGTGGTCAGGAAATTTCATAACGTTTAACTATTAGAGCTTATTTTAAAAATAGTATGTCAATTATCAAAGAACAAGTGAAGAAGTCATTCGAAAACCTTAAGGGAACTTTTGGATACAAAAATTTATTGCAGGCTCCTAAAATAGAGAAAGTGGTTATTAACGTAGGAACAGGAAAGCGTTCAAAAATAGACAAAGATTGGAACAAATTTGTTTCTTCACGACTTGCACGCATCACTGGTCAAAAACCAGGTGCACGTGGCGCAAAACAATCGATCTCTGGTTTCAAAATTCGTCAAGGTGATGAAATTGGACAAATCGTAACACTTCGTGGACCACGTATGTATCATTTCCTTGATAAGTTGGTACACATTTCTCTTCCTCGTACAAAAGACTTTCGAGGACTTAAACGATCATCGGTTGATCAAATGGGGAATTTGACACTGGGCATCAAAGAACACACTATTTTCCCCGAGACATCTGATGAAGAACTCAAGAATGTTTTTGGACTTTCTATCAGTGTTATCACGAGCGCAAAAAATAAAAAAGAAGCCACAGCATTTTTTGAATATCTAGGATTTCCTCTCCAAAAAGAAGAAGAAAAAACAAAGAAATAATTACTTTTGAAACCGCCTTTGGGCGGTTTTTGTTTTGTTAGGCTGTGGTATGATACATATATGAATTTGGAACGACAATCAAAAATTTGTGTAATGTGCGCAGGTACTTTTTTTATTGAATCCGAGGATTTTAACTATTATGAAAAGATGAAAGTTCCACCACCGACTTTTTGTCCGCAGTGTCGTATGACCAGAAGACTTTCATGGTTTAATCAAAGAAGTTTATATAAAAGAACATGTGATAAAACTGGTGAAAATATCATGTCAGTATATGCGCAGGACAAACCCTTTATTGTGTATGGTATTGATTCATGGTGGAGTGATACATGGGAAGGATTAGATTATGGCAAAGATTATGATCCTTCAAAACCTTTTCTCACACAATTTTATGATCTTCTTACAAAAGTTCCTCTTATGAATTTGTTTGGTCTATTTGCAACAGTATCCAATTCACCATTTGTAAATATGGTTGCAGAAATTAAAAATTGTTACATGGTGACTTATTGTGATTTTTCAGAAAATATAACCTATGGCGCTTTTGTTAATAACAGTAAAGATTCCGTAGATAATCTTATGGTTGATAAAAGCGAACTTTGTTATGAGTCAGTGAATTGTATTGAATGTTATAGAGTTTTTTATTCTGTTGATTGTGAAAGTTGTCATAATATTTTGTTTTCAAAAAATTGTCGAGGATGTTCTGATTGCTATGGCTGTGTTAATTTAATAAATAAAAAATATTGTATTTTTAATGAACCACATACTAAAGAAGAATATCAGCAGTGGCTTGATAGCAATTTTCCACAAACGTATGAAAGCATACAAGAAGAACAGAAAAAAGCAGTTCGTATGTGGGAAAAAAGTCCAGTAAAATATTATCACGGCACGCACAATGACAATGTCGTGGGAGATTATATATACCACTCAAAAAATGCTCAAGGAATGTATGTTGTCACCAATGTTGAAGATTCAAAATGGTGTATGTATGTGACCGCAGAAGATGGAGGACTAAAAGACTCGTATGATTTTATGAGCTTTGGTATTTCATCTCAGCGTTTATATGAATCATCGCAAGCTGGTAATCAGGCAAGTGATTTGCGTTTTTGTTGGTTAGTATTTAGTAATGTATATAATTGTGAATATAGTGCACAGTCTTATGGTATAAAAAATTGCTTTGGGTGTGTTGGATTGAAAAATAAGGAATATTGCATTCTCAATAAACAATATTCTAAAGAAGATTATGAAAAATTAAGAGAAATAATTATTAGTGATATGAATAAAAATCCTTATATTGATTCACTTGGTAGAAAATATTTCTACGGAGAATTTTTTCCATCAGAAATGAGTCCGTTTGGTTATAATGAAACAGCTGCTCAAGAATTTTTTCCTCTTTCTAAAGAACAATCAGAGAAACAAGGATACACTTGGTATGAAAAACAAGAACCAGAATATCAAGCAACAAAAGCTTGGAAAGAGATTCCAGAGCGGATACAAGATGTTGATGATTCTATTTTGAACGAAGTTCTCGAGTGCATAGTGTCAGGCAAGAAATTTCGTATTGTACGATCTGAGCTTGATTTTTTACGTCGTATGAAACTTCCATTGCCTCGATTGCATCCTGATATACGCCATGAAAAACGTACTCAATTAAGAAATCCGCCAAAACTTTGGCAGCGAACGACCGAAGATGGTGTACAGGTGATGACCAGTTACGCACCTGATCGATCGGAGAAAATTTATTCAGAAGAGGGGTATAATAGATTAGTTAACTAATATGTCAACTATAGATCAAAAATGCAAAGTCTGTCAGTTTTGTAATCAAGAGTTTTGTATAGAGCTAGAGGACTTTGATTATTATCAAAGAATTAATGTTCCACCACCGACATTTTGTCCAACTTGCCGCATGCAACGTCGCATGAGTTTTTTGAATGATCGCAATTTCTATAAACGTACATGTAGTAAAACAGGTGAATCTTGTGTTTCCTTATTCCCTCAAGATGTAACAGTTCCTGTATATTCTCCAAAAGCTTGGTGGGCTGATGATTGGGATGCAATCGATTACGGTCAAGAATATGACTTCACAGTTCCATTTTTTGAGCAATTCAAGAAACTTATGAATCGCGTGCCGCAATTTTCTCTACAGAGCCAGTATTCAACTTTAAAAAATAGTGATTACACAATGATGGGAACATATAATAAAAATTGTTATATGGTGACTAATACTGCATATAGTGAAGATTGTGACTATACAACTTTTTGTCTTCGCGGAAAAAACTGTAGAGATGTTTACAAAATAGATACAACAGAATGGTGTTTTGAATCAGTAAATTTGCGTAACTGTAGTAGGGTGATTTATTCAATTGATTGTGAAGATTGTTTTGATGTATCTTTTTCAAAAAATCTTAGGGGCTGTAATAATTGTTTTGGTTGTTTTAATTTGCGTAGTTCATCGTATTGTATCTGGAATAAACAATATACAAAAGAAGAATATGCCAATGAAATGAAAAATTATAATACGGGTTCATACCAATCTATAAAGGATATTTTACAGAGATTTGCTATTGAGGATATACAACAGCCTAAAAAATATATGGAAGGAACTAAAAATCAAAATGTTACAGGTAATTATATTTATCAATCAAAAAACTCTGATAATAGTTTCGAGTCAGTAGATATTGAGGATTGTAAACATTGCCAGTTCTGTTTTTATGGAAATACAAAGGACTGCTACGATATGACACTCTGGGGTCAAAATGCTCATTTTATTTACGATTGTATGGGCGCAGGCGATAATGAAACAAATGTAAAATTTTCAATTGACTGCTGGGCACAAGGAAATAATATTGAATACTCGTATCACATTGTTGTACCAAACGATGATCTCTTTGGTTGTATTGGATTAAAACATAAAAGATATTGTATTCTCAACAAACAATATACTAAAGAGGAATATGAAGAATTACTTCCAAAAATAAAACAACATATGAATGATATGCCCTATATAGATAAGATGGGAAGAGTATATAAATATGGAGAATTTTTCCCTAGTGAGCTCTCTTTTTTTGGTTACAATGAAACCCTCGCATTTAGTTATTTACCATTAACAGAACAGGAGGCAAATCGGCAAGGGCTCCGTTGGACAGACCTTAATATGACTAAATATCAGATTACGAAAATCGTATAGTTGCTTCGGAATTGCAATTTTTACGTCATATGAAGCTCCCGTTACCTCGTCTACATCCAAATGAGAGACATTATAATCGTACTAAAATGCGAAACCCAATGAAGTTATGGAAACGAGTAACGGAAGATGGTATTGAAGTTATGACCAGTTACGCACCTGACAGACCAGAGAAAATTTATTCAGAAGAGGGGTATAATACATTAGTGAATTAATTTTACAAATCAAAAAGGCCAGCGAATTTTGTTCGTTAGCCTTTTTTGTTTTTGGGAGCGCAATTATTTTTGACGTTGATATTTTTTACGTTGACTTTCTACAAGTCGTTCAATATTTTTGATATTGAAGATTTTTATATGTTCCAGTATGTCATCTGGCAATTCCGGGTTGATCTTTGTAAAAAGGTCATCTAATAACCAGCATATATTTTCTGAAAAATTTTTTTCCTCTGATGAACTCGAATTTTTTTTAAGATACATGGTTTTACTCTTCATTTGCCATTCCAGCTTTTTCTCATCATTTATAAGATGAAACATGTGTAATATGATGATAACTTTTTCAACCTCTTGTTTAGAGTAAAACGTGCATACTACACGTTCTGTAGTATCTTTTTTTTCTTCAATTATGAAAACTACAGGGATGCCACTATTGATGAGAACAGTGTTTTTTAAAGAAAGATTTTTTTCCATGGTATATAATTTTTCACATAATATAATAAAAAACGATATATGTCAACAAACAAGGGTAATGTGCACACACATATGGCGGTTTCTCCTACAATGGAGGAATGAGCATAAATATGGCTAAAACAATTAAAGAAGAGCGAATTAGATGGATACTTCCCATCTTCAATAAAGAAGTAA
>Ga0172368_10001730_pt1 | contig 29159 bp, 26 predicted proteins | sample Lak11m_FD_114540 | JGI IMG/M metagenome (GOLD analysis project Ga0172368, IMG submission 114540) | Freshwater microbial communities from Kabuno Bay, South-Kivu, Congo - kab_022012_11m | ecosystem: Environmental > Aquatic > Freshwater > Lake | place: Democratic Republic of the Congo: South-Kivu...
AATCATTCAATAAAATTTTGTCCCTACGGGACTGATTTCGTTCCTTTTTATTATCTATAAATATTTTGTCCCTACAGGACTGATTTTCATTCCTTTGTTTATATATATTTTGTCCTTACGGGACTTTAATTCGTGGTTAAAAACCTAAACTACATTAGTCACTTCTATTCCCTATTTTATCAATATTTCAATCCCTTTAGGGATGAAATATTTATAATAAACAAAAAAGCAAGAATTAGTCCCGTACGGGACGATATAATTCTTCCACCTCTTTCAGAATATATTTCAGATCGTATTGAATTTTGAATCTTTCAAGCAGCTGTATGTACTCCTTTTTAAATGTCTGTCTTTTATGATGTTCTTCCTGTCGATTGATATAATTGATGACAGCATCTAACTGAGAATGTGCATAAGAAAATGCTCCATATCCTTCCTGCTATTGAAATTTCCCTCTAATAAATCCTTTCTCATTGATCCATTTTGATGAACTGCCTTTTATATCTTGCATTAAATCTGAGATAGACTGTATGGGTTTCATACCAAAAAAAACATGAATATGATCTGGCATACCTCCAATTGCTAAAGGTTTGTGTCCATTATTTTGTATAATACCAGCAATGTATTTGTACAATTCATCTTTCCATGATGCTGAAATAATATTTTCACGACCTTTCACCGCAAAAACGGATTGAATGTAAATCTGTGTAAATGTGTTTGCCATATAATAAATATTTTGGCCCTTAGGGACTGGTTTTCATTCCTTTTATAAATATTTTGTCCCTATGGGACTGGTTTTCATTCCTTTTTTTATATATTTCGTCCCTACGGGACTGGTTTTCATTCCTTTTATAAATATTTTGTCCCTACGGGACATTTTTTTATATTTATCCATTTTTTCTCCTTTCCAGAATCTCTTTAATAACCTTCGTATAATCCTTCAGATGTTCCTTTTTCAATATCCCCTGATTCGAGGTGTGAATTCGCCTTTTATAAATGATTTCAGGTATCGTTATCTGATTGATTTTCTTATCATCAGCTTTTGAAAACCAATCCACAAATTCTCCCAGTTCAAGGTTTTCATTTAAAAACCCAATTTTCAGAAATACATCTTTTCTGACCAACATAGCACCTGGATGAGAGCCTGGAATTATCCTTGATTTTTCATTAATATGATAATTATGATGGTCAGACAATTCTGGGCTTACAAACTGTTCAACTAACCCAAATGCTAACTCAAGACCAGGATTATCAATAAATGCTTTTAATAAAACGAATAAATGATTGGGTGTCCAAAGGTCATCTGCATCCAGAAACGCCAGATAGAAACCATTGGCATGATTGACACCAAGATTTCTTGCTGCTGCAGCTCCTTTGTGATCTTGTCTGATTATCTTAACCTGTTTTTTAAAACTTTCAGCTATTTCTGCACTTCTATCAGTTGATCCATCGTCAACTAAAATAATTTCATTAGGCTTACTTACCTGATGCAGCACACTTTTAATAGCTTCTTCTAAATACTTTTCTGCATTATAATAAGGAATGATAACACTTACCTTTTTAGGATCCATGGCTGCTTCAATTTCAGGATTATGTTTCCTCAACCTGTCCAGAGACTTCTTAAAAACCTGAAGTACATTCAATTCAACCAAAGATTTTCCCTCTGTCATGTTTTTCCCATGCCTGCGAACATATAAAGTCACTTCTTCCAGTTTCTTTAATGGGATTTTTAATTCCTCAGCCCTGTTAAACCAATCGGCATCTTCTCCAAATTTCAGGAAGGTATCAAACATACCAACTTCCTTAAAAACTTCTTTTTTATACAATCCTGCCCCAATATAGCCCGGAAAAGATTCTTTCGGATTACCCAGGAAGTCCCATTTTCCTGTAAATTCATTTATTTTCAACAATTGTCCGTAACCATGAACAACTTTAAGTTCAGGCTCTGAATGCATCTTGCTAAGCAGTAAATTTAAATTGTTTTCAGGCCATAGGTCATCCACATCCAGAAAAGCAATGAATTCACCTGAAGCCTCAGTAATTCCACGATTTCGGGCAGAAGAAGGTCCCCCATTTTCTTTGATAATATACCTCAGATCGATTCCAAGTGATTCGATTATTTTTCTGGTGCTGTCTGTTGATCCATCATCCACAACAATAATTTCGAGTGCAGGATAATTTTGTGAAAGTACATTTCCAATGGCCTCTTTGATAAACTTTTCACCATTGTAAACAGGAATAACCACGCTGATCAGGGGTTTTTGTTTTGAAGTGTCTGATGTTTTATTTTCAATAAATAGATTATCAAAAATTTGCGAAATAAAACCTGAAATCACATGCGGAATTTTTTGACGGTTTTTTCCTAACAATAAATGGAAAGATGGAAGTTTGTTGCATAGGTTGCAAATAATTTCGTGGGTGTAACGACCTGCATAAGGCAAATGAGACAGGGTAGTAAAAGACATTGCTGCCTGAACAGTCCAGAATGGTACAGGAGCAATATTACTATCTTCATTATCAACAATTTGAGGAGTAAGAATCGCTTTTAATGGCATTTTATTAACTATCTTTTCCTTCATTAAAGGAAATAATAAATACAACTCCTTTTCCTGTTTATTTTTCACATAAGGCGCCAGACAAACCTTCAATAGAGGATAATCGTCAACTTCCTTCTTTTTTATCTTAGCAGTAGAATAAAGGCTATAAACAACAGGCTCTGGCTCTGTCTGAACAATCACATAATCGTCTGACAAATAATACATTCCCGACTCCAGACACCTTATAGCAGTACTTGATTTTCCCACTCCGCCTTTTCCGGTAATCAGCACTGCTCCATCATCTGTACCGATAGCCGCAGCATGCAACAATTGCATATTATTCTTTTCGAGCCACCAATGAAACAGTGAGCGCAAAGGTGCAGACTGTGTCCAGAAAGGCAATTTTGAAGGAGACTGAACCCAGAAAATACCTGTATTGCTTTCCAAATCCATCACCACCAGTGACAATTCACCCCAGTGAAATGCAGTTTTTATCCGGATACTGTCAAAACCTTTAATATCGCCCCTATCCGTAAAATCTGACCATTTACATGGAGGTTCAGCCATTTCAATTTGGCTGCTATCGCTGTCCCACACATAAAAAGTAACATCCGGTTTTTCAACCATCTGAATTCTCAAATGTTCAAGCGCAGGTGTAAATAGAGGAATCATTGAGTGCCCTGCAAAAGAAATACAAACGGTTGTTTCTGCCACATTATAATAAAATTTATACTCCTCTGTTTTAGCAACAGCCTTTAAAAAGCCCTGCTTGCATACATTAAAAAATGCTATTTGCTCGTGTTCTGTTTTTTGGGAATTATCCATTTTCTGATTTATCAATTCAATGAAAGGTCCTTTAGACAACCATTTTCCAGTTTATAAATCTTCTGAGCAAAATTTACCACATTCATATCATGGCTGATTAGTAAAACAGTTGGCCTTTCTACCAAATTTTCAAGATTTGCCATTATTTCTTTAATAACCTGCTGGTCAAGGTGATTGGTTGGTTCATCCAAAATCAGCATTTTCGGGTTTCGTACAAGCGCACGTGCAATGGCAATCCGCTGACGTTCGCCACCTGAAAGTAAAACACCTTCTTCACCTATTTCAGTTTCGTAACCATCGGGAAGTTTTTTGATAAAATGATCGGCAAGTGCAAGTTCAGAGGCTTTAATCATCTGCTCATCATCCTGATTTTCAATGCCATATAGTATATTTTCTTTTATTGTCCCTGAAAACAAAGGAGCATGCTGCATGACCACACCAAATGATTGCCGAAGAAAGGATAAATCCAACTCTTCATATAAAACACCTTCTGCTGATATTTCTCCCTTATCCGGTTTGTAAAACCCGAGTATAAGGTTGATAATGGTTGTTTTTCCGGCACTGTTAGGTCCAAAAATCGCATAAGTAGTGCGAGGTAAAATTTCAAGATTTATATTTTCCAAAACCGGCTGATCTGTATATTTAAAACCTACCGAACGAAGACAAATAGCACCATTAAATTCAATTCTTTTACTTCCTGAATAAGGCAGTTTATCCTGCGCATTGGCCAGCTTATATAAAGTAATCAGCGACTCATTTCCTGAAATAATATCGGGAATTGAACTGGTCAATGAATTAACAAAACCATTCAGATAACCTGCAGCGACATAAAACGACAAAAAATCTCCCAAAGTCATTTTCTCTGTTATCACTGCCATACCACCTAAAATGATAATAATTATTCCGATAAAACCTGTTAATGCATTCTGAACATTTGAATTAATGGTATAAAGAATGGCCATTTTATTGGTTTTCTTTTGCAAATCTTCAAGTGCCTTACGCTGGCGTTCCAATTCACGCTGTTGGTTGGATTGAATCACTGTCAAGTCCATAAACCGAAGAATAAAAAATGCCCCTTTACTAAAGGTTTCAAATGCCCTTTGGAATATAAAAACACGATTTTTCAGGATTTTACCGGCATATCTGTTCGATAAAAACAACAAGGGAACAAGAATAAGAATGATAAGCATCAGTTGCCAGTTCAGAAAAATAAGAATAACTGTTAAACCCAGGCTGATGATCAAGGCCGGGAAAATCCTGGAAACAATGGCATTACTCATATTGGAAAGCCTTTCGGTATCAACCACTATTTGTGTATGAAGAATTTTGGGATCATGACTGGTATGGAAATTTCTGGATAAGGTATATAACTTTGCAAAAAGATTGTTTCTTAATTGAAAAATTGAATTGTTGATAATTTTCAGATGGACATCTCTTAGCCAAATAGCCAGCAATGAATTGATCAGACGAAGAATTAAAATAGCAATTCCTGCATAAATAAGCAATTTTATGTCTTTTTGAGGCAATATTTCATCAAATGCAAATCGTATAAGTAAAATTACAGGAATGATCAATAATGCTTGTAAAGCAGAGCCAAATGTGCTGACAATGAGCTTCTTATACTGACCGTTAAAGAGTCCGATAAAATACATCCATGCATCTTTGGAGAAAAAGGGTGATTTAGTGTTTTTTACCTTTTTATGATTCATTTTAATGATCACTTATTTTTTTTTCATATAATACCAAACAATAGCGAAAGCATTTTTCCCTGCAGTACGAAATCTTAAAAATCTCCAGAATCCGATCATTTGCCTAATTAATCCTCTGTCTTTTGTCTGCCGAAGGTAAATTAAAAAAAGTTTGTAAAGCTTATTAAAAAACCTGTCAACTTCATCTTCATCTTGTTGCATTGCATCAAAATATACCAGTTGCTCAGCGTAACTGATTCTGATCTGTTTCAGATTTTTATCTACAGCCTCAGGAATGCTTAAATTGAATGTATCTTTCAGATAATCAAATGCTTTTTTAACTTTTAAAGCGACTCTGTATTTTCGGGTTTGATCAATGAAGTAATCCCAGTCAATTTCGTTATGACAATTTAAAATGAGTTTGACAGAATCAGGTATCCAACGAATCGGTGGTATAGGATTGTATCTCAGCCCATGCACAATGACTTCGAGAAGCATATCTGCTGGGCATAAACTTTGTGATTGAATCCCTGAAAGTTCGAAAGGAATCGCTTTGTCCCAGAAATCAGCCTCCTTATTTTTTTCCTGAGCTTCAAAAAACGGATGCCAGTGCAAGTCGAGTTCAAAACCATCCTCCCTGCGAAACATCATACTTCTCCCAAATTTAAGATTATACTCAATGTAGTTTTCAAATTCAGCTTTCCACTTGTTTGATTTCAGCAATTTCATTGCTTCAACAGCCTGATTGTAGGGAACCATTATATCAATATCAGACATTGGTCTTACGCCTTTATCTTTATATGCAAAATGACTTAGTGCTGCACCTTTCAGGATAATTGTTTTAATATTCTTAAGCTCAAATTCTGAAACAATTTTGCTTCCTTCATGAAATAATTGTTGGTTTTTATACCAGTTTTGAAGATAAATATTTTTTAGCTTGTGAATAAAAGGTATTTCAGTTTCACATTTTAACAGGTTTTTATAAACAAGGGGCATCAGGCGGAATGAGCCGATGTCAAAAAAACTTTCAAAATCGATTAAATTGTTCCATTCTTTCCAATACATGGCAACATCAGCAGGAGGGAAAAGAGCTGTTTTCAGCAAAATTTCCTGTTCTTTGTTTGGAAATGGATTGGAATAAGCTTTTTTCAAAGGTATTATATTCTAATTTGAATGATCAGGATTCAATTCATTTTCTGCCTCTTCGCGGAACATCAAATCTTCGTTCATTGTTGGCCAACCTCTTTCATCTACCTCGTGAATAGGGTCAAGCATCAGGGCATCACGCATGTCGGAGTACTTATTAATAACAGGTGCGGCATATTTTTTCATTTTTTCATTGATTAATACTTCCATTTCTTTTATTTCAAAGCTTGATATATCTTTTTCATTTAGTGGAACTAACAGGTTTTCCATCAAAAGATTTGAAATAAAAATTTCAATGTCGTTTTTTATCTTTTCAGGTGCTAATTTGAATTTTTTGGCGATTAAATCACAAGAATCGTTTACATCGCCACCTTTTTCAATGATATCCCACAAAACTGTTCCACTATTTTCAATGTTATAATAATTCCCATTTTTTAGATTTATCAATATTGTTTCATCTTCAATCGTGTCATGCACTATATGAGGATAATTTATTTTATATCTCATTCTTTTCGTTTCTCAAATTTTACTGTCAACAAATTAGTTTTGATTTTCTGCAAAATTAATCATCTGGCAAATATCAGGATTGATGATCAAAGTAATGAAAAATCATTTAATTTTTAGTTTCTCTTTTTTAATTTCGTCAATTATCTGATCTACTTCTGGGCCAGGGCTAAGTTTACGAAGTTTAACAAAACAATTTAGTGCTTCAATATAGTTCTGTTTTAAATAATAGGCAATTCCTAAATTTCTTAATCCATCTTTATAAGTCGGATAAATCTTTAAAGATTTTTTAAACAGCTCGATCGATTTATTTAAATCACCTTTCTTTTCATATATTGTTCCCAAATCAATTAACACAAGTATTGAATTAGGATTTTGTTGATAGGCTTTTTCTAAATCTTCAAAAGCATTATTTAACTGATTTAGTTGCAAGTATGCCTTACCACGATACCATAATGCAGGTGTGTTTCGAGGATCCAATAAATCAATTGCAGTTGTTGCTTCACTAATATAAGAAATAGTTTTATTCCAATTATTTTTCAAATTAGCTGAAATAGATTTTTTAACAAATACTTCTTCCTTTAACCACATTCTACTAAAATTTATAATAATCAGTAACATTAATAGCAACGAAACCCTTAAATATCTTTGTATTCTTACAAATTTACCTGTGAGTTCAACATTTTTAGAAAAAATATTAAAATATACTGACAATATAAGAGATACATATAACATCAGCATTACCTGATGTTCAATTCTTTCATAAGGAAACGACAGACAGGAATCAGCAAAGTAGCCTGCAATTCCTGAAATAGCTATTGTTACAAGGAGTTTTTCATTTTGCTTCTTACTACTCATAATAACCTTTATACTATAAATTAGAATAAAGATGAAAAAAATTAAATATGAAATCAAACCGAGAAATCCTTTTTCGCTTAATATCCATATCAAATCATTATGAGGCCGCCTGATATTGTTAAAATAATTTAAATTGTAGTTATTAGTAAGATGCTCAAAAACCACAATTTTCCAGTTTCCGGCACCAATTCCCATGATTGGATTCATTTTTATCATTTCAAATGACATTTTCCACATAGCAAGACGATGCTGTGTATTTGCCTCTCTGGTGGTAAACATGGATGCTGCCCGTTGCTCAATATTTTCAATACTTTTTTGGGTCAATTTATTTTCTTTTACAGAAGATTTATTTGGTGAATGAATAGAAATACTCGTCAACCCCCACGCTGCTACTACCGAAATAAAAATGATAACAGCAACAGATTTTAATCCACTGATAAAAATAGAGTTATTTTCTATATTGAAAATTTTCTTTCTGAAGATGAGCAAAATAAGAATAAAAATGAAAATAAAAAATGCAAAAGATAACCAAACAGAACGTGTTTGCAATAAAAAAATCAAAGTAAGAATAAAAAATAATATTATCAATAATAACAACCTGCTATTTTTAACAGTAAAAATTCTGAAAAGTAAAACAGGAATCATCAGGTAAAGCATGCTGGAATAAAAGTTTTTATGAGACATGATACCAATCACTTCATATAATGCTTTTAAATCATTCTTTCCAAAAGCATGTTTAAAATACTGAATGTACCCTACTGACAAATAAATTATTGAAAGAATAGTAATTATTGTGATGATTGGTTTCAGATTTTTGTAATAAATTATTAAACCAGTAAGTAGTAGAGTGAAAGCCAGGAACAATATACTTTTAGAAATATCGAAAAGGCTTTCAACCGGATTGATTGCCTTAGTAACCGATAATACTGAAAATGCGATGTAAAACATCCATGATATTATAGCTCCATTTTTTATTAAAACTAATTCCTGTATAATTTTACTCTTTCCAATAAACAATACTAAATAAACTACAAATACAATGATTGACAGAAATAAAAACCTGATCATTAACACCTGATCGATAGCTGCATTGGTATATATTACTGGCAGAATTAACAAAGCAGGAACTAAAAACATCCAATACATCAGAGCATTGTTATGGTGCCTCTCTCTCAGTACTTTCTTATCAGCAATTTTTGATTTATTTTTACTCATAAAATTTGTTACTTTTGATTTTCTTAAAAATCAAATAAAATTAAAATTTCTCGCAAGTTAGTGACATTTCTGATTCAATGACAACATTCCCCGAATTAAGCGTATTAATGACCGTTTACAATGGTGAAAAATTCTTATCTTCTACTATCAAATCTGTTTTAAATCAATCATTTAAGAATTATGAATTTATTATTATAAATGACGGTTCAACTGATGAAACACAAAATATTTTAAATTCCTTTTCAGATCAAAGAATAAAAATTATACATTCTGAACAACATAAAGGGGTTGCATTACAAAAAATGGAACTTCTAAAACATGCAAAAGCTAAATTGATAAATTTCATCGATGCAGATGACCTGATTCATCAATTAAAATTCGAAAAACAATTAAAATATTTAAAAAACAATCCTGAAATTGGATTATTGGGGACCTCTACGATTGTGATTAATGAATCAGGTATAAAAATAAAAAAACTGAAAATTGCTGCCAGTTCAGAAAGGATAAAAAGTATTATGCTTTTCAGAAACTATTTTATTAATTCATCGGTCATTTTTAGAAATCATTTGCTGGATGATTTTAATCCTGAAAATTTATTTGATTTTGAAGAAGATTACCTTTTTTGGTGGCATATTATTAAAAAATCAAATGCATATAATTTAAATGAATACCTCACTTTTTATAGGTATCACAATCAAAGCATGACCAATCGTATAAAACCTTTAAGGTATGAATTAGATAAAAAAGTATATATCTTGTTGCTTAAAGAAATTAGGATAGAAGCATCTGAACATGAACTTGAATTGCATTACTTTTTAAGCCAGCCCGATTTAATTTATTCATTTTTTCAACTACGTCAACTTTTAAAATGGCTATATAAAATTAAAAAACATTGTAAAAAAAACGGGATGGCAAACTACAAGCTCACAATTTTAAACAGATGGATGAAAATTTGTTTCAAATCACGAAACCATTTGCTCCGATTCATCTACAGTTTAACTAAATTTTATAAATTCATATAATTTGATGACAGATAAGCTTGTCAAAGATGTTTCAATTGTTGTAGCAAACTATAATAATTCAAATTACATCAGTGACTTTATTGATAGCATCATACATTCGTCAGTCTTGCCAAAACAGTTAATCATTATTGACGATCATTCTACAGACGACAGTAAGACCATACTTAAAAATTTTGAACATTTTGAATGGATTGAAATTTATTATTTCTCTGAAAATCAAGGATTTGCAAATGCATTGAATTTTGGGATAAAAAAAGCAACCGCAAAATATATTATGCGGGCCGACCCTGATGATATTGTTCATCATGATAAAATATTATTACAAACTGAATTTTTAGAAAATAACCCTGAAATTTGTGGGGTAGGTTGCAATGTTCAATATTTTCATAGTGTCAGCAATAAAATACTCAATAAATCCAATTTCCCGTTATCAACTCATTCAATCAACGCTGCATATAAAAAGGGGGAACATGGATTACAGCATCCAACAGTAATGATTCATTCAAATCTATTCAAACAATTTGAATATCGCCAGGAAGAAGTTCCTGCTGAAGATTACGGAATATTTTCAAAAATGATTTTAAAAGGGTATAAATTTTCAAATATTAAAGAAACATTGTATAAAATGAGAATTCATGCCAACAGTTCATCCAGCCGCATAAACTATCAGACCATTAAAAAAACCTATGCTTTACGAGATCAATTATTTGGTACAAAAACATCAGTATTTAATAAATTTTGCTATTATCTTTATATCAAAAACTACCGACAATATTTACTGAAGCAACACATCCTATTGAAAATGTATCATTTATCAGCAGCAATCCTTTTTAAACCTATTAAGTATCTAAAAAGAATTTTTTGATTATGAAAATCGCAATAATTGGTACAAGAGGTATTCCTAACCATTATGGTGGATTCGAACAATTTGCAGAAGTGTTATCACAGGAATTGGTAAAAAACGGCATATTAGTAAGCACATATTGTCCTCATAATCACTACTATAAAGAAAAGATATGGAATGGTGTAATGCTGATTCATAAATTTTGCCCTCATTTTTTAGGCTCTTCCTTGTCTCAGTTTGTGTATGATTTGCTTTGTATAATTGATAGTAATAAAAGAAATTTTGACATTGTTTATCACCTGGGATATACAAGCAGTGCAATTTGGTTTGGGCTGCACAAAAAAAACACCAGAATCGTAACAAATATGGACGGAATAGAATGGCAAAGAAAAAAATATAAGCTTACAGGAAAAATGTTTCTTAAATACGCTGAAAATAAGGCCATAAAAATGAGTCATTGCCTTATTGCTGATTCTGAAGAAATAAAAAAATACCTCGTCAAAAAATTTTCAGTGGAAGTGAAGTACCTATCATATCCTGCTTCAGTAACCGAATCATTTACCAGTTCAGATGGCCTGCCCCTGCCTTTTGAACCTCAGAAATATTACCTGTCAATTTGCCGTTTAGAGCCTGAAAATAATGTAGAAATGATTATTGAAGCTTATAATAATTCTCAAGTTATTGAACCACTAATTATTATAGGTAATAATAATACGAAGTATGGAAAGTTTTTAATGAGGAAATATTGCTCTTCTAATGTTATCTTTTATGGCAGCCTATATGATAAAATTAAGCTGGATAAAATAAGATATCACTCAAAACTTTATCTTCATGGTCATTCTGTTGGTGGAACAAATCCATCTTTGCTTGAAGCTATGGCTGCAAAAGCGTTAATCTGTGCACATGATAATCCTTTTAACCGTGAGGTTTTAGGTGAAAATGCGTTCTTTTACAAATGTTCTATGGATTTAACAAATTTACTACATTTGATAACAGAAAAATCTGATTATCAAACAATGATTTTCCAAAATTTTACTTTAATCAAGCAAAAATATCAGCCGGAATATATTTGCAAAGAATATCTTTCGCTTTTTACTAAAATTGCAAATACAAAAAGCTAAGAAAAAAATGAATTTTATCATTTTTCTATCATTAATTTTATAAATGGAAAAGCTGATACCATTACTTTATTCTGTTTTCTCATTGCTGATTGATCTTGCCATTCTGAATTTCATTTTTTTACGTTACTCGATTCTCAAATCTTTGAACATTGAAGAAACGAACAGAATTTTTACTATTATTTTTTTGAATATAGCATGGATAGTTTTATATATAACACTCAGATTCAATGTTTTATCAAGATTAAAACAACGAAAAAAATTACTTTTAAATTCGGTATTAGCTCTTTCTGTCTGGTTTATCCTTTTTTTCATCCTGTCTATTTTGTTTTTTGATAATGGTATTTATTCATTATTTTTAATTAAATTATTAATATTCTGTGTTTTACTAATATTTTTTAATAGATTGCTTTTTGATTTCCTTATCAGATACATTAGGAAACAAAATATTAATGTTCGTAATGTTCTGGTGGTTGGCTACAGCAGCAAAACCGAAGCATTAAAAGATTATTTCAACAATAATCCCTGGGCAGGTTACCATTACAAAGGTTTTATTTGTGAAGGTGAAACTAATTCAGCTGATTGTATTTCTAAAAATTATGCAAATATCAGGGACATTATCCATGACCAAAAAATTGATGACCTTTTTCTGAACATGGAAGTAATTCCCGAAAATCTGAAACATGAGTTTGTCAGCCTTGCAGGTGAATTGAATATAAGGATAAATCTATTGCCAGATTTTGGTGATTTTCCATCCTACCGACATGATTATCAACGTTTTGATCAAATTCCTGTTATTGTTGTTGGAAACAATACTACTATTTATCGGATTAACTTCACATTGAAAAGATTATTTGATTTTATTGTTTCATTTTTACTCATTTTATTGATTTTATCGTGGTTATTTCCAATTATTGCCTTACTTATTAAAGTTGATTCTAAAGGTGCTGTTCTATTTCGTCAGCAAAGAACCGGACTTAAAAACCATACATTTATCTGTCTGAAATTCAGGACTATGATAAAAAATGAAGACTCTGATTCAATTCAGGCACTTGAAAACGATCAAAGAATTACAACAATTGGAAAAATTTTAAGAAAAACAAGTCTTGACGAGCTTCCGCAACTCATTAATGTTCTAAAAGGGGAAATGTCAGTAATTGGCCCCCGACCTCACATGATCAAGCAAACTGAATATTATAGTAATCTTATTCCCAATTACTTAAACAGACACCGATTTCGGCCTGGTATGACAGGACTTGCACAAATAAGAGGTCATAGAGGAGAAACTCGTGAAATTGAACAAATGAAAGCCCGTGTGGAACTTGATATTTACTATATCGAAAACTGGTCTTTTGCACTGGACTTTAAAATCTTAATGATCACACTAAAAGATTGGATTTTAGGCAAATTAGGTGGATATTAAAACAATATTCATGAAAAAAAATTATGTAAATTACATCTTATTTGAGAATTTGGATAATCACGAAGGATAAGATTATCTTAAATTTGCCCCTTCAAACAATAAGCATTTTTTAACAGATTTTTAAAGAAAATGGACAATAACTTCCAAAAGATCATCTCCCACTGCAAAGAATATGGCTTTGTATTTCCTTCAAGCGAAATTTATGATGGCTTGGGTGCTGTTTATGATTACGGACAATATGGTTCCGAACTAAAAAACAACATAAAAAACTATTGGTGGAAAGCCATGGTTCAGCTACATGAAAATATCGTGGGGATTGACTCTGCCATATTTATGCATCCAAAAATATGGAAAGCCAGCGGACATGTGGATGGCTTCAATGATCCCATGATTGACAACAAAGATTCAAAAAAACGTTATCGCGCTGATGACCTGATTGAAGAGCAAATCCAAAAAATTCAGGATAAAATTGACAAAGAAGTTGAAAAGGCAGCCAAACGCTTTGGTGAAAGCTTTGATGCTGAGTTATATAAAAAAACCAATCCAAGAGTAGTTGAATACAAAAACAAGCATGACGAACTCAACCAGCGTTATGTCAAGGCAATGGAAGTCAATGATATGGCTGAATTAAAACAGATTATTGTTGACTACGAAATAGTGTGTCCGATTTCAGGTACCCGCAATTGGACTGATGTCAGGCAATTTAACCTGATGTTCAGCACACAAATGGGTAGTACTGCTGAGGGGGCAAACGAAATTTATCTTCGTCCTGAAACTGCACAGGGTATTTTTGTCAATTTCCTGAATGTTTACAAAACAGGCAGGATGAAAATTCCCTTTGGTATTGCTCAGATAGGAAAAGCATTCAGAAATGAGATTGTTGCCCGCCAGTTCATCATTCGCATGAGAGAATTTGAACAAATGGAAATGCAGTTTTTTGTCCGTCCCGGTGAAGAAATGAAATGGTTTGAATACTGGAAGGAAGCCCGCCTCAAATGGCATAAAGCCCTGGGAATTCCTGAAAGCAAATACAGATTGCATGTTCATGAAAAACTAGCTCATTATGCCAATGCAGCTGTGGATATTGAATTTGACTTTCCTTTCGGATTTAAAGAACTGGAAGGAATTCACAGCCGTACAGATTTTGACCTGAAACAGCATCAGGAATTTTCAGGAAGAAAACTGCAATATTTCGATAATGAGCTAAATGACAGCTATATACCTTATGTTATCGAAACATCAATCGGTCTCGACAGAATGTTTTTATCCGTTATTTCTCATGCCTTTACAGAAGAAAAGCTGCCTGCCCGCGATTCAGGCGGGGAAGATGGCTCAGAAAGAGTTGTGCTGAAGATTCCTGCATTTTTAGCACCAGTAAAAGTTGCAATTTTACCTTTGGTTAAGAAAGATGGAATGGATGAAAAAGCACTTGAAATTTACAATAACCTGAAATTTCATTTCCAATGCCAGTACGATGAAAAAGATTCGATTGGTCGCAGATATCGCAGGCAGGATGCCTTAGGAACTCCTTATGCCATCACCATTGATGGGCAAACTTTTGAAGATGATACGGTTACGCTTCGTTACCGCGATTCCATGCAACAAAGAAGGATTTCTGTTCCCGAACTGATATCAGAATTGGAGAAAGAGCTTGATTTAACAAGGGTGCTGAAAGAATGTTAATCATTATTCATTATAGATACATATTGAATCAGCATTTATATTAGTGAATGTTTGTGCATTTATCGCCTACTTGATATTGCAATGAACAATATTGATTTTTTTATGAACAATTCTATACTGAAATGTGTTTTAACTTCTGATTCCTGACAAATCTCAATCTTTTATTGGAAATAAGCGTTTTAAGGATTTATGTTCTTTTTGTTAATTTGAACTAAATAAAAAATTAAGGATACTAAATGGAGAAGCACTTTTTACCTTATGATTACATACCAATCTTGCTTCAATCGATGATTGCCTTTGGATTCGTAGGTATTACCATGATGGCTACTCACTTTATTACTTCCAAACGCAAACGTATCAGAACGCTCAATAAAGATGAGAATTTTGAATGTGGTATTGAAGTCAAGGGGAATGCACGCTTTCCATTCACGGTACGTTACTTTCTGATTGCTATTTTATTTGTTCTATTCGATGTTGAAGTCATTTTCTTTTATCCCTGGGCAGTAAATTTTAAAGACATGAATTGGGCAGGCTTTGGTGACATGATGTTGTTTGTTGGGCTATTTCTTTTTGGATTTTACTATATACTTAAAAAAGAAGCCTTGGAATGGGATTAATCCTAAATTTTTCTTATTATGACAGTTAGTAATGCTACATATATCAAAGTTGATCCACCTGAAGGTTATTCAGCACCGGGAATGTTTGCAACCAGATTTGAAAAAGTTGTAGGACTGGCAAGAAAAAATTCAATCTGGCCATTGCCATTTGCAACTTCCTGTTGTGGAATAGAATTTATGGCAACAATGGGCGCTCATTACGATCTGGGACGCTTTGGCTCAGAAAGATTGAGTTTCAGCCCGCGTCAGGCAGACCTCTTAATGGTCATGGGAACAATAGCAAAAAAAATGGGTCCGATTGTTCATCAGATTTATGAACAAATGGCAGAACCCCGATGGGTTATAGCAGTTGGTGCTTGTGCCTCTAGCGGAGGTATTTTCGACACTTACAGCGTTTTACAGGGAATTGACCGCATTGTTCCCGTTGACGTTTATGTGCCGGGTTGCCCACCTCGTCCGGAACAAATCATCAACGGCTTTATGAAAATACAGGATTTGGTTGGCAACGAATCACTCAGGAGAAGGTATTCCCCTGAGTATAAAGAATTGCTTGAAAAATATGGCATTAAGTCGAAAGAATAGAATGGAAAATGAATTGATCATATTAAAATTAAAGGAAAAATTCAACAAGAATATTCTCGATATTGATAATAATTCTGATATTCTGACAGTTACAGTTAATAGCGATGTAATCCTCGAAGTCATAGCATATTTAAAAATCGATGAGGAATTAAAATTTGAATTCCTGACAGATCTTTGCGGAATTCATTATCCTAACAGCGATTTACCTTTCGGTGTAATTTACCATCTGCACAATTTTAAAAAGAATAAAAGAATCAGAATAAAAACTTTTATTTCAAAAGAAAATCCTGTTATTCAATCAATTACTTCTATTTTTTCAGGTGCTGACTGGATGGAACGCGAAACTTATGATTTTTATGGAATAGTATTTAAAGAACATCCAAATTTAAAAAGGATTTTAAATGTAGAGTATCTTGACTTTTTCCCCATGAGAAAAGAGTATCCATTGGAAGATCCAACGCGGGAAGATAAAGACAACAGATATTTTGGGAGGTAAGTCATGGAAATCAATGATCCACATATTATTATAAAGCCTCTGGATACCGACAAAAGGTTCAACACACTGAACCTGGGTCCGACCCACCCTGCCACACATGGCATTTTTCAGAACATTCTGAAAATGGATGGTGAAATTATCCTTGATGCAGAACAAACAATAGGATATATCCATCGTGCTTTTGAAAAAATTGCTGAGAGACGTCCATATTACCAGATAAAACCGCTGACAGATCGCTTAAATTACTGTTCCTCTCCTATCAATAATCTGGGTTGGGACATGACAGTTGAAAAGCTTCTTGGCATTAAAACATCCAAAAAGGTTGATTACATGCGCATCATCCTGATGGAACTGGCAAGAATCACTGATCATCTGATTTGCAACAGTGTGGTAGGTGTCGATAGCGGTGCATTGACTGGTTTTACTTATGTTTTTCAGGAACGGGAAGCTGTTTATGAAATTTATGAGGAAATGTGTGGTGCTCGCCTGACCACTAATATGGGACGTTTTGGTGGTTTTGAAAGAGATTTCTCTCCCAATGCTATCAAAAAACTTCGTGATTTTCTGAAACGATTACCTAAGGTGTTGAAGGAATTTGAAACACTTCTTTCCAGAAACCGGATATTCATGGAAAGAACCATTGGTGTAGGGGCAATTTCTGCCGAAAGAGCGATGAATTACGGATTCACAGGACCAAATCTCAGGGCAACAGGTGTCGATTATGATGTACGCATAATGAATCCATATTCTTCTTATGAGGATTTTGATTTTATCATTCCTGTTGGCACTCAGGGCGATACTTACGACAGGTTTTGTGTCAGGGAAGAAGAAATCTGGCAAAGCCTGAAGCTGATTGAAAATGCATTGGAAAATCTTCCCGAAGGGAAACCACATGTTGACATTCCGGGTGTGTTTTTACCGCCTAAAGAAGATGTTTACAGTAAAATGGAAGCATTGATTTATCATTTTAAAATTGTGATGGGTGAACTGGATTTTCCAAAAGCTGAAATTTATCATGCGGTGGAAGGTGGTAATGGTGAACTTGGATTTTATTTGGTGAGTGATGGCAGCAGAACACCCTATCGTTTGCATTTCAGAAGACCTTGTTTTATCTATTACCAGGCTTTTCCTGAGATGATCAGAGGCAGCGTGCTTTCTGATGCAATTTTAACCATGAGTAGTATGAATGTAATTGCGGGGGAATTAGATGCTTGAAATGTGAAAATTTGGAAATGAATGTGATACTAAAGTTAATTTGCTAATATGCTAATAATGAAGAATTTAGGATGTTTGGAAAAACTGTGTTTCTCTGTGTCGTTGTGCCTTTGTGGTGAAAATAAATGTGGAAATTTTAAAATTTGAAAATGAAAAAAAAAGTTGGCAGTTGGCAGTTGGCAATCAATCCGAAATCGGCATCCCGCATTCCGAACTCCCAACTCCGAACTCCGCATTTCGCACTTATTAAACATTCCGAAATTAAAAGATGAATAGTAAAATTGACCATAAACAGTACAAAAAAGAAAACAGGGAAATTGTTTTTTCACCAGTGTTGCTTGAAAAGGCAAAGAGAATCATTGCCCGGTATCCTGGAGGAAAGGAAAAATCAGCTTTGTTACCGCTATTACACATAGCCCAGGAAGAATTTGATGGTTATCTCAGTGTTGATGTCATGGATTATATTGCACAATTACTTAATATTCAACCAATTGAGGTATATGAAGTGGCAACCTTTTACTCACAATACTATCTTGAACCTGTCGGAAAATATGTCATTGAAGTCTGCCACACCGGACCTTGTGCCATTTGTGGCGGAGAAAAGATTTCAGAGTATTTACAGAAAAAATTAGGTATCAAAAATGGTGAAACCACTATTGATAAACTTTTTACTCTTAAAGAAGTGGAATGTCTGGGTGCCTGTGGTTATGCCCCTGTGATGCAAGTCAATACTGAGTTTTACGAAAACCTGGATGAAAAAAAAATCGACAATATCCTTGAAGATTTACGCCAAAAAGCCAATGTGAACAAAGCTAATGAATCAAAATGGGCAGAAAAATTCTTTTAGAACATATTGATTTACCCGGCATCAGGACTTTTGATGTTTACAGGCAGTCAGGAGGTTATTCAGCTGCCGAAAAAGCACTGAAAAGCATGACACCTGATGAAATAGTCAATGAGGTAAAGGTATCAGGTTTACGTGGAAGAGGTGGTGCAGGCTTTCCAACAGGCATGAAATGGAGTTTCATGGACAAAAAATCCGGGTTACCCCGCTATCTGATTTGCAATGCTGATGAAAGTGAGCCAGGGACTTTCAAAGACAGGTTTTTAATGGACAAAATCCCTCATTTGCTGATTGAAGGGCTCATTATTTCCAGTTTTGCACTGGGTGTCAATACAACCTACATTTATGTCAGGGGTGAATTTAAATACATCATAGGAATTTTAAATCAGGCAATCAGGGAAGCAAAAGAAAAGGGATTTCTCGGAAAAAACATATTAAATACAGGCTTTAACCTTGAAATTCATGTTCATTCAGGAGCTGGAGCCTATATCTGTGGTGAAGAAACAGCCCAGATCGAATCACTGGAGGGAAAAAGAGGAAATCCACGATTAAAACCTCCTTTTCCGGCTGTAAAGGGCCTTTATGGTTGCCCAACTGTGGTCAATAATGTTGAAACGCTGGCAGCTGTCGTTCCAATCATCAACATGGGAGGAACTGGTTATGCTGCATTTGGTGTTGGTAAAAGTACTGGTACCAAATTGATTTCAGCTTGTGGTAACATCAATAAACCAGGTGTTTACGAAATAGAATTGGGTTTACCTGTTGAAGAATTTATTTACTCGGAAGAGTATTGCGGAGGGATAAAAAATGGGAAAAAACTGAAGGCAGTCATTCCTGGAGGTTCTTCTGTTCCTATTTTACCGGCCAAACTCATGATTACCATTGAAAGTGGTGAACCACGATTAATGAGTTATGAATCATTGGCAAAAGGTGGCTTTGAATCAGGCACCATGCTTGGTTCAGGTGGTTTTATTGTGTATGATGAAGATGCCTGTATAGTCAGGAATACCTGGAATCTGACCCGTTTTTACCATCACGAAAGTTGCGGACAGTGTTCCCCATGCCGGGAAGGAACTGGATGGATGGAAAAAGTACTTTACAGGATAGAACATGGACAGGGCAGGCAAAAAGACATCGAGCTTTTGGTCAGTATTGCCAATAAAATTGAAGGAAACACAATTTGTCCGCTCGGAGATGCAGCAGCTTGGCCCGTTGCCAGTGCTATCAGGCATTTCAGACATGAATTTGAGTTTCATGTAGAGAATCCGGAAATTGTGAAGAAGATTTATCATGGGAATATAGAATAAAGAATACAGAAGTCAGATGAAAGAAGGCAGAAGTAAGAATATAGAAAAAAGAAGGCAGGAGATAAAAGTCAGAATAAGAAGATAGAAGATAAAATTTTGAGGATATGGAAATGAAAGCTGCAAAGTCGTTTGAGGACTTAATTGTATGGCAAAAGGCACATCAATTTGTGTTAAGTGTCTATCAGTTTACAGCTACATTTCCTCATCAGCAAACATATTCATTAACAAGCCAATTCAGACAAGCTGCTATTTCTGTTACCGCAAATATTTCAGAAGGATTTAAAAAGAAATTAAAAAGAGTTAAATTAAGGTTTATGAATATCTCGCAGGGTTCTATTGAAGAATGTAAATATTACCATATTCCTGCTAAAGATCTTAATTATAGAAATAACCATGTCTTAGTAACTTTATTGAATGAAGTTTCAAAACTAATTGAAGCCTATTCAGTAAGTATTTATAAATCAATAGATAGTGTAAAAGAATAGACAAAGAAAGAATACAATGATTTTAGATAAATTCATAATATCAAATTCAATCTGTACAGCAGTGAAAGAGGATAATAATCTTCTGAATTCTGACTTCTATTTTCTTTATTCTAAAAAATCAGAAAATGTTAAAAGTAACCATAGATAATATAACCGTAGAAGTAGAAGAAGGCACAACCATCCTTCAGGCAGCCCGTAAAATAGGTGGAGATGTGGTACCTCCTGCCATGTGTTATTATTCAAAGTTAAAAGGTTCAGGTGGAAAGTGCAGAACCTGCCTGGTAAAAGTGACACAAGGTTCAGCAGCCGATCCTCGTCCCATGCCAAAATTGGTGGCATCCTGCTCCACCCCTGTCCAGGATGGCATGGTAGTACAAAATCGTACTTCTCAGGAAGTTTTGGATGCCCGCAAAGCCATTGTAGAGTTTTTATTGATCAATCACCCATTGGATTGCCCTGTTTGCGATCAGGCAGGTGAATGCGACCTACAAAACCTGAGTTATGAACATGGTCTTGAATCAACTCGTTATGAAGAAGACAGGAGAGAATTCAATGCAATTGATATAGGTGATAAAATCAAATTGCATATGACACGCTGCATCCTTTGCTACCGTTGTGTTTACACTGCTAACCAGATTACTGATAAAAGGATTCACGGAGTACTTTTCAGGGGTGATGCTGCCGAAATCGGAACATATATCGAAAATGTGATTGACAACGATTTTTCAGGAAATGTCATTGATGTTTGCCCTGTGGGAGCATTGACAGACCGTACTTTCCGTTTTAAAAGCAGGGTTTGGTTTACCAAACCAATGAATGCACATAGAGATTGCTCGAAATGTTCTGGCAAAGTAACTGCATGGATGTTTGGGAAAGATATTCTGAGAATAACGGGCCGAAAAGACCAGTTTGGAGAAGTAGATGAATTCATTTGTAATGAGTGCAGGTTTGAAAAGAAAGAACTTATCGACTGGATCATTGAAGGACCACGAAAGATTGAAAAAACTTCAGTGATTTCTCAAAATCATTATGAAAAGATTGAAAAACAATCAATTATAAAACCTTTGGAAAACAAAACCGAACCACAGGAATAGAGGAATATGATAGGATTTAAATTAATACTGATAAGCATCATTTTATTGATCAGCCTGCTGGTAGCCATGTATGCAACCCTGCTTGAACGCAAACTTGCTGGTTTTTTACAGGACAGACATGGTCCAAATCGTGCAGGGCCATGGGGTTTGCTACAACCTCTTGCTGATGGTTTAAAACTTTTTTTCAAAGAGGAATTCATGCCCAATACTGCAGATAAATTCCTCTATATTTTAGGACCTTCCCTCACTATGTTTGTGGCCTTACTCACCAGTGCCATTATTCCCTGGGGACAAGGACTGAATATCAATGGTAAATTCTTTGACTTCCAGGTAGCTGACATCAATATAGGTGTACTGTATGCCTTTGCAGTGGTTTCCATCGGTGTTTATGGAATCATGATTGGCGGGTGGTCTTCAAATAACAAATATGCATTACTTGGCTCTGTAAGAGCTTCCTCACAAATGATCAGTTACGAACTGGCAATGGGATTATCTATTATTGCCGTTGTGATGATGTCGGGTTCACTAAGCCTGAAAGATATTGTCGAACAGCAGCATGGATTCCATTGGAATATTTTTTACCAGCCTTTGGGTTTCCTGATTTTCCTGATTTGTGCTTTTGCAGAATGCAACCGTGCTCCTTTTGACCTCCCTGAATGTGAAACTGAACTTGTGGGAGGTTACCACACTGAGTACAGCAGCATGAAACTCGGCTTTTACCTTTTTGCTGAATACATCAATATGTTTATTTCCTCTGCCATGATTTCAGCACTTTTTCTGGGAGGGTATAACTTTCCATTCATGGATAGTCTCGGATTAAGCGCAAACACTATCAGTATCATCGGTACTTTTGTGTTTTTTATAAAAATCACTTTGGTAGGTTTCTTTTTTATCTGGATTCGCTGGACACTGCCACGCTTCCGTTATGATCAATTGATGAAACTTAGCTGGAAAAAACTGATTCCCATTGCTTTGGCAAATGTGATCATTACCGGAGTGGTTATGATGTTATTAAAATGAAAATGAACAAATGTCAACATTAAGCAATAGATCGAAATTAGTTTCCAATAAAAAAATGTCTTTGGCAGAGAGGCTCTACTTTCCTGCTATTTTTAAAGGGATGTTGGTAACCATCAGGCACTTATTTCAAAAGAAAACCACCATCAAATATCCTGAACAAAAACGTGAGTTCTCTGAAATATACAGGGGAAAACATGTGTTAAAACGTGATGATGAAGGACGTGAAAGATGTACAGCCTGCGGACTTTGTGCTTTAGCATGCCCTGCAGAAGCCATTACCATGACAGCAGCAGAACGAAAACCTGGCGAAGAACATCTTTACAGAGAAGAAAAATATGCTGCTGTATATGAGATAAACATGCTGCGATGTATTTACTGCGGACTTTGTGAAGAAGCATGCCCAAAAGAAGCCATCTTTCTAACTCCTGAAATTGTTCCTTCTGAATACGAAAGGGAAACTTTTATTTACGGTAAAGATATTTTGGTAGAACCAATAGATAAGCGTGTGGATGTAAGCAAAAGGCAAACAGAAGCAGTTTTGGAGTTTAAAAAAGATAAAAAGCAGAGACATAATATTTAAACAATGAACATCAAATGATTACACAATATTTATTTTACTTTTTCTCAATCCTGACTTTGTTTTCGGCAATGATGGTCTTGTTGTCGAAAAAACCCATTCACAGTGTGTTGTTCCTGACTCTTGCATTTTTCAGTATCTCAGGACATTATATTTTGCTGAACGCACAGTTTATTGCTATCGTACACTTAATTGTGTATGCAGGGGCTATTATGGTGCTTTTTCTCTTCACTGTTATGTTACTTAACCTGAATATTGCTGAGATTGGCAAAAAGAAAAAAATATCAATTATAACCGCTGTATTGGCAGGTTGCCTGTTATTTTTAACCATTGCTGCTGCCTTACAAAAGATGAATCTGGTATTTCCCGAAAATGCCAGTCTCACTCAAATTGGATTAGTGAAAAACCTGGGAAAAGTACTTTTCAAAGAATTCAGATTACCTTTTGAAGTTTCATCAATTTTGTTTCTTGCTGCCATGGTTGGTGCAGTGATGTTGGGTAAAAAAACTGGTGATTAAAAAAAAGAATATGGAACAAACCACAGAAATAATAAAAATGGTACCCTTGCAGCAATATGTGCTATTTTGTGCACTTATTTTCAGTATTGGGGTTATTGGTGTGTTAATAAAAAGAAATGCATTGGTCATTTTCATGTCTATCGAAATGATGCTGAATTCTATCAACCTTTTACTTGTTGCATTCTCGGTTTATCACAATGACCCAAATGGACAGGTTTTTGTATTTTTTGTCATGTTGGTAGCTGCGGCAGAAGTAGCAGTTGGTCTTGCCCTGCTGGTTATGGTTTACAGACACACGCACAGCATAGATATTAACTTTTTGAACAAACTTAAATGGTAAAATAAAACAGAAAAATGATAAATTTGGTTTGGCTCATTCCTTTGTTTCCTTTACTGGGGTTCCTTCTTACAGGGCTGTTTTATAAGCGATTAACACATTCTTTCAGCGGATGGTTTGTAAGCCTGATGGTTTTGTTTTCATTCATTTTGTCAACAGGTATATTTATTGAGTTGTGGAATGGCGCAAATGCTCAAAATATCATTCTTTTCGACTGGATTAAAACGGGAAATGTTTCCTTGCCCTTTGAATTTCTGGTTGATTCTCTTTCTGCTACCATGCTCATGATTGTAACAGGAGTTGGTTTTCTCATTCATGTCTATTCTATCGGATACATGCATGATGATGAAGGATTCAACAGGTTTTTCAGTTATATGAACCTTTTTGTATTCTTCATGTTGATTTTAGTTTTGGGTGGAAGCTACACCATCATGTTTATTGGTTGGGAGGGTGTTGGACTTTGCTCCTATTTATTAATTGGTTTTTGGTTTAAGAACAATGATTACAACAATGCTGCGAAGAAAGCATTCATCATGAACCGCATTGGCGATCTGGGTTTTCTTCTCGGTATGTTTCTTATTTTCTGGCACTATGGCAGTCTTACCTACACCGAAGTATTTGAAAATGTGAAAATTGTATCTACAAATTCTGAAATAATGACATGGGCTACTATACTTCTTTTTATCGGAGCAATTGGTAAAAGTGCCCAGATACCGCTGTTTACATGGCTGCCAGATGCAATGGCAGGGCCGACACCTGTTTCTGCACTGATACATGCTGCTACAATGGTTACTGCAGGTGTTTATATGGTTGCACGTTCCAATACCCTTTATATTTTAGCTCCTGTAACATTAAATATCATTGCTGGAATTGGTCTGGCAACTGCATTAATGGCTGCTCTGATTGCTTTGTTTCAGAATGACATAAAAAAAGTACTTGCCTATTCCACAGTCAGTCAGTTGGGTTTAATGTTTGTTGGATTGGGAGTTAGAGCATTTACAGGTGCCATTTTTCATCTTACCACTCATGCATTTTTCAAAGCATTGCTGTTCCTTGCAGCAGGCAGTGTTATACATGCCCTTCATGGTGAGCAAGATATCAGGAATATGGGTGGACTGAGAAAGAAAATTCCATTGACATTTTTTGTTTTTCTGATAGGAACACTTGCCATATCAGGGATTCCCCCATTTGCAGGATTCTTTTCTAAAGACGAAATACTGGCTGGTATATATTCTGAAAATCAATTTGTCTGGATTTTAGCTATACTAACTTCCATGTTGACTGGTTTTTACATGTTTCGACTTTTATTTCTTACTTTTTCTGGGAAATTCAGAGGCACAAATGAGTCAAAAATCCATGAATCTCCAAAAATAATGACGATTCCCCTGCTTTTACTGGCATTATTATCAACCATTGGTGGTTTTGCGGGAATACCAGAAGGATTTGGGACACACTTCCTGAAAGGCTTTTTATCGCCAGTATTTGAAAACCAGGCCATGATGCACCATGATGTTCATTCTCTGTCAACAGAGATTATTTTAATGACAGTTGCAATGATTTTGACATTGACCACAATAGCTTTGGCATGGCAAACTTTTGTTAAAAAAGCTAAAATTCCTGCCGAAGAAAGTACTGAAAGAAAAGGAATTATGAAATTACTTTATGACAAATTCTATATTGATGAGTTGTATAATATGATCATCATCAAACCTGTAAAGTATTTTTCGAAATTATTTTATGAAATTATCGAATTGAAATTAATAGACAATATTGTTGAAAAAACAGGCAAAATGACAATAAAAACAGGACATACACTCAGGTTCATTCAAAACGGTCATGTAGGATTTTACTTAGCAGCAATGGTTATCGGGATCATTTTAGTTTTACTTTTTAATTTATAAACAGAAAAAAATGATTACAGGAATTTTAATAATATCTCCACTGCTTGCCTCAATCCTGATAATGATGCAAAAGAAAAATACAAATATTCGCTTAATCGCACTGATTTCTTCTATTTTAATATTCATTTTTTCTATCATTGCGTTAATTACATTTAAAAATTCTGCATATCCCGAAACCTTAATGACTATCCCCTGGATGAGCAGCCTTGGCATAGATTTTCGCTTTGCTTTTGATGGAATCAGCTTAATGCTCATCCTTTTAACCACTTTTCTTATTCCCATTATTATTTTAGCAAGTTATACAGTAAACAGGAGCAAACTACATCTTTTTTATGGCCTCATTTTTCTGATGGAGATGGCACTGATTGGTGTATTTTCTTCACAAGATTTACTTGTTTTTTATCTGTTTTGGGAGCTCACGCTTATTCCAGCCTATTTTATTACTGCTGCCTGGGGAGGAGAAAACAGAATTAAAATAACTTTCAAATTCTTTATTTACACTCTTTTTGGTAGTCTTGTTATGCTGGCAGCCATTATTTTCATTTATTTTAAAACACCTTTGCCACACTCATTTAGTTTTGATTCGGTTTTTACTGCTCATCTTACTTCTGTTGAACAAATCTGGATTTTTTCTGCTTTCTTTCTGGCATTTGCCATTAAAATTCCTATATTTCCGTTTCATACCTGGCAACCCGATACTTATACTGTCGCCCCTCCTGCCGGAAGTATGCTTTTAGCTGGTTTAATGCTAAAAATGGGCATTTATGGTATCATCAGGTTCATTTTACCAATGTGTAGTCTAGTATTAGATAAACTGGCTTTGCCTGCAATAATTCTTTCGGTTACAGGAATTATTTATGCCTCTATCATAGCACTCAGGCAAAACGATTTGAAAAAGCTGATTGCTTATGTTTCAATTGTTCATGTAGGCCTGATGGCAGCAGGATCTTTTGTACTGAATATCAGCACATTGCAGGGCGTTATACTTCAGATGATTTCACATGGAATCAATGTTGTGGGACTTTTCATTGTCATTGATATTATTGAAAGAAGATTTAACACAAGGCAAATCAGCGATTTAGGAGGTCTTGTTCACAAAATGCCTCTGTTTTCAATACTTTTTATGATAATTTTATTAGGCAGTATTGCTTTACCCCTTACAAATGGATTTGCAGGAGAATTTCTCATATTTCTTGGTCTTTTTAAATTTAATCCATGGCTCACTGCTATCGCAGGATTAACCATTATTTTCGGAGCTATTTATATGCTCTGGATGTATCAGCGGGTGATGCTTGGAAAAATCAATGAAAATCTGGATTTTTCAAAATCCGTGTTAAAATGGTATGAACTGGCAGCATTAATTCCTGTTGCTGTTTTAGTCATATTCATTGGGGTATTCCCCTCTTTATTTCTGAGAATTTCTGAACCTGCCATCAATTTAATAATTTATACTATAAATGCTATTTCAATCGGATAACAAATGAATGCACTGATAACAATAGTAGTTGTAGCACTGCTCACCATGTTCCTCGGATTGAGGAAAGCAAAAAAAGCCATGCTCCCTGTTATTTTCACAGGTTTGGCTATTGCATTTATCACCAATCTTCTTGAATGGAACAATGGCAATGTATCATTTCCTAATATGATGGTGGTTGACAATTTTTCTGTTGCTTTTAACGGAGTAATGATATTTACTACCATTCTTGTATTCATGTTTGCAGGAAATTATTACCGAAGCATTGACCGACCACTAGAAGATATCTATTCCTTAATGCTGTTTGCCTTGTGTGGTGCCATCGTAATGACCTCATTTTCAAATCTTACCATGCTGTTTATTGGTATTGAAATACTCTCCATTTCTATGTACATCCTGGCAGGGAGTAAAAAATTTGATCTGGCATCAAACGAAGCAGCATTGAAGTATTTTTTAACCGGTTCATTTGCCACTGGATTTTTACTCTTTGGTATATCTCTGATTTATGGTGCTACAGGTTCTTTTAATCTTGATAAAATATCTGAAGTTATTATCAATGAAGGTAACAGGCTACCACAATATTTTAAAGTAGGTTTATTGCTCACCATGGTTGGACTGGCATTTAAACTGGCTGTTGCTCCTTTTCATTTCTGGGCACCTGATGTATATCATGGCTCTCCTACACTTATAACTGCATATATGTCAACAGTAGTAAAAACAGCAGGAATTGCTGCATTTTATAAATTATTTGCTGAACATTTTTATGCTGTAAAAGATTTATGGTCCGACACATTATGGATATTTTCTATCGTAACTATCCTTACAGGAAATTTAATAGGGCTATACCAACGAAACATGAAGCGATTACTTGCCTATTCAAGTATTTCACATGCCGGCTATCTTCTTATGGCCATTGTTGCTGTTAATGCATTGTCGGCTAATGCTTTACTTTTATATTCAGCAGCCTATTCCATTGCTACAATCCTTGCCTTTGGAATAATTATAATTGTTCGTGATGAAAGAAAAAATGATGATATAGAAACCTTTAATGGTCTGGGAAAAACGAACCCTTATATGTCGCTGGGGATGACAGTAGCCTTGCTTTCACTGACAGGAATACCTCCACTGGCCGGATTTGCTGCAAAATATTATATTTTCACAACTGCAATGCAGGATGGATATTTATGGTTGGTCATTCTGGCACTCTTAGGTTCAGTAGTCAGTGCCGTTTACTACTTCAAACCCATTATTGCTATCTATTTTAAAGAAGGTAGCTGGCCACCCATTCCTGTAACAGCATCTTACAGGTTTGAAATTATTTTTAATACTGTAGTAACATTGCTTCTGGGATTAATGCCCTGGGTGCTGATGGTGCTCTAGGGATTTATTATTACTTGAATATTAAGTGTTTAGTAAATCCACCAACTAAATAAATGAGTCCACGCCAAAAAGTCTTTTTTAAGAACGAAAATCATGCTGAGCCTATCTAAACATATTGATTTTCTAATACTTACATTTTTTATTCCAATAAATCAAAACAAGACCTACTCAGAATGACATCGAATTTGACTTTTTGGCATGGACTCGTAAATTAATTCTTATATTTAATCCTCCTAATTTTATCAGCAATGCCATCAAAAGGGAATTCTTCTGAAAAGATTTGTCTGAATATTAGCTCATTATCACCATTATAGGTGGTAAGGATTATTTGAACACTGTCAAACAAACTATCAGCGTCATTATCAGTTCCTATTTTTTCAATCACGATATTTCCGAAAGAATTGTAATTAAACAACTTTATTTGAACTTTTTGAGCAATTATTGAATCTCCA
>Ga0172368_10001733_pt1 | contig 29135 bp, 27 predicted proteins | sample Lak11m_FD_114540 | JGI IMG/M metagenome (GOLD analysis project Ga0172368, IMG submission 114540) | Freshwater microbial communities from Kabuno Bay, South-Kivu, Congo - kab_022012_11m | ecosystem: Environmental > Aquatic > Freshwater > Lake | place: Democratic Republic of the Congo: South-Kivu...
ATATTTCGACCTCATCAGCGGATTCTCGGTCAGCAATATCGGACACGGGAACCCGGAGGTGGTTCAGGCAATCAAGGACCAGACAGATAAATATCTCCATACCATGGTGTACGGGGAGTATGTCCAGTCACCACAAGTTAATTACGCCAAAGCACTGATCAGTCAGTTACCTGCGCCACTGGGACAGGTTTTCTTTACGAATTCAGGAGCAGAAGCGGTGGAGGGAGCCCTCAAACTCGCCAAAAGGTACACCGGACGGCATGAATTGATCTGTTTCAAGAACGCTTACCACGGATCCACTCAGGGCGCATTGAGCGTAATGGGCAATGAAATCTATAAAAGAGCGTTCAGACCACTGATTCCATCAGTTAAAATATTGAATTTCAACAACTTTGAACAGCTTAAAGAGATTTCGTCAGGTACAGCCGCCGTTATTGTCGAACCCATTCAGGCCGAAGCGGGAATCATGACCCCGGCAGAGGGTTTTTTGGAGGCTCTGGCAGGAAAATGCCGGGAGACAGGGACTCTCCTGCTCCTGGATGAGATCCAGACCGGATTCGGCCGTACAGGCCGATTGTTCAATTTCATGTGGCACAAATTTGTTCCTGATATCCTGATCCTGGCCAAAGCCCTTGGCGGGGGCATGCCTTTGGGAGGATTCATAGCCTCCGGAGAAATCATGTCAACCCTGACGCATGATCCGATGCTGGGTCACCTCTCAACCTTCGGAGGCCATCCGGTTTCCTGTGCGGCAGGACTGGCGTCACTCAATTACATTCTGAATGAGAATTTACCGTCGAGGGCGTTGAATCTGGAAAAAATCATCCGCAGCCGTTTGATTCATCCAACCATCAGAACCATCAGGGGCAAAGGCCTGATGCTTGCGATGATCATGGATTCTGAGGAAAGGGTTAAAAGGTTTTTCGATCTCAGCCTTGAACAGGGACTGATGTTTGACTATTTCCTTTTTTGCAGGGATGCTATCAGGGTTGCTCCCCCGCTGACTATCACACCGGAAGAACTTGATGAAATGTGCAGCCTGATCCTCGAAACCCTGGATAAAACAGGATCAAGGTGATTATTTGACATCAAACTCCAATAAGACTTCACCCTCCAGAGCCGCTGTCAGACGGTCGCCCGGCTTTACCGGACCCACTCCGGCCGGAGTTCCGGTATAGATCAGATCACCCATCTGAAGCGTAAAAAATCTGCTTACGTAAGAAACCAGGAAATCAAATGAGAAAATCATGTCGGCAGTAGTACCAGTCTGAACTCTTTTTCCATTGATATCCAGAGTGAAACTAAGATTACCCAGGTCCTTATATTTTGATTTTGGAATAAAAAGGCCGATCGGGGCAGATCCGTCAAAAGCTTTGGCTTTCTCCCAGGGCAACCCCTTTTCTTTTGCTTTCTGCTGAAGATCACGGGCTGTAAAATCAATTCCTACTGTCAGCTCATCATAATACCGGTGAGCGAATTTCTCCTCAATGTTTTTTCCAACCTTGCTGATCTTTATCACCATCTCAACCTCATGGTGAATATCCGATGAGAAATCCGGGTGGAAAAAGGGTTTATTGCCCTTGATCAGGGCTGTTTCAGGTTTCATAAAAACCACAGGTTCCGTTGGCACCGCGTTGTTCAGTTCCAGGGCATGCTCCCTGTAATTCCGGCCTATCGCTATGATCTTCATATCACATTCCCCTTAATTTCAAGTAAATACGACTAATAACCCGTTTGGTATATGCAGGGAAATCCCCGTCCATCATCCAATTGTAATACCCCCGGTCGCGCTTGAAAACCTCAATCACTTTTTGTCCTTTGTAGCGGCCAAAATTAAAGATTTCCTCCCCTGCCTCATCATAAATGATCCGGCCTGCAAAATCGACAAAACGATTTGCCTGCCCCAGCGAAGAGAGAGAATCCACCGTGCGGTTCAGGTCGGGGTATCGGTCGAGCTGAGCCTGCAGAATTTCCCAGGTAGCTTCAACATCAGCAGTGGCGGAATGGGCATCGACAAGCTCCTTGGAACAATAAAATTTATAGGCTGCCGAAAGATTTCGGGGTTCCTTCAGGAAAAAAATTGCCTGTACATCGATAAACTTATTCTCCTTCAGATCAATGTCAAAATCAGCCCTGGCAAATTCTTCAGCCAGCATCGGAATATCAAATTTATCGGAATTGTAACCTCCCAGATCGCAGCCTTTGATCAGGCTGGCAACTTCGCCTGCAATTTTTGCGAAGGTGGGAGCATTGGCTACATCTTCATCCGAAATTCCGTGTATCCTCATGGCCTCCTCCGGGATGTGCATCTCAGGATTCACCCGGTAGGTCTTCACTGTCTTTTCGCCAGTCAGGTCCACTTTAAGGAGTGCCAGTTCAACTATCCTGTCAGTTCCGATATTGAGGCCGGTCGATTCAATATCCAGGAAAACAACCGGTCGGGTTAATACGATATTCATGAAATTAAAAGATGTTTGTCCGTTGCCGGAGTTTGATTTAGGGGTCATGGATGAAAAAAGAACCCCGCTGGTGCGGGGTTGAATTTATGCATTGATCATCATGGGCATCAAAAGCATGAGCAGATTCTCGTCCTCAGATTCTTCTTCCTTCGGCAATACGATCCCTGCCCTCGTTGGATCAGCAAGTTCAAGTACCACCTCCTCAGCAACAATGTTATTGAGGATATCAATCAGAAAAACAGACTTGAATCCGATCTCCATATTATCGCCGCCATACTGGCAATTGAGCTTTTCAACAGCCGAAATCGAATAGTCGATATCCTGGGCGGAGATCACCAGCTGGTTCGACCTAAGCTGGAGCTTGACAAGATTGCTGGCCTGGTTTGAGTATACCGAAACCCTTCTCAGGGTATTGAGAAACTCTACACGGCCGATCAGCAGTTTATTGGGGTTGTTTTTGGGTATCACAGACTCATAGGCAGGATAATTACCCTCCACCAGTCTGCAGATCAGTTTATACTCTGAAAGTGAAAAAACCGCATTCTTTTCATCAAAGGCAAGGGAAACTTCGTTCTCTTCCCTGGGAAGGATATTTTTAAGCAGATTGGCCGGCTTCTTAGGCAGGATAAATGAGGAATCCTTGGCTGATTTGATATCCTTGCGCTTGTATCTGACCAGTTTATGGGCATCAGAAGAAACGAAGGTAGCCTGATCTGCTCTCAGCTCAACCAGAATACCGTTCATCACCGGGCGCAGTTCATCATCGGCAGTGGCAAAAAGAGTCCGGTTAATGCCCTTGCTGAGAGACTCGGCGGCAAAAGAAACCTCGGTAACCCTCTCCTCCTTGAGTGCGGGAATGACCGGAAAATCGATGCCCGGCTTCCCGACAATGCTGAACTTACCGTTTTCGGAAATAATATCGATACCCAGACTATCCAGGTTGATGTCGAAAGTCAGCGGCTGCTCCGGAAACTCCTTGAGAGTGTCGATCAGGATCCTGGCCGGAATGGCAATGGATCCGTCCCCGTCGGCATTTTCCAGCCGAAGGGTGGTTATCATCGTGGTTTCAAGATCGGAAGCGGTAACAACCAATTCATTTCCACTCATCTGGAAGAGGAAATTATCCAGGATAGGCAGAGTATTTTTTGAACTGATCACGCGGCTGATTGCCTGCAGGTGTGAAAGTAAATCGGTGCTTGAAATGATGAACTTCATATGGAATGCAATTAATCGGTCTAGGATATACTTTAACCACTAAAATTAGCAATAAATATAAACAAATTATTCCCAGCGGCCCTGAACAAAGAAATCGTCAAACTTCAGGAAAATGGGGTTAAAAACATAGTATTGGATCACCACCCAGTCTTTGTTGTCGATGAGGCCCCACATTCTTTCATCGTCCCAAATCAGGAGATTGCCATCCACATCCGTTTTACCCATGCCGCTTCTCGGCCAGGCCTTGATGCTTCGCTGTGCGCCAAAACGGTCTTCAACCAAAACAGTCCGGAAAGGCGGTTTGGATTCCACGTATGCCTTGTCGGTGGCCGGAATTGAATCGGTAAAAAACTCAAAGCTGAGTTTTTCAAACTGACTCAGATAGAATTTGGTTCCAACCGTATCCAGCGGAGCCGGTGAAACCCGGCCGGCAAGGGATTTAACCTCAAACTGGTTGTTTCCCAGGTTTTCAACCCTGAATGATTCCTCAGGTTTTGCCGGATTTTCAACAGTTACAGCCTTGATATCATTGAAGTTATAACGCAATAACTCGGTCGATCGCCATCCCCTTTCATCCACAAAGAACCTTGAGGAGAGGTATCCGATGAAACCCGGGATATGAGTAATGAAAGGAACCGAGCTACCCTCGATCATCATAAAAGTACCCATCTGATCCTGGGTCGGGCCTCCGACATACAGTGTCCGTACCAGTTTCTTTCCTGTATACACCTCAACTTTTGTATTTCTGGTGGCCAGCATTTTCACCGCATTTTCCATCATGGAATTCGAAACGGGTGATTTCACCCTGACACGGTTGAGGGTTTTCAGCAAATTGTCAATGGCATCAGGTCTGACGAGATATTTGCCATTCACCTGCCACCGGTTTCCTTCCCGGGTCAGCAATACCTGCTCATTGTCCTTCCTGACCATGAAGATCTTGGTGATGGAGGCGGTATCCTCTATCGCAAAATCCCGCAACTCCTTCTTCAATGAACTTTTTGAATTTCTGGAGGCCAGAAAAATCACCACTGCTCCAAGCAGAAGAACTATGATCAATATGATGGTATTTCTTTTCATGATGGTCTTGAGTATTTTCTTTTCCTGACGATGAAATAGGCTAGCCCGGCCAGTAGCACAAGAACGACCGGCAGCAGAAGGTTTAACATTTTCCAGAAAGTCTTATTCATACTGATCTTTTCAGCATCCAGGAGCCGGACCCTGACCTCCCTCGACCTCAGGTTCATAACGCCCTCATCATCCAGCAGATAATTAACACAATTCAACAAAAAATCTTTATTGCCAAAGGTGGTCTTCATGTAGGGATCATAGCCGAGCGGCCGTGTTGAAACATTCAGGCTGTCTCTGACCTGAACTGCATTACGAGCCACATCTCCGTCGGCAATTACGATCATTTTGGTGGGTTTCTCGCTTTTTTCAAAGATTTTGAAAACGCCGTTATTGACAAAATCGGGCATCAGCCTGTGGCGGTAATGGCTGGTAAAGGTTCCTTCAAGCAGAACTGCAACGGGCAGGTTTTCCATCGGAAATTTTGAAGGGTCAATCCGCTCGGCAAAAATATCGGTACTGACCCTGACCGGAGTCCTTACCACCCTTGAATTGCGGGATGAAGCCAAAAGGATCGTCTTTTTCAGCGCAGGATCTTCGCCGACCGTGTCAATCGGACTGACAAACTCGAACCTGACCGGATTGATGTTTTTCGAAATCGGATTATCCGGTTTGCCTGAAATGACCGGAAAGAACACAAACGGTGCCATTTCCCATTTGGGCTGATCGGCACCCTCTTCTCTTGTGTCAACCGGCAGGATGGCGCTTTGCAAGTCCTGTATCACTGATGAATTGATCCTTGCCCCGTAGGTGTAGATCATGTCACCGATATTGATAATGCTATTGACTTCTCCGATAGTCTCATTGGAGGTTGCAATCTGATTCATGTCCACCTTTATGGCATCCACAAGCCAGAGGACCTTGCCACCTCTCATGATGTACTGATCAATGATGAATTTATCCTGTTCGGAAAATTTCTCCTTGGGATCAGCGATCACCAGGACGGAATACTTCTCCAGGGCTCCGATCTGTCCATCAATTCTGACTCTTTCTACCAGGTAGAAATCCTGCAGGGCCCGGGCGAAACGGATTGATTCATATTGATCCAGCTCTCCGTGACCTTCGAGGAATCCTACCTTTGGCGTATTATCCCTTGATACCGTCCGGATTCCGGTAATAAACTCATATTCAAGTGTCTCAATTGACCTGTTGATGGTTTCATCGTTGAAACTGTTGCCAATGGTTTCAGTGAAGAAGTTCACCACCCTCTCGTACTCCTGTCCGTGCTGCCTGTAGGTAAGTAGCGCCGCAGGGAAGACCGGCTGTGTAACTGAAGTGCCGTTGGATTCCTGCGACTGAACATTATAGAACCTGAGACCGTCTTTGGCCAGTTCATCATACACCTCGCGGCGGGTCTTGACATCGGGGCTCTCCGAGGGATTAATAAATTCAAATTCAATGTTATTTTTGCCGTACACCTTGAATTCATCGAGCAATTCCCGGGTGGCCTTGCTAAGCCTCATGAAACCGGCCGGAAGATTTTTCCCTTCAAGGTATACCTTGATGTAGACCACATCCGGCAGTTCTCTCAGATATTTTTTGGTTCCCTCCGAAATGGAGAATCTTTTTTCCTGGGTGAGATCGAACCGGTGGTTCAGGAATGACCCGCCAAGGTTGAGCAATATTACGAAAGCCAACAGAAGTGCGAGTTCTGTTATATTCTGCCGTTTTACTTTTTTCTTGTCCATACCCTTCCTCCTACCATTTGCGGCTTTCAAGAACAATTTTTGTAAACAGGACGAAAACTGCGATCACTGAAATGAAGTAAACCACATCCCTGCTATCCACCACCCCTCTGGCCAGAGAGTTATAATGGTAGGAGATACCCAAACCAGCAAGAAAATTCTCAAGTCCCCCTGAGAAGCCCAGTTTGGATAAATAGTCAAATCCAAGGAACAGAATGAAGCAACCGAGAACTCCGAAAATGAACGAAACGATCTGGTTCTCTGACAGAGCTGACGTAAACAATCCGACAGCCACATAAATCCCTGCAAGCAGGATAAGTCCGATAAAGGAGCCCCAAAAGCCTCCGGTATCCATGTTTCCGGGAGGGTTCCCGAGAGCTCTCACCGAAAAATAGTAAACAAGGGTTGGGATGATTGCAAGCAGAACCAGGACTACTCCAGCCAGATATTTGGCCAGAATAATCTTGAGATCGCTTAAAGGTCTGCTCAACAGCAGCTCAAGCGTACCGGTCCGCTTTTCATCTGAGAAGAGTCGCATGGTTACGGCCGGGACCAGGAACAGGAATACCCACGGAGCAATGATGAACATGGGATCCAGAGTTGCATAACCGGATTCCAGCACGTTGAATTCTCCGGGGAATACCCACAGAAACAGCCCGGTGAGCAACAGATAGACCACGATCACCACATACCCGGTAACCGAGCTGAAAAAACTGTTGATCTCCCGCATAAACAGTGTCATCATAAATCGGCTGATTTTGAGAGCTACAAATGTATGAAAAAATCGTAACGGACCAGGATTACATGGCGGCTGCACGCAGGATGCGGGCGGCCCGGGGACTGGCATCCCAATCACCCAACTTTTTATGGAGTTCATGGTAACCCGCCATGATATGTTCCCGGGAAGGACCATCCCGGAGTATCTTATTCAGCTCAGCGCTGAGGTCAGCCTTTGTCAACCTGCTTTGGATCAGCTCTTTCACAGCTTCGTCACCCAGGATCAGGTTCACCAGGGAAATATACTTTACCCGGATCAGGATCCTCGCGATCAGATAGGATAATCCTGATGTTTTATAGCATACCACCTGCGGTACCCCGAGGAGTGCTGCCTCCAGTGTGGCAGTCCCTGAAGTAACCAGGGCGGCACGGGCTTCTTTTAACACCTCTGGCGTCTTTCCCCTGATGATCTCAATCTTTGCACTCCCTGTCAGGTTTTGATAATACTCATCAGGGAATGGATCACAGGCTGCCACCACAAACCTGAACTCCGGAAAATCAGGTACAACGGAGGTCATGACCGGCAATATGGTTCTGATCTCCTGATCCCTGCTGCCAGGCAACAAGGCTATCATTTCCTGTTCACCCAGCATTAAATCAGATTGGCCGGTCAGTTCCCCGACATGCCGGGTATAATTCTGGACAGGATTTCCGGCATATTCTGCATTAACACCATAATTTCTCAAAAAATCGGGTTCAAAGGGAAGAATGCAGATCACCTTTTCACAATATCTGGCAAGTTTCCTGCTTCTGCCGGGCATCCAGGCCCAAACCTTCGGGGGGATATAGTATACTGACCGAAATCCTTTTTTATGAGCCCACCTGATCATTCTGAGGTTAAAACCTCCGAAATCAACCGGAACAATCAGATCAGGCTGAAAAGCTAAAATCTCCTCCCTGATCCTCGAAAATGTTTTTCTGATGATTGCCGCCTTTTTGCCAAGCTGCGTAAAACCCATGAAACCCAGTTCACTGATGTGAACGACAATGCTTGCACCGGCAGAGACCATGTTGTCACCCCCCATCCCACGGATCTCCGCTTCCGTGTCCAGATGCCTGAGCTCACGGATCAGTGCGGCCGCATGCAGGTCGCCAGATGCCTCACCTGCCAGGAAAAGGTAGCGCATGGATGGTTAAAATAATCTGATGATCAGGACAATAAAGGTAAAAAAGAAAGCTGCCATAAGGACTCCCCTGGCAGACCGGAGTAAGTTCTTCCTGATAAATCCCCAGAATACCAGAAGATCCGGGATCACCGAAAGGGAAACGATATGGGTAAGAATACCAAGGTTTTTGTACACTTTAATGAATTCCGGTAAGCTCAGGTCACCGTATCTGACAAAATAGAAAATCATGAAGGCAGTGAACGGAACCAGCATTCCGATTACCAGGCCCAGCCATACGGAATTAGTCCATCCTTTCATATGTTCCACGACCTGAGTTGATCCATCATCCTGTAATCCGTCACATCAACACTAACGGGCACAATGGCTGCAAAATTGTTGGCCATTGCCCATTCATCTGTATCCTCTGCAGCCGGCTCATGATTGTGGAACTCACCGGTCAGCCAGAAATAATCATGCCCCCTCGGATCCGTACGCTTCTCGAACTCCTCTTTCCACACCCCGCGGGTTTGGCGGCAGACCCGGATACCCTTGCACTGTTCAGGTGCAATCCTGGGAAAGTTGATATTCAAACAGGTTGAGGCTGGCAATCCATTTTCAAGGAGATTCCGGATGATCGGACCCGCATATTGGCTTGCAAGCCTGAAATCAGCTTCGGGTGAATGGTCGTCAACTGAAAAGGCGGCGGAAGTGATCCCGTTCATGCAGGCCTCGATGGTAGCAGCAACTGTACCGGAATAAAACAGGCTCACGGATGAATTGGAACCATGATTAATACCCGAAATGATCAGATCAGGTTTCTTATCAAGTATTTGATTAAGGGCGATCTTAACACAATCTGCCGGAGTGCCAGAACAGGCATAAACAGGAAAACCTCCATTCAGGCTTACTGTTTTCAGACGGATCGGATGATTCATGGTAACGGCATGTGACATCCCCGATTGGCCCGTCACGGGAGCCACCACGATCACATCACCATATTCTGCCGCCACTTTCGAAAGTTCCTGGATTCCCCGGGCTTTGTAGCCGTCATCATTGCTGACCAGGATTAAGGGTCTGCTCATGTAGTTAAACTTTAGGCAGCAAAGGTAGAAATTGTTTCACTGGCTGAAGAAGGAGTCAATCGGTTTGAACAATTCCCTGTCAGGATCCGGCATTGAGAGCTTCATTCTCAGAATCCGGCTGACCATCCTGAAGGAACGGGGCGACACTTTTCCGACCTCCTGCATAAATGAGTCATATCCCCGGTCGCCGGGCATTAAAGTTGTATTTTTCAGTGAAATGACAATTCTTCTCATGATCAGAAACCGGATGGTGGCTGAATATTCATCATCCCCCATATATTGATCCATAGCCCTGAGATATATCCCCCATGCGGAAGGACAGTTAAATCCGTTCGTCAGAAGAGGGGCGGTGAAACCAGTAACAACAGAATGCTGCAGGTCGGATTTAAAATCCCTGATATCATCCATCAATTGCAGAATCAACCCGGTATCAACTGGTATGGTATCAATGGAATCCAGAAACCTGCCGCTGTAATGGTCGGCCAGGATTCTTGACAGCGAGGCTTTTATGACTACCGGGACATAAAAATCAGGCCATGAAAGATGTGTCCCGTCAAAATGATTCGAATCATCGGCCTGTGAAAAATGCAATAAATAGAGCAGCTTTCTTGCCATCGGCCGGGCTGATTCAGGGAAAAGACCAAACAGGCTCTTCAGGCAGTAAAGAAGTTCTGCCATGACCGGGTTGGAGGAATACTCAGCCCCGTACTCATAATCACCTCCAATCCAATAGTTTAACGCCTGAACCATCTGTTTCTTATCGGCATCAGTCAAATGCAGCGACGAGTCAAGAAGATCATCTACCAAAGGATGAAGATATCCGTAGAAGAATCCTGTTTTATAGGAAAAATCAATCCTTTCCCTTGCTGCCTCTTCGGAAGTATCATCCGCCAGGTCGGTGAGGGCAAATAAAAAGGTCCCCATGGTTACCCGTAGGATTTTGGATATTCCCCCGTCACCGCAAACTTCGGCCGGAAGATTGCTGATAGCCCTGTTGCACTGATCCCATAGCCAGCCCTCAAGCACCGGATAGGGACCTGGCCATGGAGGAGTGATCCTTTCAATAAAGGTTTGGAATGCTTCCTTAAAATCCTGAGGTTTCCGCCGGTCGAAGAAATGTTTGAACTGAGGCGTATGCTTGTCGAGAAACGTTCTGACATACAGATTAAAATCCTCCGGATCCCTGCGTTCGCCCCTCTCCCGGTTGTAAAACATCCAAACACTGTCGCGGATCTCCTTTTCCATGTCGGATTTGTTGTAAATACGCAAAAGAATCATGCGCAATTCCGCCTTTAAAGCATCCTCCACACGCCTCCAGCTTTTTTCATTCTCCATTTTATCTGAATACACATTAACCAGATGTACTCTTGCCATTCTGCTAATGCGCTCATAATCTTCGCGTGCTTCAAAAAAAAGTGGGGGGTAATTCCTGTCAGGGTCCATTTTCTGAAATAAGCCGGAAAATAAACAAATCCATGGAACTCTTTTGCCTATTTTTGCCAACCTTAATGAAACTTCTGAGACAAAATACAAGGATCGTAATTGTCCTGCTCTCCATTCTGGCTCTGGGATATTCCTGCAGTGATGAGGTAAGTCTGGTAAAACCCGGACCGGCTGTACCGGTTCTTTACGGGATCCTGGATGTACAGGACAAATCACATTTCATCAAGCTCAGCAAATCCTTTGCAGGTGAAGAGGATGCCTATCAGCTTGCGCTGGATCCGGAAATGATTTTCTATTCAGATGCCCGGGTGTTCCTTACCCGCGTTTTTGACCGGCAGGAGTACCCATTTATTGTCGTTGACACGATCAGCAGGTTGCCAGGGGTTTTCCCTTCTTTGCCAAACAAAATTTACCGGCTCAATTCAGATCTGTTCCCGGCATGGTACCGGCTCTCGGTCATTATACCGGAAAAAGGAGATACCCTTTCAGCCCTGTTCCATCTGATGGCTGATTTCACGGTTCAAACTCCCAGGAAGGGGTTCAAAAAATTCTATCTGTATGATGATCCCACCATATTCAGCTGGAATGGGTCAAAGGAGGCCGGGCTGTATGAAATTTCCATGACCCTGACCTACGAGGAGTATCTTAAAACGGGGGAAATCAATTCTGACAGTGTCATTTACACCAAGCAGCTCACCCCCGAATCCATGGAAACAGGCAAGGGATTTCTTGAATACAGATTTTATTCAGATGGATTTTATGCCGCGATTCCGGGACAAGTCAAACCTGACCCGGCAGTTGATTTCCGCAGACCGGTAAATTTCAACCTGTCAATTACCGCAGCCGATACGGTGGTATCAAAATATATCCGGTGGTTCAATCTGGAGATCGATGACAAAGTAAATCCCAACGGCAATATCCCCGGTGCTGTTGGAGTCATCGGCTCAAAGAATACGGTCAGGTTCACAAATCTCACCCTCTCAAACAGGGCACAGGATTCACTCGTCAGAGGCAGGTATACCAAAAATCTCAGCTTTACTGCAAATACTAATTGGTGACCGGCAGGAGCCAATCCTCAGGAAATTTCTTAATTTTTCCTCATGAAGTGCCGGCTCCTGTTTGGGATGATCCTTTCGTTGCTTTGTTCATGCAGCGTGCATGACCGCATACTGCCTGAACCGGAAATTGATTTATATCCTGCCATTGGTGATTCACTTACTGTATTCCTGTTTGATGCTTCCGGATCGCGGGACAATTTCACTGATCCATTCTATTTAAAGGTCAGATGGGATGCGGAGTCAGACGGAATCTGGGAAACCGGTTGGAATATCAGCAAAAAGTTTTCCTGGCGGTATCCTTTCAATGGCAGCTATCTGGTTACCTGTGAATCCATGGATGAGGACGGGAATATTGGAACTGAAACCAGGCAGGTCGGGGTGAGAAAAATGTATCAGGATTCGAGTTTCACCGACAGGCGGGATGGCAGAACATACCGGGCAGCTTTGATCAATGACCTCTGGTGGATGTCTGTAAATCTGGAGTACGGAATCCCTGTTGAGGAAAATGTGATCCCGAAAATAGATGAAAGAACCGAATATTATAAAGATCCCGAAGCCCGGTTTGGAGGATACTACCTTTGGCAGGAGGTTACACTGGATCTGAAGGATACGGTCCGCGGGATCTGTCCCGAAGGTTGGCGGCTGCCGGGAATCCGGGATATCAGCAAGATCAATGAGCTCCTGTATTTCCAGACCAGCATGGACAAATATATCCTGGACGGAGGTGTACTGGGGTTAGATCTGACCAAGGGCGGGCGGTTTGTGCGGACTGCAGGTCAATGGGAGGGCCAACATATGAAATCAAGCTATTGGGTCACTAATGGCAGCCGTCCTGCAAGATTTCTCACGTGGATGCTTTACCTGCCCGGAAGTGGAAATGAAAGCCTGAGGATTCTCTATGAGGGCGATTACGGAACCGGAAGCATAGAGGGCTGGCCCAGGGACTGGGGAGAGTTTAATTACAGCAAAGTGGCATTGCCGGTAAGATGCGTAAAAGATTTCCGATAGCGTACCTGTTCCTGATACCAGTGATCCTGATCTGCGGAAGTTGCAATAACGACCTGGACCTGGATCTCCCCTATGAGCCGGTGCCATTGGTTTACGGGATGATTTCACCCGACGACTCATTCCATACCGTCAGATTAGGACTTTCCTCTCCGGGCATGGGTGAAACAGATGATTTCCAGACCGACAGTCTGAAAAGAATACTCACCAACGCGGAAGTATACCTGGAATTAAGATCCCACGACGGCACTGTAATAGAGAGAAGCCGCCTCAGCCCGACCGGGGAATCCGGCATAAGCGGTAATCCGGATCGGTTGCTGCCGTTCTGCCTTTTTTCATCTCCCGGAATGAAACCGGTGGTTTCCGGGACAGACATGCCTGGACTGTATTCAGTGACAGTTTCCCTGCCCTCACTGAAGCGGTTTGTGTATGCCGAAACCATGATTCCGCAAGAACCGGAAATCATTCTGAGCAACAGCCTGCATTCAGGAGAGCCGGTTAATTTATTTGCCGCTCAGGGTAGCAATGAGGCAATTATTGTGCTGCCTGATACCCTTAGCATTGAATTTAAGGCGGTTATCAGATATAGTGAACAAACTGGTGGTCTGTGGAATCATAAAAGTATCCTCTATTCAAGGCAGTATGGGTCGGCAACCCGGAGCAGTCATAACCGTTTTGATTCCTTTCAGCTGGATGAAAACTGGTTCTTCACACAGGTATCAAGCCACATTTTCGTTGATAAAAAGGTGGAGCAGCGCAAATTTGAATCCATCGACCTTTCTTTAACCTATATTTCAGGAGCGCTGGATCAATATAAGAGAGCGCTCGGATTTTCTTCTGATTTTGTCCAGGGTGGCTATTCCAATATAGTATCGGGCATAGGGCTGTTCATTTCATTCAATGCCCATGAATACAAGGGGTTTACTTTAAATGGCCAGTCAATGGATTCCCTGGTTGGAGGAATCTGCACACGCAATCTGGGATTCAGGATGATTCGTTAACTTTCAGGAAATTATTCCCATGAATCCCAAACTGATCCCGATCATTTTGATTCTTTCCACAGCTACGGGGATAGCCCAGCAGCAGGGAATTCTGTCCGACCCGAGAGACGGAAAAACCTACAGGACCATTCAACTGGGTAACCAGACATGGATGTCGGAAAACCTGGCATTCCTGCCTGCAGTCTTTCCTTACGGAGACAGTCAGTTCGATTCAGTCAGATATTATGTATACGGTTACCATGAATATGCGGTGGATAAGGCCACCGGTTCGCCTTTCTATGCGCAATATGGTGCCATTTACAACTTTGAGGCAGCCAGAACCGCATGTCCCGATGGCTGGCATCTGCCTTCTGATGAAGAATGGAAGGAACTTGAGATCTTTCTTGGCCTTGAAAAACGGGAATCTGACCTGCGGGATTGGAGAGAAACCGGGAATCCGGGCAGGCAGGCATTCAGCACCGCCGGACTGAATCTTCAAACCGGAGGATGCCGCGGTTACGGTGGATTTGAAAGTGAAGGGTTTTGCGGCTATTACTGGACTTCTTCGGCTTTCAATGCCGACAATGCATGGAGAAGGACGGTATGCAACGGCCAGCACGGGGTCAGCAGACAGGAAGAACGACGCTACTTCGGCTGCTCTGTAAGATGTATTAAAGACCAGAATATCAAATAAATCAGAAAATGAAACGAAGCTATTTATCAGTCTTCCTTATCATCGCAGTTCTTATCGCGGCAGGCTGCAATACTCAGCGGGACGAGGTTCCGGGCGGAGCAATCCTTTCAGACCTGATTAAGCCGATCGATGGACGGAGCATGAGGGCGACCTCCACAAAAACTGATGAAAATGGAAAGCCCATAACCCACAATGCAGATAATTCAAGGGTTAAGCCCGGTGAAACCAAGGTAGTGCTTGAAGCAAAGGGACCAGGGGTTGTCACGCACATGTGGTTTACTTTCCTCGGACCGGCCCGTCATCCCTGGGCTACCAACGGATCTGCCACGCATCAGGAGATGCTGATCAGGGTATATTATGACGGATCTGACATTCCCGGGGTTGAGGCCCCGTTCGGAGATTTCTTCGCCAATTGTTTTGGCAGGCGCAGTGAGGTTATCAGCCTTCCGGTCATTGTTGAGGATGCAGATTCATATAACTGTTTCTGGCCGATGCCGTTCAGGAAATCCATCAGAATCGAGATTGTTAACCAAAGCAAAGACAAGAATATCAGTTTGTTATATTACAATATCGACTGGATCAAAAAGAACCGGATGCCTTCTGAAACGCCTTACTTCTATGCACGGTATCGCCAGGAATACCCCACCAGAAACGGAGAGGACTACCTGATCCTGGAAACGGAAGGGAAAGGGCATTACGTCGGCACGGTCCTGTCGGTCAGAACCCGCAGTCCTTCGTGGTTCGGCGAAGGAGATGAGAAAATCTATATTGACGGAGAAACGGATCCGTCAATTTGGGGGACTGGGACTGAGGATTATTTCCTGTCGGCATGGGGATTGAAAAGCGGGCTGAACACACCGTATTTTGGGACAGTTTACTTTGACCAGTGGGGCATTGTCGGTGGACATACCTCAGCGTTCCGGTGGCACCTGGCCGACCCGGTTGTATTTGAGAAAAAGATCCGGGTGACCATCGAGCATTACGGATGGATCTCTCCGGATGAAAACGTTGAACGCAGGGCACATAGCTGGAATGAGAGGGAAGATGATTTTGCCTCCGTGGCATTCTGGTATCAGACCGGAACACCCACATGCAAATCCGAGGTTCCACCAGCTGAGGAGAGGATATTACCCAATCTGGATCAGATCTTCCCTGCACGCAGTATTGCTGGTACCAGTGGCTGCCGGAACGGAACTGCTGAGATCCAGGACAATCTTGATTTTTACATGGAGGGCCAATTGCTTTTCCGGCCCTCTTCAGAAAAAGCCTCTGTGACTATTCCGTTCACAGTGAATGAGAAAAAGCCCACGAGATTGCTCATCAGCGTGACCAAAGGGCCCGATTTTGGAATCTGGCAGGCTTATCTTAACGGCATCCCTGTTGGGTCACAACTCAATCTTTATGATCCGAAGGTGATGGATTGGGAACATCATTTGCTCGACTTCTGGCCGGATCCCGGGAATTATTCACTGGAATTGAAGCTTGTTGGCAAAGATCAGCGTTCGACCGGAAATCTTCTGGGAATTGAATCCGTGAGGCTTCGTGAGCGCAGGCCGAGGGTTACAGGATTTGCCTATGACAAGGATAAAAACTGGAAGAGTAATCCGGTGCTCTATGAATGAAAAAAGCCTTCCGGTTGGAAGGCTTCATCCGTGGGCACTACTGGATTCGAACCAGTGACCCCCTGCTTGTAAGGCAGGTGCTCTGAACCAGCTGAGCTAAGCGCCCTTAAGAGGTCGCAAATATACAAACATTATCGAATGCAACAACAGAAAATTCATATCAGATCAAAATTTCTTAAAACCTGCACTGGGCGCAAGTTTTATGGGACCGATAAGGCCACCTTCAGGATCAGGGAAATGTAAACTGGAGGCAACAAGGTCTGACGGTCAGCTGAATACTTCGACTGCTTCGCCCACAACATAAGTACTTCCCGTGATCAGGACCAGGTCACGGGAAGCTGCATTTTTAACCGCTGCCTCCACCGCTCCCCGAACCGTTTCATGTATCGAGCCTTTAATACCGTAAAAGGCGGCTTTGGCTGCCAGCATCTTCACCTCCAGGGCTCTGGGAATGGAAGCCTGAGTAAAATAGTAGGTTGCCTCTTTGGGAAGGATCTGAAGGATCTTGTCAATTTCCTTGTCGTTGACGGCTCCGTATACCAGATGAAGATTATCGTAACGGGTGTTTTCCAGTTGAAAGACCACCTGCCTGATCCCATCCGCATTATGTCCGGTATCTGCCACGACTTTCGGTGAACGGCTGAGCATTTCCCACCGGCCCCTGAATCCCGTAAGTTCACCCACCTTAGCGAGAGCTTCATATACATGCTCATCGGTGATCGGCCATCCTTTCAGCTTTAAAAGCTCAACTACTTCAAGCACCACGGGCAGATTTTTTCTCTGCACCATACCCAGCTGATCGCTCCAAAGCTCCGGCAAGACCGCGTGCCTGCCTTTCATGACCTGAAAATATTGTCGCCCCTGCGAGGTGGATACTGACCAGGGTACCTGAAAATAATCATTGGCAAAAAAGAGGGGGGCATTCACTTCAGCTGACTTTTCTTCAAAAACCTTACGGGTGTCCCGGTTTTTATCACCGACAACAGCCGGAATTCCCTGTTTTATGATGCCAGCCTTTTCGGCGGCTATTGCGTGCAGGGTATTTCCAAGGAGTTCCATATGATCAAATCCGATATTGGTAATCACCGAAATTACCGGATCTATGATATTGGTGGAATCCAATCTTCCGCCCAGGCCGGTTTCAACCACCGCCACCTTTACCTCTTTTCTTGAAAAATAATCAAATGCCATGGCCACAGACATCTCGAAGAAGGAAGGCTTAACCTCCTCCAATATTTCCCGGTGATTTTCAACAAATCCGGTCACCTCCCTTTTGGGAATCATTTCACCATTGACACGGATCCTTTCCCTGAAATCGACCAGGTGCGGTGATGTGTACAATCCGGTTTTATAACCGGCTGTCTGCAAAATGGCGGCGAGCATGCTTGAAACCGATCCTTTTCCGTTGGTACCGGCAATGTGTATGCTGAAAAAATTCCGGTGCGGATGCAGGAAATAAGCATCAAGTTTCAGGGTGTTCTCCAGGTCGGCCTTGTAGGCAGCCTTCCCTACCCTGTGATACATGGGCAGTTGCGAAAAAAGCCAGTCGGTGGTTTCCTTGTAGTTCATCGAATGCAATTTTACTATATTTAACCTGAAAGAAGGAGATCCGCCATGGTGAATCAAAAGAAAATCTTTGTGCTCGACACAAATGTGCTCCTGCACGATCACAAGAGTATTTATCAGTTTCAGGAAAACGATATCATCCTGCCCATCACGGTTTTGGAGGAGCTTGACAAATTCAAAAGGGGCAATGACCTGATCAATTTCCAGGCCAGGGAATTTGTGAGGGAACTCGACCAGCTGGCCGGCGAAACACTTTTTACAGAAGGTATCACACTTGGGAGAGGTTTAGGCCGGCTCTTTATTGAAACCGGCAAGCCTTTCAGCAGGGAAATGGAGGAATCCTTCGAGGAGAAGATCGCCGACCACCGGATCCTTGCCATTGCTGACTATACCAGGAATAAGAATCCCGACAAGCAGGTCATCCTGGTAACCAAGGATATTAACCTGAGAATCAAGGCTAAAGCCCTGGGTCTGACGGCTGAGGATTACAGGGCTGGTCAGGTTGCGAATATTGAGAATATCTATGAAGGCCCCACGGTGGTTGAAAGCATCAATGATGAAACCATCAGTAAACTATATAATGCCCCTGAAGGGGTTCCGATCGAGGAGTTCGATCTCGGTATCGATCCCAAGGCCAATCAATACATGATTCTCAAAGGGGCCAATTCTTCGGCACTGGCCATCTTTGATATCCGGACAAGTGCCCTGCATGTGGTTCAGAAGCAAAAGTGCTATGGGATTGAACCCAGGAATGCCGAGCAAACCATCACACTTGACGCCCTCACAAGGCCTGACATTCAGCTGGTCAGTCTGACTGGTAAAGCTGGCACCGGCAAAACCCTGCTGGCCCTGGCTGCTGCATTGCAACAAAGGCGCGATTATCATCAAATTTACCTTGCGCGACCAATTATTCCCCTGGGCAACAGAGACATAGGTTACCTTCCAGGGGATGCCCATGAGAAGATTGAACCCTATATGCAGCCGCTTTTCGATAACCTGTCGGTGATCAGGCACCAGTTTGATCAGAGGAGCAAGGAGTTCCAGAAAATCGACCAGCTGTTGCAGGAGGAAAAGCTGATCATCACTCCACTTGCCTATATCAGGGGAAGAAGCCTGAGCAAGGTGTTCTTCATTGTAGATGAGGCACAAAACCTGACTCCGCACGAGGTAAAAACTATCATTACCCGCGCCGGTGAAGGCACCAAATTCGTGTTTACCGGTGATATTCAGCAAATTGACTCGCCTTACCTGGATACCAAGTCAAACGGTCTCTCCTATCTGACTGATAAAATGAAGGGACAGGATATATTTGCACATGTCAATCTGGTACATGGTGAGAGGAGTCACCTGGCCGATCTGGCGAGCGATCTGTTGTAGCAATAGTTAATAGTGAATAGGGAATAGTGAATAGGGAATAGAGGATGGTGAAGAGGGTGTCGTTTCATACGTTGGGGTGCAAGCTGAATTTCTCAGAGACCAGTGAAATTGGCAGGCAACTGGAGGAGGCCGGATTTGAGAGGGTTCCTTTCGGGACTACTGCCGATGTAACTGTTATCCATACCTGCAGTGTTACCGGCGCAGCCGACCGGAAAACCCGCCAGGCAATCCACAAGGCAATCCATGTTTCACCCGATGCCTTTATTGTTGCGATGGGGTGCTATGCTCAGCTGAAACCTGAGGAGATCGCTTCCTGGGAGGGAGTTGACTTGGTCCTTGGCACCAGCGATAAATTCGATCTGGTCAAATACCTCACCGACACAACAAAAAAGGAGAGGGCTGAGGTTCACAGTTGCGAAATTGCCGGCGAAAACAACTTCTTCGCCGCCCACTCCACCTCCGAACGCACACGAGCTTTTCTGAAAGTCCAGGACGGCTGCGATTATCCCTGCAGCTACTGCACCATTCCCAAAGCCAGGGGGAAAAGCAGAAACCCCTATATCGGGATTCTGGTTGATCAGGCCAGAGAACTGGCATCCAAAGGTTTGAAGGAGATTGTCCTTACCGGGGTCAACATCGGGGATTTTGGCAAATCAACCGGTGAGAGTTTTCCCGACCTGGTAAGACAGCTCGACGAGGTAGAGGGAATCCTGAGGTACCGGATCTCTTCCATCGAGCCTAACCTGATCACCGATGACCTGATCGCGTTTGTTGCCAGTTCCAAAAGGTTTGCACCCCATTTTCACATACCGCTGCAATCGGGATCCGACAAAATTCTCAAACTGATGCGAAGAAGATATCTCCGTGGGATATTCTCCGACCGGGTTGAGACTATCCGGCGACTTATCCCGGATGCCGCAATCGGTGCTGATATCATAACAGGATTTCCCGGTGAGACTGACGAAGATTTTGAGGATGGCCGCCAATTCGTCGAGAGCCTTCCCCTCGCCTATTTGCATGTTTTTACCTACTCTGAACGCCCTGGCACACCCGCTGCTGAAATGCCGGGTAAAATCCCGGAACGGATCCGGAATGAACGGAGCAGGGTTCTGCATGAATCTGGATCCCTTATTAAATCAAGGTTTTACAACTCTCTGGTTGGCCAGGAAAGAATGGTGATTTTTGAAAACAAAAGAAAAGACGGTACCCTTGGAGGGTTTACCGATAACTACGCTGAGATTACCGTTCCCTGGGCTCCCGGGCTGGAACATCAGGAGCATCTGGTAAGAATTGAACGCCCCAATGGTGAAATTCTAAGGGGCACGCTTATTTAACAATCTTTCCACTGAAATGAATTATTCAGACATAACCCAATCGGTCGCTGATATCGCGCAAACCACCGGCGAATGGCTTAAATCCCTGACGGGCACCCTCCAGCAGAATATGATCTCCGAAAAGGGACAGATGGATTTTGTGACAGAGATTGATAAGGAATCCGAAAAAAGGCTGATCAGGGATCTGTCTGCCATCCTCCCTGAATCAGGTTTTATTGCCGAAGAAGGAACCTCAACGGTGCGCGGAAGGAAATTCAACTGGATCATTGATCCGATTGACGGAACCACCAATTTCATCCACGGAGTATTTCCCTTTTCAATCAGCATTGCCCTGATGGAAAATGAAGAGCTGGTTTCAGGCGTTATTTATGATCCCCTGCACGGTGAGTGTTTTTCTGCCTGCAAAAACGGACCGGCCCTTTTAAATGGGCAGGTGATTCAGGTTTCTTCAAGACCCATGCTTTCAGATTCTCTGCTTGCAACCGGTTTCCCCTACAACGATTTTTCACTTCTTGAACCTTACATGGGCTCACTCCGGGAACTCATGGCTTCAACCCATGGAATACGCCGGCTCGGTTCTGCTGCAATGGACCTGGCCTACGTTGCCTGCGGACGCTATGACGGTTTCTGGGAGTATCACCTCAAACCCTGGGACGTCGCTGCCGGTACACTGATCATTCGTCAGGCCGGCGGACAGGTTACTGATTTTTTTGGCGGCAACAACTTCCTGTACGGCGAAACTTTCCTGGCATCCAATAAACTGATCCATCAGGAATTTCTCACTCTTCTGGCAAAGCACTTCAATTCAGGGCATTGAATTCTGATGATGAACTTAAAAATGGCCTGAAAACAGGCAACCAGGATCTTTTCAAGAACCTGTTTATGACCTGGTATGCTCCTCTTGTCAGATATTCCGCCTCAGTTACCGGTGACCCTGAAGCCTCGCGAGAACTGGTGCAGGACCTGTTTATGAGTTTATGGGAGAAACGCAGATCCGTTCATATCTCAGGTTCAATTAAATCCTACCTCTATTCCTCCATGTACCACAAGAGCCTTAACTGGCTCCGGAGCAAAAAGATCCGTGAGAAATACCGGGAAAACCCTGTGGAAATAGGATACTGGCTGGGTAGCAGCACCTCTGCCGGTCCGGCTGACACTTTTCTCCTGGCTGAGATTGACAGGCAAATCGCTTTGCTGCCCGACCAATGCAGGGAGGTGTTTACGCGGATCTCAATTCTCGGCACCAGCATCCGGGAAACAGCCGCAGAACTGGGCATTTCAGAAAAAACCACGGAGAACCACCTGCATAAGGCAAGAAAGATTCTCAGGGCCAGATTAAAAAAAATCATCTGACATTGGGGGTTTTTACTCTTCTGAGTGTCATAAGGTAAAACAATCCTTATGGTCACGGATGAATTACTGTTCCGCTACATTGAAGGTTCAGCCTCTCCCGGGGAAAACCTCGCTGTTGACCAGTGGTTGCAGCTCGATCCGGCAAATCAGGAAAAGCTGGGACGCTTAAAAGAATTCTGGACATCAGAGTCAACCGGGGAGATCACCGGGGAGACAAATCTGGCATGGAAATCATTGGAAACCAGGATTCTCCTGAATGAGAGTAACGTTACAAAATCTGAGGTCAGACAATTAATGGAAAACCTCAGTATTGCCGCAACACTTCTGATCCTCGTCGCTGCCGGCATCATTCTCATTCTGTCATCAAGATACCAGACCGTTGTTAACAGGGATCTGGTCACCCGGTCCTATACCCTGCCCGATGGCACCCATGTGGATCTCGGTCCTGATGCAAGGATCAGGTTCAGAAAAGCCATGGAAAACAGTGGGAGGATCGTTTCCCTCAAAGGGGAAGCCTATTTTGACGTGAGCGCTGATTCGCACCATCCCTTCTTCGTAAAAACCGGTAAAGCTAGCGTAAGGGTTACCGGAACCAAGTTTATCGTTAACACCTCCCGCAACAGGGATGAAGTTGAAGTAGCTGTAAGATCGGGTCAGGTTTTGTTTTACAACAGCCTGATCATGAGCAAAAATGCATATAAAATGGATCTCGGTCCCGGCGATCTGGGGATTTACTCTGCCACCCGGAACCGAATGGATAAAACCCGCGATCCTAAATTCCAGTTGAATCCGTAAATAAAACAGACTAAAACCTGAGTTATGAAAAAAAACATCCTTATCCTGACCGCCCTTTCTTTCCTCGCATTTTCCGGCATTCAGGCCAAAGAGCTCCAGGCACTGTTCTATCACGCCAGCTTTTTCAATCCCACAGACGGACCGTATGTGGAAACCTATCTGAAAGTATTCGGGCCTTCAGCTGAGTACATTAAAACTTCCCGCGGAACCTATCAGGCATCCCTGGAGGTCACCCTTATATTCAAGAAAGAAGAAAAGATAGCCGACTTCAGAAAATATAACCTCCTGAGCGGTGAAATCGCTGATACGTCTAAAGAACTTCCAAACTTCATCGACCAGCAAAGAATCCTTCTGCCTGCCGGTGTGTATGAAATCGAACTTCATCTGAAGGACAATAATTCACCCCAGAATCCTGTGGATCACGGCGAAATTCTGGCGATGGAATATGACGGGAAAGAGGTGAAGTTTTCAGATTTTCAATTTGTCGAATCATACAAAAGCACACAATCCGAGAATATCCTCAGCAAAAGCGGCTATGACCTGGTTCCCCTCGTGGGCGACTTCTTTCCGGCTGAGTCAAAATCCCTGACCTTTTATCTGGAATTGTATAACCTTGATAAAAAGCTCGGAGCTCAGCAGGATTTTCTATTCAGATATTACCTCGAATCATTCGAAACCAACGTGGCTCTGGGAGATTTTGCAAAGTTCCAGAGACAAAAAGCATCACTGGTAAATCCGATCATCGGGACCATGGTAATCACTGATCTGCCCAGCGGGAATTACAATCTGGTGGTTGAAGCCCGTGACCGCAACAACGAGCTGATCACGATGAACAAGATCTTCTTCCAGCGAAGCAATCCGGGGATGCAGCTGAATCTCAAGGATATTCAGAGCGTCGACATCACGGCAACCTTTGCAGAACGTATCACAAGTATCGATTCAATGAAGTTTTATGTACTGAGCGTGGTTCCCGTTGCGACCTCGCTTGAAACTCAATTTGCAAGAAATGTTGCAAACACAAACGATATCGGTTCGATGCAAAAATTCCTCTATAATTTCTGGAAAGTCAGAAACGAGCTGAATCCGGAAGCCGAGTGGAATAAATACAGGGAGCAGGTTATGGCTATTGAAGCTTCCTATAAAACAAAGATCAAGCACGGTTTTGAAACTGACATGGGACGCGTCTGGCTAAAATACGGAACACCCAATCAGGTTGAGGAAAGCAAGCATGAACCCACCTCTTACCCCTATGTTATCTGGCATTATTATCACCTCGATGCAAGCCAGAACAATAAGAGATTTATTTTCTCAAATCCTCATCTGGTCGGGACCGAATATTTCCTGATCCATTCCGATGCCAGGGGTGAGATTTATAATCCTTACTGGCAATATGAATTACAAAGCCGCGTATCCTCACTCCGGAATTATGACACCAAAGATGTGGATGGCGGTTGGGGTTCCAGAGCCTCCGAGCTATTTAAAAGATAAACAGTTTTGATTTCCTCCTCCATGGGATCCAGGATAATTTTCTTGATAATCAAAGGATTGTCCTGGATCCCTGATTTTATTCTGGTGATCCTTTCAAGGATCCTGGCTTACTTAATCCGGGATATTGCCGGCTATCGGACCGAGGTGGTCAGACAAAACCTTAAAAACTCCTTTCCCACGATGGACGACGCCGGCAGGGAAACTCTGTTTAATCAATTTTACCGTCAATTTGCGGAGATATTTTCCGAAATGGTCCTGCTTCCCCGGATCAAACCAGATCTGCACTCCGGAAGGATCCACATAACTAACCGTGAGATCCTCAGCAGCTATCTTGAAAAAAGACAGAACCTGGTAATTCTGGCCGGCCATTACGGCAACTGGGAATGGAATATCCCTGCAATTCTGGCAACGGGTTACCGACTTTTTGCGGTTTACAAACCGCAGTCGAGCCGATTGGCCGATGACCTGATGAAGAAGATCAGACAAAAACCCGGACTCACCTTGCTGCCCATGAAGGAAACCATCCGGGCTATCCTCAAAGAAACTGAAAACAAAGGCCAACCCTTTGTTCTATTACTCATTGCCGATCAAATCCCCTGGAAGGGAGACATCCAGTACTGGACCCGCTTCCTGGACCAGGACACAGCCTTCTTTAACGGCGGAGAGAAGATTGCCAGGAGATTCGGGATGCCGGTGTTGTTCATTCACCACAACAAACTCTCATTCGGCCATTATGAGGCATCACTGGAGCAGATCTATGACGGGAGCCAATCCCTTGAAGAAAATGAGGTTACTGCAAGATTTGTGAAATGTCTTGAGAATTCTGTCCGTTCAAATCCCCCCTTATGGCTCTGGAGTCACCGCAGGTGGAAATATCAGCGATAGAATTTACATTTGCAGTAATGCCAAAAATCAGCGTCGTCATACTTAACTGGAACAGCCTCGGATTTCTGAAAAAGTTCCTGCCTTTGCTTCACGAATATACCCCTGAGGAAATTGCCGGGATTGTGATCATTGATAATGGAAGCACTGATGGCAGTCTTGAATGGATACAAAGTGAAAGCAAGAGGACCAGGATCATTCAACTCGACAGAAACTATGGCTATTCAGGAGGTTACGCACTCGGCTTGAAACAGATCGATACAGAATACGCCGTCCTGATCAATTCTGATGTGGAGGTCACCAGGGATTGGCTTACGGGATTGCTGAACTTCATGGAAACTCATGCGGAAGCTGGTGCGGCTGCCCCCAGGATCCTTTCATATGATACCAGGGATCAGTTTGAATATGCCGGTGCCGCCGGCGGTTGGATCGACCGCTATGGATTCCCGTTTTGCAGGGGCCGGATATTCAATTCCATAGAAAAAGATCACGGCCAGTTCGATACTGCCGAAAAGGTATTCTGGGCTTCCGGTGCCTGTCTGATGGTGAGAATGGAAGCCTACCGGAAAGCAGGCGGACTGGATCCTGAATTCTTCGCTCATATGGAGGAAATCGATCTGTGCTGGAGAATGCAGAAGACTGGGTATGATATCTGGTACTATCCCGGATCCACGGTATATCATGTCGGGGGCGGAACTCTTCCCAATGAGAGTCCCTACAAGCTCTACCTTAATTTCAGAAACAACCTGCTGCTCTTGCACAAAAACCTTGATCCCGGTAAACGTTCATCCATTTTATTCTCCAGAATGATTTTTGACGGAATTGCTGCCTTACAGTACCTGATCAAGGGCAAACCGGCAAGCTTCAGTGCAGTGCTCAAGGCTCACCGCGATTTTAAGAAGATGAGATCCGGACTTTACCGTGATTATTCATTCCCCGATGAATCCGGTATAACCATACCTGATGGACTTTATCATGGCAGCATTGTTATCGGATTTTTTCTGAAGGGTATCAGGAGATTCAGCCAGATCCGGCTTTATAAATAGTCCACCACCCGCTCCAGTTTCATTCCACGGGAACCCTTAATCAATATGGTGTTGCCGGATAACGGATGGCTTTTCAGTTCCTCTATGAGTTGTTCAGTCGTTTCATAAAACCTGAACTCAGGGTACCCCTTGGCTGCTGAGAACTCTTTACCAGCCAGATACACTCTTTCAAATCCCAGTTCCCTGATCTGGTGCAGGATCAGGTCATGCTCCTGGCGGGATGCTGGTCCCAGCTCGAACATATCTCCCAGGATCACGACCTTGCCGGATAACTCAACGGATTGAAAATGTTTTAACGCCAATGACATACTGGAGGGATTCGCATTGTACGCATCAAGCAGGATAGTGTTGCTGGCCGTTTTCAGCCACTGCGACCGCATATTGGAAGGTTGGTAATCAGCTATACCCCTGATAACTGACTCCGGGTCCATTCCGAAATGATACCCCACTGATGCAGCAGCCAGAATGTTGTACAGATTATATCCGCCGGTGAGATTGCTTTCTGCAGGATAGGAAGATCCGTCGGGCCAATTGATTCTTAACTTCAGTGTCATTGAGGCCTCTTCTGCCACTCCCCGGATCTGCGAACCGGGACCTGTACCGTACGTGATGCCGGGATAATATCCGCACACCTGATCAAGGATGGGATCATCTGAATTCCTTATCCAGGTTCCGCCGGTACTCCTGACAAATTCAAACAGTTCGCTTTTGGTTTTTATAACCCCCTCAAAGGATCCGAATCCCTCCAGATGCGCCTTTCCAATATTGGTAATCAGTCCGATATCCGGCCTGGCGATTTGGCTCAGAAAGGCGATCTCCCCCGGATGGTTGGCTCCCATCTCGACCACCAGAACCTGATGTTCATGCCTCGTATCGAGAATTGTAAGGGGCACGCCGATATGATTATTCAGGTTTCCCCGGGTGGAATTCACCAGAAATCTCTGGCTCAGTACCGAGGTGATAAGTTCCTTGGTGGTAGTTTTTCCATTGGTTCCGGTAAGGGCAAAAACTGGTATTGTGAGGTGATTACGGTGAATTTTTGCCAGCTCCTGAAGAAACTCAAGGACATTGCTCACAAAAATACACCCTTCGCTGCCTCCGATGGTGGGATCATCCACAATGGCTGCGGCGGCGCCTGACTTTATCGCATCCGGAGCAAATAAATTCCCGTCAAAGGAATCGCCGCGCAAGGCAAAAAAGAGACAGCCGGGAGTGATCTTCCGGCTGTCGGTACAGATCTGCGGGTTACGCAGAAAAATCTTATAGAATTCCTTTGCTGTCAAGGTCTATTTTCCATCGGCACGACCCAGGCGCGACATGGCACATCTGAAACCGATATCATCACTGGATTTATCCTGATCGAGGTACCGGCGGGTACCCGGTACAAGCCAGTAGGCACGGTCACGCCAGGATCCGCCCTTGTAAACGCGAGCTTCATCTGAGATCCTTGACGTAATGCCAATCTGATTGTCATACATTTTGGTAGTACTCTTAGTCGGATCCTGTTCACCCTGGTTATAGGTAATGCTTGATTGCGGATCACCATCGCGGTAGTTCCGGTTGTCGGACCTCTTATAATTGGTGCGTTTCAGATTCTCCTCAGCAGTCATGGTCCTTCTCGGGATCCTGCCCATTGAATCTTTTTCTGCAATATTCCCGCCCACTTTGTCCTGAACGGTAAAGACATTACCTCTAAAGGGACTGAGTTCATCCACATCAACGGATGACATCGGCCTGTAAACATCCAGCACCCACTCATTCACATTACCAGCCATATCATAGAGACCATAGTCGTTGGGCCAGTATGACTTAACCGGTGAAGTGAATGCATATCCGTCATTGAGAGATCCCGAAACGCCCATGTAATCACCCTTGCCGCGGGCAAAGTTGGCCATCAGCTTACCGCGCTCCTTTTTCTCCTCGTTTCTGGCGTAATTCCCTCTCCACGGAAAGACCCTCTTGCTCTCAATATTCTCTTCCCTGGCAACCAGGCCGAGAGCTGCGAATTCCCATTCAGCCTCGGTGGGAAGCCTGTATTTGGGATAGAAGAACCCATCTTCCATCCGGGCTTTCCGTACCGTTGCATTCGGATCATTATTGGGAAGGTTCTGCTTGACAATTCCTTCATACTGTCCGGCCAGGTAAGCTTCTGTATTGAAGTTATTGGCCCCCGACTGATTTGGATCCACATTTAAAATGCCCTCCTTGATCAGCATCAGTTCATTTACCCGGTCGGTTCTCCATTCACAGTAATTATTTGCCTGGATCCAGGATACTCCCACTACAGGATAATCATTGTAAGCCGGATGCCTGAAATAATATTCCACCTGGGGCTCATTGAATGCCAATTCATCCCTCCACACAAGCGTATCAGGAAGAGCCTGCTCATACACTTGGGGATAATCGGCAAAAACCCGTTTAAGCCAATAGAGATATTCGCGGTAATCAGCATTGGTCACTTCCGTTTCATCCATATAAAAGGAATTGACAGTAACCCGGCGGGGAACATTGTTCCAGTCATACCTGACATCATCCGTTACCCGGCCCATCGTAAATGTACCACCCTCAATAAAAACCAGGCCCGGACCCGTCGGCTGATTATAATTGGCTAAATAGTCGTATCCTCCATTCTCAAGATCATTATAATCCCACCCGGTTTTGGCAGATTTTAAACCCGGCTTGCAACCGGATATCAGCAGCCCCGAAGCAAAAGTGATCAGAATGACACCGAAAAACCTGATTTTCATAATATTGAAGAGATATTTAATCAACCTGTAAAAGTAACTATTTTTATGATTCTCACCGGCTTCCAGCCTCAAAACACGGCCCGAAATTATTAAAATTTCACTGAAAGCCTGAGGTATAACGAGGATGTTACCGCTTTATTTTTCACCTTTCGTTGTTAATATTTTAAAATCATTGATGCAGGGCAATTAACAATAGGCTGATGAGATAAACGTTTTCTGACTGGTGAACCACACCCGGTGAGATTCAAAATACTAATTTGCAAAGGAAATTGATGTAATATGATTAATCCGATGAG
>Ga0172368_10001736_pt1 | contig 29110 bp, 26 predicted proteins | sample Lak11m_FD_114540 | JGI IMG/M metagenome (GOLD analysis project Ga0172368, IMG submission 114540) | Freshwater microbial communities from Kabuno Bay, South-Kivu, Congo - kab_022012_11m | ecosystem: Environmental > Aquatic > Freshwater > Lake | place: Democratic Republic of the Congo: South-Kivu...
GGTCCTGCTCAGGGTTGCCGGCTGATACAAACCTGCCGAAAATTCGGGCGCCGAACCGATCACCACCCCAAAGCCCTCATTCACCTGATAATCACCGATCAGCGCCTGCCGGACCCCACCCCCCGGCCGGATCACAAAGCCACCCGACCGATGATCCTTTTCCGCCAGAAACCTCCCTTCCCAATGACTATACCGGTTCACCCGGATCCGGTACCTCCATGTTCCAACCACCGAATCCCCCTCCTCCGCCACCCTCACCATCCCCACACTCCTCACCCCCATCTTTGTCCTTTCTCCTTCCTCCTTTATCCTTTCATCCAGATACTCCTCCGCCACCCCCGCCTCGGCCGTGTACACCTCAAATTCATCGATCTCTTCAGCCTCGGGAATCCCGGGATTCAAAGACTGGATTAGGAACAGGATAAGAAAAAAGTACTGCATGGATCAGTGGGGTAATTGTTGAAAAATGACGGTAGGGGTGAGTCCGGGCACACCCGTTTGCAAGCTGAACAGTACCCTCAGCCTGCCTGAGCTCCAGACACTCCCCAGCGTGAATCCCACGGGCAGGAAGCTGGCAGTCCCGAAGATCAGCCACTGTTCATCGAGGCGCAGGCGGGTACCCACGCTGAGCGGGCCGGGGTGCGAGGGGGAGAGGTCGAAGGTGGCACAGAGGCCTAGACGGCGACCTGGGGATTGCCAGGCCTGCAGGCGCACCAGCGGATCGGCCCGCGCGGGGGCGACGCGGGGGAGCAGGAATGAGGTGAAATCATACAGGGTGAGGCCGAACCCCGACCGCTCACCCAGCGGTAACCTGAGATCCAGCGTACCCCCCAGCCTCAGCGCGGGAAGATGATTTTCAACCACCAGCAGCGAAACCCGCAGTTGCAGCAGGCAGCTAACCGGCTTGAAAGTATGCCTGTGTGAAAGGTACAGATGATAAAAACTGAACCCCGGTATGCCATCGCGAACCAGAAACAGGGAGCTCGCATCCTGACTCCGGGTTAAGGTAATGCCTGCTCCGGAGGCATTCCATTGAGCCAATCCGTAATATTGCCGGGTCAGACAGGTCAAGGTCAGACCTTCCGCGCCGGGCAGGTCCATCCTGCCGGATTCTCTCATCACCAGACTTGCAGCCTCCTGGCCGTATACCCTGGCGCTGATCAGAATAAAGATCGGGATATAATAAAAAACCGGGCGCATTCATTCGTTTTGACGATATAGATGCGTCCGGTTCCCCGGAATGGAAAAGAATCCCCGACTAATTTGTCTTGTGCGGGAACTTTACCTCCTTGAGCGACTCATTTGCCTTGATAACCTTTTTCGCCAGACTCTCCTTGAATTTCATCATCTTCTCCTGAATTACCGGATCGCCTGTGGCTATCATCTGAACGGCAAGGATTCCAGCATTTCTCGCCCCGTCAAGGGCCACGGTGGCCACAGGAATACCGGCCGGCATCTGCAGGATGGAAAGGATGGAGTCCCACCCGTCAATGGAATTGGATGATTTGATCGGAACACCGATCACCGGACAGGTAGTCATTGCGGCAACAACTCCGGGCAAATGGGCGGCACCACCAGCCCCGGCAATGATGACCCGGATACCGCGACCATAAGCTCCCTTTGCAAAATCAGCCACCAGATCAGGTGTGCGGTGAGCCGACAGTGCATGGATCTCATACGGGATCTCAAATTCCTCCAGCAACTTGGCTGCTTCTTCCATGATGGGAAGATCGGAGGTACTTCCCATGATGATACTGACTTTCGGGTTCATTCCTTCGTTCATTTTGATTAGATTTGCAATGTAGGAAAAAGCCAGAAACCCCAAATTATGGAGCCCGTAAAAGTTCTCGACAAAACCTTTGAACAGTTCATTCCCTCCGCACTGATCCAGGAATCCATCGCCAGGATCGCCGCCGATCTCGACCGCGATTTCTGGGGAAAGGATCCGCTGTTCCTGGCCATCCTCAACGGTTCATTCATCTTTGCAGCTGATCTCTTCCAGCAATTGCAGATGCCCTGCCGCATCTCATTTGTAAAAATGGCTTCCTACCTCGGAACCGGCACTACCGGCCAGGTACATCAGCTCATCGGCCTTCAGGAAAGCATGGCCGGACAACATGTGATCATTCTGGAAGACATCATTGACACGGGACTCACGCTCACCAAATTGCTGGATCATTTGAAAACCCTCAATCCGGCAGATATAAAAATAGCCTCCATGTTTTACAAGCCTGAGGCATTCAAGGCCGGCTTCGGTATTGATTACCTGGGGATGGAGATCCCCAACAAGTTCGTTGTAGGCTACGGCCTCGATTACAACGGCTATGGAAGGAATTACAAAGATCTCTATATAATCAAAGGGGAATGAAGCACATCATACTTTTCGGGCCTCCCGGAGCAGGTAAGGGAACCCAGTCGCAGGTACTGATCGAGAAGTTCAAATTTATTACCCTTGCCACCGGCGACCTGCTGAGGTCTGAAATTTGCCTTGAAACAGAGCTCGGACTTGAAGCAAAGAAATATATCGATGCAGGCGAACTGGTTCCCGATATTACAGTCATCGGGATCATCAAGCATAAACTCCAGGAACTCTGCACCGTCAAAGGCATTTTGTACGATGGATTTCCGAGGACCATCCCACAGGCTGAGGCACTCGACAACATGCTGGCCAGCCGTGAGGAGAAGATCAACGGACTCTTTGCACTTGAAGTCCCGCACGAAGAGCTGATCAAAAGGCTCCTGCTCAGGGGTGAATCATCCGGCCGCACCGATGACGCCGACCTGTCAACCATCGAAAACAGAATCTCGGTGTACGAGCAAAAAACCCAGCCCTTGATTGAGTTCTACAAAAAGCAGGGTAAATACCATCCGGTTCATGGGGTTGGCACCATTCAGGAAATCTCAGACCGGCTCCTGGAGGCGGTCAAAAATTGTTGTAACGGACAACATTCGTAGGGGCGCATACATGCGCCGATGTAACGATAAAAATTTGTAGCGGCGCATACATGCGCCGATGTAACGATAAAAATTTGCAGCGGCGCATACATGCGCCGATGTCCCCATGAGCAACGAGAATTTCATAGATTACGTAAAGATATTTGTCCGGTCTGGCAAGGGCGGAGCGGGTTCGGCGCATCTGAAAAGAGCAAAATACAACCCAAAAGCCGGCCCCGACGGCGGCGACGGCGGACGAGGCGGTCATGTGATCCTCCGGGGCAACAGCCAGATGTGGACCCTCCTGCACCTGAAATACAACCGCCATGTGTTCGCCGAAAGCGGGCAGTCGGGCATGAAGGACATGAAAACCGGAGCCAGCGGTGCCGATGTCTATGTCGATGTTCCGCTGGGCACCGTTGCCAAAGACGGCGAAACCGAAGAGTTCCTGATGGAAATCACCGAGGACGGTGAAGAAAAGATCCTGGCCCGCGGAGGCCGCGGAGGCCTCGGGAACGTGAATTTCAAATCGGCCACCAACCAGACCCCAAGATACGCCCAGCCGGGCGAACCCTGCGTGGAAGGCTCGATCATCCTGGAACTGAAGATTCTCGCGGATGTCGGACTGGTGGGTTTCCCAAACGCTGGCAAGTCAACCCTGCTGTCCGTCGTTTCGGCTGCCAAGCCCAAAATCGGTGATTATGCTTTTACTACCCTGACCCCTAACCTTGGCATCGTTGAATACCGGGAAAGCAGATCCTTCGTGATGGCAGACATACCAGGAATCATCGAAGGCGCTCATGAAGGGAAAGGACTGGGCCTCAGGTTCCTTCGCCATATCGAAAGAAATCCGGCCCTCCTCTTCCTGGTCCCGGCCGACAGCAAGGATATCCGAAAGGAGTTTGAAATATTGCTCCATGAATTGGAACAGTATAATCCTGAACTACTTGATAAAAAACGGGTGCTGGGGATCTCAAAATCCGATATGCTGGATCCGGAACTGATGGATGAGATTCGGAAAGACCTGCCCGATATCCCTTATGTTTTCTTTTCCTCCGTCACTCAATCCAACATCGATAAACTCAAGGACCTCCTCTGGAGAATTCTCCAAAGCGATTAACCGATGATCAATTCCCTGATAGAACTGGATCAGCAGCTCTTTCTGAAAATCAATCACTGGTCAGGCCCCGGATTGGACCCCATCATGCGTTTTCTGAGCGGTCCGCTGCCCTGGGTGGCTTTCATAGTCGTGATCGCCATCCTGATCGCCCGGCTGGGCATCGCCGGTAAGAAAATCAGGGAACTGAATATCATAATCCTGATTCTGATCATTGGAGTGGTTTTGAGTGACCAGGTTTCTGTCCATCTGTTTAAAAATATTTTCGAACGTTTAAGACCCTGCCATGAACCTGCACTCGACGGTCAGGTAAGGCTGGCCGCCAGCACCTGCGGAGGGCAATTTGGATTCGTTTCCACCCATGCCTCCAACTCCTTTACCATGGCGGTGCTGGCGATGCTGATCTTCAGGCTCCGGTGGTTCACCTGGCTGGTGATTCTCTGGGCTCTCCTGATCTCCTACAGCCGGATCTACCTCGGCGTCCACTATCCGGGCGATGTGCTGGGTGGTGCTCTCCTGGGCTTCACACTGGCAACTTTCTCCTTCCTCCTTTATACTTTCCTCCTTAAAAAGACAACCCCTCATTATAAAACATAATCAGCAAAATATGTCGACACTTCGCTCCATCCGCGTAACCACCTACCCCAAAGATTCAGACCTGGAACCCTTTGTCAGCGAAATCGTTCACCTCGACCAGAAGGGCAATGAAATCGCCCGCTATGAGTATAAGGGCCCGGGCGAATTCGAATCCAAAACCGAAACCCGTTTCAACGAGCAGGGTCGCGTGATGGAAGAAACCACCTACCAGGACGAAGATGAGATCATGGAACGCAAAACATTCACCCGCAATGAATTGGGAACTGCCGACCAGATCCATATCGAATATTCCGACGGATCCTACGCAATCCAGCGGGTGGAGCGTGGGCCGGATACCGAGAACTGGATCGAGGAGGACGAGGAAGGAGAACTGGAATCCAGGGAATTCCTCCGCTTTGACTCAGCCGGAAGAGTGATCCTCCGCGAATCCTATGACTACCGCGACAAGCTCACTGAAGCCATTGAATATGAATATGATGGCGATGGGAAACAGTCAAAGCGCAGACAATTCGATGAACGGCGCAAGCTGATCCTGGAAACTGAATTCCGTTACAATGAATCGGGCCAGCTCATTCTGAGAGCCAGCCGGAACCGCAAGGGCGACCTCTCCGACTACCTGAAGATCGAGTACAATGAGGACGGCAAACCCGTAAAACAGGTCTTCTCAGGAAAGGTGACCTATCTGTTTGAATACGACCAGAATGGTAACCCCATAGTAGAGGAACACTATGTGGGCGACTCCCTGCTCGAAGACCGCATCACCTTCGAATACGACGTCAACAATCGCGTTGTTCTTGAGGAACAAACGAAGCTCACCAAACGGTACGAATACGAATATTATGAGGGGGAAAGGGGATGAGGGGATGAGGGGGAAAGGGTAATTTTAACATTTGGGGCAGGTCGGTTGTTATAATTGCAAAATATAAAAGCAATAAAATGGAAACAACCGCAAGCACGAAATGGGGCTTCGACCCCACCCATACCGAGATCTCATTCAGGGTTAAGCACCTGATGATCACCAATGTAAAAGGATTCTTCAAAGCTTACGAAGGAACTGTCGAAACTCAGGGAGATGATTTCTCGACCGCCAAAATCAATTTTTCGGTCAGAATTGACTCCATCGAAACCGGAGAGCCCAACCGTGATGCTCACCTCAAAAGCGGCGACTTCTTCGACGCAGAAAATTACCCGGTGATGCAGTTCGTATCAGAAAAACTGGACAAGGTTGCTGATGATGAATATGTCCTGAACGGAAACCTGACCATCCGCGGCGTAACCCATCCCATTCGTCTGAAAGCCGAATACGGCGGCCTGGTTAAGGACCCGTGGGGCAACACCAAGGCAGGATTCACCCTGAGCGGCAAACTGAACCGGAAAGATTTCGGTCTCGTCTGGAACGTTGCCCTGGAAACAGGCGGGGTTCTGGTTGGCGAAGAGGTAAATATTAATTGTGATATCGAACTGGCAAAACTGGCTTAATTGATGGAGAGGAGAAACTTCCTCCGTGCCATGAGCATTTTGCCACTAGGAGCTGCAGCTATGAATTTGAATTCATTTCAGGAGAAGGATCCCGGCAGCAGCAGCAATCGGATGATGCCGGTCCTGTTTGTCGGGCATGGCAGTCCAATGAATGCGATCGAAGACAATCAATTTTCAAGGGAATGGCGAAGGTTGGGGCAAATCCTGCCCCAGCCCTCAGCTATTCTTTGCATCTCAGCCCACTGGGAAACCCGGGGCACCCTGGTAACCGCCATGGAAAAGCCCAGAACCATCCATGATTTCGGTGGATTCCCCAAAGCCCTGTTCGATGTTCAGTATCCCGCATCCGGCTCCCCTGAACTGGCCGGGGAGACAAAAAAGAAGGTCCTGTCAGCACCGGTTGGACTCGACGAACAATGGGGCCTCGACCATGGCGCCTGGAGCGTGATTCGTCCCATGTACCCCAATGCGGATATCCCCGTTTTCCAGATGAGCCTCGACTACATGAAAACACCTCAGCAACAGTATGATCTGGCTAAAGAACTGGCTTTTCTGAGGAAAAAAGGCGTCATGATCCTTGCTTCGGGGAATATGGTGCACAACCTCCGCATGGTGGCCTGGGACCGGATGAACGACCCCGATTTCGGCTTCGACTGGGCAAGGGAAGCCAATGAGAAAATGAAAGATTTCATCCTAAAAGAGGACCACAATTCACTTATCAGGTATGAATCCCAGGGATCAGCATTTCGCCTGGCAATCCCAACCCCTGATCATTTTCTTCCTCTCCTCTATGCCCTTGCCCTAAAGGAAGAGGGCGAGAAAATCACCTGGTTCAATGATCAGGCAGTCATGGGCTCCCTGACCATGACCTCCCTGATTATCAGCTAATCTGCAGATTGATTTCAGCCGCCAGTCCGGGCCCGTCAGGAACCCGAACCTCACCCCCATGGCCATACATGATGCCGCCGCTAACGGGATCCTCCGACAACATCATCGGCGTATCAAAATCACACCAGCGTACCATCTCCGAAGCTAGGGCCAGATGAGCCGAGGCGGTAAAACCCATCCGCGACTCGACAAATCCTCCAACCTGAACCGGCATCTGATGTTTTTCAGCGATCCGGATCATTTGCAGTGCATTATGAATTCCTCCGGATTTCCCCAGCTTGATGTTCACATAATCGCAGGCCTCCAGCCCGATCAGCCTTTCCAGGTCGTGCTGGTCGCTGCATGATTCATCCGCCATAACCGGCACTGCACTTTTCGAGCGCACTTTGGCCAGGTTCATGAAATCCCAGCGCTTGATCGGCTCCTCGCAGAATTCAATATTCATCCCGCCCAGTTCCGACAACACCCCGATGGCATCCTCCACACTCCATCCCTGATTGGCATCCAGCCGCATTGGTATCACCGGGTTAATTGCTTGCCTGATAGCTCTGATTCTCTCAAGATCTTCGTCCTTTCTCCTTCCCACTTTCACCTTCACCGCCCCAAATCCCTGTCCAACAATATCCAGAGCCTGCCTCACCATAGCTTCCGGAGTATCCAGACTCACTGTAAAGTCGGTAACCAGAGCCCTCTGCCGGCCCCCCAGGAACTCATAAAGAGGAATTCCGGCAAGCTTGGCAGCAATATCGTACAATGCCATATCGAAAGCACTCTTGATGGAGCTATTCCCGTAAATCGCCTCATCCATTCTCATTATACAGAGGCTAATATCGGTTGGATCAAATCCGGTAAGCGCTTCTATGAGATACCCGGCGACGATGACCGCAGTTTCAGAACTCTCTCCGTTGATCGTCCGGAACGGACAGCACTCGCCGAATCCGGTGACACCCGAGCTCGAGGTGATCTTTACGAACACGTTTTCGGCATAATCCACCCTTCCCAGGGATATGATGAATGGCTTGATCAGCTTGATCCGGACCGGAAACACTTCGATCCGCTCGATCCTTTCAGACATGAGGGTTAGCTTTGGCTTTTCTCAAAATTAACATAAAATAACTATCAGCCAGGATAATGTAAGGGGGTCTGGACTAATTTCGCCCCGGCTTTCACCAAAGGTTATAACTGTATGGAAAACATCATAGAAGCCCGCGGACTGACCAAGGTTTACAAGGGTGGCATTCTCGCCGTGGACCATGTCAGCTTTACCGTGAAGGAGGGAGAGATCTTCGGATTCCTCGGTCCGAACGGAGCAGGTAAATCCACCACCATTTCGATGCTGACAACCCTCATCAGTCCCACCGAGGGTACTGCCATCGTAAGCGGGATCGATATCAGCAGAAGCCCTTACCAGGCAAGGCTTGAGATTGGTTATGTATCGCAGGATCTGGCCGTTGAGGATGCGCTCACCGGATATGAAAATCTGAAACTGCAGGCAGGCTTCTATCACATCCCTAAGAAGGAGGCCGAGCAACGGATCGATGAGGTACTTACCCTGGTCGATCTTAAGAACCGGGCCAAGGACAAGGCGGAGACCTATTCCGGTGGCATGCGCAAAAGACTGGATATCGCCTGCGGACTCATACACCGGCCAAGGCTGCTGTTCCTGGATGAACCGACGCTGGGACTTGATATTCAGACCCGCAGGGAGATCTGGAAATACGTGAACCACCTGAGGGAAGAGATCAAAATGACCATCTTCCTGACCACCCATTACATGGATGAAGCCGATTCCCTGTGCGACCGCATTGCCATCATCGACCGCGGGGTGATCAAAACACTTGACACACCTGCAAACCTGAAGGCGTCGATCAGTCAGGAGATACCGAATCCGTCGCTCGACGACGTGTTCCTTCACCATACCGGTCATGAGATGCGGGATGACAATTCGGATAAAGAGAGCGCAATCCGTTCAAGAATGATTATGAGGAGGACAAGAAGATGACTTTAAGTATATTATTTTCTGATATTTACTGGGTTCTCTGGAGGGAAATCAAAAAATTCCTGCAGCAAAAAGCCCGTATCCTGATGATCGTGGTTCAGCCTCTGGTTTGGCTGGTGCTGATGGGCAACTCCATGGCTGGTCTCACCAGTAACCCGATGGCCGCCAAGATGCTGGGCACCGGCAACTACCTCGACTTCATGACCCCAGGAGTGATGATCATGACCGCCCTGTTCGGAGGAGTGTTCGGCGGTACCACCATCGTGTGGGACCGGCGTACAGGCTACCTCAATAAAATGCTGGCCGCCCCAATTCACAGGGCCGCCATACCCGTCGGAAAGCTGCTATCCATCGGCTTGCAGACCATGTTTCAGGCCCTGATCATCGTGATCATCAGCCTGTTCCTTGGTGTTCACTTCCAGACAGGGATCATCGGGGTAATCATCATGCTGATGCTGGCCGGTGTGTTTGGAATGTTCATGGGAGCCATCTCCCTCTCGCTCGCCTCCAGGATCAAATCCATGGAATCCCTGATGGCGATCTCCAACTTCCTCACAATGCCGCTGATGTTTACCAGCAATGCCATGTTCCCCACCTCCGCCATGCCCGCCTGGCTCAAGGCTATTGCCCAGGTGAACCCGCTCTCCTATGCCGTCCACTCCATGCGCACCATCAGCACCCAAGGCTGGATCTGGCACGAAATCTGGCCAGCTGTCCTCGCCCTGCTCCTCATCACCCTCCTCATGATAGCACTCTCGATAAGGCTTTTCTCCCGGTCGGTGAACTAGGTGAAACGGTTGGGTTTGTTGTGTTTGTTGTGGAGGTTGGGTTTGTTGTGATTGTTGTGTTTGTTGTGGTGGTTGTGTTTGTTGTGGTGGTTGTCATCCCTGCGAAGGCAGGGATCCCGGCTTTCGCCGGGATGACAAAGGAGCGTCCCGCGTCACGCGTCACGACTCTTAGTCCTTCACGCACCTCACCGCCAGCAGCAGGTTCGAAGAGACGACCGTCGCACCGGTGATGGTTCCTTTCGCCGAATTGAAGGTTACGATCCAGCGCTTGGCATTGGAACTTCCTTCGGTGGTGGATGACCAGTACATCCCATAGTTATCCTTGCCACTGAAGGTAGCCGAGGGAACCGAAAATCCCGATCCGCTGCCGCCAAGCTGAGCACCAAAGTCTGATACTCCTCCTGGCATCATAGCTTCAAACTGCTCGTCTTCGGGATAGTTGGCAAACAGCTTCTGCCAATCTTCGCGGGTCGGTAGATGCCATCCTTTGGGGCAGTCGACTTGGGTGGGAGCATAGAGGTATCCGTATTCAAAATAGAGCGGCCAGTTGTTGGTTGAAGGGGTCCTGTAATACATCGCCGTGTCGGCCATGCAAACATTTTTGCTGAACCACCATTGCTCACCGATCTTCACAGTCCCGTAATACTCATGAACGAAACCCCGGTAATCCCAAAAAATGTCGGTTGGGTTGGTACCCCGCGTCACATGGACCGTTCTTGAGCAGGTATCGGTCTCGCCGCCGGGATCCCGGATGACAAGGGTTGTCTCAAATTTTCCGGGTTCTGTATACTGATGCCAGGTGACCACCTCATTCTGGAATTCGGTATCAAAGGTTCCGTCACCGTCATAATCCCATTTGTAATACACTTCCGAAGGCGCAGATTCAAAATCCCGGCATGACCAGCAGTCAAACCGGAACTTTGTTCCCAGATTGCCTGTATAAGTGCTCATCTTAAAACTGGCCCTCGGTGCTTTGTTCCGATGATAAAGCCGGATCTTAACGAGAGTGTCATTGACCAGTCCCCTGTAACTCTGAACCTGCAGCTTGACAAAGGCAAACACATCTTCCGGAAATTCATGGACAATTACAGGATTGACAGTCCAGTCGGTATCCCAGATCCAGTCGTTATTCCAGTCCCAGCGGTACTTCAGACCATGGTCGGGGAAATCCAGATCTTTTGAACCCGATGCATCCATCCTGATCGGCGTAAGTGAAGTCACCGAATCAGGATCGCAAATGAAGGTTGCCAGCAGTCTCGGATCCTCAATCCCTATGTTGACCTTCGAATACACAACCGTGCTGAGCCCCGACGGATCTTTTACCTCCACCCGGGGCTTATAAAATTGCGGAAGCGGATATACGTGATGGATCCTGGAACTGTCCGTCAGCCCGGTGTCATACACGCCATCCCCTTCAAAATCCCACCTGAACCTGAGCTGATCCAGGGAGTCTTCATCGTCCTTAGTACCTGAAGCATCCAGCAGTACATTGGTGAAAATGTGCCCAGCCTCAGGCGATAGGGTTAAAACTGCCTTCGGCGGAGAATAGCCTCTTTCGATGACCATCCTGAACTCTGCGGTATCCGAGGCACCATCAAGGTTGGATACCTCAGCCCTGGTCAGATAGGTTCCAGGGGCATAAAACCGGTGATCCGCCAGAGTGATCCTCGTAAAAGGGGTCTCCCAAACACCATCGCCGTTCCAGTCCCACCTCACGAACACCTTCTCGCTCCTGTCACAGCGGCTATCAGTGTTACTCAGGTCAAACCTGAAGATTTGAGTCGTTTTGCCGGCTTCAGGAGTCACCTTGGCCACTATCAGTGGAGGAACGCCCACCCCATCCTGCCGGTCGCAACCTGAAGAAATGTGAGCAGCTATCAGAACTGCCATGCATAAGAGTATGTTCCGGCAAGACCTCATTTAGTGAAATTGTGTGGCAAAATAGGTTGTCTGTCCATCGACCACCGTAACTTTTCCCCCTGCCGCAATCAGGCCATTCTGACCGGGAAAGCCGGCATATTTGCAGGAATCACCGCTGCACATGCAGATCAGGGTTGCATAATAGAAGTATTCCCCGGGAGGCAGATAGAACTGATAATGCTTCACTGCCTCTGAAACATTGCAGCAGGTAAAGAATATTCCCTTGTATAACGCTTCGGCTGACTCGGCCAGACACAGGTTCACTTTCCTGAGCCTGCTCTGCGGAACCCCCTGGATATGATACACAAATGCGATGTCGAGGGTTCCCATCGGCTTGATATCCACCTCATCAGGATCGGTTCCGTCGGGACCCGGACCGTGACAGGCCCATCCCAGCCCAAGGATCAGCAGGAGAGTAAATCTTTTAATCCAGATGGCCATGATACAATGAATCAATTTGTTTATTGGTCAGAAAGCCCAAATTCCCTGTGTACGGACCGAGGGCAAGCGTGTCAATGGTAAACCTCGAAGGCTTGAAGTCGTAAACATGACGATGGCTCATGCAGGAGAACACCCCGTAAGCATTGTCAAAATCATTCACATCGATCACTGAAAAGGATTGTGCGTTATTGTCGGCATTAACCTTGATCCTCAGGTCGTCCCCGCCCACCGTAATATGGAAATCAAATCCGACGGGAACCCGTTTGATTGCCGGATCCGGCCTGAGGGCACGTGACATTTCAAGCATGAACCTCTCCCCTGAAATACGCTGATCGATAAAACTCCTGGAGGTATCGGTCTGGGTGAGCAGAGGCTGTGGCCACACAAAACTCCGGGGAGTCTCTTTGTCGTCTTTTAATTCCAGATAATTGAATTTCAGGGTTGTCTGATATATGGACCCCCAGGTAACGGGCTTGATCCTGACAATAAAATCCTGGTTCTGGTACAGGTTAACCGTTCTGCCCTCCACCTTTTCCGGATCGATGATATTAAAGCCGGTCCCGAAGCTGCGGGTCCGGGCATGGATGATCCTGCCGCTCTCAAGGAGATGAATGTAAAGCGAATAATAGCAATTCGGCAGGATAGAACACCTGATCCTGTATACCTGTCCGCCATCAGCCGGGAACCAGCCCGAATCCCGGGGATAATTCTCAACCGGCTCACCATAAAAAATATCCTGACGGGTATCCGATCGCTCGGCTGCCAGATAAACCAGCATCCTCTCCTTAATCTTCAGATCCTCGCTCGAAGGCCTAAACCCTGGCTCATTCAGGGGAATCATGTAGGTCTGACTGATCCTGACATACTGCACAGTACTGTCAGGATCCAGCAAACAATACACAACCGGTACCGGATCGGTCTCCATGAACAAATCAATGTCCGTCGAACACCCCGGCAATCCCGGAAGTAATATCAGCAATAAAAAAAGGCTAATCCCAATGGCACGCATGGCAGAATCAATAATAAAGCGGAAAGGCCAAATCGGGAGGACTCTTAAAGATAGAAACTTCCGCCAACCTTTCCAAATATTTCCCCAATGCCCTCATGGCCTGTCCCCCTCATCCCCTTTCCCCCTCATCCCCTTTCCCCCTGTCCCCCTCATCCCCTCATCCCCTCCTTCTGTTCATTTCGTGTTGACAATTCTTCCACACCCCTCCGCACCCCGTTTTGTATCTTTGTCCGTTATGGCAAATGAAGTGATAGAAGCTTATTCCGAGGAGTCGATCAAGACACTTGAGCCCAAGGAACATATCCGGTTGAGGCCGGGTATGTATATTGGAAAACTGGGTGACGGATCGGCCCATGACGACGGGATCTACGTGCTGCTGAAAGAGGTGATTGACAACTCCATCGACGAATTCATGATGGGGAACGGTAAGAGCCTGGAGATCTCCATCGACGAGAAAAACGTTAGGATCCGCGACCATGGACGCGGAATTCCCCTGGGTAAGCTGGTGGATGCGGTTGCCAAAATGAATACCGGGGCAAAATATGACTCCAAAGTGTTCAAAAAATCAGTGGGGTTGAACGGTGTGGGTCTGAAAGCAGTCAATGCACTTTCCAGCGATTTCCGGATCCGCTCCTTCAGGGAGGGGCAGGTAAAGGAAGCCTATTTCCAAAAGGGGAATCTTGTTGAGGAACAGGATCTTCAGCCCACCGAAGAGGATAACGGTGTGGAGGTCAATTTCAAACCCGATAGGGAAATCTTTGGCCATTACCGTTACCTGAGCGATTATGTGGTGACCATGCTGAAGAACTATGCCTTCCTGAATGCAGGACTGGTAGTTCATTTCAACGGCGAAAAATATTTCTCCCGTAACGGGCTCCTCGATCTGCTCCAGTCGAAAATGAGCGAAGAGGGTCTCTACCCGATCATCCATCTGAAAGATGAGGATATCGAGGTGGCCATTACCCACGGCGACCAGTACGGCGAGGAGTATTATTCATTTGTCAACGGGCAGCATACGATCCAGGGCGGTACCCACCTGGTGGCCTTCCGCGAGGCAGTGGTTAAAACCATCCGCGACTTTTACAAGAAAGAATTTGAGCCTTCAGATATCCGGACCTCGATCATCGCAGCCATCAGCCTTAAGGTTGAGGAACCGGTGTTTGAATCTCAGACCAAAACCAAGCTGGGATCCAAGGATATGGGGCCCGAAGGTCCCTCCATCAGGAACTTTGTCAATGATTTTCTTGGTAAGCATCTCGACAATTTCCTGCATAAACATCCGGAAACAGCGGATATTCTGCTGAAGAAGATCCTCGAATCGGAAAAGGAGAGAAAAGCCATTTCCGGTATCCAGAAACTCGCACGGGAGAGAGCAAAGAAAGCATCCCTCCACAACCGTAAACTGAGAGATTGCAGGGCACATTATAATTCTCAGCACGACAGGCGACTGGAAACCAGCATCTTCATCACCGAGGGAGATTCTGCCAGCGGTTCAATTACCAAGTCGCGCGATGTAAATACACAAGCAGTGTTCAGTCTGAAAGGGAAGCCAAAGAACACATACGGGGAATCCAAAAAGCTGGTGTACGAAAATGAGGAATTCAACCTCCTCCAGGCAGCCCTGAACATTGAGGAGGGAATCGATGATCTTCGCTATAACAACGTGATCATCGCCACAGATGCCGATGTTGACGGGATGCATATCAGGTTGCTGCTCATCACCTTTTTCCTCGAATTCTTTCCTGATCTGATCAAACAGGGACATGTTTATATTCTCCAAACCCCGCTGTTCCGGGTCAGAAACAATAAACAGACCTTCTACTGCTATTCAGAGGAAGAGAGGATCAAAGCCATGAAAAAGCTGGGCGGCAAACCGGAAATCACCCGGTTCAAAGGCCTGGGAGAGATCTCGCCTGATGAATTCAAATACTTCATCGGAAAGGATATGCGGCTTGAGCCGGTGCTCCTGCGCAAGGAAGACAGTGTGGAAGCCATGCTTGAATTTTATATGGGTAAGAATACGCCTGAACGACAGGACTTTATAATCGAACGACTCCGGGTGGAGGAAGATGAGGTGATTGAATAGCCAGATTGGTATGAGCGAGGAGATAATCAACGAAACCGAACAGAACGGTCAGCCCGAGCAGCCTGAAAATGGCAATGGCCGGAAGCATGATATTACCCATTTGCCGGGCATGTACGAGAACTGGTTTCTCGATTACGCCTCCTATGTCATCATGGAGAGGGCCGTTCCGCATCTATACGACGGACTGAAGCCGGTACAGCGCAGAATCCTGCATTCGATGCGCCGCCTGGAAGACGGACGGTATAACAAGGTGGCCAATATCATCGGCCACACCATGCAATTCCACCCGCACGGAGATGCCTCGATCGGCGAAGCACTGGTCCAGCTGGGCCAGAAGGACCTGCTGGTCGACTGCCAGGGTAACTGGGGAAACATATATACGGGTGATGATGCTGCTGCTCCCAGGTATATTGAGGCACGTCTGTCGAAATTTGCCCTGGAGGTGGTGTTCAACCCGAAGACCACCAAATGGAAAGCCTCCTATGACGGCCGCAACAAGGAACCGATATACCTCCCGGTTAAATTCCCGCTGCTCCTTGCACTGGGCGCCGAAGGAATCGCAGTGGGACTTGCATCAAAGGTTCTCCCGCACAATTTCAATGAGCTGATCGACGCATCTATCTGCTGCCTGCGCAATGAGGAGTTTATTCTTCTGCCGGATTTTCCGACTGCCGGCATGGCTGATTTCAGCAAGTACAACGATGGCCAGCGTGGCGGTAAGGTGAGGATCAGGGCCAGGATCAACAAACTGGATAAAAAAACGCTGGTCATTACCGAAATCCCTTTCGGCAAAACCACGGGAACCCTGATTGATTCGATCCTCCTGGCAAACGAAAAAGGGAAGATCAAGATCCGCAAGATCGATGACAATACGGCTGAACATGTTGAGATCCTCATCCATCTGGTGCCAGGCGTTTCGCCCGACAAAACCATTGATGCACTCTACGCCTTCACCGACTGCGAGGTGCCCATTTCACCGAATACTTGCGTAATCAACAACAATAAGCCGATATTCCTGGGCGTATCGGAGATCCTGCGGATATCCACCGAAAACACCGTTGAGATCCTCCGCCAGGAATTACTGATCAGGCAAGAGGAATTGGAAAGCGAATGGCACGCATGCTCCCTCGAAAAGATCTTCATTGAAAACCGGATTTATATCACGATCGAGGAGTGCGAAACCTGGGAAGATGTGCTTAAAACCATCGACCGGGGCCTCGATCCCTTCAAACACATGCTGCTTCGTCCGGTTGTCCATGACGATCTGATCATGCTGACGGAGATCAAGATCAAGAGGATCTCAAAATACGATGCCAACAGAGCAGAGGAACAGATCCGGGCTATTGAAAAAGAACTTAAAACCGTCCTGTTCCATCTGGAGCACCTTACCGACTATGCAATTGCCTATTTCACTGAGCTGAAAAAGAAGTACGGTACCGGTAAGGAAAGAAAAACCGAGATCAGGAACTTCGATACCATAGAAGCCGCTAAGGTGGTGGTTGCCAACGAGAAGCTCTACATAAACTACGAAGAGGGCTTTATTGGAACAAGCCTGAAAAAAGACACCTATCTGTTTGACTGTTCAGATATTGATGACATCATCGTATTCCGCAAGGATGGTTCCTATGTGGTCACCAAAGTTTCCACCAAAGCCTTTCTGGGTAAGAATATCATCCATGTAGGCCTGTTCAACAAGAAAAACGATCGCACCATCTTCAACGTGATCTACCGCGACGGGAAAACCAGCATCAGCTATGCCAAGCGTTTTGCAGTCACCGGTATCACCCGCGACAAGGAATACAACCTGACCCAGGGCAAAGAGGGAAGCAAAATCCTCTATTTCACTGAGAATCCAAACGGTGAGGCCGAAGTGATCCGGGTAGCGCTGAAACCCAAACCGAAACTCAAGAAGCCCAATTTCGACTTTGATTTCGGCGAACTGGCCATCAAGAACCGGAATGCTATGGGAAACATCCTGTCCAAACACAGCATTCTGAAAATCTCACTGAAAGAGAAGGGTGCCTCTACCCTCGGCGGACTCAAGATTTGGTTCGATAACAGCGTGAACCGCCTGAACACCGATGCCCGCGGACAATATATCGGAGAGTTCCTGGGCGAAGATCAGATCCTCGTCATTCTGTCCGACGGACAATTCAGACTCACCTCCTTTGATATCTCAAATCATTACGAGGAAAATATCCTCCGGATCGAAAAATTCAATCCTTCCCGTGTCTGGTCACTGATCCTGTTCGATGCGGAACAGAATTTCTATTACCTCAAAAGATTCCAGATTGAATCCGATACCCCCGGTAATAAACTCCAAAGGCTCATCGGCGATCATCCCGAATCAAAATTCATCCTTCTGAGCGACCAGCTGCTTCCGCAATTCCGTCTTACTTTCGGTGGGAAACATGAAGCCAGACCCGCTGAGATCATTGATGCCTGCACCTTTATCGGACTCAAATCATTCAAAGCCAAGGGCAAACGCCTCTCCACTTTTGAAATTGGCGAAATCACCGAAATCGAGCCTCTGGAACCTGCGGATGAACTCCTCGAGGCAGCCTATGGCCCCGACTTCAGGGTGATCCTCGGCATGGTGGAAGAAGCAGAGGAAGCCGAAGAAACGGAAGAAACGGAAGATGTTGAGGAGGTGGATGAAGCGGAAGAAGGAGAAGAGGTTGAACCAGTTGAAATGGTTGAAGTGGTTGAAATGGTTGAATCGGTTGAAATGGTTGAAATGGTTGAAACAGTTGAAACCTCTGAAACTTCTGAAAAAGTGAAGAGGGGCAGGAAGCCTAAGAAGGAATCCGGAGAAGAGGCTCCGAAGATTGACGAAAGCGGACAATTCACCCTGGGATGGTAAAGCAGCTCGGCAAACCGGTGGTCCTGATAGGATTTATGGGCAGTGGTAAAAGCACCCTGGGACGGAAACTGGCAAAAATTCTTGAGCTGCCGTTTATCGACCTTGATCAGGAAATCGAAAAGCACTCCGGGATGACTATCCCCATGATATTCGGGGAACAGGGGGAACTAACATTCAGGGAGTGGGAAAACAAAGTGCTGGGTGGAATCCTCAACGGCGAACCCGCTATCATCTCGGTAGGCGGCGGGGCTCCATGCAATGAACTGAACATGAAGCTAATCAGGGAAAAAGCAATATCGGTTTATCTTAAAATTTCCGTTGATGAGCTCCACCAAAGGCTCATGAACTCACCCACTCCACGCCCGCTCCTGGAAAACAAAACCCCGGCCGAAGCCAGGGCTTTTATTGAAAATCTTCTCTTAAAACGCGAATCTTTTTATAATCAGGCAGATATCATTCTCGAATCCGACAACCTCACTCCCGATCACCTCCTCTCCTCCCTATCCTGATTCTTCCTTTCCCGCGTCCCGTGTCACGCGTCCCGCGTCACGAATTTCTATTCCCTATTCACTATTCACTATTCACTATTCACAATGTCCCTGAACGCCCTCCTCAGGCTCTCCGAAACATCCCCGAACTTCTTGTTGTAGTCGTCGATGCTTCTCCGGATCACACCGTGAGCCTCCTCACGCCCATACACATGGGTGATCTCGCAACGCTGCTTGCTTTGACCGGGCATGTCCTTGTACGTCAGGAAATAATGCTTTAGCCTGGATATCAGGGTTTCAGGAACCAGCTGGATATCCCGCCAATGCTGGTAAACTTCATCATTTTTGAGAATCGCGATGATTTTATCATCCGCCTCACCCTTGTCGATCATCCTGAATCCGCCGATCGGAATCGCCTTCACCAGCAAATTTCCATGGGAGATATGGCGCTCGGTCAGGATACAAATATCCAATGGATCGCCATCGCCGACAATATCAGTCCTTCCTGTCTTATCCCGGCAAAAGTCCGCCACATTTTCCCAGCAATAGGTCCTGGGAATGAATCCATACAAGGCAGGCAGATAATTTGAATACTTTTGGGGCCGGTCAACCTTCATGTAACCGGTCTCCTTGTCGATCTCATATTTTACAGTATCGGTTGGGACAACCTCCACAAAAACGGTTACCTCATCCGGCACCTCCTCCCCGAAGGAGATACCATGCCACGGGTGCGACTTGAAATTCAGGTCAATAATATTCCAGAACTTCCTGATCTGATCTTCCTTCATGGGATACTATGTTTGATTAGCCTTCTTTCCTTTTGATCTTCAGCACCCGGCCGGTCTGAAGTTTGGAGTTGGTCATCTGGTTAAGTTTCATGATATCCTCATGACTAACCCCAGGATATTTCTGAGCGATGGACCAAAGATTGTCACCCGATCTGACTGTATAATACACAAAATCAGTTTCACCAGGTCTTGCGGCAATAACAGGCTCATCGGCCTGACCGGTTCCGTTCTCCTTGCCAACCCTCGATTGTTTCTCTGCGAAGGTCAGGTCGTTAATATCGCGCATGTCGTCAAACTTACCTTTCGGCACATAGATCGAAAGCTTTTGACCTGAACGTAAAGAGTTGCTGGCCAATCCGTTCCAATCTTTTATTGAGTTTATGCTAACTTCAAACCAGGATGAAATATATCCGAGGTTATCCCCCGACTTTACAGTATAAACAATCTCGAGATCATCCACTGATGGTTTGACCGGCGTGAGCGGAGCAGCCGTGGCTCTGATAGGCTCCTTGTCAAGATTGTTTTTTGCGAGGTATACATCCTGCTTATATTTCTGAACCGTATCCTGAAGAGCAATGAACTGGCTGATCTTATCCTCTGGCAAGCGGAGATCGTAAGGGCCACCACCCGCCGGAATGATCTTTTTGCGGTATTTTGGATTCAGTTTCTCAAGTGTCAGTAGGGGAATGCCCAAAACATCAGATACCTGACCGAAGTGCAATTCATGATTGACCATGACCGTATCCGATATAATCGGAAATTCGGGCTGAACCGCATGGAAGCCATGATTTTGCGAGTAATTCATTATGTAGGTGGCTGCGATAAAGGCGGGTACAAAGCCCCTGGTTTCCCTGGGCAGATAATAATATACATCCCAGTAATTGGTTTTACCCCCAGAACGCTGGATAGCCTTTTTCATGTTGCCCGGACCACAATTGTAGGCCGCGATCACCATGTGCCAGTCGCCGAAAATTTTATATAATTCCTTAAGGTAGGCACAGGCTACTTCGGTTGAACGGATCGGATCCAGTCGTTCATCCACATAGGAATTTACCTTCAGCTTGTAAAGTTTGGCCGTTCCGAGCATGAACTGCCACATGCCCTGTGCACCCACCCTCGATTTCGCCACCGGGTTCAACGCCGACTCGATAATCGGCAAATATTTGAGCTCATGAGGCAAATCATAGGCATCCAGCTTGCTTTCGATCATCGGAAAATAATAATCGGCCAGTCCGAGCATGATCGAAACCTGCTTTTTACGGGTTTTGGTATAGAGGTCAAGGTAACTTCTTACCTGTTTATTGTAAGTCAGTTCGATAGCTGAAGGGATGGCTGCAAGCCTTTGAACAAATACCGAATCGGGCAGCTCAACAATGTTGGTGTCCTTCTTGAAGGCCAGGGCAGTATCCTGATACTCCCTCAGCGGCAAACGGTTGCTTTTCCAGGCAGCGTAAAGACTGTCAAGCCTGGCAAGATACTCCTTCATAGCCACGTCGTTGGCAGGATTTATGGTATCAGGTACAACAGCCTGCTGGGCAAATGAAGGAGTAAAAATTGCAACAGTTAAAAACGTCAGGAGGAGAAAAGTTATCTTTTTTCCAATCATTTCATCTTAAGTTAAATACAACACTCATTCCTATCCCGGGGCCATGGATTCCGTTCCAGAGAGCCCGGGGCCTGAGCGCCATGCTCAGGTCTTCACTGACATCCCAATTGAAGAAATGGGCATCCACATTCGCGTCAATAATAGTTAATCCATGCCAAGCAAGCAAGGCCAGCACGGAAATATCACGCATTCTGCGGTAGTTATCAATCTCGCTCAACAGCACCTGCGCGGATTTACCGCTCTGATTTACAGTTGAATCGATCTTGTCGGTTTCATATATGTAGTTTTGCTTTGCCGACTTGTAACCCGTCTGGTTGATTGAAAAGAAATATCCAGCAGCTACATAGCCGGTATAAACAACAGGTATCTTCCAGTATTTCCTGTTATAGGCCTGTCCGCTGCCAGGCAGAATGGCAGCCATGATCAATGCTTTTTTCGGGGAATGTTCGGGTTGGATCTCTTTTTTGGCGACCGGGAGAGAATCAGCCCTGATCTGACCAAAGGCAATGTTACCCGGGCCGGCGGCCAGGATCACCATCAGTGAAAAGGCCGGCCAAAAATGTATCGTTCTGTATGTCAGCAAATGCGGTTTCCCTATTTGATCTCATCCAGTTTGCCCAGGATCTTTTCGAGCTCATCGTCTGATTTGAATACCAAAACGATCTTACCCTTCCCTTTTTTGTTCCTGGAGAACTGAACATCTACCTGGAAGTAACGTTTCAACTGGTCCTGTAATTGCCCATGCTCAAAAGCAGGTTGCTTTTTTGCCCTGGGAACCTTTGGACCTGCCTGAATGGCTCTCACCATTTCTTCTATCTTCCTCACCGACAAATTACTGTCGATGATCTTTTGGTACACGGCAAGTTGCACTGCCGGATCTTCAATTGTGATAATGGATCTCGCGTGGCCCATGGAAAGCTGCGAGGTTTTGAGCCCGAGCTGGATCTCAGCGGGAAGCTTGAGCAACCGAAGATAATTTGAGATGGTTGACCGGTTCTTACCGACACGGTCACTCAATAATTCCTGCGTAAGCTGACACTCCTCAATAAGCCGCTGGTAGGATATGGCCACTTCCAGGGGATTCAGATCCTCCCGCTGTATGTTCTCTACCAGTGCCATTTCCAGCATACCCTGATCATCCGCTGTCCTGATGTAGGCTGGAATTTTGGTCAGACCGGCAATTACTGATGCCTTTAACCTTCGCTCCCCGGAAATAAGCTGGTAACGGCTGGCACCCAGTTTCCTTATGGTTATGGGCTGAATGATTCCGATCTCCCGGATGGAGGCAGCCAGCTCCTGAAGGGCCTCTTCATCAAAATGTGCACGGGGCTGAAATGGATTGGCCTCGATCAGAGCAATCTCGATCTCATTAATTGAGGCTTCAGGCTTCATCTGTGTATCACCCAGAATCGAGCCTAACCCACGTCCCATTGCACTTTTCTTCTCGGTCATCGGCAAGTTGAATAGTATTTAATCAATGATCTTTTCTGATTCCTGCATCTGTGTCATCCCATTCTTCTGTAACAGCTCCCTGGCCAGATTCAGATGGTTGAGCGATCCTTTGGAGTTTGCATCGTACATCACCACCGGCTTGCCGTAGCTCGGGGCTTCACCAAGCTTAATGTTCCTGCGGATAATGGTATTGAAAACCATCGACTGGAAATGCTTGGTAACCTCCTCAAGCACCTGGTTCGACAAACGAAGGCGGTTATCATACATCGTCAGAAGAAATCCTTCAATCTCAAGTTCCGGATTCAGGCGGTTCTGAATGATCTTGATTGTATTCAGAAGTTTACCTAATCCCTCGAGCGCAAAATATTCACACTGAACCGGAATGATCACCGAGTTGGCCGCCGTCAGTGCGTTAACTGTCAGCAATCCCAGAGAGGGTGAGCAATCAATCAGAACAAAATGATAATCATCCTTCACCTGCTCCAGGACCTTCAACATCAGCTTCTCCCTGTTGGGAAGGTTCAGGATCTCTATTTCAGCTCCAACCAGATCAATATTGGATGGAAGCAAATCAAACCCCGGCACTTCAGTCTGAAGAATAATGTTCTTCGGATTTACATCATCAATGAGGCATTCGTACAGGCTGGTTTTAATATTGCGGACATCAAACCCTGCCCCGGAGGAAGCATTGGCCTGAGGGTCAGCATCCACCAGAAGCACTTTGTATTCCAGCACGGCAAGACTGGCGGCAAGGTTAATTGCCGTTGTGGTCTTGCCTACCCCGCCCTTCTGATTCGCTATTGCAATTACTTTCCCCATTCGTATTTTTTTTGGCGCGTAAAATTAACGATTATCCCGATACATACTGACAAGCGGTTCAAAACTACGCCTGGATGCGTATGTCCTTAACCATCAGCTGCATGCTGGTGGCGCCCCTGAAAGTGTTCTCCTCAACAGTAAAGGTTATGTCAAAGGGCCTGCCCTTATGAATTTCATTGAAGAGGTGCCCCATCCCAAATGCAATTCCTTCAAAATCAGGATGATCTCCTTTTAATGAGGTAACACTCAGCTTGAGATGCTCCCAGGTTCTTCCCACCTGCCGGCTCCTGCCGCTGTCGCGCAATCCCCGGCATAGAAATGAAGGCGACTGGTTGTCGGGGCCAAATGGTTCAAATTGCCGTAAAACCCTGAAGAACTTTGGGGTGATCTCACTCAGCTCGATCTCACAATCCACATTGATCTGGGGAACCAGTTGCTGATCCGTGATCGTCGATGCAACCACTTCCTCAAACCTTTTGGTGAAAGCCTCCACATTTTCAATAGGCATGCTCAGACCGGCAGCATATTTGTGCCCGCCGAAACTCTCAAGGAGATCGCTGCACGCATTGATTGCAAAATAAAGATCATAATTATCGACCGACCGGGCAGATCCGGTGGCCATTCCGCTTGATTTGGTCAAGATCACGGTGGGACGGTAATAAAAGTCGATCAGCCTCGAGGCAACAATTCCCACCACCCCCTTGTGCCATTCGGGGTGAAAAAGCACGGTGGTCTTCCGGTCCTTCATCGACTCGTTGTTCTCCACCATCTTTCTTGCCAGATCAGTGATCTCAATATCAATATTCTTCCGGTAATCGTTGTAGCTGTCAATCTTACCCGCCAGTTCCAGAGCATCCGTCTCGCTCTTGGCGATCATCAGCTCCACCGCACTTTCACCCGAAGAGATCCTTCCCGCAGCATTCAGCCGGGGACCGATCTTAAAGACAATGTCTGAGGCAGTTATCTGCTTCTCCTCACAATTGCTGATATTGAGAAGTGCCTTTAGCCCCGGCACCGGGTTCTCATTCAGTTTTTTCAATCCATGGTAGGCCAGGATCCTGTTCTCACCCGTCATGGGAACCAGATCGGCGGCAATACTGACACAAACCAGATCAAGATATTTGGCAATGTGCGAAAAAGGAATGCTATTCTTCAGACAAAACCCCTGCAGTAATTTAAATCCTACCCCGCAGCCCGAAAGCTCCTTGTAGGGATACTCACAATCGGGCCGTTTGGGATCCAGAATAGCCACTGCATCTGGCAATTGATCATCCGGAAGATGGTGGTCGCATATAATGAACTCAATACCCTTCCGTTTGGCATATTCCATCTTGTCATGCGCCTTGATCCCGCAATCCAGTGCAATCACCAGCGAAAAACCGTTCTGGACTGCATATTCGATCCCCTGGTAGGAAATCCCGTACCCCTCGGAATAGCGGTCGGGTATATAATATCCGATCTCATCAATCCTTTCCCTCAGGAAAGAGTACATCAGTGCTACCGAGGTGGTCCCGTCCACATCATAATCCCCGTAGATCAGCACCTTCTCCTGGTTGGCAATGGCCCTGGAGATCCGGCTGGTGGCCTTGTCAAGATCCTTCATCAGGAAAGGATTGTGCAATCCTTCGATCTGGGGTCTGAAGAAGTGCCGGGCCTCCTCAAAATCCCTGATGCCCCTCTGGACAAGCAAAGAAGCTAATACCCGGCCGATACCCAGTTCGTTAGCCAGACTTTCAACAAATACAGGTTCGGGCTGGGGTAAAATGTTCCAGAGTTTATTCATCAGGATGTTAAAATCGGAAAAAATAAAAATAAGGAAATTTCGTGTTTTTGATATAACTGCTGCGAAAAGTATCTTTGCGGAAATTTAAAACCTCTGGTTATGATGGAATTGAGTGAACAAGAACAAATTAGACGTCAATCACTTGAAGAGATCAGGCAGATGGGTATTGATCCGTACCCTGCAGCCCGATACCCTGTAACATCCACTGCTGCTGCCATTCAGGCCGGTTTCGACAGCAATCCTGAAGGATTTACAAATATTTCCTGCGCAGGAAGGATCATGACCAGAAGGATCATGGGCAAAGCATCATTTGCTGAACTGATGGACTTCACCGGCCGGATTCAGATCTATGTGAACCGCGATGAGCTCTGCCCGGGAGAGGACAAGGAGTTTTACAACACTTTCTTCAAACGCCTGCTGGATATCGGCGATATTATCGGTGTCAAGGGCGATGTGTTCCGGACACAGGTCGGGGAACTGACCATCAAGGTGAAGGAACTGACCCTGTTGTCAAAATCAGTCAGACCACTCCCGGTAGTCAAGGAAAAGGACGGGGTTCTGTACGACGCTTTCACTGATTCCGAGCAGAGATACCGCCAGCGGTATCTGGATCTCATCGTCAATCCGCAGGTGCGGGATGTGTTCGTCAAACGGGCAAAAATCATCAGCACCATGCGGGAATATCTGGATGCCAAAGGATACCTTGAAGTTGAAACCCCGGTACTTCAGCCAATCCACGGCGGTGCAGCGGCCCGCCCCTTCAAGACCCATCATAACGCACTCGATACGGATCTCTACCTCAGAATTGCCAATGAATTGTACCTGAAGCGACTGATCGTGGGCGGATTTGAGGGCGTTTACGAATTTTCCAAAGACTTCCGGAACGAGGGGATGGACCGCTTTCACAATCCTGAATTCACTCAGGTTGAACTCTATGTCCCCTATATGGACTATTTCTGGATGATGGATCTGGTGGAAGAAATGATCGAGAAGGTGACCATTGCCCTTCACGGCACAACTCAGGTCCAGGTTGGTGACCACCTGATTGACTTCAAAAGACCCTGGAAAAGATATACGATGTTCGGCGCCATTCAGGAATTTACCGGTATCGATGTCAGCCAGATGGACGAAAAACAGCTCCTGGACACCTGCAAGAAACTGCATGTCGAAACAGATAAATCCATGGGCAAGGGCAAACTGATCGATGAGATTTTCGGCGCTTTCTGCGAATCCAAACTGATCCAGCCCACCTTCATCATGGACTACCCGGTGGAAATGTCGCCACTGGCTAAAAAACACCGCAGCGTTCCCGGACTGGTCGAACGGTTTGAGGGGATCTGCAATGGAAAGGAGATCTGTAATGCATACTCCGAACTCAATGATCCGATTGACCAGCGCGAAAGGTTCGAGGAACAGCTCCTGCTTGCCAAACGCGGTGATGAGGAGGCCATGGCTCTCGACGAGGATTTCCTCAGATCCATTGAATACGGAATGCCTCCAACCTCCGGACTGGGTATCGGCATCGACAGACTGACCATGATCATGACCAACAGCCCCTCGATCCAGGATGTGCTCTTCTTCCCGCAAATGCGCCCCGAAAAAAAACAATAAACAGCTATGAGCATCAGAGTCGACCTTACCTACGCACAGCAGTTCCTGCCTGAAAAAGCACTGGAGAGCTGGACTGAAAAAGTGTTCTCCGCACAACAGACCGTGAGAGACCGGAACGGACTGGGCAACGATTTTCTGGGCTGGCTCGACCTGCCCGTAACCTCACTGAAAGCTGCAGGTGAGATTATCAGGATCAGTCAGGGGTTTGCCGAAAACCTCGAGGCTATCGTTGTGGTGGGAATCGGCGGTTCGTACCTTGGCACCAAAGCTGTGTATGAAGCTCTTGGCAGTCCCTTCGGGCAAAGCAGAAAGGGGCCGGAACTGCTCTTCGCCGGACATCATCTTGTCGATTCCTATTACTCTCAGCTGCTGAAATATCTCGAAAATAAAAAATGGGGAATAATTGTGGTTTCCAAGTCCGGAACCACTACCGAACCTGCTATTGCTTTCAGAGTTCTTAAGCAGGCCCTGGAAACCCAGGCCGGAGTTCAGGCATCCAAATCAAGGATAATCGCAATAACCGACCACTCACGGGGAGCCTTAAGGAAACTCTCTGACCAGATGGGATACCCTACATTTGTGATCCCCGATGATGTGGGTGGCCGCTTCTCTGTCCTCTCGCCGGTTGGACTTGTACCCTTGGCCGCTGCAGGCTTCGACATTGAACAGATGCTTCAGGGAGCCATGAAAATCATGGAAACCACTGATAATAATAACGATATTTCGGGCAACCCTGTGGCAATGTATGCTGCCGTCAGAAACATTCTCCTGACTGTCGGAAAAAGCACCGAGGTTCTCTGCAGTTTCCAGCCTCAGCTCCACTTTGTTGCAGAATGGTGGAAACAGTTGTATGGCGAAAGTGAAGGCAAAAACGGCAAAGGCATATTCCCGGCCTCGGTTGAATACACCACCGACCTCCACTCAATGGGGCAATACATGCAGGACGGTATGCGTAATATTTTTGAAACCCTGCTGGATCCGGAATCAACCAATCCGCCCTTCCCGATACCGGCCGATCCTCAGGATCTTGACGGACTGAACTTTCTGGCAGGGAAGGATCTGAAGGAAGCCAACCGTGCGGCTCTCACCGGAACAGCCGAAGCCCATGTGGCTGGCGGTGTACCTGTGATCACCCTCAAAACAGGCCCCATTAATGAATATACGCTGGGGGAACTCTTCTACTTCTTCGAAAAAGCCTGTGCTGTAAGCGGTTACCTGCTGGGGGTGAATCCGTTCGACCAGCCGGGAGTGGAATTGTACAAAAAGAATATGTTCCGTCTGCTGGGTAAGCCAGGTTATTGATTCTGATTTTCCATCATCCACCGGGCATCAAGCTTAAGCTGCTCTTCAACTGATATCCGGTTGATCTCAGCCTTGTGCCGTATCTGCTTCATCCAGGTGCTGTCTTTCATTATGTTGGCCCTGAAATAATCTTCATTATGCGGGATCTTTCCTGCCTGATCGGCCTCCCAGAAAAGGTAATCGGCATTGCCCGCCAATTTTTTCTCCATGGCAACTGCCTCATAATCCGATTGTTTCTGAATATCATCAAACCATAGATAATTCCTGACAATATCCCTCGTGAAATCATACCGGTACTCCCTGGGCGCTGTGGGAAAATAATGTGTGTAGAGCACATCCGTAAAATCCCAGTCGAAGCGATGGTAAAACCGCTCGGTCACCATGATCAGGATCAGGTCCATGCTCTCAGCCGTTTCAGGAATGCTGATACCTGATGTGTCCTTCGGAGCGCTCCATGTTTCCGGATAAATGGTCTGATTGTAATACCAGAAAGCCTCATTGGCAAAAGCGTTGGCCGGTATACCCGCATTGAGGAAATTGAAATAGAAACTGTCGGATATGGAAAGCACCCGCGGTTTGGAAGCGGTATCACCCGGCACATAATGCCATGCCGGATAGCCCATTCTCGGATGCAAAGGCTTGCATATCAGGTTCATGATTTCGGCAAGATCTCCGTCGGTATCCCGGAGCGAATCGCTTAATTCAAACCAGTCGATCACCAGGTCGGGCACATTGAATCCAAAAGTATTCCGCACAAATGACAGCAAGGTGTCCGCAGCCATCACCATTCCGCCGGTCGACCAGTGAATCCCTCCTTTTGGGAACAGAGGATATGGCGCCCGGTCTTTGATTCCGGCAAAATACCGGTTAAGATCCAAAAGCGGGATCCCTGTCCGCGCAGCATTCGAGGTGATCGCAGAATAGTTGTTGGGTTGCCCCTTGCCGATAATGAATCTCGGTGGGATCATCTCCGGACAGAAGGATGCCTTGCCGGGTTCCAGCACAATGGCAATCCTAGTTCCCAACTTCTGAAGGGTATCCGAAACAAGGGAAAGCCTCCTGAATTTCTCTCTCCAGAAATCATCCCCAAGATAATCTCTCCCGGTATAAGACCTGATATAATCGGATTCAAACAGATAA
>Ga0172368_10001738_pt1 | contig 29078 bp, 26 predicted proteins | sample Lak11m_FD_114540 | JGI IMG/M metagenome (GOLD analysis project Ga0172368, IMG submission 114540) | Freshwater microbial communities from Kabuno Bay, South-Kivu, Congo - kab_022012_11m | ecosystem: Environmental > Aquatic > Freshwater > Lake | place: Democratic Republic of the Congo: South-Kivu...
AAAGGAATATGCCATAAAATAAATGCTCGATTGAGCATTCTGAAGCAGGGGCAAAATAGCGCTTTGTATGTGGTCGTCGGGCGAAAAATAGATTTCGACCGGCGTGCCGTCCAAATTCACGCGCGGATTCGGCGTGGCGGCCACAACATCCGGACCGAATTTATCATTCACAAACATTTCGTTGAATTCAGTTGTGTAATCTTCTGCGATCTTCGTCGAACGGATATGCATCAGATTATTGTTATCGTTATATGTGCCTGAGTCAGTGAAATTCATCGAACCCATCCAGACCTCAGAACGATCGATCACAACAAACTTATCGTGCATCAAACCCTGACGACGGTCTCCAAGCATTGGTACACCGGCATCTTTCAAGGCCTGCGGGTCAGCACGATCCATATTGTCGCTTTCCATCACAATACGTACTTGCAGGCCGCGCTTGTAAGCGCGGAGCAACGCGTCACGCACGCTGTTTAAGCTGAGACTGTAAGCCGCCATGTCCACGCTGACGCGCGCCGTATCAATCGCCACTACAAGCGGACCATCCGGCCCGCCCGCAATTTGCTTTGCCAGCCGATTGGTCGGGTCAGTAAAGTACAATTCAAACCAAGAACCTTTGAAGCCGTAACCGATCTGCATGGGGATTTGAGTTAATGGCGCTGACTCGGCAGGAGGTTGAGTAACCGTCCCAGAATTATCCGGCGGCGGAACAACCGTGGCCGGGTTAGAAGTTGCAGGTAATGGCTGACAAGCAACAAGCAAAAAACAAAGTGCAAAAAATGGGCCGAATAATTTTTTTAGCATTAGATTTCTCCTCGCCGCGATTATAGCATGTCTGTTCTAATCAACAAACGTTCGATTGAAAGGCAGTACGGTATAATCCCGCCGTCTCATGGAAGAAACTCAAACTCCGATCTCTGCTAATCGTCAGATCGCCCGCGCTGCCGGGACGGTCATGCTCGCTTTTGTTTTAAGCAACGTGGTCGGTCTCGTACGGCAAATTTTGATCCTGCGCGTTTTCGGCACAAGCTCCGAAATGGACGCATACAATGCCGCATCGACCATTCCCGATTTATTGTTTTATCTCGTTGCGGGCGGCGCACTTGCCTCAGCCTTCATTCCAACTTTCACTGATTTTCTGACCAAGGAAGATCGTCTCGGCGCGTGGAAACTGGCTTCATCCATCGCAAATCTTGTGACGTTGACTCTGACTCTCTTCAGCGCGGTAGCCGCCATCTTCGCGCCGTTCGTTGTCCGCAATATCTTGTATTCGCTCAGCCCGGACCTCGATCCGGCTCTCGAATCCCTGACTATTTCCCTGCTGAGAATTTTATTGCTCACGCCTACCATCTTCGGCCTGAGCGGGTTATTGATGGGCATTCTCAACACCCATCAAAAATTCTGGCTGCCCGCCCTTGCACCGACCATGTATTGGGTCGGGATGATCTTCGGTGTAATCTTCCTCTCTCCCACAATGGGAATCTTCGGCCTCGTCTGGGGCGCGGTACTTGGTGCACTTGGACATCTCTGCATTCAACTGCCCGATCTTTTGAAATTGCCATTCAAAAAATATTTCACTTCACTTGGATTGAAAAATCCATCGGTGCTCGAAGTTGGGCAATTAATGGGACCAAGAATTATCGGCGTGGCTGTGGTGCGCATCAACTTCGTCATCAACGCCGCCATTGCTACCAGCCTCGCGGCCGGAAGTTTGACATCCATCACCGTGGCATTTATGGTCATGACCATGCCGCAAGTGGCCATCGCACAAGCCATTGCCATCGCCGCTCTCCCGACATTTTCAGCGCAGGTTGCACGCGGAGAAATCAACGAAATGCGTTCATCGCTTGCATCCACAATGCGCGGAGTTTTATTGCTGGCTTTTCCCGCCATGATGGGATTGATTTTGCTTCGCGAGCAAATCGTCGCGTTATTTTTCCAGCATGGGAATTTCACGTCAACATCCACCGACATGGTTGCATGGGCTTTGCTTTGGTATTCAGTCGGTTTGATCGGCCATTCGATGGTTGAAATTTTGGTGCGCGCATTTTACGCTCTGCACGACACAAAAACGCCAGTGACCATTACCACCATCGCCATGCTGTTCAACATCGTTTTCAGTTTTGCATTCGCGGCTTTATTTTCCAAACTCGGCTGGATGCCACACGGCGGACTCGCACTCGCAAATTCATTGGCGACAATGCTTGAAATGACCGGACTCTTTATTTTGATGCGCCGACGATTGAAAGGCATAAACGGCTCGCAAGTTGCCAGTGGGTTCTTTCAAGCCGCATTTGGTTCGGTTATTATGAGCGCAGTGCTATTTGCACTGCTTGGTTTCTTTGGAAATATTTCAGTTTGGATTCTAGTCCTCGTTGGAATCGCCGCGGGCGGGCTGGTTTACGCGGCAATCATGTTCGCGTTACGTGTGCCTGAATTGACGATAATCTTAAATGCGGTGCACTCAAGGTTGAGAAAAGTTAATTAAAAGGTGAGCCGTTTGAAGGTCCCGAAAGAAGCGAGAAAAATCGGCGCAGACTTCTGCGCCGATTTTTCTATTTCCATACAACCCACAGCAGGGTCGCAACAGCAATACCAAGCAAAATCCCGCCGGTCACTTCCAGCGGTGTGTGACCAAGCACCTCGCGCAATTCCTTTTCGTCGGGCATGTGCCCGTGCATGACTTCATCGAAGAGAATATTGATGCGCTCGGCATGCATCCCGGCCTGCCGGCGAACACCCGCCGCGTCATACGTAACAATCATCGTGATCGCCACGCTTAGCGCAAAGAGCGGGCTATCAAAGCCAACATATAAACCAATGGCCTGGGTCGCGCCGACCATCAACGCGGAATGTGAGCTGGGCATACCCCCGGCAGCCAGGATCATCGCCCAATTCCAACGATGGGAACGAAGATACTCCATCGGGATCTTCAAGACCTGCGCCGCGGCCCACGCCGCCAGCGCGATAATGAGAATACGGTTATCGAGCAATGCGGACAAATTCATTCTAATGTCTCAAAGCCAGCCAAATCACCGCCGGACAATTGTTTGACCTTCAACTCGGCGCCATCCAGCAATTCAGTGCAGCGTTTCACCAAGGCCTGGCCGCGCTCATATAATGACATCGATTCTTCCAAAGGCCGCTGTTCGCTTTCAAGCGCAGATACGATTGTTTCGAGTTCGGCAAAGGCCGCTTCATAAGTCAACTCGTCAACAGGTTTTGGTTTTGCAGATGATTTTGCCATGAAGACTCCAAACGTTCCTAGTTTTTATTTTGTACTTCCGCGTCGAACTCACCATCAGACACGCGGACACGGATTCCGCCGCGTGCTTGCGCGACTTTATGGACAAGTGCGCCATCGGTCTGACGCGTGACCACGGCGTAGCCTCGCGCCAGGACCTGAAGCGGACTCAGCGTCTCAAGACGTTTCCCTAATCCCTCGAGTTGACTCGCTTCGAGCGCGAGACGATGAGACTGCGCGGCGAGAGAACGATGAGTAAACTCATCGAGTCTCTGATGGTCTGATCGAATGCGGCGGGACGGCGAAAAGAATTTCAAAACGGAAGCTAAGTTATCGATTTCGGATTTTCGATTATTGAGAAAAGAAAAGATGAAAGAAGAAAGATTCATCTGGAGAGATTGCAACGTTGCGGAAAGATCAAGGATGGTGACCGGTGTTGCCAACTCCGCCGCGGCAGTGGGAGTCGGCGCGCGCAGGTCAGCGGCAAAGTCAGAGAGCGTGAAATCCGTTTCGTGGCCGACGCCGCAAATGATGGGAATCCCGGACGCAGCCACCGCACGCACGACACGTTCATCGTTGAAAGCCCATAAATCTTCAATTGAGCCGCCGCCGCGCGCCAGCAAAATCACATCGGGGGGCGCGGGGAGTTGATTAAGAGAAGAAATAGCTTCGACCAGTTTCGGCGGCGCTTCATCTCCCTGCACAGGCGACGGCGCGAGAATAATCTCGAGCAGCGGCAGGCGTCGGCGGATGGCAGTCAGCATGTCGCGCAAAGCCGCACCCGTCACGGAGGTCACAATGCCGATACGTTTTGGAAATTCAGGAATTGCACGTTTGCGTTCCGAATCAAACAAACCGTCAGCTTCGAGCAGGGCTTTCAGGCGCAGGAACTCCTGATATAACGCGCCCTCACCCACAGGTCGGATTTGATCGGCGTAGAATTGATATTGTCCGCTGACTTCGTAGACGCCAATCTTTCCATGCACCGCGACGGCCATGCCGTCCTGTAATTTCAGATCCAAACGCGCGGCGGTCATCTTCCACATCACGCTTTTCAACGATGCGCCTGCGTCTTTCAAAGTGAAATAAATATGCCCGGAAGCCGGGCGGGACAGATTGGATATCTCCCCCTCCACCCACACATCCTGCAGCGTCACGTCTGACTCAAGCAGGTCGCGTACATATTTGGTGAGGGAGGAAACGGTCCACTGGACAGTTGAAAAAAGTGAGGGTTGCATCAAAACGAGGATACACGATTAAGAGCGGACTTACAAGTCTCATAAATCGATTCGTTTTGCAAATCCCGCGAGTTAAAATTTGACGACTTGCAAGACGCTTCGCTGAAAATCTGCTAGAATTCAGTAATCCTATGAAACATCTCTGGTCGCCCTGGCGCATGACATATATCGAAAACTCAAAAGAAGACGGTTGCATATTTTGCAACCTGCCTGCGAAGGATGACGGGCCTGAGAATTTGATCGTCCAGCGCGGCAAGCTGGCCTACGTAATTCTGAACCGCTATCCTTACACAAGCGGACATTTAATGGTCGTGCCGTTCGTGCACAAACCCAATCTCGAAGAACTGGATGCAGTTACGCGCGCCGAGATGATGGAACTAACTTCGCAATGTACAACGGTGTTGCGAAACGTTTACAAAACGAAATCCTTCAACCTCGGCATGAACATTGGCGAGGCGGCGGGCGCGGGCGTAAAGGAACATGTCCACATCCATATTGTGCCGCGCTGGGCCGGCGATACAAACTTCATGTCAACGCTGGCTGAGACACGAGTTTTACCCGAATCACTCGAGACCACATGGAAACGCGTGCGGGAAGGTTTTCAAATCTGACAACTGCTCACAAGACACGCGGGGGTAATATAGACTCAGTAAATTATGAAATAATTATTCAGGAGATACCAATGCCCAAAAAAAACTGGCCCAGTGTGTTCACATTTATCGCTATCGCTGTATTTCTATTGAACGGCTGCGCGCCGGTAATTAAGGAAATTTCAACAATCTCTCCAATTAATGGCGATCCTCAAAGTGCGGAGACCAATGCCCCTGCAATTTCAACACAGATCCCAACACTGCAACCCACCGCGACTCAAACCACGTATGGCCCCAACCAAACGGATTTCCCGGCGGGTATCAACCCGCTAACCGGGCAGTTGGTCGCCGATCCATCATTGCTGAAAATTCCTGCGCTGCTGATCTCAATCTCGCACTTTCCAGCAACGGCGCGTCCACAAGCTGGGCTTTCGTTCGCGCCCTTCATCTTTGAATTCTCCATCACGGAAGGTGCTTCGCGTTTCCTGGCGGTATTCTACGGGGAAAATCCTGCGCCGGAAATTCCCATCGTCGGCGATTGCGCCATCCGCAAAGAACCGTTCAAACAAACCGAGGCCGCTTTAGGTAATCGAGTCTGGTTGGACAAAAACAAGAACGGAATACAGGATGTTGGCGAGCCAGGCATCGGCGGTATATGCGTTAATTTGTATGATGCGAGCAATAAGCTTGTTCAACAAACAACCACCGACACGAATGGCTATTATGGATTCAATGTCCAGGCCGGTCAGGCTTACACACTTGAATTCGTAAAACCGGCAACCATGGATTTCACGCAGGCGAACGTCGGCGACGAGGACCATGATAGCGATGCAGACTCATCGAGCGGACGGACTCAAACCATCAGCGTAGCAAAAGACGATTTGTCGTGGGACGCGGGACTGGTCCCGAACGAGGCGTATGCCGCGCCGACACCAGACCCGAAGAAAGATCCAAAGCCCGAAGTTGGCCCGGTCCGCTCCGGACGTTTACTTTACGCGCACATCGCTAACTTTTTTCAGGATAGCTGCCTGATCGATGCATTTGCTTCACCGGAAGTCCTGGCCAAGATTCCAAAATGTTCATTCGTCACGCACGAAGTCACCGCTGGCGGCTCGATGCTGGAAATTGACCGCATGAAAGCGATTGCGGACGAAAACATGCGTAACAGCACTGACAGGCCTTTTAATTACGCCAGCAATGTGTTTTCGGATCAAGTTCCAAGCGGCGGCGTTCCCGCCTCACAGCTCAATGTGTTCTTCGCCAGCTTGAACCAATCAGGCTGGACGTATGATCCTTTGTATCAAGCCTGGCTGCGATCGGTTGACAACGCTGACCCGAACAGCCCCGGCGTTTTGCATCTCGACGTTGACCGCCTGACAGGCCGCCAGATCCACATGGAGAATATCATCGTGATCATGGCAGACACCGACGTCGTTTCGCCAACGAATCTGGATATTCACCTTGACCAGGGCAACGAAGGCTACGCCTTTTTATTCCGCGATGGACAGATGTTCAAAATCAAATGGAACACGCTCTCCGGCGATTATGAAAAGAAAACCGGCTACCAGCGCCCGATCAAATTTGTGAATTTTGACGGCACGCCTGCCGCGCTCAAACCGGGGGATACGTGGATGATCATTGTCACGCCCTTCAGCACTTTCAAGGAAGGACAGCCTGGAATTTATCAGGTTCGATACGCCGCTCCAAAAGGCGAAGCAAGATAGCCTCAAACGTCCATGTCAAAACATGGACGTTTTTATTTTCGCCTAATGATATTATTGCGGCTATAATTGTGACAAGTGACACCAACGAGGAGAAACGATGATTGATTTTTCAACTGAGTTCGGAAAGCAAGCTCTCAAGAAACTCCAGTCGGAATATGTCATCTGGTTGACAACCGTCACGCCAACTGGAAGCCCTCAACCGCGGCCAGTTTGGTTTATATGGGAAAATAATAAGATCATCATTTACAGCACAGCCTCCGCCAAAAAATTGGAACACATTAGAAACAATCCAAATGTATCGCTGCATTTCAACATGGCATCGCCCGAAGATGATGTTTATGTCTTGATTGGAAGCGCCGCGGTCACCGCATCTCCAACTCCAGTGCTTGAAGTCAAAGATTACATAACAAAATATACAAAAGGCATCCAGGACATAAGCATGACGCCAGAGTCTTTCAGCAAAGCCTACGCTATAAGAATTGAAATCACACCTTCCAAATTACGCGGCATATAATTCGCAAGCAGGAGAAGCTATGAGCAAAGAAAACGAAGTCATCATCCTTTCTGCTGTTCGCACGCCGATCGGAAAATTCCAGGGCGCGCTGAGCGGCATCCCCGCCACAAAGCTCGGCGCGGCTGCGGTCAAAGCCGCGGTCGAACGCGCCGGAATTAAAGCTGAAGACATTGAAGAAGTTATTATGGGGAATGTTGTCCAGGCTGGCGAGGGACAAGCCCCGGCGCGTCAGGCCGGACTTTTTGGCGGACTCCCGGCTACGGTCGGTGCCACCACGCTGAACAAGGTCTGCGGGTCGGGATTGAAGGCCGCGATGATGGCCTCACAAGCCATCCGTGCCGGAGATGCCAATTTATTCGTGGCTGGTGGATTTGAGTCGATGAGCCGCGCGCCGTATCTGGTCAACGGCCGCATGGGCGAGTTGAAATTTGGCAATATGCAATTGACCGATGCTTTACTCAACGATGGGCTGTGGGATCCGTTCGAGAATTGGGGCATGGGCATGGCCGCTGAATTTATCGCAGACGAATACGAAGTCACGCGCCAAGCAATGGACAAGTTCGCTTTCGAGAGTCATCAGAAGGCGATCAAAGCCATCGAAGCGGGGAAGTTCAAAGCGGAAATTGTACCGGTACAAATTCCCGGACGCAAAGGCGAAGCCACTGTGTTCGACACGGATGAGGGTCCGCGCAAAGATTCGTCGCTGGATGGACTGGCGAAACTCAAACCGGCCTTCAAGCCCGATGGCAAAGTGACTGCGGGCAACGCGTCGTCCATGAACGATGGCGCCGCGGCGGTTGTTATTTCGTCACGCACGTATGCAGAGAAAAATAATTTGAAGCCGCTTGCGAAAATCGTCGGGTATGCGCAGGCCGCAGTCGAACCGAAATATTTATTCGCCGCGCCTGCTCACGCCCTCCCAAAGTTGCTAAAAAAAATTGGCTGGACTTTTAAGGACGTTGACTTGATCGAGCTCAACGAAGCTTTCGCCGCGCAAGTTCTGGCGGACGGTTACGCTCTTACAAATGATGGCTGGGATTGGAACAAGGTCAATGTCAACGGCGGCGCGATCGCGCTCGGTCATCCGCTTGGTGCCAGCGGCGCGCGCGTGCTGACGACGCTGATCTACGCCTTGAAAGATCGCGGTTTGAAACGCGGCATCGCCTCGTTGTGTCTCGGCGGCGGTGAAGCGGTGGCGATGGCGGTGGAAGTCGAATAAATGGTGATTGAGTAGGCGGCGGGATTTCGATATGGCCTTCGGCCTACTCAATCACCGCCGCCGTATCGAAACCACTGAGGAGATGAAATGGATGTAAAAGAACGCAATGAAAAGATCGAGCTATACGGGCGTGGATTCGACTTATTGAAAGCCGCGCTGGCCGAAGTCCCGCAGAAAGCGATGAAGTTCAAGCCGGAGCCGAAGGAGTGGAGCGTGCATGAGATCATCATCCATCTCGCCGATTCCGAATCCAATTCCGCGTTGCGCGTCCGCAAACTCATCGTCGAGCCGGGCGGCATGTTGATGGGCTACGACCAGGATCAATGGGCAATCGGGTTGAATTATCATGAGCAAAGCGTTGAGGATGCGCTGGAGATTTTGCGGCTCGCCAGAAAGTCAACTTATGAATTGCTCAAGCGGCAGCCGGAAGAAGTGTTCACGCATTCAATCGTCCATCCCGAAATGAACGAGCCATATACATTCGAGAAATGGCTCAACATTTATCCGAAGCACATTCCCGGTCACATCGAGCAGATCAAGAACAATATGAAGATTTGGAAAGAAAAATAATATGTCATTGCGAGCGAAGCGAAGCAATCCCCTTGCATAAAGAGAGATTGCTTCGGGCTTCGCCCTCGCGATGACATGAGGAGATAGTATGACCATCAAAAACATCTTCGTCATCGGCGCGGGGACAATGGGCAACGGCATCGCACAGGTCGCCGCGACGAGTGGATACAGCGTCTCTTGCATGGATGTCCAACCGGCCGCGCTCGAAAAAGCCAAAGCCACCGTTGACAAATCCACCGCCAAACTGCTCGAGAAAGGGACTCTGACCAAAGAGCAAAAATCCGCCGCGGATGGAATCAAGTATGTGAGCAATCTCGATACCGCCAAAGATGCGGACATCTTGATCGAAGCCGCCACCGAAAATCCCGAACTTAAATTCAGAATTTTCAAAGACATGGACGCCGCCGCGCGTGAGGGCGTAATCCTGACAAGCAATACTTCTTCGATCTCGATCACAAAGATCGCGGCTTCGACAAAGCGACCGGACAAAGTCATCGGGATGCACTTTATGAATCCCGTGCCGCTGATGAAACTGGTCGAAGTCATTCGCGGACTCGGTACCTCCGACGAAACCACCAAAACCATTATGGATATTTGCAAGGCGATGGGCAAGGAACCGGTCGAAGCCAACGACTCGCCCGGGTTTATCTCCAACCGCATTTTGTGTCCGATGATCAACGAAGCGATCTTTGCTCTGTCAGAAAATGTCGGCACACCGGAAGCAATTGACCAGGTAATGAAACTCGGCATGAACCATCCGATGGGCCCGCTGACGTTATGCGATCTGATCGGTTTGGATGTGGTTTTATTCGTGATGGAAGTTTTGCAGCGCGATCTCGGCGAAGATAAATATCGTCCCGCGCCGTTGCTGAGGAAGATGGTGGACGCGGGATATTTGGGAAGGAAAAGCGGAAGAGGGTTTTATCAGTATTAAATGAGAATTACTGACTTTTGTTTGATGGTTGCATTTCGCCTTTTTTTGTCTTATCATAATATCAAAGGATTTTACGGTTTCCACCCCAAGGAGACAAACTATGTCACGTAAAACTTTTGCCCAAGGTTCTGTCCTTATTTTAGTTCTACTGGCGTTCCTGGGAATTCCGGTCAGCGTCCAGGCTGGAGGCGTCTGCGGCGGCATATATATCGTCGAGCAGGGCCAAACAGTTGACACGATTGCCGCGATATGCGGCACCACAACTTCTGCCATTTACGCCGCCAACCCTGGTATCAGCGGATCGCTGTATGCAGGCCAGGTCCTGACGGTTCCCAGCAGTAATTACAATAATCAAAACAACGTTGGCAATTTCAGCAATTACAACAGCTACAATAACTACAGTTATCCTCCGGTCAATTACAACGGCACGTACATTGTCCAGTACGGTGACACATTCTCCGCGATTGCCAGCCGCTTTGGGATGAGCGTATATGCTCTGATGGCCGCCAATCCGAATATCTGGGATATAAACCTTTTGTATGCCGGGCAGGTCATCTATCTGCCCGCATCAGCCGGACAGATGAACTACGCACCCTACTCGCCGTGGTTCGCAATCGTGCCGATTCCCACCGAGAAGCCGACTGCGCTTTCCCATGGCACAGTACCTGCAGGAACTCCAAACGGGGAAATCAAATTATCCAATCAGGCCAATGGCGATGTTTATGTGTCATTGCAGGGCACAACCATGGATGGAATTGACGTTATTCGCGAATACCCGGTAAGAGGGACGATGAACATCAATGTGCCAGCCGGATGGTATATCTATGTTGCCTGGGTTGGCGGTCATAAGTTCGAGGGACAATTCAACCTGCCTGCAGATTCGAACCATTCCATCACATTTTACAGTAACAAAGTCGTGGTCGAATAGTAAAGTTGACGATCTTTTCACAAACATGGTGGCGAGGCATAACGATGTGCCTCGCCATTATCTACTATAATTTACAGGTAAAATATCTCCATAAACAATGAGTTTTTCCAGCCCCCACCATTCCTCCCCCAAATCCGACAATTCAAACTTTGAATCATTATGCGGACTTTTCCTTGTCGTATTTGGGGGAGATGTCTCCGCCATAGGCGGGACAGAGGGGGCAAACAAAGGCGGATACCCATGCCGCATGACGAAGCATATCAACAAGCAGAAAAGAAAATCGCAAAAGCCCTGACATCGGGCGCAACGGAAAAACCCCTCTTCCGTCTCCCCTGAAGGGGAGAAGCCAAAGGCAAGGTAAACTATGATTTATCCGACCGCTTATTACACCAGCAACAGCCCTTCCCCCTTTAGGGGGAAGTTGGAAGGGGGTTCCCACCATGGCAAAAGATAAACCCTACCTCGAAGCCGAAAAGAAAATCCAACAAGCCCTGAAATCGGGCGCAACAGAACTTGACCTCCAAAGCATGAGGTTAACCGAATTGCCAGAATCAATCGGTCAACTCACGCAGTTGACAGAACTAAATCTCTCCAACAACCAACTGACCGCCCTGCCAGACTCGCTGGGGCAACTCACGCAGTTAAGAGAACTGGATCTCTTCTACAACCAACTGGCCGCCCTGCCAGACTGGCTGGGAGGACTCACGCAGTTGAGAGAACTGGATCTCGCCCACAACCAACTGACAACCCTGCCAGATTTCCTAGGTCAACTTCTGGAATTGCAGAAGTTGGATGTCGGTCTTAACCAATTAACTGTATTACCTGAATCCATCAAGCAACTTACGCAATTGCACTACTTAAACATTATGTCAAATTCATTAATAGAACTGCCCAATTGGCTGGGTGATTTGTTGCATCTGCGAGAACTATATATCGCACATAACCATTTGGGAAAATTGCCAGAATGCTTACACAGATTAACGAATTTAGAATTACTTCAGGCATTACATACTGGCATCACAAAAATCCCTGACTGGATAGGTAATTTTCCAAAACTATATAGTTTGAGAATTGGCGAAGATCCTATACTAAAATTCCCCGAAACTATAAGCAAATTACCTTTGAAAGAACTTGGGCTTGGCGGAGCATCGGGACACACAAAACTAAACAACCTGCCTGTTTGGATAAGATCTATACAACATTTGGAAGAACTCCAATTAATTGATTGTAATCTAAGTGTATTACCAGACTGGATTGGTGACCTAACGAAACTAAACAAAATAAGCTTACAGAATAACAAGTTACATAATATCCCTTCTTCCATCGCCCAACTTGAGCATTTGGAAGAACTTGATCTCAGTGACAACCCCCTCAACCCCGCCCTGCAAAGCGCATACGACGCTTGCAAACCACCGAATTATGAACCACTCTTTGCATACCTGCGCAGTCTCGAACAAAACGCCGAGCCGCTCTACGAATCCAAACTCGTGCTGGTCGGCGAAGGCAACGTTGGCAAGACTACCCTGCTCAAAGCCTTGAAGGGCGGTAAGGGTAAAAGAGCGCCCAAGAAAAATGAAGCCACAACGCACGGTGTCGAAATTGACATTCGCGCTTTACATCTGCCACACCCGACCAAGAAAAAAGTCAAGATACAACTCAACGCCTGGGACTTCGGCGGGCAGGACGTCTATCGCGTCACGCACCAGTTCTTCTTCAGCCGCCGTTCGCTCTACCTGCTGGTCTGGGAGCCGCGCCGCGGCGTCCAGCAGGGTCAGGTGGAAGACTGGCTGAACATGATCCGCCTGCGGGTTGGTACTGATGCGCGCGTAATTATCATTTCCACATACTGCAAAACTGGTAATCGCATTGCCCGTATCAACAAACCCGACCTTGAGCGTGAATATGGTGAGATGATCGTCGGCTTTCACGAAGTGGATAGCCTCGTCCCCGATGAAACCACAGGCGAGATGGTCGGCATCGCGGAATTGAAAAAGGTCATCGCCGCCGAATCCGCCAAACTGCCACAAATGGGGATGGGATTCAACCGCGACTGGAAAGCCGCCCGCGACGAATTGCTTGCCCACTCCGAGCCACGCATCTCTTCCTTGACCTTTAGCGGAGTCTGCGCCGCACACGGCTTGAGCCAACTCGACGCCGAAACCCTCGCCCACCTCATGCACGACCTCGGCTACATCGTCCACTACGCCGACGACGAAAAACTCCGCGACGACGTGGTGCTCAAACCCGAATGGCTGACCAAAGCCATCGGCTTCGTGCTGGAAAATCGCGCCACCGCCGAACGGGAAGGGATTTTGCCCGACGACCAGTTGTACAAAGTCTGGCATGACCACACTTTCCCGGACGAACCACGCTACACGACCGATCTCTATCCCTTCTTCCTGCGCCTGATGGAAAAGTACGATGTTTCGTACCGCCTCCCCGAAGGAGACGCGAGTCTCGTCGCGCAACACGTGCCGCAGGTGCGTCCTGATCTTCCGTGGTTGCCCGAGGATAAGCAACCCAACAACTTACGAAGAATTGCGATAGTTTGTTCGATGGAAGAAGACCCGCCCGGCTTGGTTCCGTGGATGATCGTCCGTACGCACGATTACGCCGTCGAGCAAGGCGCGCATCATTTGCACTGGCAAAAGGGCATGTTTCTGAGCCATCCGCCGCACGGCGAAGCCATGCTCGAAAAACGCGGGCGCGAATTTCACGTCTATGCCCAGGCGGACTGGCCTGAATATTTTATGAACGTCCTGCAACACACCTTGCAGAAGTTGATTGACGATAATTGGCCAGGCTTGAAAGATCGTTATCGTTTCATGGTTCCTTGTCCAGAAACAATTGATGGTCAGCCCTGCAAAGGACGGTTCAACATCCACGCCTTGCGTCAATGGCTGGGCCGACGGCGACATGACCGCGCGTTGTCAGGAATGTTCCAGAAAACACTCCATTGCAGAATTGTTGTTTGGCTTTGAAGACACCAAGATCGAAAAGCAATTACAAGCCATCGAAGATCGACTTGTGGGTTGGGAAAGCCGCATTGCCAATTACTTTATGGCGATGATGCACGCCATCGCCGATGAAGCCAAGAACGGTCCGCGTCTCTTCACCTTCCGCTCACGCGACGCTGGACTTTCTCCAAAACAACTTTTTGCTCGTCCGTTGGAACTTCAATTATGGTGTGAACATGAAAGTCGCCCGCATCCCGTAATCGAATCTGGCAAGGGCGTTTACATGATTGATCAGCCTTACGAATGGGTCATCAAAATTGCGCCGTATGCCAATTTTGTATTGGACGTATTGAAAACTTTTGCGCCGATGGCTGCGCCAGCAATCAGCATTTTCAAAGATTCCAAGATAGCCGAGAAATGGAAAGATGAACTGGATTTGACAAAAGCCATCATTGACAAGCTTCCTGCTGAAATCAAAACTCCAGATCGTCCACTCACTGAAAGAAGCATCATCAACGAACCCGAACGTTCTGGAATCCTTGCACTTCATCGTTTGCTCAACGAACTTGATCCCACGCAAGATCGTTTGGGGCTTCACCGCGTTGCCACCTATACTGGTGATTATCGCTGGTTGTGCGATCATCACTACAACGCCTGGCAACCGAATATTCCCGATGTGATTCAGCCGCACGGGTAAGAAGCCGCGAATTCCTCTGGGTCCACAAGCGGTTTGCGAGCGAATACTAAACAACAAAGCCCTTGAAGGTCTCACAACCCTCAGGGGCTCTCACTACGCCATAACCAAACTACTCCACCCACTAAACTATCCCAGCCGATAATGGAAAATGCCTGACGACTTCGCCAGCGGCGGGATCAAGCGCATCCAGCGATACGCTTTCAGGGGAGACACATCATCCTCGAAGTAATTCCACTCACTCAAAAGGCGGATCCCCTCGCCCCATTCTTCAACGTCCTTTCCGTGTTTCAAGCGCCAGTGAAGGCGCGTCTTTACTTTTGCATATGCCAGTTGCAGGTTATCTACCCAAATGACGAAGGGCGTGTGTGCATCGCAAACCACTTCGCAACCAGGGAAATGGTCGCGCAGGCAGAGGAACAATTCCTTGACCTGCGTCTCCTCAAAATACGGAAGCACGCCCTCGGCGATGAACAGGAATGGGCGCGGCAGGAAGCGCTCCACCTCGGCGGTCCAGCCCGCGTCGAAGACCGAGGCGGTGATGGCATGATAGCGCGGGCTCTCCGTAGCGATCAACTTCCTCCGCAGGTCCATTACGTCGGGCAAGTCGATGTCGAACCATTCGACGCGACCGTCATCAATACGATCGAAGCGCGTGTCGAGTCCGCATCCGATATGGACGATGATACCGTCGGGGTTGCGTGCGAGAAAACCGCGCACGTGGTTGTCGAATTTTCTCATGCGGATGATGACGGCGATCTCATCATGGCGCTGCATGCGGAGGCGTGAAAAGTCGGCGGCGATGCGGTTCACCATTTCGACGGCTCGCTCGTCCTTGAAGATTCCGTCGGGGCGCTGGGTCTCGCGCGCCCGCACGAGGAGGGTCATCAACAGAGTTTGTGGGACGCCATCGAGGGTTTGAATAATTTTTTCGGACATGGGGTTGTTCCCTTCTTACAACTTCGGAAAGAATCGGCCTGTTCGTTGCATGTACGCCTTGTATTCCTCGCCAAAGGCTTCGATCATCATCTGCTCCTCTTTGGGGACGCGCGCCACTGTCCCGGCAATGGACAGTACCGCCATGGCGGCGAAAATCCAGTTGGCAGTCAGCAGGCCGAGGGCAACCGCCCAGCCAAACATCGCCGAATATAGGGGGTGGCGGATGCGGACATAAGGTCCGCTTGTGACCAGGTGGTGTTCCTTTCGTAGTTGCAGTTGCGCTGACCATTGCGTGTCCAGATGGATCTGTGTCCAGGTCCAGAAGACCACGCTGAACAAGCCCAGCCCGAATCCTGCCCAGCGCAACCAATTCGGCAGGGGGAAGGAAAACAGGTCAATCCACTTCATGCCGATGATGTACATCACCAGAAAGATTATCAGAAGAAAGAACACCGCCATGCGGACGATCAAAATGCCGCGTCCGCCTTCGCGCGCCACCGCTTGTTTATCGGGCATCAGCCGTTCTCCCGCGCGGCGCACCTTGATCATGAAATAAAATCGCATGGCAAACAACGCCGCCAGCAAAATCAGGAACGCCCAGCGAAAAGTCGTTTCGGTTGTCATGGGTTTACACTCCTTTCAACGAGATGCGCATTCATCATCACAATCTTGGGAAAAACGCGGGAACGCGTTTGCAATAATCCAACCATTGCTCACCAAATCCTTTGGCCAATGCCTGTTCCTCGCTTCGGGCGCGGACAGCAAGCCACGGCGCAAAACTCGCAAACAGCAAAGTCGTCCATGTTGCATAGATCAGCAAACTGCCAAGGGCGGCGAAGAAAAGTCCAGCATACATGGGATGGCGCACGATGGCAAACGGTCCGCGCGTGACCAGTTGATGATCAGCAAACAGTTGCGCGCCGAAGCCGGTGGAAACGAAATAATTTTTTCAAAGCGCCAGTCTGCCCCACAACACAAATAACATTCCGGGAAAATACAATAACGAGCCAAAGATCAACATCCACAAACGGGCCTGTGGCGTAAACGTTTGCGGCACTGGAATCCAAAGGAAGTAGCAGATGCCGAAGAACAGCAATGTCAAGGCGAGATAAAACCACGGGGAGCGCAACCAGCTACCGGTAAGTCCGAGCGTGAGTCCAGCCTGGCGTTGCGTGCCGCGCCAAATTCCGTAGAGAATAATTCCCAGCGTGGTGTAAACCAACAATCCGCCTACCCACTGAATGACAATTTCAAGAGACACCTTTACACCTCGATCCTTCCGGCCTTCGCACGGCGAATGGCCGGTTCAAGGAAAACCTTGAACGTCAGCCAATCCAAAAAATTGGGAGCAATCACTTTGACCCAGGTCGCCAAAACACCAGGTCCCATCAACACTTCGCGGCGGCGTTTGAAGGCGGCATTCAATACGATCTGCGCGCATTGATCAGAAGTCATTGTCTTTTTAGTGTAGTAGGCGCGACCGCGCGTACCGCGCGGCACACCATCTTTATTGAGCTGCGATTCATGGAATTCAGTCGCCACCCACCAGGGACAAACTACCGTGCAACTTACACCATGTTGAACCAACTCCATGTGCAGAGAATCATAAAATCCATGCATGGCATATTTGCTGGAACAATACGGTGTATTGTATGGAATCGCCGCCTTGCCGCCCAGACTCGAAATGGCAACGATACGGCCGTGCGTCTTTTTCAAATGCGGCAGAGCGTAATAAGTACAATACACCGCACCATAAAAATTAATATCCACGGTTTGTTTGAACAGATTCAAATTAGGAAATTCATCGAATAATGCGCTCGCCGCCATCCCAGCGTTATTGATGAGCATGTCCAATCTGCCATACGTTGCAATCGTTTTATCGATCAGCACTTTGCATTGCGCCTCATCGCTTACATCGGTCGGAACAACCAACACTTCTCCGCAAAACGCATGACACACCTCAGCAATCTTTTCCAGTCTACCTACGCGCCGCGCCGCGATTACCACTTTTGCACACCGACTTACCAGCGTCAGCGCCAGCGATTTGCCAATCCCTGCCGAAGCACCCGTGACAATCACCACTTGATCACGAAAAGCATTTGATTTCATGTGACTACCTCTCCAATTTCATCTTATGCCAAATCAAAACTATTTCAAGAGGGCAAATGCTATAATCTCTCAAATTCACCGTGGAGGGCACACAGATGAATCAAATTTACGATTACGTGATCGTCGGCTCTGGTTTTGGGGGAAGTGTTTCGGCCATGCGATTAACTGAAAAAGGTTATTCGGTGCTCGTCCTTGAAAAAGGCAAACGCTACGAAGACCAGGATTTCGCCAAGTCCAACTGGCAATACTGGAAATATCTGTGGCTGCCTGCCATCCGCGCACACGGTATTTTGCAGATCAGCATTCTCAAAGGCGTGATGGTTTTGCACGGCGCGGGCGTCGGCGGCGGAAGCCTCGGCTATGCCAACGTGCTCGAAATTCCCACCGATGAAACGTTTGCAACACCCGCCTGGAATCAAAACATGGCGTGGGGAAAAGTTTTGAAGCCTCATTATGAAACTGCCAAGAAGATGCTGGGCGTGGCGCGCAATCTGAAATTGTGGAAGGCCGATGATGTGCTCAAGCAAATGGCTGACGAGCGCGGCATGAGTCACACTTTCCGCGCTACGGATGTCGGCGCATATTTCGGCGAACCAAATGTCAACGTGGCCGATCCGTATTTCGACGGCAAAGGCCCGGCGCGCGCCGGATGTAAACACTGCGGCGGGTGTATGGTTGGATGCAGATATAACGCAAAGAATACCTTGCCGAAAAATTATTTGTATTTTGCCGAGAAGAACGGGGCGAAAATTATTTCGGAATCAGAAGTGGTAGATATCAGACCGTTGACAACGGACGATGGACGATCAAATATGGTCAATGGTCAATCATCTATCGTCAGCGAAGCGAGATACGAAATCATCTACCAGACAAGCACCCGCCTCTTTCGCGGGACCCGGCAGCGGGTCCAGGCCAGATGCGTGATCCTGTCTGCAGGCGTGATGGGCACGATCAAGTTATTGCTGAATATGCGCGACGTCAAAGAGTCGTTGCCGAATCTTTCGCCGCGACTCGGCGATGTGGTGCGGACAAATTCAGAAGCGCTGCTCGGATCGGTCGCTCGAAAATCAGACATCAATTATTCGGAGGGCGTTTCGATCTCTTCGATCTACAATCACGATGAGGTCACGCATATCGAGCCGGTGCGTTACCCTGATGGTTCATCGTTGATGCGTTATCTGGCCGCGCCGCTGATCGACACGGACGTGAGCATGCCAGTGCGATTGCTGAAATTTTTTGGCTGGGCCATTACTCACCCGCTGGATTTTTTGAAGTCATTGGTGTTGCCGGGCTGGGCACACAACGTGACGATTTTGCTGGTGATGCAGCACGCGGACAATCGTATGCGCTTCCGCATTGGACGAAGTTTCTTCACGCTCTTCCGGCGCGGCATGGTGGCGCAACCGGAGCCAGGATTTGAAATCCACGCGCAGGTGAAAGGCTCGCACGAGTTGACGCGTGATTTTGCGAAGCGCACGAATGGAATTGCTTTGGGTTCAATTGGAGAAAATCTTTTAGGCTTACCGACCACCGCGCATATTTTAGGCGGTGCGCCGATTGGAAAAGATTCTGATGAAGGCGTTGTAAATGAGAACTTTGAGGTACATAACTATCCCGGCATGTACATCATTGACGGCTCGATCATGCCAGCCAACCCGGGAGTCAATCCAAGCCTGACGATCACCGCGCTGGCGGAGTACGCGATGAGCAAGATACAATCCAAGGATTAAACATGTAGGGGCGGATCGCGATCCGCCCCTACAATTTATTTCTTGTGGCTTTTTACATATACTTTCACCGCTTCGCGCATGAACTCCGCCAACTTGGGATGGATCTTTTCGTAGTTGGCGCGGAAACGCGGATCGTCGTTATACAGGTCAGCCAGACCAAGCAGTTGTTCGTCAATGGGCAACCAGAAATATTGAAGATGTTTGTGCCAGCGGGCAACGATCGCTTGCACTTCCTTGCTGGCCGCACCTTTCGGCATCACGGCCGCCAAATCTGTATAGAGAGCTTTGCCTTCGGCGAGGATGCGCTTCTTTTCGTCATCGGAATAGGCTTTCCATTTCTTATTCGAAACGCGAACAGCTTCAGCATCCCACTTCTGCGCGGCTTCTTCGGCGTATTGCTCCTGTTCTTCCTCGCTAAAACCTTCAAAGAGTCCTTTTGGATTCATTTTCTTTTTTCCTTTCAGATGGTTGATCGTTTTATCAACGGTTTGGATGAGGCGATTCATTCTCTGGACTTCAGCCTGCAACGCGGATTTATGCATCTGCAACGCTGACAACACGTCGAAGTCACGGCGCCCCATGATTTTCTTGATGTCGTTGAGCGGCATGTCCAATTCGCGATAGAACAAGATCTGTTGCAGACAATACAGGGCTTCCTCTTTGTAGTAGCGATAGCCGTTCCCGCCGACCGAAGACGGCTTGAGAAGCCCGATCTCGTCATAATGATGCAGGGTGCGAACAGTCACGCCCGCCATGTCAGAGAGTTGTTTTACGGTGTACATCGTTCGCCTCGTGCGTCAATATAAACCCTGACGTAACGTTAATGTCAAGGGTGACTCCAATGTTACTGCGAGCGTAGCGAAGCAGTCTCGCATTTGATGTTTAGCTAAGATTGCCATGTAGCTCCGCTCCTCGCAATGACATATAAAGTAAAATTGTTTTATGGATATTCTCTTTTTGGATGAACAAATCATCGTCCTCCACAAACCCGCCGGACTGCCCGTTCTTCCTGATGGCTGGGAAAAAGACGCACCATATCTTGTGAAAATGCTCGAGGAAGAATATGGGAACCCCTCGACAAGCTCAGGGCAAAGAATCTTCATCGTTCACCGCCTCGATAAAGTTACCTCGGGCGTGATGGTCTTCGCACGCAATGCCGAAGCGCATCGTTCGCTCAACATTCAATTCGAGAAACATGAGGCGCAGAAAATTTACCGTGCCATCGCGGAGGGCAATCCTAATTGGGACGAACATACAGCCAAACATCCGCTCAGAGCTAACGTCGGGCACAAACATCGCACAATGGTGGACGAGAAAAACGGAGTCAGCGCCGAGACGAGATTCAAAGTCCTTAAACGGTATCCGGATCACGCCTTGCTTGAAGCATCGCCGATGACCGGGCGAACACACCAGGTCAGAGTCCATGCCTACGCGTTGGGCCATCCGCTTCTAGGCGATGTACTATATAGCGCGCCAGAAACAAATCTCATTGCACGTCCGGCATTGCACGCGTATTCATTGACATTCACGCATCCAACCACAAACGAAAGAATTTCTTTTACAGCCCCCTACCCCGAAGATTTTGAAGAAGCTGTGCGTCGCACCTCACAGACCAGATAAATCCACAAAACGGGATTAGTCCAAGCGAGGGCCAATCCCGTTTCACATGGTGCGACGCACTAACAGTTACGAAATTTTTCTGGCCTCCATGTAAAATCTTTTCTCGCGCGCCTCGCCCATCGAAAATGTCTTGCGCGGCAGTGCGCCGTCCAAAATGACCGTCTTGAACAAGTCGGACTTGTGCATGCCCGGCAGGTACAAACCGGCGTTGCCCGGCTGGCTTCCAAGCCGCACCACCACATCCCCGCCGTGCACATAATCGATCTTCTCCGCGCCGCCATCCTTCATGAACGGATCAAGGAAGGACTGGATCGTACCGACAGGCAAATTGGATGAGGCGTGTGCGATCTCGACCACACCAAATCCTTTTCCGCCAACAACCAGACCGATAGCCTGCTTCCCATTCTCGGCATTATCAACTCTCTTTACCATTTCTTCCGCGTTAGCAACTGGCGTATATTTAAAGTTATCGCCAAATGTTGATTGAAGTGCAGCGAAGATGTTGTTCTTCAAACTAAACAACACACGATGAATCGGTTCAAATTCCAAACCTTCATCATGGACATTTTCGATCTCGACCAAAGCATAACGTGACGGGTGATCCATCCCGACCTGCGGCTTGTTCTTCTCCCAAATGGCTTTGGCAGTTGCCAGCGAATGATTGCCATCGCCCATCGCAAAAAGTAAAACTGGTTTATCTTTGCCGATGCCATATTTTGCCGCGAAAGTTTCGGGCTTGGCTAAATCGCGCAACGCCGCGACGACTTTATTTTCATAATCTGCACTGACCGCATAGCCCGCGAGATGACCGCTATCCAGCATCAAATCAAAATCATATAACTTTTCAAGCTTTGATTTTGCCGCAGACAACGGCTTGATGACCGTGTGATTCGGATCGTCGATCAACACAAGAATATGCGGCAACTCAAGTGCTGCACCTTCGCGGATCTTCATGCGCGGAGGCAGGCGTTCGACGATGGTTCCCTCGGTAGCACGGATGAGACTAGTCGAGCCTTTGGTGTAATCGTAGCGTTCAAGGTCAAGAGCCAGAACAATACCTTTGCGCGTCTTGCCTGCCACCGTGCGCTCAACGTAGATCAAACCTTCGCGCGGCTGGAAAATTCCGGCATCTAAATATTTTCGCATGGTGGCTTGAATATTTTTGATGCGCTCAGTTTCGCCAGGTTTTTCAAGATGCACCTCGGGGAAAGTCAAATTCAACGTGGACGGCGCATCGCCCACAATTTTTTTAACATCATGCCAATACTCAGGCTCGGAGGTGAATTGGTCACAGGCAATCACGGCCCATTTTTTGAGATCGGTTCCAGATTTGGGCAAATACACTTGCGGGATTTGGATGCCAATGTCGTTGATAATTTTCATGAAGTCTTCAATAAGTAAACGTCATTGCGAGCGATGGTCGAGTAGGCAGTGTCCTTCTGCCGTATCGAGACCGAGCGTGGCAGTCTCAAATGACCATCAAATAGGAGATTGCTTCGGGCGGGGTTTCGATACACCGAAGGGCACGGTTACTCAACCACCGCCCTCGCAATGACATTTGGAATTGTTATGCAGGCTGCATTTTCTTGGCAAAATCGATTAATTTGGCGGCTACTTCTGCACCGACACGAGCCTGAGCTTCCTTCGTAGCGGCACCGATGTGCGGCGAGCCGATGGCATTATCAAGCTTGAGCAATTTCCAATCGGTGGGCGGTTCCTCGGCGAAGACATCCAACGCTACGCCAGCGACCTTGCCGCTGGTCAACGCATCGTACAACGCGGACTCGTCAATGATTCCGCCGCGGGCGCAGTTGATGATACGCACACCATTCTTCATTTTGGCAAATTGATCCTTGCCAATCATGCCCGCGGACTCTTTGGTCTTCGGCAGATGCAAGCTGATGTAATCGGCCTTCGACAAAAGTTCATCAAGCGTGACCAGTTTAATTCCAGCGATTTCCTTGACGTACGGATCGTATGCGAGAACGGTCATGCCCAAAGCGCTGGCGCGCTTGGCAACTTCCTTGCCGATGTTGCCAACGCCGATCAGGCCAAGCGTCTTACCGCCGATCTCATCGCCCTCAAAAGATTTCTTGTCCCATTTCTCGGCTTTCATGGAAGTGGTCGCTTTGTAGATCGAGCGAGCCAAGGCGAACATGTACCCAATGGTCAATTCAGCGACGGAGGCCGAACTGGCGAGCGGAGTGTTCATCACGGCAATGCCCTTTGACTTGGCGTATTCGTGGTCAATGGTGTCGAGACCAACGCCGCCGCGCACGATCACTTTCAGGTTAGGACAAACGTCAATTAACGGCTGCCGCACCTTGGTCCGCGAACGAACGACCATGCCTTCATAAGCAGGCAAAACGTTCGGGAGTTCCTCCGGTGTGATATCGTCGCGCACGTCAACAGTCAATCCGGCCGCGCGCATTTGCTCGATGAATTCCTTTTCGGTTTTGTCACAGACGAGAACTTTCATTTGATCCTCCAGATCTAGGGTGAAATTAATAACAGGGACCCAACCGGCTAAGCGGCAGAATCCCTGTTTGGAAAGGCATTTTCATCACGGAAATCATTCTAACAACGAGAAAATGCTTTGTCAACGACAACTATCAGGCTAAATATGTGTCAATCGTTCTTGGCGATTTGTCTGACAACCAGATATAATAAAATGAAAACAGGAGTCGCGCGCGATTCGCGCGTTCTCAAATTTGACCACAGGAGTAACTCATGTCTGATCTCAAGCGCGTCTATAATTTCAATCCCGGCCCGGGTACCCTGCCGTTGGAAGTGCTTCAACAAGCCCAATCGGAATTGCTCGATTTCAAAGACACGGGCATGTCTGTCATGGAAATCAGCCATCGCTCAAAAGAGTTCGAGAGCGTGATCCAAACCGCCGAAGCGGACCTGCGCGAATTGCTCGGCATTCCCGCCAACTATAAAGTGATGTTCCTGCAAGGCGGCGCGCATTTGCAATTCGCGATGATCCCAATGAACTTACGCGCCAGCGGTTCTGCCGATTACATCGTGACCGGCACGTGGAGCAAGACCGCCGTCAAGGAAGCGCAGAAGTTGGGCGCAACGCGCGTTGCAGGCAACACCGAAGCAGACGGCTTCAAAGGCTTCCCCGAAAAACTTGACCTCGATCCCAAAGCCGCATATTTGCATTTCACATCCAACGAGACCATTCATGGCGTGGAATATTTCAGCGAGCCGACTCCGCCCGCGGGCGTCCCGCTGGTGTGCGATGCTTCGTCTGATTTCATCAGCCATCCGATCGACGTTTCCAAGTATGCCTTGATCTATGCCGGCGCGCAGAAGAATGCCGGACCTTCCGGCGTGTGCATCGTCATCGCCCGCGACGACATGATCGCTCGGACTCCGGCCAATCTGCCGGTGATGCTCGATTACAAGATCATGGCTGAGAGCGGATCATTGCACAACACGCCTCCCTGCTTCGCCATCTACATTGTGGGATTGGTCCTCCAGTGGGCCAAGAAGCAAGGCGGACTGACTGCCATCGAGAAGACGAACAAAACCAAAGCAGATTTGGTTTACAAAGCCATCGACGAGAGCGGCGGCTTCTATCGTGGACATGCCAAACCCGAAGCCCGCTCACGCATGAACATTCCGTTCCGCCTGCCTTCGGAAGAATTGGAAGACACTTTCGCGAAGGAAGCCAAGAAGAACGATCTGATTGGTCTCAAAGGCCATCGCTCAGTCGGCGGGATGCGCGCTTCGCTCTACAACGCGCTGGACGTCAAAGCCGCGGAAGAGTTGACGAAGTTCATGCGCGAGTTCCAGAAGAAGAACGGGTAATTTTTTCACCACAAAGGACACAAAAAGCACGAAGTGAGACCTCGGAGATTTTGGAAATCTCCGAGGTCTTTTGGTTAAAGCGCGACCTCCGAGTTTGGCTCGGAGGTCGTTTGTTGATTAATCTGTCATGGCATGTTTCCAATCACGCACACATCATTATGAAGATAGGTCTGACGGCATGCAGCGACGACAATTAAGCACATGTGGACAATGTTAGGAAACAGAATCCCAAATGCGTTGAGGACAGCCAAATACTTAAAAATGCCACAGAATTCCGGCCGTCAGCGCATTGCGTTAGGGCGCTGAGTAGCTACCCGAAATTTTCCGATAATATTTGACCAAGTTATAGCACAATTCCGTGATCATAAACAACTGCCATTCAGAAACTATGTCAACGAATCTATCACCTTCTTTGAGATCACAAAACCTTATCTCAACATTAAAGCCATAATCGTCTGGAAAACTTGTCTTTTCAGGAAAATCTCTGTTGTATTTGAACTCGAAACTTGCAATTCCTGATTTGTCAATGTGCCGAACAAAATCATCTCTCGAATTCTCAAAGTTATCTTTGATTAGCCTTATCTCATTTTCAATATTGTGCGACAGTACATTGCGTATGAACTTAATGATGTATTCGAAGCGACTTTGCTTTCCCTCTCCCAAGGCGTTTACAAGATATTTTTTAAAATCAGTATTATGAAAGATTCCCTCGCTCATTGCCATTGCGACTCCTCGGAAAGCATTCCATTCTACAAAATATCCTAAAATATTGGGCTTATTCCAGTCAATAAAGCATGCACTGAGAGAATCTCTAACACGACCGCCACTAATCAAATATCTTTTGTTTCCCATGAATTCTAATTGCACGTTTTTGGCCTCAGAAGAAAGATTCTTTTCCTTGATATAGCGAGATAGAAATAAACCAACATGCAAGAAATCAAAATTCTGCTCTACAAGTGTGAAAATATCTTCAATTGAATATTTGCCATTCATGGGGTTACCTCCTTTGGCAGCCCTAACTATGTCTTAAGCAATGGGGTTCTAGTAGTTCCTATGGCGAGAATTATACGCCAGCCTTTCCATTACATCCAACTTGCCATACCAACCCGAAAACGGGAACTGGTTATAATTGCGCCCATGGACTTTTTCTTCCCCGAAGACAACCTGCAACGCACGACGCCCGAAGAGACGCGCATTACGTCTTTGACCGCCGAGCCCTATCCCGATAATGAGCGCGTACATGTCAACATCGAGATAACTCCTTTTCAAACACGCCCCCACATCGAAGTGATTTTGACTGATGCAAAGGGCGACGAAGTCGCCACAGCCAGCATCGTCGAGCCGATGATATGGAAATTGGAATTCACCATGCATCTGCGCGGCGCAAATCAAAGCCCGTTCACCATCGAAGCAAAACTGTTTTATCCTGATGGTCCGCAGGCTGAGCCAGTCTCGTGCGCTTTTGAAGTCACTCCCATAAACTGACATGTCCCACACTTCCCGTTCCCGCGCGGCAATACAATTGTCGCTTACGATTCTGATCGCGGCGTCCGTTCTGCTGGGCTGCTCGCAAAAGACAGTTGAAACATCCACGCCATTCAGCGCCACCGAAACACAAACTTCAACGCCCTCGCCCATTCCGCTGACGGATCAAAAGGATGTAATGATTTTGTCCATCGAAGAGAATGGTCTGGCCCATCTCTTCGCCTACATCCCCGGCAAATTGAGCCTCACCCGCCTCACGTTCGGGAATTGGAGCGACATCACGCCCTCCATGAGTCCGGATGGAAAACATATCGCGTTTGCGTCCAATCGAAATGGCTTTTGGGACATCTACACTTTGGAGTTGCCAAGCGGGAAAATCACACAAATGACGAACACGCCCGAATATGATTCGTCGCCAACGTTCTCGCCCGACCTGGCCTGGATCGCGTACGACTCGTATCAAAACGGCAATCTTGAGATCATGATCCAGTCGCTGACCAATCCAGATCAGAAGCCGCTCAACCTGACGGACAACGACGCCGCAGATTATTCTCCGGCTTGGGCGCCGAACGGACGACAGATCGCTTTCGTCTCGAACCGCGATGGCAATCCCGATATCTGGCTCGCAGATTTAAACAAAACTGAAAACCGCCTCACCAATTTAAGCAACTCGCCGCAAGCTGTTGAAGATCATCCGGTTTGGAACAAGGATGGAAGCCGGCTGGCGTGGGCATCCAATTCGCAAGGCCAGAATTACAGCGGTATTTATATTTGGGATGCGTTTCACCCTGACCACAGTGCGACGTGGGTCGGCAACGGCGATTGGCCGGCATGGAATACACAAGGCGATGAGATCGTGGCGGCGGTCAACGCGCCCAATCAGCAACTGCTGACTGCATACACTTTGCAGGGTCAGCCTTTACTTTTGCCAACGCCTCTTCCCGGACATTTACGCGGGTTGTTGTGGCCGAACATTTCCCTGCCGAATCCGCTTCCGCAGGTTTATCAGCAAGCCGCCGAGCAAACCCCTGAAAGTTTATGGTCTCCCATCGTCACACCTGTCGCAGGCGTACCAAATCAAAGATGGTATGTCGTTCCGCTCGATAAAGTGCAGGCGCCTTATCCCGAACTACACGATCTTGTCAACGAATCATTCATCGCATTGCGCGCACGTGTCATCAAGGAAGCCGGCTGGGACGCGCTCGCCAGCCTTGAAAATGCGTATGTGCCTCTGACCACATCTCTTGATCCCGGCCTCGGCGATGACTGGCTTTACACGGGCCGCGCCTTTGCTATCAATTCGCTGATGGTCAACGCGGGTTGGATGGCCGTCGTGCGCGAAGACATTGGTCCGCAAACTTATTGGCGGCTTTACCTGCGCGCACAAAATCAGGATGGTTCACAGGGCGAGCCGATCCATGCCTCGGCTTGGGATTTGAATGCGCGCTACGAATTGAATCCCAAAACTTATGAAGCAGGCGGTCAGTATGCGCCGGCCCCATCCGGTTATTGGATCGACTTCACTTCACTGGCTCAGGCTTATAGCTGGGAACGTCTGCCCGCGCTCCCCAACTGGCACAACTTTTACGCGGGCGCGCGCTTCACTGAATTTGCTTTGACCGGTGGACTCGATTGGTACTCGGCCATGCTCGAACTTTATCCTGCCGACGCGCTTCTCACTGCGACCCCTGTTCTGCCACCGACCGTCACGCCGACTCGCACACCGATTCCTTCCTCCACGCCCGGGCCCACACGAACGCCGCGGGCGACACTGACTCCAAGTCTGACGCCTCTGCCAACCAACACAGCGACTCCAAGCGCCACATCATCGTCCACCTCCACTCCGCCGACCATCATTCCAACTCTTAAACCTTGAAAAATATTTCACGTTATTGCAAGGGTTGGTGGTCGAGTAGGCGGCGGGTTTCGGTACGGACTTCGTCCTACTCAACCACCGCCGCTGTATCGAGACCCAACCCGAAGCAATCCCTCACTCTAATCCTCATCATTTCCATCCTCTTGAGCGGATGTAGTGTGTTTGGCAACGCCAGCCCAACGCCAGTGGTCGCTGGTTTAACGGAAGCCGCTTCCGAGTCCCAGAACGAAGCGCCGACGCCCACGCTGGAACCTTTCCGCTTCGATCTGCCAACACCAGGCATACCGCCTGTATCCGGTTGGCGTCCGCCTTTGTATCCGGTGCCGTGGGCGCTTTCGCCGTACGATCACTTTTATTTCGCCCGCCCCATTGCCGCCGACCAGGTCAACTGGCCGCTGGCCGATTACCGCTATGGAGCGATCTTCACGCCGCCTTACATCCACACCGGCGTGGACATTGACGCTCCACAAGGCACTCCCATCCTGGCGGCCGGGCCGGGAACTGTCGTTTGGGCAAACTGGGGATTATTGCTCGAATCCCCCGGCGATCGTAATGATCCTTATGGACAGGCAGTTGTCATTCGAATGGACTTTGGTTATAAAGATCAGCTGTTATTTACTGTCTATGCTCACATGAGTAAAATCATAGCAATTGTCGGTCAGCATGTGAATACTGGCGACGTTATCGGCTTGGTGGGCGAGACAGGCCACACCACCGGGCCTCACGTTCATTTTGAAGTACGGCTTGGTAACAATTCCTTTTATTACACGTACAATCCTGAATTATGGATGGCTCCGCCTGAGGGTTGGGGTGTTCTGGTCGGGCGAGTAACTGATGCGAACGATGGCACTTTGCAACAATTGGAAGTAACCGTTCAAAATATAACAA
>Ga0172368_10001739_pt1 | contig 29043 bp, 27 predicted proteins | sample Lak11m_FD_114540 | JGI IMG/M metagenome (GOLD analysis project Ga0172368, IMG submission 114540) | Freshwater microbial communities from Kabuno Bay, South-Kivu, Congo - kab_022012_11m | ecosystem: Environmental > Aquatic > Freshwater > Lake | place: Democratic Republic of the Congo: South-Kivu...
CGATGTAGGGAACGCCCTCCGTGGCGTTCCGGCCCGCGCATTTCCGCACGGTGTGGATTCGCGGGAACAGGAACGTCGCGGAAGGCGTTCCCTACAGAGTGGACGATTTCCCGGCGGGAAGTGTAGAATGCACTCGATCACCTTGCACGATTCGGAGCCTGCCATGCGTATCGCCCTCGCCCAGATCGACTGCCGGCTTGGCAACCTGCCCGCCAACCTCGCGACGCACCGCGGGGCGCTGGCCGCCGTCCACGCGGCGGGCGGCGCCGACCTGGCGGTGTTCCCCGAACTCAGCCTGACCGGCTATCGCCTGCGCAGCAACATTTACCGGGCGATGATGGACGACGCGCAGCTCGCCCGCGCCTGCGCGGGACTGGCGGAGGGCGGTATGATCCCACCGGCCATGCACTGCGCGGTGGGGTACGTCGAGCTGAGCGCGCGGGCGGCGGTGCATAATTCCTGTGCCCTTTTGCGTGGCGACTGCGCCGAACCGTCTTTCCGCCATCGCAAGGTCTACCTGCCCACCTACGGCATGTTCGAGGAGGAGCGCTACATGCGCCCGGGCGACCGCTTTCGCACCGTGAACCTGACCGCCGCGGATGGCGAGACCTGGCGGGTCGGCGTGCTCGTCTGCGAGGACGCCTGGCATGACTCGGCGTGGGTACTCATGCAGGCGCGCGGGGTGGACCTGGTGCTGGTGCCCTCCGCCTCGCCGGGCCGCGGGGTGGAATCCGAGCGACTCGGCAGCCAGCGGAGCTGGCACGGCATCCTCGCCACTCAGGCGGAGTTCACCGGCTGCTACGTCGCCTACTGCAACCGCGTGGGCTTCGAGGACGACATCCACTTCTGGGGCGGCTCCGCCGTCTTCGCCCCTGACGGCACCACCGTCGCCGAAGGCAAGTTGATGGACCCCGACGTGGTTATCGCCACCCTCGATAAGCCCGCCATCACCCGCGCCCGCCTGCAAACCCCGCTGATGGCCGACGAGAACTGGGATTTGACGCTGCGGGAAATGAAGGCAGCGATAGAGGAGAGGGATTAGAGGGACGAGGAAATGACTCATCATTTGATAGTGGGCAAGCGGTGATAACTGGCGATCATTATTAATCTGTCACGGTAAAAGAAAAGAGATCTTTTGGACGCTAGGAATGTGAAGAACAGAACATTTAGCGCCTCTGTCGAGGTATTTTACGCGCCTTTCACTGGCGATGGCCGCCCTGCCACGGCGGGGCAGTCAATGGTCGAGTCGGTGCGGCGTATTATTGCAGAGGGGCTCGGCGTCGAGTTATGGCTCTCCGAGGAGGGACACAGACCGTTCTCACAGAACGCGATTACGGAAGTGCGCGATGTGTGCCGAACGACAGCGCTGCCCGTGACGGCGCACACCGGCGTCGAGCAGTGGAACCCACCGGCCATACGCGCGGAAATTGGCCTTGCTGCGCACCTCGGCATCCGGCAGCTTGTAGTGCACCGTACCACGTTGGGGCTGGAAACCCCCGACTTTAACGGCATTGCCAACCTTACCAGTGAGGCAGCCGACCTGGGCGTCATCCTCGCATTGGAGAACGGTAAAGGTGGCATGACGGTCATCCGTCCTGCGTTGGAGATGGTGCCGGCGTTGGCGTTCTGTCTGGACACCAGCCACGCCTGCGTCAGTATGCACCGTGATGGCGTGGCGCCTGAGACCATTCTCGCGGAGTGGACTGACCGCCTTGTTGAGGTGCACGTCAGCGACAGTGATGGCATCGATGACTTGCATGCCATACCCGGCGCAGGGGTACTGAATTGGCCGTCATTACTGCCTGTATTGCACAGTCTTCCGTTACATGTCGTGCTATGCCTTGAACTCTTTGCGCCGGCCGATCCGGTCGGCGCTCTTCATGCCGGACGCTCATTCCTTCAAAGGGATTAGAGGTTAGGTGGTCACAAATTGTAACCACCTCTGGTTGGAATGGCTATTAAATAATAGCCATTTGAGATCATCGCAATTTGCGACATCAAAAGGATATCAGATAAGAGAGATGCTGATTTTCGAGTCCTTTGAGGTTGCAAAATGCAACCTCAAAGGAGATGACCATATTCGGAACCGGTCACAAATTGTGACCGGTTCCGGTGAGGTTATCACAAATTGTGATAACCTCCCTCAAACAACAGGAGGATAAAAATGGTTGATCAAGTCATTATGCCAGTCGATCAGATCGTGGCAACAATACTCGATATTCGCGGCAGCAAGGTTCTCCTTGATAGTGACCTGGCCCGTCTTTACGGTGCAACAACAGGTCAGTTAAATCAGGCGGTAAAGCGTAATGCAAATCGCTTCCCAGCTGACTTTATGTTTCAGCTCACTGAAGACGAGTACCAAATCTTGAGATCACAATCTGTGATCTCAAGATTTGGTCATGGTGGACGTCGTTACCTCCCCTTCGTCTTCACCGAACACGGTGCCGTCATGGCAGCCAGCGTACTCAACACCCCGAAGGCCGTCGAGGTGAGCGTCTACGTCGTCCGCGCCTTCGTGCGGCAACGGGCGTTGCTAGCATCGCATGGCGAGCTGGCGTTGAAGCTGGCGCAGTTGGAGAAGAAGCTGTTGACGTGTTATACGCTGCACGAAGACCGACTAGACACTCATGAAAGCCAGCTCGAGGAGATCATCGAAACCATTCGCGAGATGCAGCAGCAGCATACACATAAGCCGATCGGTTTCCGGGTGGAGGAAGCCGCGGCACTCTATTCCGTGAATCACAAAGGCTAGTTATGAAAGATGGACGCAACTTGTTGAACATCAACCCCGACCTGGTGAAAGAGATCCTGGTCAAGGCCATCCGCCATACCGGGGAGGCGATTACCGGAAAGCCGGTCGGGCGCTGGGTGGTGAATTTGAGCGGCGGGCTGGACAGCTCGCTGGTCTGCTTCCTGGCGGCGGAGGCGGTGGGGCCGGAGAATGTGCGCGCGTTGCTGCTGCCGTATAAAACCTCCGCGCCTGCCAGCACGAACGACGCGATGGCGGTGGTGCAGGCGCTGGGCATCGATTACCGGAAATACGACATTACCGACGCGGTGACCGGCTTGTACGGCGCCAAGGGCGAGGACGTGGACGCGGCCAACCGCCACGCGCGCGGCAACGTGATGGCGCGCATCCGCATGGTCTTCGGCTACGAGGAGTGCGAGCGCTGGGGCGCGCTGCTGCTGGGCACCAGCAATAAAACCGAGGCGCTGCTCGGTTACACCACCATCTGGGGCGACAACGCCAGCGCGCTTAACCTGATCTCCGACCTGTTTAAAACTCAGGTGCGCCAGCTTGCGCGCGACATCGGCGTGCCGAAGGTAATCCTGGACAAGGCGCCCAGCGCCGACCTGGAGCCCGGGCAGACGGACGAAACCGACCTGGGCTACAGCTATTTCGCCATGGACAATGTGCTGGTGCGTTTCGTGGACCACCTGATGCTGCCGGCGGAGATCAAGGCGGAGCTGAAGCAGGAGATGTCGGAGGTGGCGGAGTGGGACGGTTGCGTGGACAAGCTCTGCGGCATCGCCACTGAGTCGGAGATGCGCCCCGGTCTGGTAGACCGCATGGAATACAAGCGCCGCCTGACCCCCATCGTGCCTAAAATCTCCCGCGCCACCATCGAGCTGGATTATCGGCCGCCGAAGCAGTGGGGACGGTAATCTGGCGATCAGCCTACAACGACTAAAGGCCTGTTATTGAGTTCCGGCTTGCTGGGTTTGGATTGATACTTCTCCACCATAGTGGTATAGTTACTATACCGAAATGGTATATAGGCTGGGTTGATGGAATTTGAGTTCGATGACGTGAAAAGCCAGGCCAACGAAGCCAAGCATGGCATCGATTTTCTCGAAGCCCAAGCACTGTGGCGCGACACGCGGCGCGTGGAAATCCCGGCGCGCACCGAAGATGAACCGCGGTTGCTGGTCATCGGTCGCATTGCCGGGACATGCTGGTCCGCGGTGATCACCTATCGCGAGGAACGGGTTCGACTCATCTCCGTCCGCCGGTCGCGACGCGAGGAGGTTGCTATCAATGAAGTCTAAAGAGTTCGACCGACGCTTCGACGCGGGGGAGGATGTGACTACCGATCTCGATCTCTCCCGCGCTCATCGGCCCGGTGAGGCGACACGGCGTGTCAACGTCGACTTCCCGGTCTGGATGATCGAGTCACTCGATCAGGAGGCCCGGCGTATCGGCGTGACCCGCCAATCCGTCATCAAAGTCTGGATCGCGGAACACCTGGAGCGGCATACTGCCTGAATAGGCGCTTCTATCGTGGACACCACACCGAATAAACATTCCGCAATCATCTATACGGTGTGGTGTCCACGAAATCCCGTTTAAGCCGGTCGATTCATTCATTCCTCCAACGCAACCCTGACCAGGTCGTAGACATGCTGATTCGGTAGAAACTTCTGAAAGAAATAGAGATCGTCCCCGGAGAACCGATGTGCTATGGCTGCAGCAATAGCCGCTGACCGGCTGATACCGCCTTCGCACTGGATGACCACAATTTCTACCTTATCATGCCATTGCCGGACAAATCCGGCGATCTCGTTCGCCTGATCGGCATCCATCAGTATAAAGCCTGGTTTCGGCCTATGAATATCATGGAAACGAACACGTAAGAGACCTCTCAGATTTGGCGAAAGCTGAAGGAGCACATCCGGCTTATCAGGATCGGTGACCGAGATGACGACATAAGGCTTCTCCGCCGTGAAATCCATGGCGGAGAAGCGGTTGAGCACCAGTAATCCATGATAGGGTGCGTTCATTTCCTTACGCGCGGACTCGGAGGTATGCGCTCCCAGCTCAGGCTACCGTAATATCCTCATCCTCAATAATCCCCTGGTCGAACGCCACCTTGAGCGCATACATCGCGTGGACCCAACCGATGGGCCAGCTCGCGGCGTGGAAGGCGGCGCGCAGGGGGCGGGCGACGCGGTCGAGCCACTTCTGATCGCCGTCAAGGTAATACGCGTAGGCGGCGGGGTTGTAATCGGTGCAGCGGTGGAAGCCGTGCACGCCACTGTTCTTTTCGCTCACCCGACCCTCGAACTGTTGCAGCATGAACTGCCGCACCGTTTCGTCGCGGGTGATCTCCCAGTACCAATACATGCCTTCCCACGTCGCGTAATCGCCGTAGTTGACCAGCTTCATCGGCATCGAACGCGGACGCTCGTCGAGGATGCGGCCGTATTTGCGCGCGCTCTCCATGCAATAGTCGTAAATGATCTTCCGGCAGCCGTCCAGGTAGCGCGGGTCGGGGTTGAAGCCGTAGGTCCAGGTCAGGTTGATCATCGGCTGCCCGGCCTCGCGCTGGTCGCTGGAGATGATGACAAAGCCATCGTCGTCGTGAATCCAGTGCAGCAGGCTCTCGCAGATATGCATGGCCGCCTTCTTGTACTCCATGTCGCCGGTCAGCGCGTAGGCGAAGAGCAGCTCGGTGAACCACATGTGGCTGGGGTAAGCGGCGCCGTCGTTGTGGTTCGCGCAGTGCGCCACCATGCCGCCATCCTGGTAGGGGTCTTCGCTGAAAGCGACGTAATCCACTTCCAGGATGTGGTCGGCCATCGCCCTCGCCGTTTCGTAGCAGCCCCAGTCGCCGCTGCGCAGGTAGTTCTGATAGTAGACGTGCGCCCACATCTCCTCGTTGTTGCCGCCGTGGTCGCCGTATTCCCAGAATCCCTTGTTGGGCGGGCTCGGTACCTTGTCCACCGCGCCCAGCGCGCCGTAGGCCTGCCCGATCCACGCGTCCTTCACCTTGCGTTCGAAGAGGTAGTGGGCGTCTTCATCATACGCGGGCAGCTTATAGATCTGGAACACTTCGCAGGCGCGGATGTGCGCGAGGTCGGGCATGATCTCCAGCGGCGTCCAGGGGCTGCCGTTGGTGGCGGCGGGCATCTCCCAGGAGAGGTAGGCGTTCTGGATCTCCTCGTCGGTGGCGTCGGCGGCCAGCGGCGCCAGGTGGAAGATGTGCGCGCGGCCCGCGCCCTGTGTAATCTTCAACGGTCCTGCCCACGCCGGGTAAATGCCGAGTATGAGATCGGCATTGCGCGCGGCGATCGACTTCGGGTGGAGGCCGGTCATGTTCTCAAAGCTGGCGACCACGCCGCCCTCCGCGCCCAGCAGCGCCAGGTAGGGCATGGTAATACGGTTGGCGATGCCCGCCTGGCGGTAATTTGCCTCGCGCAGGAACCACGGCTTCGTTTCCGGCGGATCGTGCAGCACATCCGGGTCGGTGACGAAGGGTTCGGCGGTGCCCGCCTTCTGGTGTTTCTCCGCGTAATGCTCGATGTCGCCGGTGTCCGAGGTGACGATCTCCGGGTCCTCATCGATGCGCAAGCACTTCGGCCAGTAGTGCCGCGTCAGGTTGCTGGCGGTGAAACAGCGCTTGGCCCCCGGTCCCGTCGTCGTCTCCAGCAGGATTTGATAGCCGCTCACCTCCAGGCCGGGCGTGGGCAATTCTTTATTGCGGAAGGCGTAGGTCACCTTCACGTCCGCCCGCCCGGCGCGCACCTCGAAGCGCAGGTAGTAATCCAGCACCGCCGAGCCGTCCGCCGCCGCGTGCTTGCCATCTACCCGCAGCACCGCGCGCTGGGCGTTCAATTGCTCGATCGTCAGCGCCCGCGGCCCTGCCTTCAGCGAGTAAGCCTTCCCGTTCATGGTGAAAGTAATGTCGAAGCCATTCGGGGTGAGGAGCGGTTTATCCGCCTGCCAGCTCAGCAGCAACTCGCCCGGTTTGGCGGAGACATGCAACTCGACCAGCCCGTTGCCGATGGTCGCCGTGTCGCCTTCGATACGGCAAGCCACGGGATGGGCCGGCGCCGGCGCTGCCGCCGGCTCGCTGGACACGGTCACGTGCCGGTTCGACGTCGGCGCGAAGTCCACACCGAAATCCACCAGCGACCACTGTACGCTGCCGTCCGGCCAGCGGTTCAGGCAGGTGAACCCGGCGGACAGCGCCTGCCCCTGCTCATCGCGGAGCGAGAGCGACTCGATATCCTGCACCGTCCCCTGCGGCCACGGCACGCCGTAGCTGATCGGCTGTGCGGAAAGCGCGCGGTGCAGGCGGTTGTGCAGCGTCAATGTTTGTTGCATGGAAGTATCCCTTACCCGGAATTTTGGCGGAAGCCATACATGAATTTGGTAGAAGGGCGGGGGTTTCCTGCAGAGATGGAAGAAAATCCGGAAAACAGGAGGTGTCTTATTGCCGGCAGGCAGGGATTAACTGCTCGACCGCATCGATAAAACGCTTGACTTGAGATAGCCAATCCAGAATCTGTATGGGATCGATTTCGACCAGATCGGAATAGTCTGCCTCGTGTCGAACATCGAATAATTCAGAATACAATTTACGGTACTCCTGCGGAAGCAACCCTTTGCGAATTATAGACTCATTGAAAAGAGTGCGTATCCCGCTATGGGTTTTCGCTGACTTGCCAAATTGGAGCAAAAGAGCTGATACGGCATAAAAGCAAGCGTAATACAGCCGGTTGATGGCCCCTCTATATAATTGATTTTTTATACAGAGCTCTGCGGTGGTATATGCTTCTCTGGCAAATGAAATGCGGTGTCGGAGGTAAAGAGCTTTCTCGTCGGTCATAATCGTATCGCTTCTTTCCTGACATTCCGGCGGAATGGAATGAAGTGCCGGTCTTTTCGTTCCCATTCCTGCTTCGAATAATAGACGGAAGTGATAACCTGTCCTGTATCAAACTCGATATCATACAGGCGATGGCGAATTGTGGTCTTTATCTCGCTGGTTGGTTCCTCGGGCAGTAATACCAGAATATCCCAATCCGACTCCCCGTGCGCGTCCCCGCGCGCGCGGGAGCCGTAGAGGGACACCTCCGCGTCAGGTGCCACCGCGAGCACGGCGGCTTTGATGCGGACTAATAATTTCTGCCGGGATATTTGCTCATTCTCTTCCATTGTCATATCCCTGTCTTTTCTCGGATCAACTGCTCAACCGCATCGATGAAGCGCTTGACCTCTGGGAACCACGTGCAGACGCTCGCGGGGTCGGTCACTACCATATCGGCATAATCCGCCTCATGGCGAACATCAAAGAGTTTGGAATAAAAGTCACCATATTCCTTTGGCAGCAATCCGTCACGAATGATGTGCTCATTGAAAAGTGAGCGAATCCCGGCATGGGTCTTCGCCGATAATCCGAACTGTAGTAACAGAGCAGGCATAATATAACCGGTTAATAGCTTCCTGGTAGAACCGGTTCTCAATCAAGAGCTGTGCCGAAGCAAGCGACTCTCTAGAGCGGGACAGACGATATTGAATGAGAGTTAGAATGTCATTTTTCATAAACGTGTAGCCTCTGCCCTGACATTCCGGCGAAATGGGAACTGGCGCCTATCTTCACGTTCCCATTCGCGTTTCGAGTAATAGACGGAGGTGATCACCTGTCCCGTCTCCAGTTCAATATCGTATAAGTGACGATGAATGCTGCCTTTCACTTCTTCTGTTGGCTTCTCGGGCAGCAATACCAGTATATCCCAATCCGATTCCTCATGCGCGTCCCCTCTCGCGCGGGAGCCGTAGAGGGATACCTCTGCCTCCGGTACTACCGAAAGCACCGCGGCTTTGATGCGAGATAACAGGTTATGCCGTTCTTGCTGTTCCATGGCGATATACCCGCCTCAGTATACCACATTTCAGACCCGCTCCAGCATCCACGCCAGCGCCGCCGCCGTCGTTGCAAAGACATAATCGGCTGCCGCGAGCTGTTCCGGCGCGTGGGAGCTGGCGATGCCCAGCACGGTGCAGCCGGCGGTCTTCGCGGCGGCGATGCCGGTGGGGGAATCCTCCACGGCCAGCGTGTATTCCGGCGCGCTGCCGATGAGCGCCATCGCCTTCAGGAAGGGGTCGGGCGCCGGCTTGCGCCGTTCGACCGATTCGGCGGTGACGCGGACCGGGAAGAAGGGCAGCAGGCCGGTGCATTTCAGCAGCAGCTCAGTCTCGGGGATATGGCAGGAGGTTGCCAGCGCGATGGGCACCCGCTCGACCAGTTTTGCCAGCCCATCCACCACGCCCGGGAAGGGAGCGATCGCCGCGGTGGCCAGCGCCGGGTAAATCGCCCGCTTGCGCGCCAGCAGCTCCTCCGCGGACAACGCCGTGCGGAAATGGCGCTGCAGCACCATGGCGCTCTCGGAATCCGGGATGCCGATGCACGGCGTCACCACCTCATAGGGGCAGTCATAGCCCAGCTCGTTCAGCACCACCTGCCACGCCTTGATATGCAGCGGCTCCGAATCGAACATCACGCCGTCCATATCGAAGACCACCGCCTGATACTGCTGTGAATCCATCTGTCTCGCCATACCTGTCATAAAATCTACCCTAGCGTTGTAGCAGACGAGCGTGAACGTGTCAAGCCGGCGTGAAATTTCTTCGTGCCACGGCAGGAAAATCACCATCTGATAAAAAAGATAAGATAGGGTTGGCAACGGCAGCAATCGTTCTATTCCGCCGCCGCCTTGTCAACCGGCCCATCACATTTCGAACTGGAGATTACCATGTTGCGTTGTTGCTTGCTTGTCCTGCTGCTGCTTGCCGGCCTGGCGGGCTTAGCGGCCAAACCCGCCACCGTCACTATCATGCTGAACGGCAAAGCGGTCACCGTACCGGTGGTCGAAGCCAACGGAAAGGCTTACCTCGATATCGCCACGCTCATGAAACTATTGGGCGGGACCGCCACTTATGATGCGAAGACGCACAAAGTGGTCATCTCCACTACCGCGCCGGCGCCCAAAGCGGCCGCGCCGGGCACCATTATGCTGGCCGGCGACAATGGCCAGTTGGGCACGGTCTATTCCATCGTGAAGAGCAACCCGCTGTATATTATCCTGAAGAGCGCAGCCTTCACTACCACGCAGGTTCAGATCGGTGACACCATCTATGTGCCGAAGGCCGATGAAAAGCTGCTGCTGTTGAACTTCTCCATCCAGAACCCGCAGAAGACCGAACAGTTCGTCCGCTGGGATTCACTGCGCTTCACCGCGGTGGACGCCATGAACGTGAATCATGAATATGTTCAGAACTGGGGTGACGTGGAGAGCCATAATTCTTTTAGCCTTAGCCTGAAACCCGCGCAGAAGATCGACCTCTACACCGTGATCGTCGTGCCGGCAAAAGGCACCATTCCCAAGCTGATGGTGCTGCCGCCGCAGGAAGGCGACGGCCCAATCCTGCGCTACGATCTGCGCGGTAAAATCGCCGGCCTGTCTGCTCCGATTGCCGATCTCGCCGATCCGACCGGCGCCACCGCGCTGGAGACGGTCCCTGGCGCCGTTGGTGCCGCCTATTCCTATAACAACTTCGATATCACGGTGGAAGGCTTCAGCTATTCCACCCAGCCGGTGGAAGATGAAGCGCCGGAAGAAGGCGGACGCTACCTGTTCATCACCGTGCTGATGAAGAATAAAGCCGCCAGCGACATTTACACGCGCTGGGATACGGTGAACGTGCTGGTCACCGACGCAGACGGCGCCGAGCTTTCGTATACAAATATGCTGTTCGCCACCGGCAACCGGGCAGTTTCTCAGAACGTAAAGGCCGGGCAGGAGATGCGTGTGCGCCTCTGCGTGAACGTGCCACCCGGCAGCACGCCCACCAAGCTGGCCTTGAAAGAGGGCGAGAGCCGCACCTTCGAGTTCGAGATTAGATAAGCGCGGAACAATCCGGAGCATGCAGGCTGCCGGCAGGCGATCGCCCGATCCCTGCCGGCAGTTTCATTTGTGGTCAGGGGAAGGACTCCCCACCTCCCCGTCGAATTGTACGGGGAGCAATTACTCAGGGGAGAAAACCATGCCGCACTTCGACTTCGAGCCATCGAGATGGGTGCCGTTCCGCGACAAAGCGGTGCTGGAGCGCGTGCGTCATATCACGCGCGAAGAGATCGCCACACCGGAGCCGGGGTGGAACCCGGAGTTCCGCGTGCGGGTGGTGCCCGACGATATGATCGAGTGGATCTGGGTCGCCGACATGTTCAAGCGCATTAAGGCGTCGGATGATGAAGATACGCCGTGCACGCTGGTGCTGCCCAACCCGGCGCAAACCTATAAGAAAACGGCTTACCTGCTCAACCAATTCCGCGTGAACTGCCGCAACCTGCACGTCTTCATCATGGATGAATACGCCGACCAGGACGGCCACATCGCCCCGCCCAGCTATCCGCCCAGTTTCTTTCGCGCCACGATGAATTACCTTTACCACGAGATCGACCCCGACCTGCGCCCGCCGCTGGAGCAGATGCACGGCCCGACCGATGAGAATCTGAAAGTCTACGGTAAAATGATCGCCGACATGGGCGGCGCCACCGCCATCTACACCGGCCCCGGCTGGGTCGGCCACGTCGCCTTCATCGAGCCGGCTACCGACCTGTCGCCGGAGTTCAAAGCGCCCAGCCTCGACGAGTGGCTGTCGCTCGGTCCGCGCATCGTCAGCCTGCACCCCTTCACCATCGCGCAGAATTCGCAGCACGGCAGCTTCGGCATGAGCGGCGACGCCGCCGCCGTGCCGCCGAAAGCCTTCACCATCGGCCCCGCCGAGGTGGTCGGCGCCAAATTCCGCATGGAAATCAACGCCCTCACCACGCTGGGCACCTTCTCCTCCTGGCAGCGCCTGATGACCCGCCTCATCCTCCACGGCCCCGTCACCCCGCTGGTGCCCACCTCCCTGCATCAGTTGCTGAAGACGGATTTCTATGTCTCGGAGATGAACGCGGCGAATATCGAGCCGAACTGGGAGCTGGGGTATTGACCTTCCTGGGAGCGCCGGCATCTCTTGCCGGCTGATTACGTGCCCGTGATTGATTTTAGTGCTTTTTGAGAGCCGGCTTTCGACAAGCATTAAATTCGATAACAAGCTCGTAATCGTGCCGGCTGGAAGCCGGCGCTCCCAGGGAAATTATCGGCAGAATAACGGCAGTCATGGTATAATTGAGCCGTGGCCGACTCCTGGGAACCCATTTACACCATCACACCGGAGATCGCATCGGCGCTTATGCGCATCGAGGCTGCGCGGGCGGTCGTGGCGCAGATCAACCTGCCCCCGGCAGCCGAAGCTCGCCTGCGTGAACAGGCGCGTTTACGCTCGACACACTTCTCTACTTATATCGAAGGCAACCGCCTGACCCTGGCGGAAACTCAACAGGCTGTTTCCGGACGGGTAGTGCGCTTCGCCGGACGCGAACGTGACGTGGCGGAAGTGCGGAATTACTGGCGCGGCCTGGCCCGTATCGAGGAATTGGTCGGGGAACGCCGGCAACTGACGGGAGAATTGATTCGCCGCTTGCATGCTCTGGTGGAATATGGCCCACGCGTGAAACCGACGGCATATCGAGATGGCCAGAATGTGATTCGCGATTCGCAAACGGGCGCGATTGTTTATCTGCCGCCGGAAGCGCGGGACGTGCCCGATTTGATGGCCGCGTTCATCCGCTGGCAAGATCTGGCCGCGGTCGCCGGTCTACCGGTGCCGTTGGTTGCCGGCCTGGCGCATTACCAGCTCGTGACCATTCACCCCTTCTACGACGGTAATGGCCGCACGGCGCGCCTGCTGGCCACCTTCCTGCTCCACCGCGGCGGCTACGGGCTGCAAGGCTTCTTCTCGCTGGAAGAATATCACGCCCGCGATCTCGATACTTATTACCGCGCGCTGGCCGCACACCCACACCACAATTATTATTTCGGACGGGCAGAGGCCGATCTCACTCCCTGGCTGACGTATTTCACCGGGCTGGTCGCGCGGGTCTTCACGCTGGCAGAGGAGGAGACGCTGGCCGTCGCGCGCCAGGGACTGCCCGCCGAACCGAAAGCCCTGCGCCGCCTCGATCGCCGGGCGCGCATGATCTTCGCCCTCTTCACCCGGCAGGAGACCATCACGGCCAATGACGTCGCGGCCATCCTTGGACTCTCCGATCGCGCGGCGCGCGACCTGCTGGCCGCGTGGGTCGCTGAAGGATGGTTGGAGATGACCAGCGCGGCGCGGCGCAATCGCGCGTATCGGTTATCGGCGGATTATCGGCAGTTTATCGGCGGAATAACGGCATAAAGAAATAATGCAAATGATGGTTATCGCTCATATACAACGAGTATTACCCGCTCCTCGGGCTGCAGGCGCTCCAACTCCTCACGCATGATCGCCAGCGCGCGCTCTTTGCTGAAACCGCCGGAGCCGGTGCCGATGAGGGGGAAGGCGACGGAGCGGAAGCCATGCTCATGCACGAGACGCATGGCATTACGCACGGATGCGCGGATGGAGAATTCGGACGCGCGCCAGAGCAGATTGATGCCCGCCACATGGATGATGCCGCGATATGGGAGCTTGCCGGCGCCGGTCAGTACCGCGTCACCCAGGCGCATCGACCCGTGCCGGCCAATCTCCCGGAACGGCGCCAACCCGGCTTGCCGTTTGATGGCCCCGGACACTCCCTGCGGCAGCAGCAGCCACCAGGGGATGATATTCCTGTTCCATGCGTTGACAATCACTTCGACATCCTGGGTGAGTAGATTGCCTTGGTTGATTTCAATACCCATCCATCAACTCCCGATTTTGTCTATGTTCGCCAGTTTTATCTCCGCTCCCTGCAGGAGGCGACGCCTTCCCACGGAACAAATACAGTAGTCCACCAACATCGGAGCTTGTCATGTTCACCGATAACGACCTCTTCATCTCACCCCTGGGCAACAACGCCTGGTCGGGGCGCTTGCCGGAGCCGAACGCGGAGAAGACAGACGGACCGCTGGCCAGCCTGGAGGGCGCCCGCCGGAAACTCCAGATGCTGATGACGCCGCGGTATATCCAGCCAGATCCCGATGGCGCCGGCGGGCCGGCTATGCCGTGCACCGTGTGGCTGCGCGGCGGGGTGTATCCGCTGCGCGCGCCGGTGGTCTTCGGTCCGGAGGACAGCGCGGCGGTCACCTATGCTGCCTATCCGGGCGAAACGCCCATCCTCGACGGCGGGAAACGCATCACCGGTTGGCGGGTCGAGCAGGTGCACGGCAACACGGCGTGGGTTGTCGATCTGCCGGAGGTGAAAGAGGGGAAATGGGAGTTCCGCTCGCTCTTCGTGAATGGCCGCCGGGCGCAGAGGCCGCGCCTGCCAAAGGAAGGATTCTACCGAATCGAGGACGTGCCGGAGGATGCGAGCGAGCCCGAGCGCGGCTGGGAACGGCGCGGGCAGACGCAATTCACCGCCGCCGCGGGCGACATGCAGGCCTTCGACAACCTGAGCGATGTCGAGGTGGTCATCCTGCATATCTGGATCGAGGAGCGCTCGCCCATCGCCGCGTATGATCCCGAGACGCGCCTGGTAACCATCACGCGGCCCAGCCGCATCCGCCGGGGCGGCTCGACGCCCGCCGACTATTACCTGGACAATATCCTCGCGGCGCTGGAGGAGCCGGGCCAGTGGTATCTGGACCGCGCGCAGGGCCGGCTGTATTACTTGCCGCTGCCCGGCGAGGATCCGGAAACGGCGGAAGTGTACGCCCCGCGGCTGCTGCAACTGCTCGGTCTGGTCGGCGCGCCGGAGGAGAATCAATACGTCGAGATGCTGCGCTTCCAAGGGCTGACCTTCCGCCACACCGATTGGCGGCACCCGGACCCCAGCGACGGCGCGACGATGCTGCACTCGAAATGCCGCCCGTCCGATCGGCGCGCGCGCGGCATCAACGCCGGTTCCCCGCAGGCCGCCTGCGACGTGCCCGGCGTGGTCTACCTGGAAGGCGCCCGCCAGATCGCTATCGAAGATTGCACCATCGAGCACGCCGGTTGGTACGGCATCGAGATTGCCGACGCCTGCCGCGGCATCCGCGTGGTCGGCAACACCCTCGCCGACCTGGGCGGCGGCGGGGTGAAGGTCAACGGCGCCGACGCGGAGGGGGCGGTCATCCGCCGCACCGCCAACTGCCGCGTCAGCGACAACGTCATCCACGCCGGCGGGCGCATCTTTCACAGCGCGGTGGGCGTGCTCTCCATGCACGCCGCGCAGATCGCCATCCGCCACAACCACATCTACGATCTCTTTTACACCGGCATCTCCTGCGGCTGGATCTGGGGCTACCACGCGAGCGTGTCCCGCGACAATCTTATCGAGAAGAACCACATCCACGACATCGGGCAGGGTCTGCTCTCCGACATGGGCGGCATCTACACGCTGGGCGTGCAACCCGGCACCGTGCTGCGGGGCAACCTGATCCACGACGTGACGAAGGCCCATTACGGCGGCTGGTGCATCTACCCGGACGAAGGCTCCAGCCATATCCTCATCGAGAACAACATCTGCTACGATACCAACGGCGAGGTGTTCCACCAGCACTACGGGCGCGAGAATATCGTGCGCAACAACATCTTCGCCTTCGGCGGCGACGCGCAGATCATCCACACCCGCGTCGATCTCGAGCACAAGGCCTTCACGCTGGAGCGCAACATCATCATCACCGACGGTGCCCCCGCCTTTCTCACCGGCTGGAACAGCGGCAAGCTCGGGCCCAACACCATCGTCGATCTCAACCTGTATTACGACACGCAGGACCGGCCCCTCAAATTCATGCAGCGCGGCGCGGAGACGCCGGAATGTACCTTCACGGAGTGGCAAACGCTCGGCTACGACCGCCACTCCCTGGTCGCCGACCCGAAGTGCCGGGATCTCACCAAGCGCGACTTCACCCTGGCGCCGGACTCGCCCGCCTTCGCGCTGGGGTTTGAGGCGTTTGATCTGTCGGATGTGGGGCCGCGACCGAAAGAGAAACGTTGACCCTGGGACCGCAGGCAGCTTGCCCCGATCAATATCAATCGGGGTCCCGCGCCTGCTCTATAAGATCAGTCAGGTGAACCAGTGCTCCCTTCTCCTTAACGCCGGAAGGAGAGCGAGCACTGTGTGGAAGCCTGGCGACAGCCGCGCGCCCGGTATCGCCATCATGCTCGGGAGGATATCGCGATGACAACGGATGAGCAGCAAGCGGAGATCGAAAACCCCTCCGACGAACCGGTTGCGTCCCCTGCCCCGCCGGTACCTTCGGTATTGCCGCCACCCCCTCCACAGCAGCCACTCGTCATTCCCGGGCAGCGGCTGCCCTATTCCAATGCGCAGCCGGTGTGGCAATTCGTCCTGCTGAATGTCTGCACCTTCACCCTTTATCACATCATCTGGTTTTATCGCAACTGGCACCTGTTGAAGGCGCAGCGCGGATTGCGGGTGACGCCGCTGGTGCGGGCGATCTTCGCCCCTCTTTTCGCCTGGGGTTTCTTCCGCGCACTCCGGCATCTCGTTGGACCGCGATATTATTGGCCGTTCGGTTTCATCGGTCCGGAGATACTGGCTACGATTTACTTCTCCCTGGTAATAATCAACTATCTCTTTGATTTTATCGACAGGGAGACCGGTTACATGGGCGATATGACCGCTCTCTCCTGGGTTATATTTGTTGTGGGTTTTTCCATGATGCTGCCGCTCATCCCTGCGGTTCGGGCTTTGAATGTCTACTGGGCGAATAAACAACCTGGACAACCAATGCGCAATTCCCTCTCCGCCGGAGCAATCGTCATCGTAATCATCGGCGGAGTGCTGTTGCTGATAGGCCTGCTGGGGACAATCCTGGAGATCACGGGACAGGTTTAATTATCCTTCCCAAACTCGGCGGAGCCGGAACCAACATCACCATGAGTTCTTGCAAGGACCGGTTGGCAGAAAAGCGTGAACCCTGAAAGGGTGACACTGAGGTTACTTTTGCCAATATCTGGTATCGCAGAAGTTGATGATTTTGCTGATTGTGGGTACAATATGAACAATACCCACAATCAGGAGATTCGCAGATGGTTCGAATTCACTCTCGCTACGCGCATAGCCACTTCGGCGAGGTAATTGATGCCGCCCAGCGCGAGCCGGTGTCCATCACGCGCAACGGGCGCGACATCGCGGTGGTCATTTCTCAATACGAATATGAGCGATTGCTCGAGGCAGAGGATGCGCTGCTCGCCAAGCGGGCCGATGAGGCATATCGCAATGCCAAATGGTTGAGTCCCGAAGATTCCGAGAAAGCCCTTAGAGAGTTCCTTGATGCTGAGGCTTGAGATAAATTCGGATGTGCTGCCATTTCTGCGCGCGATCGAACGGAAACATGCCGGGCAGATCGCCTTGCGCCTGCTGCAACTGCTGGTCAGCCCGGATGCACCGGATGTCCGGCAGCTCAAAGGAGAGTTGCGGGAATTCAAGCGTGCCACGGTCGGTGAATACCGCATCATCTTTGTCGTCGAGCAGGCGCTGTTGCGGGTGGTGCTGATCGATCGTCGCAATGATGATGAGGTGTATAAAGCATTAAGTCGGAAACGGCAAGCCCAGTCCTGAAAGGACGCCAGTCAATAGCCAGGGGTGAAGCGCAGCGAAACCCCTGGGGCCGGTGATGGGAAAGCGTCAAGTCCTGAAAGGACGACAGTAAGCGTCTGTCACCCTTTCAGGGTTCGGGCTTCTCTCTAACATGGTTCCAGGGATTCTGCTGTGCTTCACCCCTGGCTATTGACTGGCGTCCCTTCGGGACTGGCACTCACCGGACAGTTTTCCTTTGTAATGCCTTTCCCTACCCCATCATCTCCCGCAGCCCCTCCGCCTGCTTCAGCAGTGCCTTCCGCGCCGCCCGTCCGTCGGCGAAGCCGGCCTGTCGCAGCCGCGATTCCGCCACGTGCGTGCCTTCGCCGGCGGCGCCGGTGCCGAACCACCAGAGGCCGTCGGGCTGGAATTGCCGCACGTCTTCAATGTCCATCGCCCAGTTCTGCTGCAGGCTGATGGGCAGCGGCCAGTCCGGCCACCCCCAGGTCATCACCCCGCGGGCCAGGTAGTAGGTGGGGAAACCGTATTGTTTCGTCGTCGCCACGTTCAGGTCCATCATGCCGTAGCGGTGCTCCCACTTGTCGTATTCGTAGGTGACGGCAAACCAGTCGGGGCAGGCGTCGCGCAGCATCCGCAGGTTCATCTCGTGCGCCAGCGTGAACTCCGTGCGCCCGGTCTCCGCGATGGTGCCCAGCGAGCCGGTGAAGCCCCGCTCGCGCACCGCCCGCTCGATCTCGCGCAGCCAGTCCAGCCGCCGCGCGGTGGTGTAATCCCGCCAGCCGGGCACGTCCAGCCCGCGCGGATTGATGGGGTGTCCGAGCTGCTCGAAGGGCGGGTAGCCGTGCTCGGCGGCCCAGGCGTTATACAGCGGAATGCGGTGCGGCGCCTCCGCCCCGCTGAACTCCAGTTCCACCATCAGCCCGTCCGCCTCCGGGAACAGCTCGACGATCTCCGCGCACATCGCCGTGCAGCGCTCCCGCAGGCCCGGCGTGTCCCCATCGTAGTAGCCGATCGGGTGCGGAAAGGTGAAACCGCTCAACTCCTCGAGGACACACACCGACGGCGCATCCACCCACCGCGTCTCGTAGGCGGTGCCCACCGCCCCCAGCCGCACCAGGATGCCGCGCGCATGCGCTTCCCGAATGACTTCCCGCAGCAGCTCGTTGTCGGAGGCGATCACCGGATTGTCCGCCGCCTGGTCGAGGAACGGCAACCGCGACCGGTAGCCGGTGGTGAACCACTTCACCATCACCAGCAGCGAGTTCATCCCCGCCGCCGCCATGTCGTCCAGCAGCCAGCGGTAGTCATCCGCCTCGTATTTTTCCATCCCCCCGGCGCCGGGGGTGGTATAATCCCAGAAACCGTGCTCGCGCATGCCTCGCCTCCGGAGAATTTATCTTACGCTTGCTCTCATCTCTTGCTATTGCTCTAAAGTAACCGTTCGAGGGAGCTGTCAGGGACTGTCCCGGCCCCTGGGAATCAGCGCCCGCTTTCGGTTTAGCGCTCGTTTTCGTCATCTTAGGGACTGTCCCCGCGCATGGGAAGAGTTACCAATTCAGAGGTCGGGGACAGCCCCTGAGCTCTCGGCAACAAGCGCGAAAAGCAGGCACGGGCTTTTTCTCATGAAAGGCCGGGGCAGTCCCTAACGCTCCCCGTGAACGGTTACTCCGTGAGCCTTTTTCAGAGTAAGAAATTAGAGCAAGAGCATGATATCTACCCCATTGATTCGACCTGTCCCCGTCGAAACCTGCCGCCCAACCGCCCGACCAGCGAGAAGAGCTCTTCCGAGCGCAGCGCCCACAGCACGCCGGCGTAGGCGAGGGCGCCGGCCAGGCCGGAGAGGGCGAGCTGGAGAAATAAACTCAGGCGGAGCGAGTGCCCGCCGTATGGGGTGAGCAGGCCGCCGGGAATGGGGTGCGCCAGGTCGGGGGCGGGCCAGAGCGCGACGGGCGCCAGCGACACCGCGCTGCCGCCGGCAAGGGCGTGCGGGGCGAAGACACAGGCAGTGAAGTAGGTTACCACGCCCAGCGCGGCGGTGGCAAGGAGGATTTTTCCGCCGGCGACCAGGATGCGGCGCCCGCCCAGGCCGCCTAACCGGCGGCGCAGGATCTCCAGCATTACCAGCGTGCCGGCGGTGAGGGTGAGGCTGGCGGCCACCGCCACCCCGCCGTATTCCACCGGTCGATAGCGCACCAGCAGCAGTGCCAGCCCGATGTTGAGGACGGCCGCCGTCGCCTGCACGATGACCGGCGTGATGGTATCCTGCAGCGCGTAGAAGGCGCGATTGGCGAACTGCGCGACGCTGACCGCCACGATGCCCAGCGTGAAGAGCATCAGCGTGAAGGCGGCGGCGCGCACCTCGGTGATCCCGGCGTCGCGCCCGCCGATGATGAGCGCCAGCAGCGGCTCGGCCAGCACCATCATCGCCACCGCCGCCGGCAGCACGAGGAGCAGCAGCATGCGCAGCGACTGATTCACCACACGCAGATAGGCGCCGCGCGCGCCCTCGCCGGCTTGCCGCGACATCTGCGGGAAGGCGGCATTCGCGATCGCCAGCCCGAAGAGTCCCAGCGGCAGCAGCACCAGCCGCGTGGCGTTGCGGATGGCCATCACCCCGCCGTCGCCCACCAGCGAGCCCAGCGACTGCGGCGCCGCGAACAGGTTCACCTGGCTCAATGCCAGCCCGACGGTGACCGGTAAAAACAGGCGCAGCACCTGCCGCACCCCATCATGCTGCAGGTCGAGCAGCGGCGAGAAGCGGAACCCGTGCCGGAGCACCACGGGGAGCTGAAAGGCCACCAGGCTGACCGCGCCCAGCAGCACGCCCAGCGCCGCGCCGTGGATGCCCAGCGTGCCATGCCCCCAGTGCAGGAAGGCGGGCGCCCACGCGGGCACCGGCAGCCGGCTGAACACGCTGATGCCCAGGATGATCCCCAGCGAGTAGGTGTTCCAGACGACCACGGTCGCGAGGAAGTGGTTGATAGATTGCAGCATGCCTGTCAGCAGCCCGGACAGCGCGGTGAAGAGCACCATGGCGCACATCTCGCGCGCGAGGATGACGGTCAGGTTGAACTTGTGCGAGCCGGGCGTGTAGCCGGCGGCTACCACCCGCACGATGGCGGGCGCGAAGATGAAGACGAGCAGCAATCCGGCGGCGACCGCGAGCAGCATGAGGGTGGCAATGGCGCTGGCCACGCGGTTAGCGTCCTCGCGCCGCTCTTTGCCCAGGTAGCCGGTGAAGACCGGAATGAACGCGGCACTCAGCGCGCCGCCCGCCAGCAGGTAATACAGCGTGTCCGGAACGAGGAAGGCCGACGCGAAGGCATCCGTCACCAGGCGGTTGTGGAACGTGTTGTTGAGCAGGTTTTCCCGCACCAGCCCGATGACCCGGCTGGTCAGGGTCCCCGCGAAGATGATCGCCGCTCCTGCGGCGATGGACGAACGCGCTTTTTGACCCATCCGTGATGATGCTCCCGGAGGACATTATAGGGAAGGCAGCGGGTGATGGCAACCGGTGGGCAATTTTCGATTTTTGATTTTGGATTTTCGATTTTCCTTCTCCACGTAGCACACGCTATCTGCGGCAGGCGAAATGACCTATAATACAAGAGTAGTTTGACCTGGCAAGCTGCTCAAAGGACTTCTCATGCATAACCGGATGCCGTTTCTCTCCCTGGCGGTCTGCCTGCTGGTGGTGATGTCCTCCCCAGCATGGTCTGCTGCTCCGGCAGCAACCCCGTCTGCTGACCTGGTTAGAATACAGGCAGCGCTCGCGCCAGTGCTGAAAGCCTCCCTGCCGGCGGACGCGCAGGTCAACTTCCGATACGACGGGGCGAATGTCCTGTACGTTGAATACCACGTGCGGAATTTTCTCGTCTACTCGATCGGTATGGATGGCGGGATCTCGGAGAAACCCTACAACACCACCGGTCCGGAGGCGGACGGTTTTTACCTGATGCTGGCGCTCGAACCGGCGGAAACACCCCACCAGCTCCTTATGCCGGCGCTGCTTCGTGAGCCGTATTGGCAATGCTACGTCGGCATCTCGGGACTGCCCGACCGGAAGCAGCAGCTTCTCATCAACCTTTCCTTCGGTGTCAGAACCGTTGGGAAACGGCCGGCACAATTTATCGAGCGATTGCTCGCCGACGTCTATGACGCGGCATCCGGGCAGGGGACGGCGCTGGCGCGCCTCGATGAGCGCAATGGACTATTGGCCGTCGCCGAAGCGCGCATCAAAGAGGGATTGCTCAAGCTTTCCGAGCGAAACCCGCAGCTTCAACAGACCGAATACGGCCCGCTCACAAAGGCGCTTGGCAGCCCCTCTGCTTCCGGTTCTTTGTGGATTTCGTTTATGCGATATGCCGAGAAGAGTTACGCCGGGAAGCCGACCGGTGATAAAGGCAGCTTTTTCGTCCATATTTATCTGAATCCCGGCATGCCGGGAGACATGTTCGAGCGGGAGACGTTGGGGACGCGCCTCTTTACCCAGCTCAATCTCTACGGCGAGATCCGGACGTCCGCCGGCGATCTCGTCCTCGATGCCGCGCTAAAGCAGCTTGTCGAGGAAGCATTCCAGCCGCTGCGTCAGATGGAACAGCGACTGCAACCCGGTAAGCCGAAACGGTGACGGTGCTTCTGGTGAGTGGGAGAGCGCATGCCTCCAGTTCTCCCACTCACCCATTCCCCCATTCCCAATCATCCCTCCTTCCATTCTTCCAATCTTCCAACACAATCTGCCAAAACGCCGGCAGGGGAGAGCAATACCATGTCGAATCGTTGACGTATCAGCGGTGTCAAATCGAGGGAGACGGCTCCATACTCGAAAGGGAGGTTATCAGATGCGAAGGTTCAGCTTGCAGACAGTTCTTCTCTATTCCGCATTGCTCGTTTCCAGCGTCCTCGCCCTGGCGGCGGGGGCGCAGGCCCCGGCCTGGCCGCCGCCGCTGGAGGGCGCGGTGAACGGCACGGTCACCTTTACCAGTGACCTGTTTTTGAAGGTTCCGCAGACGGTGGTGGATGAGGCGAAGCTGCCCGATTGCGCGCCCTTTATCATGGCGAAAACCGCGCCCACGGTGGACCTGGCTTTTCACGGCAACCTGCCCGATGCGGCGATCAACGGCACCGGGTGGTCGGCGTGGGGCGACATTTGCCTGGCCAGCGACGGCAAGGTTTACTCGGGTATCGGCAACCACGGCGATGACGCTGGCGGCGGCGGGCACGCCTATCTCTACCAGTGGGACCCGGCCATGAAGGTGTTGAAGCAGATCGTCGATCTGAACGCCATCGTGCCGCGCACCAAGAGCGAGCCGACCTGGTCGAAGGTGCACGCCCGCATCCTCGAAGCGGCGGACGGCAATATCTACTTCACCGGCACGCTCAACGACGGCAACACCGCCGATCAGCCCAAGTTCAAATGGTCGGATGCCATCCCCGGCGGCCAGATCTACCAGTATAACCCGAAGACCGGCCAGGCGACGCTGTATGCCAACCTGCCCGCCGGCCACTGCACCGCCACCACCATGATCGATCGTAAGCGCAACATCTGGTGGTGCAACCTGGAAACCGGCCCGAACGGCCTGTGGGCCTTCGACCTGGCCACGAAGAAAGAGCTGTTCCGGGCGCCCGCCGGCTCGGTGACCTTCAACCGCAACTTCTGCATGGATCGCAACGGCAATGCCTATTTCAACGGCAAGGGCAGCATCTGGAAGGCCGACCTGAAGACGAAAACCGTCACGCCGATGAAATCCTCGCTGGGCGAAACGGACGGCAGCGGCATGCGCTGCTCCACCGACGAATCGAAGGACGGCTGGATTTACGGCATCTCCATGGGCACCAACCAGCTCTTCCGCTTTGCCCCGGCCAAAGACAAGCTGGAAATGCTGGGCACCAACTTCCTGGTGAAGGGCGACTACACCACCGTCTGCGTGCTCTCGCCAGATCAGAAATACGTGTATTACATGCCCGGCTCGCACGGCACCGCGGTCGGCACCGGCGCCCCGGTGATCCAGTACAACATCGCCAAAAAGCAGCGCAAGGTGCTGGCCTTCCTGCGGCAGCCGATGGAGACGCTGTATCACTACGTGCCGGGCGGCACCTACGGCGTGAAGATCAGCGCGGACGGCAGCACGCTCTACGTCAACCTGAACGGGCATGCGGCGGACGACATCCGTCCCAAAGGCATGACCGCCTCGGGCTTCGGCCTGACCGCCTTCATGGCGCTGCATATTCCAGCATCCGAACGATAATTGTAGCTGTTCATGAGGGTATGTCTCTGACTCTGACTCAATAATGGCACAGGCTTTCCACGCGGTGGTTTCGATACGGCACAAGGGCTATGGAAAGAATCGATCAGCTTACCTGCCTACTCAACCACCGGACGAACTATGCCTATGATGGGCATGGCGTAAACATAGCAAAATTTACGCACAGTGGCAGGAAACGAAGGGTTAGTATTTTAGTGATTGACATCCTCCAGGAAAACAAGTGTTGGTTAATAGATTTTACCGAATCAGGCAAGGTGAGTCCGGTGGTTGAGTAGGCAGGTAAGCTGATCGATTCTTTCCATAGCTTTTGTGCCGTATCGAAACCACCGCGTCGAAAGCTGATTTATTGGGTTGCGAGTGAAGCCCGCGTTAGTAAACAGAAGAGATAATTTGAGTCAGAGTCAGAGTGAGAGTCAGGGACATACTCCCTGCCCGATTACAGATAACCTTACCTGTTAGTGTAATTGCAATTACCACAAGGACGGCTGCGCCGCATCCACACTCGAAGGCTGCGCGCAGTAGCGAGAAATCGCGGATAAGTCATAGAAGGAGAGTTCATGCTCGTATTCCTGCCACAGCCGAAGCAAGTCAAACCGGTGCCCGGGGTGCTGCATCTGCCCCGGCAGGCGACGATCGGGATTGACGACGGGTCGCTATACGACGTCGCCTGCCGGGCGCGCGAGGTGCTGGGCGGCGGCGAGATCTGCACGGCCGCCGGGCTGGCGGATACGCTGGTCATCCTGCTTTCCCCCACCCTGCCGCCGGAAGGCTATCACCTGATCATCAGCCCGGACGGCATCACACTGCAGGCCGCGGATGTCGCCGGCGCCTTTTACGGGGTGCAGACGCTGAAGCAGGTTGCGCAACAGTCGCCGCCCGGCACGCTGGCGGGTGTGTGCGTGGACGACTGGCCGGACTTCCCCGACCGCGGGGTGTATTACGATGTCTGCCGCGGGCGGGTGGCCACCCTGGAGCGGCTGAAGGAGCAGGCGGACCTGCTGGCCCATTACAAGATCAATCACCTGCAGCTCTACATGGAGCACACCTTCCGTTTCCGCAAGCACCCGGAGATCGGCAAGAACGCCTCGCCGCTCACCGCGGAGGACATCCTGGAGCTGGACGCCTTCTGCCGCTCCCGCCATATCGAGCTGGTGCCGTCGCTGGCCGCCTTCGGACACCTGGCCACCGTGCTCAACCTGCCGCAGTATCGCCACCTGGCGGAAGATTGGGGTGAGGGGCGTTATGAAGACCCGGAGGCGACGAAGGGGTGGAGTAACGGCTGGTCGCTGACGCCCGCCCGCGAGGAGAGCTACGTCTTTCTCAGGGAGCTTTTCGACGAGTTGCTGCCCTGTTTCAGCTCGAAACGGTTCAACGTCTGCTGCGATGAGAACTACGACCTGGGCTGGGGGCAGAGCTACAAAATGGCGCAGAAGCTCGGCAAGGGCCGGCTATATCTGAACCACATCCTGCGCCTGCGCGAGCTGGCGGCGGCGCACGGCAAGCAGATCATGTTCTGGGGCGACATCATCCGGCATTACCCGGAGCTGATCCCGGAGATCCCTACCGACGTGACCGTGCTCGACTGGGGCTACGACGGCTGGATGGAGTTCGACAACGTGCAGGACTTCACCGCCACCGGGCTGCCCAGCTTCGGCTGCCCCAGCGTATGCGGCTATGTCACCCTTTTCCCACGCATCTTCGAGTCAGCGGATAACATCGCCGGCTGGGCGCAGGCGTGCAAGACACACGGCGGCGCCGGCATCCTCAACACCGACTGGGGCGACGGCGGGCACTACAACTTCATGGAGTGCGCGTGGCCCGGTTACCTCTACGGCGCCGAGCAGTCGTGGAACACGGACGCCGACCGGGCGTCCTGCTGGGCGCGCTTCTGCGCGCTCTTCCTGGGGATCGACGCGCCGGAGTTCCTCGACGCCTTCATCGATCTCGGCGATATCGCACAGGTCGCGACCGAAGGTTTTTACCAGAGCTTCTGGCGGCATGTCTTCTTCGCCGCGCCCGGCGACGAGGTGCTGCAGGCGGCCACGCGGCGGATGAACGCCAGCACGCGCGGCGCCCGCGAGATGAAGGACATCGCGGTGAACGCCGCGCTGGGCGAGGACACGCAGGCGAGGCTGGAAGAGATACGGTGGATCATCTCCGCGTATGCCGAGGAGGCGGAGATCGCTCCGCACTCGCGGGTGGATCCGCACAAGGTGCTGCCCTACTGGCTGTTCGCGGTGGATACGCTGCGGCACGCGGCGAAGAAGCTGTCCGTCCTCGGCGACGGCGGCGAGGACACGCCCGCCGACCGCCAGGAACTTGCCGGCGAAATGCTGATGCTGCGCGATCGCTTCCAAACCCTCTGGCTCGCTCGCAGCCGCCCCTCGGAAATCCATGTCACCCTTGGCTACTACGACCGGGCGATCGCAGCGCTGCGGGCCGGGGAGTTCGTGGGTAGTGAGAAGTGATAAGTGAGGGAGTAATAAGCAGCTTCGGGGACTGACCCAGTATTTAGCGCCCGGTTGCGGGTCAGTCCCCATCAATAGGAAAGCTTTCCTGTGCATAGGCACCGACATGCTGCCGAACCTGTCTCCTGTATTTCTCGCTGTCGATAAAGCGGCGCAGTTGAAAAAAGTGTAGTACATAAAGCGGAAAGCGGGGACCAGTCACGCATTACCCGCCGGGGCACGCTTGCGCGACAGGAGGCGAATCTCATCCAGCGCGCGCCAGTAACGCTGCAGCGCTTCGCGCCCCTCGCCGGTGATGCGGTACTCCGTGTGCGGCGTTTTGCCGTGAAAGGATTTCAGCACCGCCACATACCCCGCGCCTTCCAACCGCGCCATGTGCGACGACAGATTCCCCGCCGTCATCTCCGCCAGCGCCAGCATCTGATAAAAATCCACCCGCTCGCGCCCGCACAGCAGGCTCATCACCAGCAGCCGCGCCGGCTCGTGCATGATGGGATCGATCGTCTTCACCGCCACCCTCCCCGCCGTCATCGCCCATTCGGGCCACGTTTTCTTTCGGCAAACTATTTTGCAGCGCAAAATGCCCTACTGTTCCTGTGCGGGCATACGTGTCATGTTACGGTTACCGCACAGTATTTCTTGCTCTACCATCTTGCTCTCAATAGCGTTTCGCAACTTTGCAGGTCCTCATCCCCGTGAAGCTTGCAGAGGTGCGAGAAAGCATTTATAGCAAGAGCAAGATGGTAGAGCAAGAGCAAGATGGTGGAGCAAGAAATATTGTGCGGTAACCGTAACATGACGCATATGCCCCGTCGGGTCCTCTCCGCGAATCATCGCCCCATCCTGCCGCCGCACCGTGTGATAGAAGCATCACGTGGGAGCCCCACCGCCTTACATGGGCACGCATGAGCGTGTGAATCGCTATTTTGCGCTACAAACTATTTTATAGCACAAAATTGCTGACCCGTCAAACCGTTCAATCAGCCAATGATGGGAAGGGGGATCTAAATACGGTGACAAATGCAAAAACAGGTTATGTATTTCTCAGAAACATGTGGTATATTTATTATTGAAAGTGAGCGCTTACGAGGAAATATATCAACCGCCCGGTATCTGGTTTTATCTGCCGCTTTCCCGGGCCACGCGGGGGCTGAGTAAAAGTGGTATTGCTGGCGGCGCCCATTCCGGCCTACCGTACATGCGTCTGCCCGATCGCCTGTGCCCGCTCATCCGGCAGGATGTACCACCACTCGATAATTGCCAGTGTATTCGCTGAGGAACTCCAGGTATGCAGAAACACCACCCGTCCGGTTATTCGCACGCCGGGTCAGGTAGTGCGGCAGTCCCAGCATGGCGATGTGAGCAGGGCGTGGCATGGGTAAGGTATACTATTAGGGGGCCTGGATGGCAATGAATGGGTGTCTGTTACCTATTTCCTGGAAGGCTATCCTTAAGTAGGATAAAAATGTGTTTGCAGAACGAAAAGCCGATAGAGAATTCGCAGGAAGCCCTGTTCGAGGACATACTTAGGCAAATCAGCGTTGAGGCATTTGAAGCGCTGATCACGTGTGGTGTCCGAGATATAAATGGGTTTCTGGGTTTGACTATAGAACTGCTTATCTCGGCTGGGATAAAAACGTGCATCACTTCCGAACTGATGGACCTTCAGCAACAGGTTAATGCGCAACTCACTCATGAGGAAGATAACACAATCGCTGAAGAGACTGCCATCGTTTTGGCTGGTGGCGACCAAACAAGTGAGGATGCAACCGGACGCCTGGCGCGGCCGACTCTGGAGTATCGGGCAGAGGAATTCGCGTCTATCATCTCCCGCAAGCCGAAGAGCGTGCCTGTTGGGGACGTGCAGAGTGCGACGTACTGGACAGCGCAACGGACGCCCGACATGGGAGCGAAACGGACGCGCGACGTGGGGGTGAAACGGTCGCGCGACGTGGGGGTGAAACGGACGCCCAACTTGGGGGTGAAACGGACGCCCGCGCCGGAGCCGGACTTGGCCAATCGCCATGAACGACGGACGGTCAAGCTGGGTCAGGGAAGGCCATTCTTCTACCCACGCACCCTTGATTTCTCACGACTTGGGGAGAAAAAGCCGTCTGACCCTGCAGGATGGAGCCTATTGGCTCGTACCCTGCCTGATATTTTCCGACTACACCAGCTTGCCCCTCCAGGCAAAGACCCCACAGCGCTCGATGATAACCTTACACTGATCTCCCTCAATATCTCTTTGGATGAGCTTGAGGGATTTCGTGCAGTAGCGTTATTCCCTGAAGATTCTGCTGATTCAGTGCTATCATTAACAATCGGTTATCTTCTAGAAGCTAACCCTAGCGAGTCTGTTTTTTCGATTATTCTTGATTACTGTGCGCGATATATCGGTCAGGACTCTCCGTCGGCTCTGACCATTCCTATGGATAACATTTCAGAAGAAGCTATTCTCTCGGGTTTACCAATTGACGAGATTGCGGAATTGCAGGTGATGAATCTACCTGATGATATTGCATTGGTAATGGAGGATCAATTAGATTCGCCGTTTAGATGGAAAGATATCGCACTACTGTCTGAAAGAAACATTATTGACCGTCTAGGTTTTACGATCCGTGGCATGAAAGCCATTCAGCAAGCCTGGCGCATTAAAGACCGGGCTCTTCACCTTTACCAAGAGATATCGAAAGGGTTACCGGTCAATGCCTATACCGACTTTGAAACTCTGGTCGATTCATTCGTTCATTCCGTTGCACGGAATGAACGCGAGTCAACAGTGTTAAAGGGACGGCTCGGAGTTCTAGATGGGCGTAAATGGACACTCGAAGAACTAAGTACCAATCAATAAATATTGCGCATAACTAGGTTAGGTGTTACAATGGTTGGTATGGCACGACCAACCTTATTACACCTCACAGACCTGCACCGCCAGGATCTCCTGACGGCGGCGGC
>Ga0172368_10001740_pt1 | contig 29023 bp, 26 predicted proteins | sample Lak11m_FD_114540 | JGI IMG/M metagenome (GOLD analysis project Ga0172368, IMG submission 114540) | Freshwater microbial communities from Kabuno Bay, South-Kivu, Congo - kab_022012_11m | ecosystem: Environmental > Aquatic > Freshwater > Lake | place: Democratic Republic of the Congo: South-Kivu...
TCAAAAGATACATAATATGTCGTCCCTTGATATGGTTGACCAGTAGGACCACTACCTTCAGCCCCCGCCGAAGACCAATCTATGCTACTAGGATTATGGGCCAACGCATCACTATTCTTATTTAGTATGCAATTTGTATAATACGTGCTTCCATACCCTGCCCCAGGATTGACTTGTAATATTCTTGTTACATCTTTCACGCTCCCAACAGCATTTATCGTTGTATTATCCCTAACTCTTTTTACAGATGCTGCCTCTGCAAAAGAGAGAAAATCAAATCCCCCTGGTGTGCCTTTAGTAATCGGCGCATCTATAACCCGTACCAGCGTTCTTGTCCCACGTGCTGGGTTATGGCGATATCTGTATTTCACATAATACGTTGCACCATTGGCAGGCTCACCTCCAGACATCCCCACAAAAGATATGTAGTTCCCGTCTTTTTGAAAATCCACACCATTAACATAATCCCACTTTCCATCATGAGCGTCAGTCACAGGGTCCGACGCCCCTACTATAGTTGCCACATTTGATTTTGAAAGCAGGTCTTTGTGAGAAGAACCATTATGAGTAACCGCCTCGACTATCTCCACAATATAAGACAAATCAGAAACACTTTTGATAAACCCATCGTTCGTCCTGTAAATTCTTGTGCCTATCGTATAATACGTTCCTGTCTCCAAACCTAATATGCTATATGCATCATCTGAAACGGCTTCAAGAATAAGAGTCTTACCATCAACAGCCTCTATTTTAACGTGCCCATCAGCACCGGAGCAGGAAACTAGCGATCCGGAAGATGGATAGGCATTTACACTCGATTGAATTTGAGAGGCAACTTGTGTAGCCGTTTGGCCATCCCCCGATAATTCTACGGTATGAGAATTTCCACTCCCTATCTTTATCTTTAACGCTTTCCCATCCACATTAAAATTCTCTGTCGCTGTCCCAATAATATATCCACCTGGTTCACTATAAGTGTCTAACGAGCTATTCTCAACGCTCTGCGTATCTCGCCCTTTATCTAAATCATATACCTTAGTAGTATTTATAGCCACCTCATAACCATTAGGATATGCCGTGCCAGGGCCTACCTGCAACAACAATTTCGAACTATCGCTAGGATGATTGTCAATTGTTAGACGGAAATTATTAACTACAAACGAGCCACTTACATCAAAAGTCCGACGCGCCAGCTTCTGATCAATCTCGCTATAAACAGTGGGTATGTTAATTTTATTGGGCATTCCGTTAGTAAATTTCTGTATAACTACCATGCCGTCCTGATCTACGCACCACTCAGGTGTTACTATGATTCTATCAGCTCCTGGGACAGCATAGGATTCGGGTATAACTTCGTCATCAAGATTTAGTAATTTTTCGTCACTACTATAATCTACTACCGTGGCCTGCAACTGGACGCCCGCTTTTTCTTCCCCCTGCCCTGTCAGCGATACCTGCCCTGCTGGTATTTCAATAATCAAACCTTCAAAATAGATTTTTCCTTCAGCAAAGTTCCATGTTAGGGGCTGATAAGTACCGGTAGTAAGGCCAAGAACACTATACGCAGAGTTTTCGCATGTGTATAAAACAATAGCCCTCCCTCCGGAGGCTTGAAGTTTCAAATACCCGCCTGGCAACTCCTCACACTCAATAAGATCAACCTCAGCATTAACGGCGTCCTCTATTGTTGCCGCTACTTCAGAAGCTGATGCTGATGTCCCAGATAACGTAATGGTATAAACTGCCTCAGTTTGGAAACCAATGGAAAGTTTCTTGCCATCTACATTAAAAGGCCCAGCAAGCGTACCTGTTACACTCCCACCACCAGCAGCAGAATATGCACTCCCTTGTATGACATCACCATTTTTATAGATAGTATCGCCTAAATCTCGCAAATGCTTGTGTTGTATGGCCTGAAGATCCATTAACTCCATCCGCTGGCATACCCTGCCGGTCTTAAAACCTATGAACTGCCACGTATTTCTGCCACTTGTGTCAACATCTGGAGGGGTTACAGAGGTAAGTCCCTGTCCTATGTCGTGAGCACTATTCTCTGAAGCGGCACATGAAGTACAAAACAAATATTGCGTCTCGCTCTTCTTGAAGAATTTTATTGTGACGACACCAGCAGGGACGGTCTCTAACGAAAGCACCACATAATTAGAAGAACTAAGTGTATCTGGTCCGTTTTCTATAGCAACTGGATCAGAAGGCATAGTCTCACCATTTATAGTTGTGACTGTTGCCACATACTCATATGTTGTTGACCCTGTGTTACCCCAGATCGTAGGAGTAGCCATAACAGGCGAACCCAAATCAGGAAAAGCTCTTAATCTATAATTATGAAGTGCATCTAACAACATATTATTACTCCCCTATCTTCACAAACCATTTCTCACCTACTGCAGCTACCTCGTTCAGTTCGTTTTGTACCCTCGCCAAATCAACGCTATCATTTATGATTAATTGCCTAGCCCCTGGATGATAGAAGTCAGCATCAGGCAGAAAACAGTCTGTCTGCCCCAACCCTCCGTTACATCCTAGAACCATAAGTATGGCATTATTATCTATAGTCTCCCAATCTGAAACACCGAGTCTTTGCAGTCGATCTTCTAGCCGTGCCCAAGTACCTTTATAGCTATAATCGCTGATAGCTTCAGTAGCCCGGGCTCTGTTATAATTCCCAGTATCGCTTTGCTGTGTATCCCAACGTGTACCATTGTTGGAAACTACATAAGGTAAAAGACGGCTAGAGACATTGTTGATGTTTTTTGACCGCATAAGCGACTCAACATCTGCGCCTACTAAGTCGTAAACAATATCAAATAGATTTAATACGTTCTCTAGCGTGTGTTCTTTGTCTAAAGCACGCCATATAATAGGTACAAGGTCGTATAATTTTTCATTAGACATAGCTCACCTCGACATTGCCGAGGATAGGTACAGCACCCACTGTATCGGGAATATTCGTCGTAGGGGCAATAAGATTCACCCAATCAACACCAACAGCAGAAGTTATAGCAGCAGAAATCTGTGCAAGGGTTATTCCTCTTCCTACTATTGTATTCCCTGGCTCAAAAAGCTCATTTAATGCTACGTTTATGTTTGCAGTCACGGTGTTTTCTGAATACTCATATGCCTTACCTACAGAGGCATTTATGTTTACTTCTACCTCAGTAGCTGAAGAAACAACATAGCGCCCTCGCCAATCTCCCAAATGCCCCCAGCTTGTACATTGTTGCTCAATAGTTTGCTGTAACGCCTCGCCTAATGCACCCCCACCAGCAGGATGGACATAGATAAAAATATATAAATATGGCCAAGAAGGGCCATTACTTCGATCAATAACTTGAACAGAAGCTATTCCCTGTATGCTCCTTAATAGTGCCTCGTAATCTTCTTTGGTTAAACCCCTCCGCTGTGTCCTTGCAACCAATGGCATCCTGGTCCTGAAAGACTCAATGCTCTCTACATCAGCCCCACCGTTTGCAACAGTTGTATTAGTGCAGAGCACTGGCAAGTCACCCGTGGGTATGGTTATAACACCCGTGCCACAATTACCTCGTTGTCCATCTGTTCTCAGAAACTCAATTGTAGCCGATGCAGGGAGTGTATTACTTCCATACACACCATCCCCTAGTGTAATATAGTAAACACCAGAAACACCATTCACCTTATCGGCATAGTATTCTAAAGAGAAATGATTACTCTGTGGCTGTGACCTATAAAACGATTCAACGTATCCCCATGATACTTCGAGATCATCCAGCATAGACACTGACCAATTTACCACACCCTGCCCGAGGTTATACCTATAACGATGGCTTGCTCCATATTGTTCCCAGGCAGAAGAATACACTGTCACTGTCTCAAGCACCCCTTGATATGCTACTACATCCTTGTCTGTTTCGTTCTCTGGAATGGATGTAGCCTCTAGGACACTATATAATACACCATCGCCCCTAGAAAACGCTGCCCCTCGCGGAATAACTATCTCTCCTGTCCCCTCATCAGCACGCGTTAATCTCAAGGTCGTAATAGCAGGCGAACACATCACGGGCTTTATATCCAACAATGTCCCTAAGTCTATCAAACTCTGCATAAAACGTGCTGTTGTTATGTTTCCCTCAGAAAAAACAGCATCTATATAGATATCAAGAAGGTCAGTATTGCGGGCCAGGAGCCTTAGTATGCCCATCCAAACCCCTGAATGATTATAGTCTGTTATCTCTGGAACCACTGTTCGGGCTTGCGCTATCAGCCACTCCAAAACTGCTGTATAGTCTCTTCCTACAAAGCTCGCAGAAGGATTCATCCTATATTCCCCAAAAGTATTCTAGAACGTTGCGGAACACGTAGTAACTCTCCGGGTACAAGCGTGATCCTTGTATCCAGAGAGTCACGGGTTCCGCCAGTTGTCGCCATATCGTGGATGTATGCTCCTAACAAAACCCACCAAAGCCTGTTATCACCCAATGTCTTATGAGCCACCAAAAACCATGTATCCCCCGGTCTGACCTCATAAAACTCATCATCAGGGGCATTTCCTATAACATCCACAAATTTGAGTCTTATCTGCTCTGTAGCGTTATCTATAAAAATCTCGCAATCTTTATACCTGCTTACCCAATCGTATATACTTTCTGGTGTAATATTCCCTTTGGGGTACTCTGCCTCTCGCGCTTGCCTGGGAGTGACAAAGTTCAAAACCAAATTTCTACCAGTTTGTTCTTTTATAAACTTAGGAATCAGCCGGCAATGTGCTCCTCCCTCATCTATTAATTTACCTGAGGCAGACCATTGTACACCAGTGTCTTCGTCTATATTAACTCTATATTCCCAACGTTTAGTGGCGGATGCAAAATAATAACTAGCTGTATCGTAGGTATCCAGCGTATTAGGTTCAAATAACAGTTTATGCACATGACTGCCATATTCAGGTAGTGTATCATGTTCCAAAGGAGAAGTAAGAATAATATTGGCTACAGCATCGCCAATAAGATTAGACCTTACATCAAGGGGTTCTCTAATAGTCCAGCGATCCGCCAAGAAAGCAATAGAGACCGACAGATCGTCAACATACCCTTGGGCCTTCTCTAGGTCACCTGTATTACGATCCACCCTCAATGGCCATGACAGCCCCTTACCAAGAAATGGATAAGTTCTCATACAACATCCTTAGGGAAAGGCTGCATCTGTCCCAAATCTTTCAGGGATGTAGCGTGATATTTCTTAAACGTCTCTCTTACTTTTTCTAACAGTTTACTAATGAACTCTTTAACGGGGATTGGAATAATCTCAAGGATTATTTGCCTTGAAGTGCGGATTGTTTCCTTCTTGCCATCCAGAATCATCTGGACATTCCCGTCCCCCGCAGTAAAGTATATACTATCCTCCTTTGCGTCAAGGATAATGTTCGGCCCTATCTCTCCATTTTTCTTTGCAGCATAGATTATAACCTTACCCTCACCGCTCTTGGCTGCACATATCATACCTTGGCCGTTAAGGTCCATAAGACCCATAAGCCCTATACCGCCGGCGACAATGGAAGACGGGTTCTCGCTAGTCCCTGCAAACGCTGTCTTAGTCCCTCTGCGTTTTCCTACCCTAAAATAACTCGGCTCGCCTTTCCGTTCTTTAATGTCCTTCTGTGTGCCTTGACTATCCCAATAAATTCCTGCGCCTGTCCAATCACACAGAAACATACATTCTTCTTCCCCTCGGTCATCAGCGAACCATGTATGCCCCGCTTCGGTTTTTTGGATTCGTAGCCTGGTAGAATCTCGCACAGACGACTGTTTCGCTATATGTCTTGCCTCACCTGGTATAATCTGCTTATTATGCCCTGGTTCTTGCCACGGGGGGCCAGGTATCACAAATGCTCGATAATACGAGCCTGCAATAAACCCCACCAACACACGCTCACCAGGTACTGGACACCACCAAATGCCATGGTCTCCATCTCTATAACTACTCCCCACCCCGAACTGGCAGACCTCAGCCCAATAGGACCACGTCTGCTCTCCTTGACCCCATATTGAGGGAACCTCTACCCTTACTCTCCCGCGCCCTGAGGGATCTTTAACGTCTCGTACAACACCAAGATGAAACGTGGCCTGTTGAAGTATCTGATTACTTGTGGGAGTAATATGTAACGACGAGTTTAAAATGGCGCACCTACTTCTATTCTTTCTTCCTTTACAGCATCTATAGGAATTTGTTGGGAACTAGCAGCTTCCCCAGCAGCCCTTGCCTCTTGCACCCGCTCTGTCCACTTAAAATAGATTATCCTCTTATCATTGCGCCCGAACACAAATGTATGGGTTGCGGCTTGATCTAGCTTACGAGGGCCAACATACATCTTATCGGTTTTATATACCTCTGCATAGGACACAATAGGCACAAAACCAGTATCCGCATCCAAAAGATCAGCGTTTGTTGTATATCCGTGCCCTACACTCCAAGAATGTGTAACCCCTTTGGCATACCATTTCCCAGAAGCGCGACCGACATTCTGCACCTCTATACACTGCTTAGCTCGGAAATGTGGCTCCCCTAAAATAGTTATGGTTGCTCTTATAGTCTCACCCGCCGCTTGCTCAGAGTATTGGGCAAGCTCATTTTTCTGTAAATCTATAATTCCTTCGCAACTTCCTCTGTCGGCTTGGGCCCCTGGGCCCTCCTTAATCCCTCTTTAACTTCCCAGGCAAAACCCTTGGGCTTCTTCCCCTTTGCTTGTTTTTTTATGGCCTTCGTTCCCTTTGCCTTCCCCGTTTTCCCAATTTTACCCAATGCTTTAGGATTACCCAAAAACTTCATATATGTCTTCATCAGATCAATTAGCCGCTGGTTAAAAGCGCCAATCTTAAAATCCTCATCCATCTTAGGATTTTGCAAACTCCCATCAACCTCTACCTTGACCTTAGGTTCAACTCCATCTCCCAGGCTCTCAATAAACTTTTTCATATCGTCATCGTGACGAAACCCCTTGGCCATTACCCCTGTGAGTCTCTCTGAACAATCGTAGGCCGTAACTGTAACTGTAGAACCATCCTTGCCGTAACTCTCTGTGTGTTCTTTCACCTCCATGGTTATCCGTTCCGAAAGGTTCCCCTGATACCCAAACCGCAATGTTAGCTTGTCGTTTACCTTCGTCTTTACATCAAAGTCTTTATTGACATAAACAACCGTAATATTAGAAATGCCTTCTTCTACGTCATTAAATTCCCAAGACTGAGAAAGTTTTGTTACGTCCTGGTTGCCAATTTTAATAACGAAGTCTGGCTGCCACCTATAACCCATACGCTACTCCATAATCTCTGTGAGTTTCACAGAAACCCCGCCTAACCAGGGAGTTAAGTCTCTGGGGTTAAAAAGAGGGCCATAGGTGGCTTGTATAGAATCTATAATGCACTCTGTCTTAACTGCGTTCCCCAGATTGAGCCTTACCTTTGGAGGCCGATCTACGCCTGCCCCACGTATCGTAGGTTTCGTCATTTTGAATAATTTCTCTACAACGCTTTTAGGATAATTATCTCCAGGTGTTCTGGTCAGTTTTAATTCAAATTCAAAAGAACGTGGATCACCACAGCCATACTGCAAAACCCCTTGTTCCCGCCCTGCTGCCTTCAACTCATTCCACTTTGTATTTTTTGAGATCTTTATTGTAGATGGATTAAAAAAGAACGTAATAACAGTTCCATCCTCTCCAATCATGCTACCCTTTAACCAGTTAAAGTTCATACTGACTCAGTACCCAGCTCAAGATAATCTCCAAAGCCGTGGCCTAATCCGACCTGCCGCAGGCGCATAGCCTCGTCCACTGCATGGGCAATAGCTCTATTGTCCACTACTAGTGTGGAGTTTAGGGTTATATTGTCTGCTATGTTTATGGGACCGCCGTTTGAGGATTGCGGAAATTGAGTTTCTGGACCTATATAAAATCCTCCAGAGCCTCTATTCTGTATATACGAACTAGGGTTTAAAAAAGCCGCGCCATACTCGACCTGAGGCATGTTTGAACTTTGACCAGGTGTCGGACCACTAGGAGTCGCACCTATAGCTTCAGGAGACACAGGGGGTGCTGGAGTCTCCTTTAACCCTAATCCGTTCCCGGTTGCCCATCCCCAACCACTCTTTATAACTCCAGTAATCGCGTCTATAATGGTATCTATTACTGTTGTAATAAGATTACTTATTTTCTCTCTAATCATGACGTCAGTTCCCTTTATCCAACGACCTGCCGCCACTACTTCGTCTATAACAGCAGTTACAATACCTAAAATATTGGGTATTAATTTATTAGTTATCATTCCAACTATGCCTTGCCTTAACTCATTTAAATCTACTGACTCCGTAATGTGCAACCCCCAGGACGCCGCTCCCATAATAATGTTTTTCATAAGGCGAACAGGGGCCAATACGAGGTCAACAATCTTTATATCTGTCCAATCATTAAATTCTTTCAAATCATTCCACAGATACCAGGCTGCAGTGCGGAGGTTGGTACTCATATCATTCCAAATATCACTCATCATATCCTTCAAAGGAACTTGGATCTCAGAGAGATAATCCATGATCTTTTCGCTCTTCTCGCCCCACCACATAAGGAAACTATGCGTCCAAGGAGAATAAGGTGTTTTTATGGGGGCGAACTTCTCTATTGCCTTCTGTCGCTGGAATTCGTTAACTGCGGACAGCGTGGAGGTGTTCAACCAATCCCGCCAAGATCGCATATAAGAGATTACAGACTCGACCATAGACGAAACTGTGGCAGATTCACGAGACATCCTGCCAAGGGTGCGCTTAATGGCCTCCCATTCTGCACTTATCCTATTTAACCAATAACCTGAATCGCCCATGGTCACTTTAAGAGTATCGAGAACCTGCTGCATGGAGGGATTGGGGCCCAGTTTGGCCATAACCTCTTTCCATCTTTTAAGAAAGCCTGGCTCCTGCATCATTCTCACGATTTGAGCAAATTCTAGGCCGAAGAACTTATGGGGTCCATATCCCCGCTCAGCGGCACGTTTGGAATATTCCCCCAATAATTTCATTGTACCGATGGGGTTTTTTATAAACAGCCGCTCCCAGCCTAGTGCGTACTTCCTTGCCAACTCTTTCCTATCTTGGCCTGAGAGGGCTTCCCATCGTCTAAATGTCTCCATATCAGGTGCTCCAGCCATCATCGTGGAGGCTATTCCCTCAGGGCCTTTTTCAAAAAAGCTCTTTAAGGCCCGACCTGCCTTCTGGCCTTTAATATTCGCAGTTACCAGCATACCGCTTAATGCTTGCAAAGTCTCTACCGACATGCCTTTTTGTAAGGCTGACGCAAGTGAATAGCTTAATGCATTGCCTATATCAGTCCCCCAGGCAGAAGTATATTTTATGATCATCCCAATAGACGCGGCTATACGCTCCGAGAGGTCTGCTACTTTTTTCTCGCCTGTCTCATATGCTTTACGCTCCCCAGCAGGCATACTTATTAATTGTCCATGAATTACCTTGCTTATCAGAGCGGCAGCCTCATCGGCTTTCATGCGCGATGCAGCACCCATAACCATGGCATGCTCTGACATCTTTTGAAGGCTTAACGCACCTTCCTGTGTATTTTTCCAATACGTTGACTCGTTTATATCAAACGCACTACCAATGTTTGCCATGGCGCGCATGAAATCGCTGGCTTCGCCCCCTTGCCAGAAAGACGATATAAACTTATCTGCGTTTTTCTCGGCAAGTGTTATCTGCTCTCTTGAGAGGCCAATTACTCCTAAATCTTGTAATTCTTTTGCATATTCTCTCCTTGCTCCCCCCAAAAGCGTATCCTTAGCAAATTTCCCCCCTCCATACAAAAGCGCTGATGTTAATGCCCAACGCATTACGTAAGGCATTGCAGCAAAGAGCCAAGGAGCATCGTACATTGCCGCTCGTTGTACAGACGGCGTAGCCAGAGAAGGCCGCTTCTTTTCCCTTTTCCCCTCGATCTTTCCCCCGATATTGCCTAAAGGCTTCAACCACCCCATAAGACCCACCGCCTGGGTTAGCTGCTGATTATACCGTATAAGAGCAGCCGTCGCAGAGTCTATGGGGATAGCCTGCTGACTGAATACAGCAAAAAGTTTCCCCACACTAATAGTCATCAACGCCTTATCTAATTCACCAACCTTCGCAATAAGTCGCTGAATCGATATCTGAATGGCACGTAACGAACGCGTTACACGTTCATAGCCTTGTGCACGAAACTCTATCCCAATTGTCTGTATCATGTCTTCTTATTTTTTTCTTCGAACTCTTTTTGTTTCAGAAAAGCAGCCCATAACTCTGACCTCATGCTCTGTGGCATAGAATATGCATCATGGACTGAAACTTTGAGGTGATATACTAGGTTGAAGATTTGTTGGGTCAGGTCTTCCTGCTTAGTTAACAACGAAGGGCATAATAAGGAGAAATCCTTTAATCCCCATTGACCGTGAGCAACAGCTAAACGGGTGCCCACTACCCACTGAATAAAAAATCGCGTTGCATCAGAATATTTACCTGGTCTTTGCTATCGCACTTAGGACAAGTTATCTCAACGTCAACGTCATATCCACTTATCAAATTTCGCCTTGTCCTACGTATGGCCTTATGATCTGCCAAGGGTAGCTTTATAACATCTTCGTAGGAGAAGTTGGGGTCACCATCCAATGAGCGAAGGCATTGAAAATCCGCCTGGTTTAAATCAAGATGGCCCGCAAATTGCATATCCAAAAGGGTCGTCTCCTGCTTTCCCTTCAGGCAACCTATTACCGCTTTTTTCTTACTCCTCGGCAAGGTCAAATCAAGCGTTGGGTCAGGCCCTTCTATACCTTCAGGTAACTCTCTAAATCCCAGCTCTTCGAGATCAACCATAACATCTGATGTTTTGCCACAAACCTGACACTGGTGCTCAAACCAGAGCTCGGAGCCATGGTTTAATTTATATATCTCAATAAGCAGTGCCTCAATGTCAGGCACCAAAAGCTCTTGGATATCCTTAGCCTCAACCTTTTCTTTTCCGTCCAAAGATAAAACGGAAGCAGCTATATAAAAGGGTATGGTTTCATAAACGCGCTTATTTTTCTTCAATAACGCGCGTTCAGTATAACCATCCCCTTCCTGTATTTCTACTTCTTTTTTACTCACAGGAAGGGTTACTGTCTTCTTTTCGCGCTGCATTAAAGACTCCTCGTCTCACGGTCGGTATATGCGATTTCTACTTCCTCTATAACGTTTTTGTCAAAACTTAGAGCATTTCGGTTCCCCATTTTATATGTACGAACCAATGCATGATAAAACTCAGTAGCTCTAATGGGATTACGCTGGTTATCAATTTCTATCAAGGTAAAATTGAACATATAATCTGGTGGAGCAAGTCCTGCATTTGAGGCAGGGTTCTGGGCTCGGCTCATCGCATTCTCCCAGAATAGTTTGCCTGGTCCATCAGTAGGCACAACATTACGCAACTTGGCGTTTTCATACTTCATGCCACCCGCCTCTTTATACGGATGGTTCTGACCAGCACCATTAGTCTCTACAACTTCAATGGTCCGATCCCCTGGATCAAATTCCTCCACACAAGCAACAGGAAAGCCATTAATCTCTACTATGAATCTGTATTCTTTTAAGTACTCGTACACAATCCCCTGGTGCGCCATATCGTCCTCCGCCCTGATAAATTGTTTTTATGGGGGCAGGATTACCTACCCCCTTGTTTTTTTTAACCTATAGTTTTACCCAGCCTGGGAGAGTCTTGAGTTCTCTATAATTTACACTCGATTCGCCGGTACGCATTATCCCCATTTCAAACTCAAGATAACGAATCGCCCTCACAGGTTGCACTAACACTCTACAACGATATGTCCCCTGGTCTATCTCTAATCCCGTATTCAGAACGGCATTTTTCAGGGTTCCATCAACATCAAAATATGCATCACGGTCGGTTTGCAGATAGTACCAATAAATATTGAATTTTGCCTTCCAAAGCTGGAAAGAAGGCTCAAGGGTTCTATGAATCTCACGCCAGGTTACTGGATGGTTGGGATCAAAGAGAAACATCCTAAGGGCAGGAAGCAGGCTCTTAATAACATATGTGCAGAACCTTACCACGTTCAAGTCTCGAAGTGCACTCGCAGCCCTCTGGGTAGTATATTGTTCCCAAAAAACAGCTCCCTCTATCCCCTGTTGTTTAGTAATTATCAATGAGTTAATACCATAGTCTGCTGCCATATCCTGATAGCCACGGTATTGTGCCATATTGAAATCGAGCCCTTCAACAAAATCAACAGTGCCCCGCTTCGGACCAACGGGGGCCACACTGTAGTCATACCTTTTGGTGGCCTTGGAAAGACATGCTGCCAAATGGCCCAAATTGGAGATATATTCCCTTCTATCAAATTGAGAGTTATATACTAGGGGTCTCCCAAACCACAGAGTTAACCGATGGCTATTAAACGCCTCATGACTATAGGGGTCTTCACCCATTCGCCATTTTCTCACCTCAGTGGGATCTAACCCCGCAGGCGTGTCCATATATGCAACCCAAGAGCCACGATCCTCGTTATATGCTGTCAACGCCTGTAGCACGGTAATGGAAGTCGTTCCTGGGACAATCACATCTATCGCCAAGTCTGTCTTATCAAGGCTATAAATACCAGTTTGCGCTAACTCATCGCCAATATAATCTGCTGTAGTTAGAGCCTCACCGTCGTCACCTCCGGTCAGCGCTGTACCAATAGCATCCCCCAACGGCCTCGCTACTGCTGCATTGTTAGGCGAGTTTAGGTCCACAGCCCTTATCAGTCGAGACCTCAGATTTATATAATTCACAACATAAAAATCAGACTCCGAGTCCATGCTTAAATTCGAAAAATACTCGTTTAGTCCGCCCTGTCTTAGATAACTCACCCTTATGTCAAAGCGATCAGCAGGGTTCAAATCATTATCAAAAACAGCTATTCTAAGATCATTCCCCCATGCACCCTCATTGGCAGCCTCTATCTTCAGTGTATCAGCAATAGTATCTTCGCTTCCTGAGTGCTCATCGTTATCAAAGCCCAATACTGTATCTGCGGTAGAAGTTGACAAAATTTGTATGCTGGAATCATCTCCAACAGTATTGGATGTAATGGTCAACCCACTGTTTGCAACGGTAACGTTTGCACCCGTTAAAGTCGAAAGCTCTGAAGCTATTTGCGACGCGGTTCTAGTCCCTGCGGTAAGCGTAAATGTTTGATCACTACCACCATCTACAGACACCACAAGGCTGTCGGTCCCCTCTGTCGGAGCATAATTACCAACAGACAACCCTAAAACAGAATAAGCGTCATGGGTTATAGTCTTAACGTAAAGTGTATTAGCGCTATTATTTGCGACAAGCCTGACTTTGCCAGCTACTGCTGATGCGGTTATTCCAGTAGTTCCTGCATTGATTGACGCCGCTACTTGCGCGGCTGTTGCATTAACCCCTGTTAAGGTTACCTCCTGGTCGTCTCCACTCCCTACAGCCAACAGTAATTTATCTGAAGAATCACTAAGAAAGGTAAAATTCTCCACCTCTATACCAGTAGCTGCTCCCCCAGATGCCGCCGTTATGTTGAATGGACCACGTATAGAAGTTATTGACCCAGGGATTGGGATATCGCCTCGATCCTGAAGTACCAACGAGGCTTTTGAGGCAGTACAGGATGTCACGTCACTTGGATCGGTGCAATTTGCAATACGTATAACTATAAACTGTGCCCCCTGCTGTAATCCAACCTTCAAAACGAGCGGATCGGCACTCCCACTATATAGCCTACCGAAAATTCTCTCAAACTCATCCCAAGACGTTACAGGCGTCGGCTCCCATAAGGGTCCACGCTCAGTCTGTACAATGGCCGCAACATACCCAGCCATCAGGTTATCGACGTATAACGAGAGATCAACTAACGAAGGTATAACACGTGCTGCCCCTCTAGTCATTATTCACCTCCTCTATGGCAACCCATCCCCTCGTTGCCATCCTTCTAACGCCTTCTGGGATAATGCTCGCATCTATGGCAGCAGAGAAGTGTCCTGATCCCCTTTTGCTATATGGAGCTAGTCTAATCTCTGTGCCATCAGCCAACGCGATATCCTTGGCTGATGTCTCTTGGTTTACTATCCGCACTAACATGCCTCCCCCTCCTAGTTTTCATTGTCTATTGTGAACAACACGTCCTTAACAGACGATGTAGTGAATTTCTCCCACCGCTCTAACTGTAAATCCAAGACGCGAAGACTAAACAGCTTAGAAAATAGAGGCTTTTCAAAGTCGTCATTGTCTGCCACGTCATGCAAGATAAAAGTCGGCTTGTTTTCTCCAATAACAGCAGTATAACCAGGCGGAAACGCTTGATATAACGCTTCAACGAGGGCTCTCAAATCACCCGCCCTAGTCGCATACACCCCCACCTGGAATATCAAATCTACCACAGTAGGGTATGGCTCAACCTCATGTTCGGGGGGACCAGTAGCAGTTCCACCTCCTAAAGGCACTCGCACCTCTATTGTTATATCTTCACCCTTGCCCTTAATAAGATCACAACAAGGTCTGGAATTTCTAAACGATTGAAGGACATCCCGTAAAACCACCCCAAAACAAGGGTAGCGTGTCTCACCCTGCTCTCTACCAGGCTCATAAGGATATACTATTACCGATGTACCCCCAAATTTTATGTGCCTTAATCGTGAGACAATATGCTGTTCTACTGCGTCAATCATAATAACCTTCTTATTGCTATCAGAAACGCATCCTCAAACATTTTTACTATGTTCTTTGCCTCACGTTTATATGTCTGCTCAAAGAATGGTCGCCTGGGATTCCTCCCAATACCTTCCTCATGGTATTGTGCTATACGCAACGTAGTTTTTCCCTCCCCATTGGTGAACTTCGAGGAAGTACGGCTCATGACTGTCCGGCGACTACGCATCACCCTACGTCGTCTCGGCACCTTCAATAAAACACTATCAATAGGGTAAGTCCTATTCAGTACAGTTACGCCCCCTCTGATCGAGTTGGCACCTTTTTCGTATATTTGACTTCTTATCATATGGAATAAAATATGAGCCCTAAATAGAATTCTTGTATCAAAACCTTCTTTCGCCTTCTGCGCCCTCCACCACTCTACGATGGGCTTAAATTCTTGCATATTTATGGTTTCTTTTGTCTGGTCTTCTAGATATTTCCCAGCAACAGTGGCTTGAGTTGCCAATCTTTTTGGTATGGCATTTATAGCTGAAGTAAGAGCACGATCTAAAGCCTGTGTGCTTTTTGAAACAACCGCGCGCATTTAGCTACTCCACTCCCAAGATGCCTGAGCATTGGTCTTGTTCAGCTCAGCCGCCTTCGTCAATTGGACCACTATAAGATTTTGTAACCCTCCAAGAGGAACCACGGCGTCTTGTATCTTCGCGGATTCTCTAAAATCCCATCGCTCACCATTTATTTCGAACCACATGGTGGGGAGCAGACTCCCAGGGCCAGCAGTTATGTCACGTTTTGTAAAAACCACTTCCCGAGCGCCATCGTTAGCTAACCCCATGCTTGCTACTTCAAGCCCTTCTATGGCCTCTAGGTCATAATTTATGCATGTTACATCATAACGGTTTTCACCATCTACTATGGTTACGACGTCCCCGGCTAAAAAATCATACCCCTTAAGCAGTGCAGAATCTATTCTTGCCACCTGGTCGGGCCTCAATTACCACCTCACAATTCCACAAGAAGGCCAGGTCTGCTCAAGCACCGTTAAATCCTCGGGTGCGGCCTCTGCCGCCGCGTGCTGCAATCTATCTTGGAGTTCTTTCTGTAATGCCTCCAAATAATCTATAGCATTCTGAAATTCTGCTTCAGCCTTCCCACCTCTAGTTTTCCTCAGTTCTTGAGCAAATTTTAATAGTAGTCTTGGTATAAAAGCCTTAGTAGTGAGAATAGCAATATATACTGCCCTGCGATCAGTCATATCCGCATCTGTCCAGCCTTGAAGCGCCATTTCTGCTGCCACACGCTCTGGGATGGAAACACGCAAGGTCTGGTCTAACGTAAAAACAGGCTCTAAATCTATCTCTACTAAAGAAACAATATCAACCATTGCCCAACTCGAATACTACTAACCTTTTGGCTAAATCCAAGGCAGTATCAGAACGTCGCACCTCTAATCCTTTTTCTTTTGCCAGATGCATCAACTCAATTCTATCATAGTTTTCTAAATATTGCTTCGCCTTCTGGTCCAAAGAATCAACAGGAGGTGTTTCCAACACCTGTTTTTCTGGATCTTTTCGCCGCTGTACCTTAACCAGTCCACCTGCGTTTAACCAACGACGAGTCAGCTCTCCCATCGGGGATGGGAGAGGCTTAACTTCGTCTGTCACTATAGAGAATCCTGTTTGAGGATCGAAAAACATCCCACTAGGATCACGTAGCTTTACTAACATGCAAAGCCCCTCCCTCTAAATTATACTAATGGAGCCATATAGGTTGGGAACCCATAGGAAGAATAAGCCTTTGTACCATCAAGGATTATCCTCGCGTTTCGATCAATTGTGGTCCAACCACAAATAATCGAACACGCTGTCCCTGAGATCTGCCGCATTATTATTCTCTCAGATTCCACTAGCAGTGGCCTAAACACCAAGAACAATAGCGCCTGGCTCTTATCAAACAACATTATCTGGTCATCGGTAATGGCCGTACTAATAAGGTGAGGCATCGAAGCTGGTATTATTCTGTTTCGACTATCTAGTGTTACTTCGGTTCCCCCCAGACCTCTCTGCGCGCTAAACTCATTAAGCTGTAAAACATTCCACGCACCAGCCTCAGTGGTAATTAAATTATTCCAATTCATGGAAATCCTACGAGCTCTAATCCATGCTCTGAGGAAATCCTTAAAGGTTACACCCGAAGACGTTGACTCTACCCCAACTACAGCACAGGTATCACTACTATCCGCCTGGTCACCTGACACCAGGGTTGCTGAAGCCTCATTATAGAGCTGTGCAGACAACATCACGCCGAACTTACGCAGGTAATAAGAGAGCAACGGAAGTTTTACCCTCAGCAACAGCTCATCGGAGAACTGAATCGCTTTTGCTCTCTTTGCTAGCTCTATCGTCTTATGTCCCCAGGACATGGCCGCTAGTGGGATAGTCTCCGTTTCTCCCACTGGTTCTGGACCTTCATTTTCCATCTTAATCCAAGGCGAGGTCACAACCATCTGATCAACAGACTCTACACCTGCTACTAGATCAAGATATGAAGAATCCGACTCCATACCCTTAAGGATAAAGTCTCGCACTATTTCAGGTGCAAGATATTTTACATCCCCACTGGTGGTGAGCAAGTTATCAATCGAGACCCCGCTAGGGTCCAATCCCAAATCACACCAGATGTCGTCCCAAGTAATCGGCTCGTTAGCCACATTCTTCAGGCCGACTGCCTTGCCCTCTTCGTTTAACGCCCTAGTTTGCACAAACTTTATAAACGATATCTCCTTGCCACCCTTATCCCCCTCACGGTATTGTGATAAGGGGGCAACAATACGCTCCTTCAACGTGTTTTTTAGTCCCAGACTTCCAGCCATCTCATCTCCCTCCTATTAATATTCCAAAGTCTCAATTGTTTGATCTGCTGCAGAGGCAGCCTTAATACAGAGTCCAGCAATAGCTGCCGAATCATGGCTCTCCGAATCATAGGCTATGGCCTTTCCAGCAGCATTCCATACAAAAGGCCCTACAGCGATGGCTGCGCCGGAAACCCTATCGTCTCGCCTTTCACGAAACTTAGTCTCCACAACACACGTGGTCGCATCCTCCAGGTGCTGCACTACAGTCCCCACTACAGTCAAACTCCCAGCAGCCGAGATTGCAGCCACAGTATTGTCACCTGAGATCACCACTACCTGACCAACGATTACACTGTCAGGACACGTTACTTTTATTGCCAAAATATCTGACTTTTTCTGATACATTTTCCCCTCCCTGCTTAACCAAATAACTTTCTAGCATTTTCTTTTATATCAATATTGCCTTCGTCTCTCGCTAACTCTATGGTAGGCAACTCATCAGCCAACGAAAAACGATTCAGCTCAAACTTATCTTTTGCCTGCTCCTTGTACTCAGCGATCATGTCCTCAAGCCACTCAAGGTCACTCGACTGAGAAAGCCTATCGCGGATTCTCTTCTCAGTCTCGCTAAGGTCAGTCTTGTCAGGTGAAAATTTAGCCTTATCAAACCATTGCAGGGCCTCTTCTCTCTTAAAATCTACCAGTTTTTCACCCTTTTGAGCTAAATCTAGCAACCCGTCAAGACGTGCTAATACATCAAGCGCAGTAAGTGGATCTTCACTGAGTTTAGCCCCAAAATTCTGGAGTCCGTCTGCCAATTGGTTATAACGCTCTTTTACCCCAGAAAGTTTCTCAATGCGCTCTAAAACACGTGCACGTGTGCTCTCTGACACCTCCGAATCCTCAGACAATAGGATATCCACGCCCAACTGTCCTAGGATTTGTTGAAAGAATTCGGTATTGCCCATCCTTCGTCTCTCCTCCCCCTCTTTTTTTGTCACTGCTTGATTGTTTGTGCCATAACGCTTACCAGCAAATTTATCGGCCCCACTACCTGCTGGCACTAAGGCCATATGTCGCACTTCATAAATCTCAGACGGAAGCCACCTAACTTGCCTACCATCCACCATCTCACCCTGTCGCTCAACAAATTCTTCCCACTCCATATCCTCGTGACTAGGGGAAACATCCATAGTAAAGCCTATGGAACCATTTCTCAAGTGTTCCTTTAGAAGCCCCACGGCAGCTTTTTTGTCATAATTTGAATCCACAACAAGATCAGCATTAACCCCCGGAGGTATGTCACGAGAATCCTCCCAATAAGCTGCCTCAACATGTCCACAAACGTCTTTTGCATCAGAACTATGGTTCCACGTAAGATCGGGATGAGATAAATTGATTATGTCCACAGCACGTTGCAACACAGCCCCACCTGCATGTCCATAGTCCACTAGCTGAGGATAAGGCAACCCAGTAGTAGGCCAAGCCTTCACAGCGCTTATAAGACGCCACCTATCCCTCACGACCCCATTGTTTTCCACAACGGGCTGCTCATCTTGCGTCGCATTATCCGTCTCGGATATTTGCTTCTTTTCCGAAGGCTCAGCAACTCCCCCCCTACGAACAGAATCAATCACACAATCCAAACGGAAAATTTTCTTTCCGTTCTCTATCCTTGTCGGTTTAGAAGAATACTCCCACATTTCTACCTCACTGGAACTACATAATCTCTACAGCGTGGATGGTAAGGTGGTAACACTCCCACACCCGCCTCTAGCTCTTCATTAGTTACTTCTGACATATCCTTCCCCCTAAGTAAGTCTTTTAGGAAAGGCAAATCCCGCTCAAAATCCTTTTCTGCGTTAGAAACTATATTATCAATTCGACTTAATGCTTTGTCAACACTGAAGACCCTATCAAGCATTCCCCAACAAAAACCACATTTTCTATCGTCACGTGGACCATCTATTTTGAATTGCTTTACATTAGAGGCTTTGAGCTTATAAAGAGAGGCCCAAACCTCTGCTCTCGCCATGGAAGTAGTAGCAATAATCTCAGCAGAATCATCAGCCAAGTTTTCAGAAAAACGAGATACCTCTAGAGATATCCCCTCGCGTCCCTTTCCATCTTCTATGTCTTTATAAATCTTCTCAAGAAACGTCCTTATTCGTTCTTGTCTCTGCTGAGACCGCGTTAGGTATTCCGACACTACAGAAGAATCTATTACCCTGGCAAGATAGTCAATGGCAGCGGTCTCTCTACCATTTAAGGTCCCTTTCCCCCTCTGTTTCTTCCAAAGTCTGGCAAGAAACTCTTTGGTTTGGCCTATAAGTTTGCCAGCAGGCAACGCCTTCTCAGACCTTTCTATAAAACGCTGGCTTCCCTCTGAAATAAAAAGTTCAGGAGGGGGGAGTGTCTTGACATCAACCATAAGCAACAGCCACAAAAGAAGAGCTTTTGAACCTTCGCGGTTAGCAATATCTATCTGCCCCTTTAGCCATCGCTCGTACTCGTTATCCTCGTCAGAGGTAAATCCAGTCCACAAGGATTCCCTGTTTATTAGCTGATATCTGCGATCAGACTTATTAAAAGACGCAACAAACTCGCCAGAGCCCGCAGCTATCTCATCATGCCCCAGCAAAGACCTTGCTTCTTCAACACTTATCACTCCAGGTTCTATCTGAGCCAAAATGGACTGAACCTTCATAAAATCCGCTTCTGCATCTCTAAAAGCATCTATAGACCCCATCGTATTGAATGTCACCGAAACTCCCACATCCCCCATCCCTTGAAGGACAAGGTTTAATCGATGGCCATGCTCCAAAACACGTTTCAGCCCCAATTGATACGCTTTTATAGATTGTTGCATCTCTTCGTAAACTACTCTGGAATAACTCTCTGTTGAGTTAAAATGCCAACCAAAAAACATCGGATCACGATTGAGGGCAGCAAATACTCCCTGCAAAACAATCTGTAAAATGTCCTGTGCTCCATTAGCTGACGATTGTGTGTTTTGGAACTGAAATTCAATATTATTATAGCCCACCCCAATGCCCGAAGACATGTTCTCCTGTATGGATTTTGCGATCTTCTCAAGATATGCCTGGGCCTTAATATCATACTGCGCCTGAGATTCACCAACCTCTCGGGGCGGAGGCGTCACAGAAGCGAGTAGTACCCCTAGGGCACTCACCTTCTCCATCCAATCATCTATCTTTTTTATAATAGTCCTATGAGAAGCACAGCTCTCCAATGCTGCTATCGAAGGTGGTATGGGATACGGACTGGTATCCCGCTTTGTAGATATATTAAACGCGGTCTGAACCATATTAAGTGGCTGGATTTTGTCCCCCTGAACCTGTACCAACTCCAGCTCATTGTCATTTTTATACCGCCAGCGGAGTGTTTTGATGGGGACAACAAACGCGCGTTCTACCTTAGTCAACTCTCTGTCTGGCACCCACTCAACACACATTCCTCCTGTCCTTGCCACCTGCGACAACAAAGAGTTAACCAAACCGTCCATTCCACCTGCAAGGGGAAAACAACGTGCTGCCATGTCGTTTGCAGCTACAATTGCCGCTTCTGCCTTTGCTGCACTTTGTGTGTCAAACTCTAACCTATGCCCCAAGTTCCCCAGGGCAACGGTTGTAGCATGGAACTTGCTCACATAAGGATCAATCAATGTAAGCTGATCTATTACGTTATAAACCTCAAAGGGGAACTTCGCCATGATCATTGATAGATCACTAAGGAATCCCCGTGGCATACCTCCAAACGGCCTTTCTTCATCCTTGGACACACGAGCAGTTACTGTAGGGTATGGGGGCGGATCTTTTCGTTTAGAAGCAAAAAGGTATCTTATTTTATCTAAAACAGGCACTAAGCTCTCCCTATTTTAATAGACGAAAAAATGGGGGTGACCATCGGCCCTGGCATAACGCCCAATTCATAAGCAGCCAAAACGGCACTATTCAGCGCCATGCCGTAGTGGTTTTCTAGGCCAGGCCCACTAATATAGGTCCGAACGGGCACCCCTCTAGATGATATCTCCGTCTTAGTAACTAAGCGCTTCAGATGACGCCGCAAGTCTTCTATAATTGCCACACCTCGCTCATCACTTAGACTCCTAGACGGAAGTAAGATAAGCCCCCCCTCCATCTTATCAAGCATTCGATCAATGGATTCAGTCCGATCAACACTTATAACATTTACTTCCTGGCGACCTTCATGCAACTCCTTGGATACCTTCGTACTCTTAGACCCAAAATACTGAATCGATACCCTATCAGGAAAACGAGTCGCAAAACTCTTCGCTGAATGTTTGTTTGGTTGTGCATCTATCACACAATAATGAACTGCAAACTTATCCATGAAAAAGTCTAATCTATCCCACTTCTCTGTTTGTTCAGCATATAGCACTTTAAATTGCTGACCACTCAGCATTCCTATAACAACACTCAACGTATCCCCCTGGTCTATGCCCATAAAACAACCCGATTGGGCAAGGGTAAATGGATAATCCCCTTCTACAAAATCGAGCAATTCATCAGTAACCCTTGCAGACGCTCCACTATATGGGAATCCCAACACAGAGATAGTGAAATTTTCCATCCCCAAAGTAGAACCAGCTTTGGCCCTGTATTCCCACATGATCTTGCTCGCTATATTGGGATAACCAGGTGGAAAGATTTGTGTATAAAGTTGCGAGATGTGGTATCCTCGGAGGTTTCTGTTAGGATGCTTAGCAACCCACTCCCCTACTGACATGTTGAGCCTTGCACCACAGCGCGAACATCCCCTATAGTGTGTTGCGCCATCAGGAAAAGTCTTCTTTTGAGAAGAGGGAATCTCTTTGAAGTGGCTGGGGAAGTCTAACTCTAAACAGTTATAATGCCCACAAGAAGAGCATTTAATATGCCAATGGTTTTGGTCTGTCGTACCAAAGCGTTTATTAATACCAAACCCAGGCACAGACGGTTGGGAAAGAGCCACAACCCACCCCATATCGCTATGCCGCAAACGATCAATAGCATAAACTACATTAGCCTCGGGAGACTCATTCAGCTCGTCTAACACGACCATATCGCAGTCTATCGTTTTGACCTTACCTTTATTCTGTAATCCCCGAAAATAGATAGTTCCAGGCCCTAGTTGTTTTAGCCCTACCCTGTCTGTGGTCCCCATTCTAGCAGAAAGGTAAGAACTACTCTCTATTAAAGGAGTAGCGCGATCCGAAGAAAAATCCTGAACCGCCTTGTCGTCCTGAAAATAGTAAACTACTTTTTTCCCCATATGTTCAGCAACCCACATCGACTTTATCAATACCAATGTGGAAACCCCTACTTGGGCTGCTTTTTGGAATGTTATGTCGTGATAGTCGTCACATAGTGGTTTAAAAAGATATTCGTGCTTCTCTGTTGAATATGGGCGACCCCGCAAACTAATATTAACATATTGCATCCAATCCAGGAGTGGCATCCTGGTGGCCATCGGCATGTAGCCTGATCGCGGTAGAATGTCGCGTACAGCTTCCACTATTGTGTTATTGAAGCAAAATTCTTGGAGGCTTGAGCTATGGCCTCATGGATTTGTTGTACTAATTCAGGACGGTCACTCAGCTCACGACGTATTGCCGCCCTGTACTGCTCTTCCAACATCTGTACTGCACGGGTTGTCTCTATTTTTACCCGCTCAACCTGTGATCTAGCCGTAACCGCCCTTGCAACAGCCTGGCTTATTGATTCAAACTCTTTGAATGTCTTTATCTCAGGAAGATCACACTTTTCGAGAGATTCAAGGGCCTTCTCGATTATACGAAGAATTGCGATCTCTTGTAGTTCTTCTAATTTATCCTCGTGAATGCGACGCCGGCCCGAATCCATCGAATGGAGATGCCGTATGCACCAACGGTAAACTGTATAATGGTCTGTTTTTACTCCCTGCTCTTTTAGCAGGTCTGCCATTTCCCTATAAGACTTCTGCTGGAAATACCAGCGAACTATACGCATCTTCAGGGAATCAGATAATGCTTCTAGTTTTTCTATTCCCTTTAGGGTTCCCCACTCTTTCGCAGGATCATCTGCTGTTTCTACACCTTCTATCTCAGCCATCAATCCTCTTTTTCGCTATTTGCACACAACTTTCTATAAGTGTTCGCACAACGCTCTCTGGCAAATCAGGATACTCTGCGCGAAGTGCGTTTAAAACATATATAAATTTAACACTTTTATCCTCGTTTCTTGGTGCCACAGCTATAACTAATTCCAATGCACGTTTGGGCACCTCTGGTGGTATCTGCGAAACAACCTGCCAAACAACAGAGCAGATCTGTGAAACTATAGGATTATTGACCAGTTTTACAAACCACATAACCAGGTTTTGTATAAAACTCTTCATAGACTCCACCTCTAAGTTAGAATACGTCTATTACCATTATAGCATTATTCTATTTCCTCAATCTCTAAATGGCTTAAATAGTGTGTGGCAAAATGCCGGTCCACTGAAGTGCCCCCCCTCCTAAAACAAGGCAAATTGTCTGGCCGCATCACCATTTATAGCTTCTTGAACTTGTGTTCTGAAACACCCCCAGTTTGTCAGAAACCCATCTAGCAAGCTCTTCTCGCTTTTCCCTTCGGGTAACGATACAGATATAGCCTGTCCCACAATATAAAATACCTCGTTGTGACCAATACCCCACTCGACTAACACCTCTACTATTTCTGCTAGTTCTCCTCGCTTCCATAGGATTAACGCATAGTGTAGGATATCTATTAGTTCATTAGAATCCTTTAATTGCTCCTCTTCTCTATCAACTGGTCCTAATACTCTAACATAGCTTCCTTTTATACTGATAAATCCACTAATACCATCTTTTATCAACTTAATACCACATTCTTGAGCAAGTACTTGAGCATCACGTATTGAAGCTCTCCGTACGCCAAAGCGCTTGCGCCAAATAACATAAAACCTTGTTAAACTTGAAATACCGTCATCAGGCACATAGCTTAAAGCCTTCTGTACCAGAATATCAGATACAACGCTACGAACTTCATGTATGATCGTGTCATTTTGCATAATATTCCCTGTTTGATCTAAGACGCCCCTATACCTCCCCAAAACACTGAGTGCTACCCCCAATGTCGCCACATCTACATCAGTTCCTCCGATACCTTCATTCAGTATTTCATCTAATTTATCTGTTAAACGTTGCGTTAATTCTTCTCTTATGGCTGAAAAAGGGGTTTCTGCTTGTCGAGGAAGTTTGCGTACCACTACATAAAGTGATGAAGCAAGCGATGCTGTTCTACGCGCAGAGAGGCGCGCATCTTGCTCTGTACGCAACGAATACACAGCCGTAATAACAAATCCCGATTCAGACAAAGCGCCAATAAGTGTTCTCCATCCCCTTGAAGATTTGTGTGCAAAAATAACTACAGCAATACCATTTAACTTCAAAACCCTAAACATTTCTTGAAACGCCTTCTTTAACATACGTTCAAAGAATTCTTTACTACTTCTCTTACATTCAAACTGCTTAGGATGTACCGCTATTTCTTCTCTTTTTGGGGTTAACGCAGTAGAAAAAAGCTCTGGGAATATATGCCCCAACATCCGTTTAAGCCATACATAAAAGAAATCTGAAATTTGAGAATAACTTATAAGATCATAATATGGGGGATCTGTAACAATTGCATCAAAAGTATTGTCTGGATAGTCAAGGGACATGGCTGAAATATTAGTAACTACTACATGGTCGCGTGATACTGTAGAAAGCGTATTTATGGTTGACAAAAACCCCTTTAAGGCAATGGTACTGCTACCCGTAGAACCACTCCAGGGGTATCCCTCAATATAATCCCATAGCATAGGAAGGGACGACCGCGCGAAAGAGTTAGCAATACTACCCGCGGTAATAGTCAAAAGGCACTGCTGGGAATTAAAATAAGTAAGCCGATCAACAACAAACGCCAAATATGCTGTCACAGCCTTAGCGTACTCTTCTTCGCAACCGCTTTGCTTTATTTTTTCATATGCAATCCTTACTTTTTCAACAAAAGTAATAGTACAAAGCAACTGCCGAGCATTAAAAAAATCACCCCAAGTAGTAAGGCCGTATTTAACCCCATTAAAGTCCTTCCTGTAAGCCTGCGTGATTGGTTCATCAGGTACTGGATCAATACCCCACTGATCTATAAGTTCTTGGCGTTTTATAGCTAAACGTTTCTCGGCCTGATTATATGCACCCAAATCTTCAGAAGTTACAATGCGGAATCTTTTCCCAGGAACCTTATTCCGATAAACCTCTACTCCAACAAGCTGTTGCCCTGCGGCACCTGTTTGAAATAATGCCTTTATCGTATCTGCATCAACAGAAGAACCGCAACAGGGGCATACTGCAACAGCCCTTGCGACTGTTCCCTTATCTGGATCAAAATCCTTGGGCATAGGTTCGTAACCAGTCCCAACTATCTTAAACTGAACACCATCATCAGTAACATAAGGAAAAAGCGCAACCCGGGTCTTAGCATTTCTTAAAAGCCAACAGTGATAAATGAGCGGAATAATTTTTTTGCATGAAGGATTCTGACATGGGATAGTCTTAAACCAAATATAACCGACAGGTATAAAGCTATCCTTTTCTGCGACATAGAATTGCCCCAACTCTTTCTGGGTTTCTTCCAATAACCAATTTCCCCAAAGTTCTACGTCCCTGAGCAATCTGTCTCCGAATTTTTGTGGATATTCGAGGGAACACTTCTGTATGAGTACTGCAACTGGGTTCAAGTCATTGGAGTATGTTTCACACCCTAGGCGTAGGGCCTCTAAAGGGATAGAACCTCCTCCACCAAATGGGTCAAGCACTTTTGGCGGAACCCCTCCAAATGCTTCTAATATATCTTGCCTCGCCTGCCCTATGGAGTAATTAAGATTAGAATTAGCCAGTTGACATAGTTGGAGTATAAATTGTTGTTTTCTACTTCTTTTGATCTCATCTGCGGGATAGGGGACCAAAGCTGCATAGATGACGGCCCTTGATGCCACCAACGGTTTTCGCGACCACCACTTGTGCAACGCCACAAACCCTTCAGCGGGACTGAATTTATCGCGGGCTGACGCTTTACTCACTTCTTTTGAGGGAAAATCCTCTTCGATATAACTACGAATAGAACCATTCACCATAGCAAAACTCCTTTCCAAGGGAAAAAACGAATTTTAGGTATATTAATTGTTTCTATCCTGTGCTTTTTATTATTGACAAATAGCAACCCGCATGTTAAACAGTACCCAGCACGACGTAATTCTCATGCTTCTTCTACCCTTATTTAGATAATACCTCATGACCCGAGATATTGTCAACAAAAAAAAGAAATGCGAAAAACAATTCACAAAGGAGGAAATTATGTTTAAGAAAGCTCAAAGAAGCAAAGCACGACTTCGTATGGCACTCGTAGGCCCTGCTGGTAGCGGAAAGACATACACCGCGCTGGCTACGGCGAGTCATCTTTCCAACAAAATCGCCCTTCTAGACACAGAATGGCACTCAAGTGAAAAATATGCAGGAACAGGGGATGGAGAATTTGAGTTTGATGTGTGTGCATTAGATGAAAACTTCGCCCCTGAGAATTACATCAAAATCATCAAGGCAGCCGAAGGAGAAGGGTATGAAGTCCTAATTGTTGACTCTCTATCTCCTGCCTGGGCCGGAAGTGGTGGCGCACTCGAAATCCTAAACGACATCTCCATAAAACAAAAAATCAGCAACAAATGGGCTGCATGGCGGGAAGTAACCCCTCAGCATAACAGGCTCGTTGACTGCATATTGCAATCCCCAATGCATATTATAGCTACCCTTCGCTCGAAAACAGAATGGCAGGTAGATAATGCAGATGGCAGAAAGGTTCCCAGAAAGATCGGCCTGGCACCTATCCAGCGCGAAGGGATAGACTATGAATTTGATATTGTCGGTGACTTAGATGTAAACCACAATCTAGTAATAACTAAAACACGGTGCCCCGCACTAGACGGAAAAATATTCAAAAAACCAGGTGAAGACCTAGCACAAATCATAAAGACCTGGCTAGATATGGGACAAGAGCCAGCTCCCACACCACAATTCGCACCCCCCACACAAAAAACACCTACAACTGCGAATTTCGTATTCTATAACCCTGAGCTAGCAGCACCGCCTCTAAGGGATCTCGTATCCGATAAAATAATCCCATGGCTAAAATCAAAAAAAGTAGAAGATGACATAATAGATGCAGGGTTCAAACAATGCGCTCAACACTTCGGCATAGAAAGCCTCGATGAACTCCCCCCAGAAAAAATAGACGAAATGAAGTCTTTTATTAAAAAAGAGATTCTAACATCCTTAAAGAAAGAGGCAATATAATGCGACTCCTGCCCCTCAGTAAAAGCAAATATGCGGTATTCCTGAAATGCCCGTGGAAAGCTCACGCATTAAAAAATCTGGGATTCCAGGAAACTACTACACTGGCAGCAGAACAGGGGATCGAAGCCCATGCCCATTTAGCAAACATCTTATCAGGACTCACAACAGTAGATGATGCGCTTCAGGCATGTTCTTCCGAAGATGTAAAATACTTTGTCCGACAAGGGCTAAAACTTAACCCCATAAGAAACCACAGTAATGCACTCCTTGAAAAGACCATAAGCATCAACAAAAAAGGTAACCCCACAGACAACATCCATAAAGCCATAGCACATGGCATACTAGATGTCATCGATCCAGACCCTGAGGAAGACACTCTATATGTATATGATTGGAAAACGGGAAAATGGGAATACGACAGCGTGTTTGAGCGAAATCTGTATGCAGGTGTATTGGCACACGCCATGTTCCCTCACCTTAAAAAAATAAAATTCTCACTGATATTCTTGCGCTCAGAGCACTTCGTCACGTCAGAATATATATTCTCTAACAAAGATAAAGAAGTAACAATCGTAGGGCCAACGGGAGAGTTAGAACTACTTAGTAGCAACAAGAACCCTATTCTGGAGTGGCTTTCTACCATACTTAGAAAAATAAAAACAACTCCTGCAAAACCTAACCCAGGGTCTCATTGTCTCAACTGGTATGGAGCCCCTTGTACGTTCCACGGCGCAGAATGTCCCCTAAGCGACAAACTACCCGCCACTACAAACGATCTTTTACCTGATTACCAAGACTTTAAACGGGCTTTCTTTTTATTAAAAGAAACCCCAGACGCGATAAGCGATCCCCATATCGTAGCACTCGGGTATTTTGCTGCCACACAGCTAGAAAGTGCTGCAAAAGCAGTAAAAAATAATGTCGAAGCATGGGCTACAAGCAACGGTTCTTTTATGGTCGGTGACTCTGAATTCGGATGGCACAATGTAGAAGTGAACGAAGCCGCTAAAATATCTGCACTCAAAAA